>OJJP01000666.1_pt1 | contig 12645 bp, 9 predicted proteins | sample 1596261 | NCBI WGS metagenome assembly OJJP01 (sample SAMEA4350154, study PRJEB24818) | metagenome | biome: human; feature: gut; material: faeces | place: Denmark | collected 2013-09
GCTGTAAGTCCGATGTGGGGCGGAGCGCTGCGATAATTTCGATGAAAACGGGCCTCCTTTCCGGCTGTTTTCGGATGTCCGACGTGAAAATTTTGGAAATAGCGTTCGATTGATTATATTTGCGTGTTGTGAAATTGATTCTGTCCGGTTTCAGACGGGTATAACCTGATAATTGAAATATGAAAAGATTGATTAGTTTATTGGCAGTGGCGCTTTTCGGAGTGGCGCTGGTCGGTTGCAGTGACAACGAGGAAACTACTCCTCCTACCCCTCCTGATCCCAAGCCTGTCGATGTTTACGGCTGGCATATGACCAAATGGGAGGTAGGCGGCGACGATACGAATTTCCCGAAGGAGGTTTATATCGTTTTCGACGAGGAGAAGAATTTCGAAATGTATCAGGACGTCAGCTCGAACGGGTTCGTGAAGATGACGGGTACCTATACTTTCGACGAAACTTCCAAGAAACTTACCGGTAAATATTCCGACGGCGAGAATTGGGCATACGACTATACCGTATCCGGTGTGGACTGGCTTTTCGGCCAGCTCAATCAAGAAACCGGGGAGATGAGCGGTGTCGGCGAAACGATGGTAATGACGGCTGCGGACGACAGCACTTACAAGCTGACATTCGTTTACGGCATCATTCCGGATGAGGTCATCAACTCTGTGATGGTACGCAGCGCCGAAGGCGTACGGATTCTGTAAGTCATACGGGATTCATATTCGACAAAATAAGGACTGTGCAATGCAGTCCTTATTTTATTTTATTATAACAAGCGATTTGAATCGGAAAATCAGCACGATGATTTTTTCTTGTACCTTTTTGGAATCATGTTTTTTTTGATGTTCTATTCTCAATATGGATATTATAAAAAACAGGGAGATTGGGCCCAAGAGTTGTGTGCCCCGCATCCGTACTGGTATATATTTTTCGGTGTTTGTCTTTGGATTGCGGCATTTGGAATTATTCTAAAAAAATGTCTTGAGTAGGAGGTGGTTTCCGGCAATGGACTTTTGATTGGATAGTTGTCGTTTTACAAAAAACAGGAGTAAAAATCACAAAGATTTTTACTCCTGTTTTATTCGGTCTGAATGTCGGATCCTCTTGTGTTCGCCGGTCGCAGCAGCCGAGGGGATTACAGTTTCCGGCGTAGTTTTTCGGCCTCCTCTTCGTAGCCGGGCTTGCCCAGCAGGGCGAACATATTCTTTTTATAAGCCTCGACTCCCGGTTGGTCGAAGGGGTTCACTCCCAGCAGGTAACCGCTGATGCCGCATGCTTTTTCGAAGAAATAGATCAGGGTGCCGAGGCTGCGGGCGTCGATGCGGGGAATTTCGATCCGCAGGTTGGGGACGCCCCCGTCTGCATGGGCCAGGCTCACGCCCAGTTCGGCCGTATGGTTGATTTCCGAAAGGCGCTTGCCTGTCAGGAAGTTGAGTCCGTCGAGGTTGTCCGGGTCGCTGCCGATCTTCACCCGGTGCTCCGGGGCGGCGACGGAGACGACCGTTTCGAACAGCGTCCGCTCTCCCTCCTGAATGTATTGCCCCATCGAGTGCAAGTCGGCCGTGAAGGTGACGCTGGCCGGGAAGATTCCCCTTCCCTGCTTGCCTTCGCTCTCGCCGAAGAGTTGTTTCCACCATTCGGCCAGATATTGTAGTTGCGGTTCGTAGGAGGCGAGTATTTCGATCATGAATCCCTGCCGGTAGAGGATATTCCGTACGGCGGCATAACGGGCTGCGGGATTTTCGTCGAACGGGACTCCGTCGGCCGTCGCCCGTTCCATTTCGCACGCACCGGCCAGTAGGGAACGAATGTCGATGCCCGCCGCCGCGAGCGGCAGCAGACCCACTGGGGTCAGAACCGAGTAACGTCCGCCCACATCGTCCGGAATGACGAAAGTGCGGTAGCCTTCGCGGTCCGCGAGGGTTTTCAACGCCCCCCGGCTGCGGTCCGTGACGGCGACGATGCGCCGGGCCGCCTCCTTACGTCCGTAGCGGCGTTCGATTTCGCTGCGGATCAGCCGGAAGGCAATGGCCGGCTCGGTCGTGGTGCCCGACTTGGAGATCACGATGGCCGCGATCGACCGGTTCTCGACGGCTGCGAGCAGACGGGCCAGATAGTCTTCCGACAGGTTCTGTCCGACGAAAAGCAGAATGGGGTTCGCCGGATGTTCATACAGCAGGTTGAACGGGTCGCTCAACGCCTCATAGACGGCGCGTGCACCCAGGTAGGAGCCGCCGATACCGATGCAGAGGATTACTTCCGCCAGGTCGCGCAGACGGGCGGCTTCGGTTTCGATCGCCTGCAACTCCTCTTCGTCGAGGGCGGAGGGAAGCCCCACCCAGCCCAGGAAATCGTTGCCGGCACCTTGGCCGTTGTGCAGCAGTGCGTTGGCGTGCAGGGCTGCGGATTTTTCCTTCTCGGTGATTGCGACATCGGCGCGAATGGGATCGAACGACAGAGTTTTCATGACTGTATTGGTGTTAAATCAGTTTTGCCGTAAGCTCCTGCATGGCTTCCCGAACAGGAACTCCTTTGTAAAGGACTTCATAGACCATATCGGCAATGGGCATCTGCACCTTGTGGCGGGCGTTGATGTGACGGATGCAGTCGGCGGCGAAATAGCCTTCGGCAACCTGGGTCATCTCGTCCAGGGCATCGCGAACCGTGCAGCCGTGCCCGATCAGCAGGCCCAGTTTGCGGTTGCGGCTGTAAACCGAATAACAGGTCACCAGCAGGTCGCCCAGGTAGGCCGAGGCGCGGGTTTCGCGCTGGTCGGGGTAGCTTTCCCGCAGGAACCGGGCCATTTCCATCGCACTGTTGGAGATCAGTACCGCGAGGAAATTGTCCCCGTAGCCCAATCCGACAGCCATGCCGACGGCTACGGCGTAGATGTTTTTTAAGATGGTAGCATATTCGATGCCGTACAGGTCGGTTGAATAGGAGAGTTTGATATATTCAGTGGCGAATTTGTGTCCGATCGTATGCGAATTTTCCGGATCGGTGCAAACCACCGTAAGGTAGGAGAGCCGTTCGAGCGAAACCTCTTCGGCATGGGAGGGGCCGGTGATGATGCCCAGTTGCTTGAAAGATAGGCCATAATGATCGTGTATATACTCTACGACGGTGGTGTAGTCGTCCGGGACGATGCCTTTGATGGCCGAGATGACGAATTTGTCCTTGAGCGGAACGGTCAGCGTTTCGAGCGTCTTTTTCAGGTAGGCCGAGGGACTGGCCAGGATGACGATGTCGGCCTCGGAAACCACCCGGTCGAGGTCGTCCGAGGGGTTTATGCGCGTGCGGTCGAACCGCACGTTGCTCAAATAGCGGGGATTGCGACCCTTGTTGCGCAGGCTTTCGAGCACCTCCGGATTGCGGACGTACCAACCTATCGAGGGTTCGTTTTCGGTCAATACCTTGGCGAGCGCCGTGGCCCAGCTTCCGTATCCGATCATGGCGCATCTGGCGCCGCTGCCTATCTTGTGGTCCATAAGTTTTCGGAATAAAAGTTTCTTTTCTACAAAAGTAAATAAAAAACGGGAAAGGACACATAATTATCCTTCTTTTCCCTACCTTTGTAGAAGGTAAGACGCACTCGGCAGAAAAAACAAACGAATTTGTTTTATTCTGCTTTCATTTTCATTACCTTTGTTCCTGATGTATTGACACGGATTTCACGGGCAGGCGAAGGCTTCTGGGAAAGAAAGTCAATATTTTGATTATCAGAAATTAATAGATTATAATATAGAGAGAGGAAAGCAGAGTACTATGGGACTTTTTTCACTGACACAGGAGCTGGCTATCGACTTGGGTACGGCCAATACTTTGATTATTCACAACGGGAAGGTCGTGGTGGACGAGCCTTCCATCGTGGCGTTGGACGTACACACCGGTAAACTGGTGGCTATCGGTACGCAGGCCCGCCAGATGCACGAGAAGACCAATCCGAACATCAAGACGATCCGTCCGCTGAAGGACGGCGTGATCGCCGATTTCAACGCTACGGAGTTGATGCTGCGCGGCATGATCAAGAAAGTCAAGACTTCGGGCAATCTCTTCGCTCCCTCGATCCGCATGGTGATCTGCATTCCTTCCGGCTCGACCAATGTCGAGATCCGTGCCGTGCGGGATTCCGCCGAACATGCCGGGGGGCGTGAGGTCTATATGATTTACGAACCGATGGCTGCGGCGCTGGGTGCCGGTCTGGATGTCGAAGCACCGGAGGGCAACATGGTGATCGACATAGGCGGCGGTACTACCGAGATCGCCTGCATTTCGCTCGGCGGCATCGTTTGCTCCGAGTCGATCAATGTCGCGGGCGATGTCTTTACCAACGATATTCAGAGTTACGTGCGCCAGCAGCACAACATCCGTATCGGCGAACGCACGGCCGAGGCGATCAAGTGTTCGATCGGTGCGGCGCTCACCGAGCTGGACGAAGAGCCCGAGGATTACGTGGTAACGGGTCCTAATATGCTTACCGCCCTGCCGCAGACCGTGTCGCTCAGCTACGGTGAAATCGCCTATGCACTGGAGAAGTCGCTCGTCAAGCTGGATGCGGCGCTGATGAAGGTGCTCGAAACCATGCCGCCGGAGCTGTATGCCGACATCGTGAAGAACGGCATCTACCTGGCCGGCGGCGGTGCGCTTATCAAGGGGCTGGACAAGCGTCTGAATGCCAAGACGGGTATTCCGTTCCACGTGGCCGAGGATCCCTTGCGTGCTATTGCGCGCGGTACGGGTATCGCGCTGAAGAATATCAACCGTTTCTCGTTCCTGATGAAATAACGAAGCTGCGGAAGCTTTCCCGTGAGCCGTGTATAAACTGATCGAATTCCTGCGCAGAATCTACGTGGCGGTCTTGTTCGTCGTATTCGAAGCGATCGCCATCGGGTATTATGCGCACTCTTCGAATTATACGCAGGCCAAGCTGCTCACCCGCTCGAACCAGGTGGTTGGCGGGGTGAACGGCATCTTCGCAGACATTCGCTCCTATTTTACCCTGGGGCGCGAAAACGAACGCCTGCTGGAGCGTGTCGCCGTACTCGAGGAGGAGTTGGCTTTTTACCGGAGGTCGGCGGCCGATTCGGTGCGTACGGACCTGCTGCACGATATGGGAGAGAAGCCCTACGAGCTGACCGTCGCCCGGGTGATTTCCAATTCGATCAACAAGAACCGTAACTTCATCGTGCTGGACCGGGGCGAACGCGACGGCGTCGAGAAGGGGATGGGCGTGCTCTCTCCGGAAGGGGCCATGGTCGGCTACGTGGCCGCCAGTTCCGACCGTCATGCGGTGGCGGTGTCGATTCTCAATACGTCGTTCAATGCCAGCGGCAAGCTCGCCGGCGACGACTATTTCGGCTCGATCTACTGGGCGGGTGACGATCGCTACCACGTCCGCATGAAGGAATTGTCCAAATATGCCCGCGTTACGGAGGGGGAAGAGGTGGTTTCCTCCGGTTTTTCGCAGTATTTTCCGGCTGACGTGCTGATCGGCTATGTGGAGAGTTTTTCGCTGGCCGATACCCAGATGGCTTACGACGTGGTGATCCGGCTGGCGGTGGATGTGTCGCAACTGACGGATGTTATCCTGGTGCGCAACCGGGATATCGAAGATGTGCAGGAGCTCGAAGCCGAAGCCGAGCGGCAAAACAGAAGATAAATATGTACCGGACTGTTCCCTATATCGTCTTATTCCTTATTTTGGCCCTGTTGCAGATTTTTCTGTTCGACAACCTGTCGATCAGTATCTACCTCTGCCCTTTGGTCTATATCGGCTTCATTGTCCTGCTGCCGATCGACGCTCCGCCGGTTGCAGTGCTTTTTCTGGCTTTGTCGATGTCCGTTGCGATGGATTGGGCGATGGGGGCAGCGGGGATCAATACGATCGCTACGCTTCCGGTCGCTATGCTGCGCCGGCCGCTTCTGCAGTCTGTCTGCGGTAAGGAGGGGATTCGGGAGGGTGGTATTCCTTCTTCGATCCGGTTGGGGCAGGGCGGATTTCTGCGCTACCTGGCAGCGATGGTCGTGGTACACCACTTCCTGTTTTTCATGTTGGAGTCCCTGTCTTGGGCGCAGTTGTTCCATACGCTCGTCCGACTGGTCGTGAGCGGTGCTGTTACGGTGGGCTTCATCTGGCTGCTTGCGCGGCTGTTCACCACTAAACTGACGGTTCGGCTATGAGTTACGGTGGGGAAGGGGTTGCCCGGATGCGGGTGCTGCAGGTGGTCGTGCTGATCGTTTTCGGCGTAATCGCCGCGCGGCTTGCTTATATTCAGCTCATCGACAGCAAATATGAGGAGCTGGCCCGGGGCAATGCGTTGCGCTACGAAGTTCAGTATCCGTCCCGTGGCGAGGTGTTCGACCGCAACGGCGAATATCTGGTACAGAGTCGCGAGTGTTATGACTTGATGGTGATCTATCGCGAGATGGATCGGGAGGGGTTCGATACGACGCTTTTCTGTCAGGTTACGGGGCTTTCGCGCGAAGGGCTTGTGAGGGAGCTGGCCAATGCCCGTGTGCGTCCGCGTGCGCCCCGTATGGTGATGAACTATATGTCCAAGGAGGACAAACTTCGTTTCGACGAGTGTAACTTCGCCGGCTTCTATACCGTTTACCGGACTGCCCGGCAATACCCTCGTAAAGTAGGGGGAAACCTGCTGGGATATGTGGGGGAGGTCAATTCCGAAATGTTGCGGCGTTATCCTTCGTATCAGGCGGGCGAATACGTCGGAATCAGCGGCGTGGAGTCGGCCTACGAGCCGGAGCTGCGCGGTAAGAAGGGGGTGAAGATCTCCGAGGTGGATACGCACGGAGCGATCAAGGGTTCGTATATGGACGGTCGTTTCGATTCGCTGCCCGTACCCGGCAAGTCGATCGTCTGCACGATCGACGCGCGGTTGCAGCTCTTCGCCGAGGAGCTGATGGCCGGCAAAGTCGGGGCTGCCGTGGCGATCGAACCTTCGACGGGCGAGATTCTGATGATGGTTTCCTCGCCCACATACGATCCCGATGAACTGGTGGGACGGCAGCGGGGCAATCACTATATGGAGCTGCTCTATAACAAACGGCAGCCGCTGTTCAACCGTGCCGTAAGCGGCCGTTATCCGCCCGGTTCGACCTTCAAACTGGTTCAGGGCCTGATCGGGATGCAGGAGGGTGTGCTGACTCCTTCCATGCGTTATCCCTGTCACGAGGGTTATCAGGTCGGACGGCTCAAGATGAGGTGTCACGCCCATACGTCGCCTGCGGACCTGCGTTTTGCCATAGCGACTTCGTGCAACGCCTATTTCTGTTACGTATTCCGCGATATTCTCGAAAATCCCCGGTACGGAAGCGTCAAGGAGGGGTTCGACGTATGGAGGGAGTATGTCGAGAGTTTCGGCTTCGGCCGCAAGCTGGATTCGGATTTTCTGGGCGAGGGAAACGGCTATGTTCCCGACCGGAAGTTTTACGACAGGCGTTATCGGAAATCGTGGAACGCGCTGACGGTGCTGTCGCTCTCGATCGGTCAGGGGGAGCTGGAGTGTACGCCGCTGCAAATGGCTAACCTGGCGGCTATCGTCGCTAATCGCGGGTACTATTATATCCCGCACATCGTCCGTTCGGTAGAGGGGCGGGATTCGATGGACCGGCGGTTTTACGAGAAACATTATACGAAAGTCGATCCGAAATATTTCGAACCGATCGTGGAGGGTATGTGGCAGAGCGTGCACAAGGAGGGCGGAACCTCCCGGACGGCTTATCTGCCGGGTCTGGACGTGTGCGGCAAGACCGGTACGGCGCAGAATCCTCGAGGCAAGGATCATTCGACCTTCCTGTCGTTCGCTCCGAAGGACAATCCCCGCATCGCTATTTCGGTGTATGTCGAGAACGGCGGGTTCGGGGCTTCGGCCGCTTTGCCCATCGCCAGTCTGCTCGAAGAGTACTATTTGACCGACACCGTCACACGGCCCTGGCTGGTGGAGATGGTCAAGCAGAAAACGATTTATTACCCGGCCTATGGAAAATAACGGCATCGGTAAATTGTTCGAGGGCGTCGATCGCTGGACAGTGCTGATCTATGTGCTGATCGTGCTGGTCGGCTTCGTGGCTATCCTCTCCGCTTCGTACGAAGAGGGGGCGGAGAGCATTTTTTCCTTCTCGCATTTCTATATGAAACAGCTCGTCTGGATGGGAATATCGTTCGCCGTAGCGGTCGTCGTGTTGCTGGTCGATGCGAGCATCTATCACAAGTGGGCTTATCTGTTCTATGTCCTGGGATTGCTGACCCTGGTAGCCGCTCTGCTGTTCGGTCGTGAAGTGAACGGTGCGAAGGCCTGGTTCGAGATCGGGTCGGTCCGTATTCAGCCGGTGGAGTTCGCCAAAATCGCTACGGCGTTGGCGCTGGCCCGCGTGATGAGCTCCAGCTCGTTTTCGATCAACCGGGCGGGGGATCTTTTCAAGGTGGGATTGGTGATCTGTCTGCCGCTGTTGATTATCGTCATGCAGAACGATACAGGATCGGGTATCGTGCTCGTATCGCTGCTGTTCGTGTTGTACCGCGAAGGTTTGAACAAGTGGCTCTGTATTCCGGTGATCCTGATCGCCGTACTCTTTATTTTTTCGTTCCTCTTTACGCCGCTGACCCTGTTGGTGATGCTGATTCTGGTCTGTACGCTTTCCGAGGCGATGATGAACGGACAGTGGCGGTCCCGCATGGTTTATCTGGCTGCGCTGGCATTGGGCACGTTGCTTCTCTATTTCGGGATGCTGTTGGCGGCTCCCGGAGCGATGGATCTCTACCGCTGCCTGCTCGTGGTGACGCTGCTGTCGCTCATCTTTGTGGCGATTTATGCCTTCCGCGCCAATCTGCGCAATATTTTCATTACGATCGGACTGTTTCTGACGGCAATGCTTTTCGTTCCGACTACCGATTATATTTTCAATTCCATCCTCAAAGAGCATCAGCAGAACCGTATTTTAAGTTTCCTGGGGCTGGTCAGTGATCCCCTCGGTACGGATTATAACGTCAATCAGGCCAAGATCGCTATCGGTTCGGGCGGCTGGATCGGCAAAGGGTTCCTGCAAGGGACCCAGATCAAATACGGTTTCGTGCCGGAGAAACATACCGATTTCATTTTCTGTACCATCGGCGAGGAGTGGGGATTTCTGGGCGCTATGCTTCTGCTGACGCTCTTTTGCCTGTTGATATTCCGGTTGATGCGTATGGGCGAACGGCAGGAGGAGCCTTTCGGACGGATCTACTGTTACTGCGTTGCGGCATTCCTGCTTTTTCATCTGCTCGTTAATGTGGGGATGACCATCGGACTGATGCCGGTGATGGGAATTCCCCTGCCGTTGGTCAGCTACGGTGGTTCGTCGCTCATGGCTTTTACCATCATGTTGTTCATTGCGGTCCGGCTGGATGCCTCGACCCGGCAATATTCTTTTCGATAACATTCACAACCTTATTTATATATCCGACTGACTTTATGAAAGAACATCAACACAGAGGTTTGACTTCCGCCCAGGTGGAGGAGAGCCGCCGTCTGCATGGGGATAATCTCATCACGCCCCGCAAGGGGGATTCGGCCTGGAAACTGTTTGCCGAGAAGTTCCGCGATCCGATTATTCAGGTATTGCTGGTAGCGGCGCTGCTGTCGCTGGCGATGGCTTTTATCGATGGGGAGTTCCTGGAAACCATCGGAATTATCTGCGCCATCGTTTTGGCCACTTGTGTCGGCTTTTTCTTCGAATTGGACGCCATGCGGCGGTTCAAGCGGCTCAATCTGGTGAATGACGACATTCCGGTCAAGGTCGTCCGCGACGGGGAGATGACCGAGGTGCCCCGACGCGATGTGGTCGTGGGCGACCTGGTGTATGTCGAGAATGGCGAAACGGTCCCGGCGGACGGTAAGCTGGTGAAGGCCGTATCGCTCAAGATCAATGAATCGACGCTGACGGGCGAGCCTGAGGTGGACAAGACTACCGACGAACGCTTTTTCGATGCCGAGGCGACCTATCCTTCCGATGCGCTGTTGCGCGGTACGACCGTCGTGGACGGTTACGGCGAGATGATCGTCGAGGCTGTGGGCGACCGCACCGAAGCGGGGCGGGTAACCGAGCAGTCGTCCATAGCCAGCGAAGAGCCTACGCCGTTGTATAAGCAGCTGACGCGTCTTTCGAGGATGATCGGTAAGATCGGTATTGCAGTGTCGATTGCGATCTTCGTAGCGATGCTCGCCAAGGCATACCTGGGCGGCGAGCTTTCGACGGGCGATTGGGTCCAGACTTCCAAGGAGCTGCTGCGTATTTTTATGGTTTCGGTGGCTTTGATCGTGATGGCTGTTCCTGAGGGGCTGCCGATGAGTATCACGCTCTCGCTGGCGTTGTCGATGCGTCGGATGTTGAAGACGAATAACCTGGTGCGCAAGATGCACGCCTGCGAAACGATGGGGGCCGTTACGGTGATTTGTACCGATAAGACCGGTACGCTTACCCAGAACCGGATGCGGGTCGAGGAGATCATCCATTATGCGTCCATCGACGAACGGTTGCTGGCCGAGATCATCGCCGTCAATTCGACCGCTTTTCTCGATGCCGACGCAAATGTCATCGGCAATCCGACCGAAGGAGCCCTGTTGATCCGCTTGCGGGAAGAGGGATTCGACTATGCGGCTTTGCGCGAGGAGGCTCCGATCGTCGATCGTATGACGTTCACCACCGAACGCAAATATATGGCGACGATTATACAGAGCAAAACCACTGGAAAGCGTTTGATTTGCGTGAAGGGTGCTCCCGAAATCGTACGGGCGATGTGTATGCCGGATGGCAAGGACGCCCAGGTGAACGAACAGTTGCTGCTGTTTCAGGGACGTGCGATGCGTACGCTGGCGGTGGCGTATGCCGAAACGACGGCCGAACGATGCGAAGACGCGCTGCGGGATCCGCAGATGCTGTTCGTGGCCGTGGCGGCGATCGCCGATCCGGTGCGGGAAGATGTGCCGGCTGCCGTAGCCCGTTGTATGAAGGCCGGAATCGACATTAAGATCGTCACGGGCGATACTCCGGCCACGGCCCGTGAGATCGCACGCCGCATCGGTTTATGGCACGATGAAACCGACTCCTCACGGAACGAAATGACGGGCGTGGAGTTCGCGGCGATGAGCGACGAGGAGCTGCTCGAGCGGGTGCAGGCTCTGAAGATTATGTCCCGGGCGCGACCGCTCGACAAGCAGCGGCTCGTGCGTCTTTTGCAGCGCAAGGGCGAAATCGTGGCTGTAACGGGTGACGGTACGAACGATGCACCGGCGCTGAATTTCGCTAACGTGGGACTCTCGATGGGATCGGGTACGTCGGTGGCGAAGGATGCCAGCGACATCACGCTGCTCGACGATTCGTTTACGTCGATCGCATCGGCCGTGATGTGGGGGCGTTCGCTCTACCGCAATATCCAACGTTTCGTACTGTTTCAACTGACGATCAATTTCGCGGCGATCATCGTGGTTTTCGTAGGTTCGATTTTCGGGACCGAGATGCCGCTTACGGTAGTGCAGATTCTGTGGGTCAATATCATCATGGACACTTTCGCTGCGCTGGCGATGGCTTCCCTGCCGCCCAATCCGGCGGTGATGAACGAACCGCCGCGTCCCAAAGACGAGTTTATCATCACACCGGCCATGGCCCGGACGATCTTTACCTGCGGAACGATTTTCGTCGGCGTATTGCTCGGTATGCTGTTCTACTGGCGTGCTACGACCGGCGAGCTCAGTCTCGAACAACTGACCGTTTTCTTCTCTGTATTCGTCTTTCTGCAGTTCTGGAATATGTTCAACGCCAAAGGCTTCGAAGCGTGCCATTCGGTGCTGCACGATCTGCGGGGAAGCCGTACGTTCTTCTTGGTGCTGCTGTTGATCGCCGTCGGACAGGTATTGATCGTGGAATTCGGAGGTCCGGTGTTCCGTACTACGCCGCTCACGTGGGTACAATGGCTCGAAGTGATCGGCTATACCTCTCTGATCGCTATTCTGGGCGATGTCGTGCGGAGTATCCGCCGCCGCATCCGTCCCCGTCCCGGCTGTCGGTAAGCGGTGAGAACAGGTTTTTCCGATGCGGTCGGAATCTTGTATTTGGTAAATGAAGAAATTGCTGTTGCTGTGCCTTCTGCTGGGGGTGTCGATCGGCGCTTTCGCCCAGGTCGATACATTGAGTCCGATTACCCCCCCCCCTCCGCCGCAGCCCGTTTATCCGGGATATGGAGCGGATAACCTCTTCGCGTGCCTACCGGATAACCTCTTCGCGTGCCTACCGGATAACCTATATCGGTGTTCCTCTCGTCGTTGCGGGACTCGTCGTGCAGGAGCGGGATCATGGATTTCGTCATTTGAGAAACGATTATGTGCCCTCCTTCCGATTTCGTTACGACGATTATCTGCAATACGCTCCCGCAGCGTTGATGCTGGGGCTGAAAATCGGAGGAGTCCGGGGGCGCAGTTCGTGGGGCCGGATGCTGGTGTCGGATGCCTTTTCCGTCGCTCTGATGGCCGGAGCGGTCAATTCTCTGAAATATACTTGCCGTATGCCCCGTCCCGACGGATCGAACAACAAGTCGTTCCCGTCGGGGCATACGGCTACGGCTTTTATGGCGGCTACGATGCTTCATAA
>OJJP01000669.1_pt1 | contig 12585 bp, 10 predicted proteins | sample 1596261 | NCBI WGS metagenome assembly OJJP01 (sample SAMEA4350154, study PRJEB24818) | metagenome | biome: human; feature: gut; material: faeces | place: Denmark | collected 2013-09
GCCATTCGTGGGACAGTATCCCTGACAGCCTACAAAACGCAATTGAAGAACGCGAGGCATCGTCTTAACGAGGCACCGAGGCGTCGCATTCTTCAGATGGTTCAACCCTTAAGTTAGCGCTTATGGGGTAAAACCCCGCGTACTGAATTGTGATGGTTTGGTCTCCTGCACCCTTTTTTAAAATTTATATTTTTTATGTGAATATATAGTCTCTATTTATTATTATGAATTTCAAATGAAAATCATTAATTTATTCATAATGTAAATGTTTTATTGGCTGATATATATCACAGATAATTTTTAAAATATGCGTAAATATCCTTTAAGTTTACTGAAGGATAAAAATATTGTGACTTTCTTTGATTTCTGGGGAAAAACCCGACGCGGCGAGAAAGAAGGGGGCGACGACTATCACCTTCTTTGCTGGCATTCGCTGGATGTGGCCGCGATGGGCTATTTAATGGTTAAAAGAAATTGCTTCGGGCTGGCTGATTATTTTCGTCAATTAGGGATTTCTGACAAGGAACAGGCGGCTCAATTTTTCGCCTGGTTGCTGTGCTGGCACGATATTGGAAAATTTGCCCGCTCTTTTCAACAACTTTACCTGCCCCCTGAACTCAAGATTCAGGAAGGTGCCAGAAAAAATTACGAAAAAATCTCTCATTCAACGCTGGGCTACTGGTTGTGGAATCATTATTTAAGTGAATGTCAGGAGTTACTTCCTTCATCTTCGCTCTCTCCGCGCAAACTTAGGCGAGTGATAGAAATGTGGATGCCCGTGACGACAGGGCATCATGGTCGGCCCCCTGATCGTATGGATGAATTGGATAATTTTCTGCCTGAAGACAAAGCTGCAGCACGAGATTTTCTCCTTGCAATCAAGGCACTGTTTCCGCGAATAGAGATCCCCGCATTCTGGGATGATGACGAGGGCATTGAACTTATAAAACACCTTTCCTGGTATATCTCTGCAACCGTCGTACTCGCAGACTGGACAGGTTCGTCAACGCGATTTTTTCCACGCGTCGCACAGGCAATGGATATTAAACATTACTGGCAGAAGGCTTTAGTGCAGGCTCAAAACGCATTAACCGTCTTTCCTCCAAAAGCAGAAACCGCACCTTTCACCGGAATTAATACACTGTTTCCTTTTATTGAGAATCCGACACCGTTACAGCAAAAGGTGCTGGATCTGGATATCAGCCAGCCAGGACCGCAGTTATTTATTCTGGAAGATGTGACTGGCGCAGGTAAAACAGAAGCGGCGCTTATCCTGGCGCACAGGTTGATAGCTGCGGGGAAAGCTCAGGGGCTGTTTTTTGGTCTGCCAACAATGGCAACGGCCAATGCCATGTACGATCGGCTGGTCAAAACCTGGCTTGCTTTCTATTCGCCAGAATCCCGCCCCAGCCTGGTGCTGGCACATAGTGCCCGCACATTAATGGACCGCTTTAATGAATCACTCTGGTCCGGTGATTTAGTCGGGTCAGAAGAACCGGATGAACAAACGTTCAGTCAGGGATGTGCGGCCTGGTTTGCCGACAGTAACAAGAAGGCGTTGCTGGCTGAAATTGGCGTCGGCACGCTGGATCAGGCGATGATGGCGGTGATGCCGTTCAAACATAATAATCTGCGGCTTCTGGGGCTGAGTAACAAAATCCTGCTGGCTGATGAGATCCACGCCTGTGACGCTTACATGTCGTGCATTCTTGAAGGGCTGATCGAGCGGCAGGCGCGTGGCGGAAACAGCGTTATTTTGCTTTCTGCTACGTTATCTCAACAGCAGCGCGACAAACTCGTCGCCGCCTTTGCGCGTGGTGCAGAGGGCCAGCAAGAAGCCCCACTCCTGGGAAAAGATGATTACCCCTGGCTGACGCATGTCACGAAAACCGATGTACATTCGCACCGGGTAGCGACGCGCAAAGAAGTTGAGCGTAGCGTGAGCGTGGGTTGGCTTCATAGCGAACAAGAATGTATTGCGCGTATCGAATCAGCGGTAAGTCAGGGGAAATGCATCGCCTGGATCCGGAATTCTGTCGATGACGCTATTAAGGTTTATCGTCAGTTACTTGCCCGCGGCGTCATTCCTGCTTCCAGCCTTTCACTTTTTCATAGCCGCTTTGCTTTTAGCGATCGCCAGCGAATTGAAACGGAAACGCTGGCACGCTTTGGTAAAGAAGACGGTTCACAGCGTGCCGGAAAAGTCCTCATTTGTACTCAGGTCTTAGAGCAGAGCGTTGATTGTGACCTGGACGAAATGATCTCCGACCTGGCCCCCATTGATTTGCTAATCCAGCGAGCAGGACGATTACAGCGGCATATCCGCGATATTAATGGTCAGTTAAAGCGTGACGGAAAAGACGAGCGTTCCCCCCCTGAATTGCTGATTCTGGCTCCCGTCTGGGACGACTCTCCTGGCGACGAATGGTTTGGCAGTGCCATGCGTAACAGTGCATTTGTCTATCCCGATCATGGGCGAATCTGGCTGACGCAGCGTGTGCTGCGTGAGCAAGGTGCTATTCAGATGCCACACTCAGCCCGGCTTCTTATTGAATCCGTCTACGGTGAGGACGTGGTAATGCCGGAAGGATTTGCCCGCAGCGAGCAGGAGCAAGTGGGCAAATATTACTGTGATCGCGCAAGGGCTAAAAAGTTTGTGCTGAACTTCAGGCCCGGCTATGCCGCCAATATCAACGATTACCTCCCGGAAAAACTGTCGACACGTCTGGCTGAGGAGTCTGTTTCCCTGTGGCTGGCTACCTGTATTGACGGTGTGGTGAAGCCTTATGCCACCGGTGCTCACGCATGGGAAATGAGCGTTGTCAGAGTGCGCCGAAGCTGGTGGAAAAAACATCGGGATGAGTTTTCTTTACTGGAAGGGGATGCGTTCAGGCAGTGGTGCATTGAACAGCGGCAAGATCCGGAGATGGCAAACGTGATTTTAGTCACCGATGACGAAAGTTGCGGGTATTCGGCTATGGAAGGATTGACTGGCAAGGTTGGTTGAGATGCCTGCGACAGGGCTCTCTGAATAGTTGATACACCGAAAAGGATGGAATGATGGACAACCGACCTGGGATGGTCTTTTTTACGAGAGGATGCGTATGAACTCGTTTTCACTTCTGACAACCCCGTGGTTGCCTGTTCGTTTCAAAGATGGAACGACAGGCAAACTGGCGCCTGTCGATCTGGCGGATGAAAATGTTGTCGATATTGCTGCGCCACGGGCAGATCTCCAGGGAGCGGCATGGCAGTTTTTGCTGGGGCTACTACAAACCAGCTTTGCGCCAAAAGATCATCGTCGTTGGGATGATATCTGGGAAGACGGACTGGAAGTTGAAAAGCTACGGGAAGCATTGCTGTCCTTAGAACACGCTTTCCAGTTTGGGCCAGATTCCCCTTCATTTATGCAGGATTTTGAGGCGCTCACGGGAGATAAAGTTCAGGTCGCTTCACTACTGCCTGAGATTCCCGGCGCTCAAACAACGAAGTTTAATAAAGACCACTTTATCAAGCGTGGTGTAACGGAATACCTGTGCCCACATTGTTCTGCGTTAGCTCTGTTCTCCCTACAGTTAAATGCGCCGTCAGGTGGTAAAGGCTACCGCACCGGCTTACGCGGCGGTGGGCCGATGACCACGCTGATTGAATTACAGGAATATCAGGGCAATCAACAAACTCCCTTGTGGCGCAAAATGTGGCTCAACGTGATGCCGCAGGATGAAGCCGATTTACCGCTACCCAAAAAATTTGACGATCTGGTTTTCCCCTGGCTTGGCCCGACGCGCACCAGCGAACTGGCCGGTGCGGTGGTAACCGATGATCAGGTTAATAAACTCCAGGCGTACTGGGGAATGCCGCGGCGTATTCGTATTGATTTTAATACCACGACAGTCGGCAACTGCGATATTTGCGGCGAGCAGAACGACGCGCTCCTGAGCCTGATGACGACCAAAAATTACGGTGCGAATTATGCCATGTGGCAGCATCCCTTAACGCCTTACCGTGTACCACTTAAAGAGGGTGGCGAGTTTTACTCCGTTAAACCACAACCGGGCGGTTTAATCTGGCGTGACTGGTTAGGCCTTATCGAAACGGGTAAATCAGAAAACAATACGGAACTTCCCGCGCTGGTGGTGAAACTCTTTAATGCCAGCAGTCTGAAACAGGCAAAAGTGGGCCTGTGGGGATTTGGTTATGATTTCGACAACATGAAAGCGCGCTGTTGGTACGAACACCATTTCCCTCTATTGCTCAATAAAAAAGAAGGCCAGATACCAAAGCTGCGGCTGGCTGCGCAAACGGCTTCACGGATTCTAAGTCTGTTACGGAGTGCATTGAAAGAAGCATGGTTCTCTGATCCAAAAGGTGCAAGGGGTGATTTTAGTTTTGTGGATATCGACTTCTGGAACAAAACTCAGCATCGCTTTCTGAGGTTCGTGCGCCAAATTGAAGAAGGTCAGGATGCGGATGAATTACTCAGCAAATGGAATAAGGAAATTTGGTTATTCGCGCGTCAGGATTTTGACGAGCGTGTATTCACTAATCCTTATGAGCCCGTTAATTTGGAACGCATCATGACCGCGCGCAAGAAATATTTTACAACATCGGCGGAGAAGCAAAGTGCTAAAGCCGCCAGGGAGAAAAAGCAGGAGGCTGCTGAATGAGTATTGTAAAAGAGGAGCACAAAGCCACGCTGCGCAAATGGCACGAGGAATTGCAGGAGAAACGCGGCGAACGTGCCAGTCTGCGGCGTAGTACGACGGTTAATGATGTTTGTCTGACGGATGGATTTCGCCTGTTTCTGAAGAACAGACAAATAAAGTGGCAGGATTAACCTGAGTGGCGTATCACCGCACTAGCGCTGATAGCCGCAGTTAGCGCGAATGTTAAAGCCATTGATGAACGGCAGCCTTTTGCCGCGCAGCTGGCGGCGGTAATGTCAAAGGGGCGTTTTACTCGCCTGTCGGCAGTAAAAACACCGGATGAATTACTGCGCCAGTTACGGCGCGCAGTCAGATTATTAAACGGTTCCGTCAATCTTGACTCTCTGGCAGAGGGGGTCTTCCGCTGGTGCCAGGAGAGCGACGACCTGCTCAATCATCACCGCCGCCAGCAGCGGCCAACCGAATTTATCCGTATCCGCTGGGCGCTGGAATATTACCAGGCTGGCGACGCCGATAACGAACAAAATCAATAAAGGACTATCTCATGACAACATTTATTCAGCTTCATTTGTTAACCGCTTACCCTGCTGCCAACCTTAACCGTGATTATACTGGTGCGCCAAAAACTGTGGTACTGGGTGGCGCAACGCGTCTGCGCGTTTCCTCACAAAGTCTGAAACGTGCGTGGCGCACTTCTGCACTTTTTGAACAGGCACTGGCGGGCCATATTGGTATTCGTAGTGGGCGTATTGCGCGTGAGGCGGCAACTATCCTGATTGAGAAAGGAATCGAAGAGAAAAAAGCCATCGAATGGGCGGCAAAAATTGCGGATTATCTTGGGAAAGCTAAAAACGACAAAAAACCAAAAGATCCGCTCACTAACGCCGAAACTGAACAATTAGTTCATATCAGCCCGGCAGAATTTGACGCCGTAAAAGCGCTGGCCCATCAGCTTGCAGAAGAAAAGCGCGCGCCAAAAGAGGAAGATCTCGCGTTGTTACGCAAAGACCGTATGGCGGTAGATATTGCCATGTTTGGTCGTATGCTGGCGAATAAACCCGAGTTTAATGTTGAAGCCGCCTGCCAGGTAGCGCACGCATTTGGTGTCAGTGAAACGATTGTCGAAGATGATTTTTTCACCGCCGTTGATGATTTGCGCCAGGCTTCTGAAGATGCCGGTGCCGGGCATCTTGGTGAAACCGGATTCGGTTCTGCACTGTTCTACACCTATATCTGCATTGATAAAGATCTGCTGGTCGAAAACCTCGGCGGTGACGAAGCGTTAGCTAATCAGACCATACGCGCCTTTACGGAAGCCGCGCTTAAAGTCTCCCCAACCGGCAAACAGAACAGCTTTGCCAGCCGTGCCTACGCCTCCTGGGCGATGGCAGAAAAAGGTACCGAACAACCGCGTTCTCTGGCGGCGGCTTTCTATGAACCCATTAATGGCACCCGGCAGTTAGAGGTGGCGGTGCAGCGTATTACAACGCTTCGCGAAAACATGAATACGGTCTACGAACAGAAGACCGAATGCGCAAGTTTTGACGTGATGAACAAACAGGGAAGCATGAAGGACGTGCTGGACTTTATCTGCGCGTAAGGGGCGGCTTATGAGCCAATATCTGATTTTTCAGCTTCATGGGCCAATGGCATCCTGGGGCGTCGATGCCCCCGGCGAAGTGCGTCATACCCATGAACTGCCTTCGCGCTCAGCATTGCTGGGGCTGCTGGCTGCCGGGGTAGGGATTCGGCGTGATGATACCGAACGCTTAAACGCGTTTAATCGCCACTATTCACTGGTGGTTTGCGCCAGCCGTAACCCGCGCTGGGCACGGGATTATCACACTATCCAGATGCCAAAAGAGGTGCGTAAAGCGCGTTATTTCAGCCGTCGCGAAGAGTTGAGCGACCCTGATCTTCTGAGCGCGATTATCTCCCGGCGCGACTACTACACCGATGCCTGGTGGATGGTGGCGGTGGCAACAACAGCCGATGCGCCTTACAGCCTCGAACAGTTGCAGGACGGTTTACGCCATCCAGTTTTTCCGCTTTATCTGGGGCGAAAAAGTCATCCGCTGGCATTACCTCTTGCGCCGTTACTGCTCGAAGGCAACGCGTGTGATGCCTTATGTAATGCATACCAACAGTATCAGGATCATTTCCATAAACTGAAAGTCTCACTCCCGAAACTTCAGGATGAATGCTGGTGGGAAGGGGAACACGACGGCCTGGTCGCGAGCAAAATATTACGCCGTCGGGATGTTCCTTTAAATCGTCAGCAGTGGTTGTTTGGGGAACGCACCATCAATCAGGGGCCGTGGCTCAGCAAGGAGGAACCATGTACCTCTCAAGAATAACCTTACATACCGGCCAGCTTTCGCCTGCGCAGTTGCTGCATCTGGTGGATCGCGGTGAATATGTGATGCATCAGTGGCTGTGGGATCTTTTCCCTGGCGGCAAAGAAAGGCAATTTCTTTATCGTCGGGAAGAACTCCAGGGCGCGTTTCGCTTTTTTGTCCTCTCGCAGGAACGCCCGGCGGAAAGTGATACGTTCACCATAGAATGCCGGTCATTTGCGCCCGAGCTGCGTACCGGACAACAACTTTGTTTCAACCTGCGGGCGAATCCAACAATCTGTAAATCGGGCAAGCGCCACGATCTGCTGATGGAGGCGAAACGGCAGGTGAGGGGACAGGCGGAAGGAAGTGATGTCTGGTTGCATCAACAACAGGCGGCGCTGGACTGGCTGGCAGCGCAGGGGGAAAGAAGTGGTTTTACACTACTGGATACCTCGGTTGATGCCTACCGACAACAGCAACTCCGGCGGGAAAACTCCCGGCAACTGATCCAGTTCAGTAGTGTGGATTATACGGGGATGCTTACGGTCACCGATCCCGGGTTATTTCTGCAACGTCTTAGCCAGGGATATGGCAAAAGCCGGGCGTTCGGCTGTGGTCTGATGCTGATCAAACCCGGAGCAGAGGCGTGACGTTTGTACCACTGAGTCCGATCCCGTTAAAAGATCGCACCTCCATGATCTTCCTCCAGTACGGTCAGATCGACGTACTGGACGGCGCTTTCGTGCTGATCGACAAAACCGGGATCCGCACGCACATTCCGGTGGGATCGGTCGCCTGCATTATGCTCGAACCGGGAACGAGAGTTTCCCACGCGGCGGTGCATCTAGCCGCCACGGTGGGGACGCTACTGGTCTGGGTCGGTGAAGCGGGCGTTCGCGTTTACTCCTCCGGACAACCCGGAGGGGCGCGGGCAGATAAATTACTCTACCAGGCAAAGCTGGCTTTAACGGAAGATCTACGGTTGAAGGTGGTGCGCAAAATGTATGAATTACGTTTTCGTGAACCACCGCCAGCTCGCCGTTCAGTGGAGCAGTTACGTGGAATTGAGGGATCTCGCGTTCGCCAGACGTATGCATTACTGGCGAAACAATATGGTGTGAAATGGAATGGTCGCAAATACGATCCTAAAGACTGGGAAAAAGGCGATGTTGTGAATCGCTGCATCAGTGCTGCTACATCATGTCTGTACGGTATATCTGAAGCGGCAGTATTAGCCGCGGGATATGCGCCCGCTATTGGGTTTATCCATAGTGGCAAACCGCTTTCATTTGTTTATGACATAGCCGATATCATTAAATTTGATTCGGTTGTGCCAAAGGCATTTGAAATAGCAGCGAGGCAACCCGCAGAACCTGATAAAGAAGTCAGATTAGCCTGTCGCGATATTTTCCGTAGCACTAAGTTAACGGGCAAATTAATACCGTTAATTGAGGAAGTCCTTGCTGCAGGTGAAATTGAACCACCACAACCCGCGCCGGATATGTTACCGCCTGCCATCCCTGAACCTGAAACGCTGGGTGATAGTGGTCACCGGGGGCGCGGCGGATGAGCATGGTCGTGGTTGTTACAGAAAATGTCCCTCCGCGCTTACGTGGACGGCTCGCAATCTGGCTACTGGAAGTGCGTGCCGGTGTGTATGTTGGTGATACATCAAAACGTATTCGGGAGATGATCTGGCAGCAAATTACCCAACTGGCTGGTTGCGGAAATGTGGTGATGGCCTGGGCGACCAATACCGAGTCGGGTTTTGAATTTCAGACCTGGGGAGAAAACAGACGTATTCCGGTGGATTTGGATGGGTTACGTTTGGTTTCTTTTCTTCCTGTTGATAATCAATAAGTTAGACGTTCTTTAAAAATAAGGAAATGTTTTAATTTAGTTGGTAGATTGTTGATGCGGAATAAATTTGTTTAAAAACAGTTATGTATGCTTAGTGTGTTCCCCGCGCCAGCGGGGATAAACCGTTGCCCGCGCAATTCCGGGAGCATCCGCAATTGTGTTCCCCGCGCCAGCGGGGATAAACCGTTCAGGGTGTGATTCCGCATACCAAGCAGTAAGAGTTCCCCGCGCCAGCGGGGATAAACCGGGCGCACTGGATGCGATGATGGATATCACTTAGAATTCCCCGCCCCTGCGGTAGAACACCCAGCTCCCATTTTCAAACCCATCAAGACGCCTTCGCCAACTCCTTCACCAGAGGTAGCATTATCCGCATAACGTCACGGCAGCGACGTTCTATTCTTCCAGGAAGTGCCTTATCAATATGCTGTTGATTATCCAGTCTTACGTCATGCCAGCTATTTCCCGCAGGGAATGCGGCTGTTTTTGCGCGTTGCTGATAACCATCCTTATTCCCAAGATTCCAGTTAGTCGCTTCCACCGAAAGTACAGCAATGCCCGCTTTGTCGAATATTTCTGCGTCATTACAACACCCAGTGCCTTTCGGATAATTTTTATTCAAACCCGGATTGGTCGTTGCGGCTATTCCGTGACTGCGTGCAATTGCCAGCGCCCTGTCGCGCGTTAATTTCCTTACTGCTTCAGGGGTTTTTACACCGCTGTTGAAATACAATTTATCGCCAACAATTAAGTTATCGAGATTAATCACCAGCAGCGTATTTTTCTTTTCGGTGTCACTCATCCGCTTGAGTAAATTCTCAGCGCCTAATTTCCCTTCCTCTTCGCCGCTGGTCGCCACAAATCGAATACCATACTCGGTAGGCGTATTTTTCAGGCGTTCTGCCAATTCCAGCATGACACCTAAACCTGCGGCGTTATCATCCATTCCTTGTAACGTCAGCCCGCCGAGATTGGCATCGGCGTCAGCATCGCTCAGCGGGGCGTAAGTATCCAGATGCGCCATAATGATGATCTGCTGCGGCGCTTTGCCTTCATGAGCGGCAATCACCGTACTTCCCGTCACGTTATGCCAGCTCTTACGATTATCGCGGGCGGTATAAATATACCGACTATTAAATGTCCGAATATCACTGCGATAACCCATTTGCTGAAACTGTTGGCGAATATAATCGGCAGATAACATTTCTGCAGGAGTTCCGGTCATGCGTCCCGGAAAGAAAGTAGCAATATGTCGTGCCTGAGTATTAGCAAAATCGCCAGGTTTAGGTGACGAGGCGTGTACGGGGAGAATAAAGCATACGCCGAGCGCCAGGGCAGCGGTACGGTGGCGCAATGCGGAAAACATAGTGAGTCCTTAAATACCATGCAAATTTTTTTACCGCCATAGTATGAAACTGCCGCTGCGCTAAAACAATTTCAAATCTTCCTAAACGCCCGAAATCCGGTGCCTTAAGCACTTTTTGATATTAGCTTTGCCAAATCGTTATTCCGTTAAGGAACTACTCATTCTAATTGGTAATTTCATTCGTTCTCTTACGCTCCCTATAGTCGAAACATCTGATGGCAAGAAAATAGCGGTATTGCAAAGGAACGGTTATGGATCAAATACGACTTACTCACCTGCGGCAACTGGAGGCGGAAAGCATCCACATTATTCGCGAGGTGGCGGCAGAATTCTCAAATCCGGTGATGCTCTACTCTATCGGTAAAGATTCCAGCGTCATGCTGCATCTGGCGCGCAAGGCGTTTTATCCAGGTACGCTGCCTTTCCCGTTGCTGCATGTCGATACCGGCTGGAAATTCCGCGAGATGTATGAGTTCCGCGATCGTACGGCGAAAGCCTACGGCTGCGAGCTGCTGGTGCATAAAAACCCGGAAGGCGTGGCGATGGGGATTAATCCATTCGTGCACGGCAGCGCGAAACATACCGATATTATGAAAACTGAAGGCCTGAAACAGGCGCTGAACAAATACGGTTTTGATGCCGCCTTCGGTGGTGCGCGCCGTGACGAAGAGAAATCCCGCGCTAAAGAGCGAATTTACTCTTTCCGTGACCGCTTCCATCGCTGGGATCCGAAAAATCAGCGCCCGGAGCTGTGGCACAACTACAACGGGCAAATTAACAAAGGCGAAAGCATCCGCGTCTTCCCGCTCTCTAACTGGACCGAGCAGGATATCTGGCAATACATCTGGCTGGAAAATATCGACATTGTGCCGCTGTATCTCGCTGCGGAACGTCCGGTTCTGGAACGCGACGGTATGTTGATGATGATTGATGACAACCGTATCGACCTGCAACCGGGCGAAGTGATTAAAAAACGGATGGTGCGTTTCCGTACGCTGGGCTGCTGGCCGCTGACCGGTGCGGTGGAGTCAAATGCACAAACACTACCGGAGATCATCGAAGAGATGCTGGTTTCTACCACCAGTGAACGTCAGGGCCGCGTGATTGACCGCGACCAGGCGGGGTCTATGGAGCTGAAAAAACGTCAGGGGTATTTTTAAGATGAACACCGCACTTGCACAACAAATCGCCAATGAAGGCGGCGTCGAAGCCTGGATGATTGCGCAACAACATAAAAGCCTGCTGCGTTTTCTGACCTGTGGTAGCGTCGATGACGGCAAAAGTACCCTGATTGGTCGCCTGCTGCACGATACCCGCCAAATCTACGAAGATCAGCTCTCATCGCTGCATAACGACAGTAAACGTCACGGCACCCAGGGCGAAAAGCTGGATCTGGCACTGCTGGTGGACGGCCTGCAAGCTGAGCGCGAACAGGGCATCACCATTGACGTGGCTTACCGCTATTTCTCTACCGAGAAGCGTAAATTTATTATCGCCGACACCCCAGGGCACGAGCAGTACACCCGCAATATGGCGACTGGCGCATCGACATGTGAACTGGCGATCTTACTGATCGATGCCCGTAAAGGCGTGCTCGATCAAACCCGTCGTCACAGTTTTATCTCCACACTGTTGGGGATCAAACATCTGGTCGTGGCGATCAACAAAATGGATCTGGTGGATTACAGTGAAAAGACGTTCACCCGTATTCGTGAAGATTATCTGACCTTTGCCGGGCAGCTGCCGGGTAATCTGGATATCCGCTTTGTGCCGCTCTCTGCACTGGAAGGCGACAACGTGGCTTCGCAAAGTGAAAGTATGGCGTGGTACAGCGGTCCAACACTGCTCGAAGTGCTGGAAACCGTGGAGATCCAGCGAGTGGTGGATGCTCAGCCAATGCGCTTCCCGGTGCAGTACGTTAATCGCCCGAATCTCGATTTTCGTGGTTACGCCGGAACGCTGGCATCCGGTCGCGTAGAAGTCGGGCAACGAGTCAAAGTGCTGCCCTCTGGTGTGGAATCAAACGTCGCCCGGATCGTGACTTTTGATGGCGATCGCGAAGAAGCCTTTGCCGGAGAAGCGATCACCCTGGTGCTGACGGATGAGATCGACATCAGCCGTGGCGATCTGCTGCTGGCGGCAGACGAAGCGTTACCAGCTGTGCAGAGCGCGTCGGTGGATGTGGTATGGATGGCGGAACAGCCGCTTTCCCCGGGCCAGAGTTATGACATCAAAATTGCCGGTAAGAAGACGCGTGCTCGTGTTGATGGCATTCGTTATCAGGTTGATATTAATAACCTTACCCAACGCGAAGTTGAAAACCTGCCGCTGAACGGCATCGGCCTGGTGGATC
>OJJP01000694.1_pt1 | contig 12151 bp, 13 predicted proteins | sample 1596261 | NCBI WGS metagenome assembly OJJP01 (sample SAMEA4350154, study PRJEB24818) | metagenome | biome: human; feature: gut; material: faeces | place: Denmark | collected 2013-09
CCGTCTGCGTTTCTCCGGTCCTAAGACATCAATCATCTGCTCTCCAATGACTAGTCTAAAAACTAGTATTAAGACTATCACTTAAATAAGTGATATTGGTTGTCTGGAGATTCAGGGGGCCAGTCTAGGGTGTTGCATTGACAGATTGAATCTACAGTTAATATATCTCGCTCAAGGCGAGCTTCATTTAACGCCTTACGCAGTTGCAGAATTTCAGATTCCAGTTCAGCCACCGTGCGGGAACCAGGAGTACCGAGCCCTTTTCTGGCGGCGGTAACCCATTGTCCTAAAGTGCCTTCAGGAAGAGATAATCGGGAAGCGCCTTCACTGATCGAAAGTTGATTTTCAAGAACCGTTCTGACAGCTTCGGCTTTGAACTCTTTAGAGTAACGTTGGGTTTTTCTGCTCATTATTAGCTCCTTCTGATGCCATTCTATTTCAGGAAGGAGTGTCCGTTAAACTCAGGCTACCTCAATATGAATACGCATCCGGATACTTACCAGCTCAGGAGTCCCCAACAAATTCAGATTACTGAAAGTCAAAAGTCATAACCAGACTACCATTAATACCCCCGGGCTTCACTTTTGAAACATCTCCGTAAAGCTTGCTTCCTATTTTGATTGTTCTTCCTGACTGGGTAACATACTTATTTTGGAGATTCGCTTCATCATAAGAATAACCATCAAGACTGATTACAGAATCCCAGCCATTCCCAAGATTAACTGAAAAATGACTATTATTATAATTAGGTGTTTTTGGTGTTGATAATTTAATTTTTACATCTGTAGGTGCGGTACATGTTAACTTAACATTAGTTTCAGCCATGGCTATATTTGCTAATGCATCGTTGATACTAACGTTTTTGTGATCTATATCGTATGATGGCTTATCAAATGAGCATTTTGCCTTATTTATGATATCCCTTCTATACAGAAGGAAGGATGTTGCTGTTGACTGAGCTGCAATTGTTGTCCCTGCCGACATCAAATCCTTCCGATGAGTATTCCAGTCCCATATGCCTCTTAAAAAATTGACATTTTTCCCATATTTGACCGGTATCAGCATCTCAGTCAAACCATCGGGTAAGTCCGGCGGAAGGCGTACACTCAGAGTTACAGCAGGGGGGATACCCGGGGCAAACGGAGTTACGTCTACGACCTCCCCTGCCCCCCAGCAACTCTTTCCTGCATATTTGTAACCACGACCACCATTTTCCTCATTGGAGTAATAATACACGTAATTTTGATCTTCTGTATCCCTGACATAACCAGGTGCATTTACCTGTACATCGACCCATTGATTCCCTAATTGAATTTTTTTTGGTATACCTAACCTGTGGTAGAAAACCGTAAAATAATTTATATCATATTGTCCATTACATTCAGGGACACCTGCTACAGTTCCTGTATTGCCTAAAGAGTTCAACGCCACAGGTACTGTGATTGTTTGCCCGGAAGTCGTATTATTAATGGCCTCTCCTGTTTGAACTCCTTTAAAGTTAAAATAAATTGCACTCCCTCCCGTAGCCAAACTGCTGTAAAGACACACAGCGACAGATAAAATATGTCTAATATCCTTCACAAACACCTCTCTGTAATATCCGAACATCTGATAGACTCAGTATATTTTCGCTATTTGGCATGAACCCATGATAATCATAATTCATTCTCTGATAATAAGGACCTAGTTATATATCATACTCATGCTGGCTGTAGCACTAAATGCACCGCCATTCAGATCTCCGTTTCTGAACAGCACCGACATGAAAGTAAATGTTGATGTTGTTGTGTCCAGACCAGCGGTTACTCTGTAACCGCTTCCTGAGCCTTCACCTAATGTGAGTCTGGTTGACGTGTTATTCCCCTGATATAAGGCAATTCTCAGATTTGTCATATCGGTCATAAGTGAATTGTTATCCACTCTTCCGGTCACCTTGATCCACGGATTTCCACTGTTATATGGACAGGATATGCTTATCGTTTTTGCCACCTTCCCCTGAGATGTATTCTGTGGGTCAGCACTCACCTTGCCCGGGTCGACATTACTGAAGTCAACAACGATATTCTGTCCGTTATTAATGGTGCATGGAGGAATATAGATATTTCCTCTGATGTTAATCTGCACATCAGCCAGTACAGCGACCGATGTCAGAAGCAACGATATAAATAATGATAAACGAATCATTCCCCCTCCGGAGAGCGGCACAGAAAACATTTTATTTTATGAGATATAAAATTCGATGTATTTTAACTGATAGCATTACGAATATGATGCAACCAGCGTTGCTGTTGCAGAAAATGTTCCCGCCCGCAAATTCTGTATATTTCCTTTATATCCAAGTTTTGCATAGAGAGAAATATTTCTGGCCGGAACCTGACCTGTAATATAGCCAGGGGTAAATGGCGAATTAAAAACTATAGGTGAACCAATAGAACCATTTTGATTTCTGTTGTAAAGATAGATAAGCAATCCATTACCTGTCGTAGTTGATGTATTAGGCACCAGTATAGAATTGTTATTCTGAGTATTCGTGGCTGTTATCGTAACCTTCATTGTTCCCAGATTATAAGGACACTGCATATTCACAGTAAACTCTTTTTCGTGATTTCCATTTTGACTCAGGGTCTGAATCTCTATATTTCCCCAGTCAACCTCTGCCTTTGTTACAGTACAGGCAGGAATAATCAGTTTTCCTTTAAAGGTCAGATTATCAGCTGCATGTGCATGCTGAGACATTAACACTGCCCCCAGCATTACCGGAAGACACAAACCTATTATCTTTTTCATCTGAAATCTCCTGTACAAAATTTTTTCTAACGATATGTTAATTCAAACGTGGCTGTTGCTTCATAATCACCGGGTACCACACTCTTCGTCCGCAGGGCTTCCGGCGTTGCCACAACATACGCGCCGAAAGGAAGCTCAAGACTGTTTCCGGTAACCTTTTCCCCCTGGCCTTTGTTATGGAAGGTGCCGGGTTTCAGCAGACTGCTGCCATCGGTGTCCAGCAGTGCAATGCCTAACCGGCCGGAATTCACTCCGGTTACCTTCAGATGGCCCGGGAGGGCCGCCTCTTCCGTCCCCTTAAAGGTCAGGGTCACAATTTTGCCAACTGCTGTTGCATGGCAGTTTTCCAGCCTGATGACAAACGACTCTGTCGGCGAACGTCCGGGCGGATACCAGAAATCCCTGGACGCGCGGGTTTTGAAGACGACATGTTTCTTCAGACTGTCACCGGACACATGGCAGGGTCTGTCAAGCAGATTACCCCTGAATGCCACATCTGAGGCCATTGCCTGCCCGGCAGACAGTGCGGCAAACAGTAAAAGAGCGCCTGTGCTTTTTATCATCACATCCCCTTACTCATATTTTATGCTCAGACGCAGCATGGCCGGATTGCTCCTGGCATCAGAATACTCACCCTCCTGTGTCGCCCTTTTCCTCCAGGCGGCCAGCATCTCCTCCTGCCGCCGGTCAGGCCGGCACAGTAAAAAGGTATCACCATCGTGTATAACAAGATGGTCACAGCCGGATAGCTTACGGTCAGGAAGTAAAGCACTTCCGCTTCCGGGACCGGTTACCAGTGAGCCGGAGACTGTCATCGCAACTCCCCGTTTTCCGGGCTGAAGTGCACCACCGTCCCCACATCCTGCCAGCCTCAGCATCAGAGGTGCTCCGGCTGACGCAGAGTGATTCTCCGGCCGGAGGCTTAACGGCACCTCATTACTCACCAGCGTGCAGGGTGAGGACAGCAGTGCACCACTGACTGCCAGGCTTCCGGTGCGTCCCCCCCGTTCATTTATCCGGTAATGATGCAACTCATCTGCAGTAAAGACGTCATCGTATATACCCCGCTCTTCAGCCCGCAGGAAAGTATGGATGAAACCACTCAGCGACAGTGCAATAAGATACAGTACTGCTGTTGTTTTATTCACAACCATAATATCCCACCCGCATTTAACCGTTATTGCGGTACATTATTTCTCTTTTTTCACAGAGCAACGGCTGCCATTACAGATAAACGACAGTACCGGGCGACCACCATAGTCGTTAATATAAGACAGATAAGGGGTATTATAATTTGCCGATTTTACTGTCTGCTCTGAACGGGGAGACAGCATCACGGTTTCAAACTCACCTTCCTCTGCCTGTTTTTCACTTCCTCCCAGACCAATAACAGTGACATAATAGGGCGTTGGGTTTTCAATACGATACCCACCGCTGACTTTGTTCAGAATTAACTGGTCCTGCCATACTTCATTCGGTCTGGTTTTAATTGCTGCCGGGCGATAAAAAAGCTTTATTTTGGTCTGTAAGGCTATCTGCAGTACATTGGCCTTTTCACTCCTCGGCGGTATTTCCCGGAGATTAAAATAAAACAGTGATTCCCTGTCCTGAGGAAGTTTACTGATATCCGGTGTGGTACTCAGCCTGACCATGCTTTTCGCACCCGGCTCAAGGCGCTGAACCGGAGGGGTGGCAATAACCGGCCCTGTAATAATTTTTTCCTGATTTTCATTTTCTATCCATGCCTGAGCAAGATAGGGCAGTTGTTTGTTATCATTGGAGATATCAAGCGTCATTGACTTCTCACTCCCGTCAAACACCGCGCGGGTTCTGTCCAGCGAAACAGCAGCGTCAGCCCCGGATATAACAAACAGGGGGATGGCAGCCATCAGAATCTTTTTTCGAATCATACTTAATTTCCACATTCTGTAATTTCACCTGGTCCGGAAAATGGCATAACCGCATTCATCAGCCGTTAATATTCCGGACTTTCATTTATTTCTGAGGCGTACAGGGAAGCAATAACTGCTGGTCAGATATTGCTGTCTCCGGTACATTTACCTGACACTGTATTTTTTCATCCCAGTTTACCGACAGGGTTTCCCCCGGCGTCACGCCACTCAGCCAGGCAAGGCCTTCATCGGCCACCATGCCCAGTTCCCGGCCTTTTTCACTGGTTACACTGGCACCAAACGGGGGCTGAGAGCCATCAGCAAGACGCAGTATTGCAAACAGACGTTTCCCTTTAAGCACGCTGAATTTCCGGTAACCAATGGCACCTTCTGTCAGCGCCGATTCCACAACAGAACGGGTTGCTTCCACATCATCCGGTAAGCGCTTCAGGTCAACAGAAGTTATATTCCGGTAATAACTGCTGATGTCAGTCACCACGCCCGTTCCCCAGCGATTTGTCACCACCTGCCCGCCATCAACCGGTACACCTCCCACACCATCCGTGTCAACAAGAAGACGTGTTCCACCGGACATTCCCCCTGCATGTAACGCCGCACCTTTTCCGGTAATTGTTGCCCCACCGGAAGCACTGACGCCGAAAGACGTATATCCTTTCTGCAGGGATGCAATATTCGCGGACAAATTTGCCAGCGGACTACGATGACTGTAATAGGCATTAATCTGACGTTGCGATGTCAGTCCACCGCCACTGTTAAGGCCGGCGTTCAGGCTGTAGCTGTCCAGACCGTCATTGAACGTGTCAGTGTAGCCGGCCATATTCACATAACGGTCATTACTCATACTGCCACTGTAGCTCGCTGTCCCCGTCCCCAGCGGCACGGATATACGCAGGTAAGCAGAATCGTTATCACGCCCCAGATATTTAGACCTTGAGGCTGACAATCCAACCGCCACACCCTGCAGTCCGAAAACATTAAAGTAGCGGTTGACGCTCACCGTATAATAGTCCGTTTTCCGTATGTCCCAGTATGTCTGACGGCTGTACTGCAGGTTAAAAGAGGTATTCCAGTCCGCCACGTTTTTATTCAGCGTAACGGTATACATCTCTTTTTCCCGACTGCTGTAATCATTACGGTAGCGGGCGTTCAGGTACTGCTCCATGGTCATATAGTTTCGCTCTGAGAAACGATACCCGGCGAACGTAATGTCGGCATCCGCATTATCAAACCGTTTGGAGTAGCTCAGACGCCAGGATTTTCCCTGAAACGTTCTCTCTCCCTCAATACGGGCTACTGACTGCGTGATATCAGCGGAAAGGGTCCCCGGCACACCCAGGTCCCAGCCGGCACCGGCTGCCAGTGCATTATAATCACCGGCAAGCACAGCCCCGCCATACAGCGACCACTGGTTACTGAGCCCCCAGGATGCCTCTCCGGTCGCAAATACAGGCCCTTCGGTCTCATGCCCGTATCCGCGGGAACGACCGGAGACAAGTTTATACCGGACCTGTCCCGGACGCGTCAGATAAGGAACCGAGGCCGTATCGACCTGAAAGGTTTTCTTCCGTCCGTTCTGTTCAATAACCTCAACATCAAGACGTCCGCGAACTGAACTGTCCAGGTCCTGAATACTGAATGGCCCTGCGGGGACCATCGAGTCGTACAGCACCCGTCCCTGCTGCGACACCACAACACGGGCATTAGTCTCCGCAATCCCGGTAATCTGCGGTGCATAGCCTCGCAGTCTGGGCGGCAGCATCCGGTCATCGCTTTCCAGGCTGGCTCCCGTATAACTCCATGACCGGAATATATCTGAGTTGATATTATTCTCGCCCAGCGTCAGGTTTGCCCGCCATCGTGGAATGGCACGGAACAGATAAAAGCGACTCCATGTGAAATTTCTGTTTGTCGTTTTTTCCCCGTTGTAGCGGCTCTGCTCCTGGCTTCCCTGATAGTCAGCCCGCAGGCGCCAGGGCCCCAGATTCCCCCCCACAGTCCCGTTATAACTGAACTGATGAGAGTCTCCTCCCTGATAATTACGGGAAACCGTCCCGTTGAGGTTATAATCCAGCATCAGTCCGGGAATGCCGTCGTCCCAGCGTGAGGGAGGCAGCCAGGTGGCATCAGAATACTCAAGCCAGGCCTGCGGCATATTGATGCGTAACACGCCCGCTCCGGTATCAGGACGAATATCCACTCCCGGCAACCCATGAAAATCCGCACACTGACCATCATGCCAGTAAACAACTTTATCCAGAGATTCTGCTGTTAACCCCATCAGTCTGACCATATCTGATGTCAGACAGGCCTGCGGCAATTTTTTTTCTGCCTTATCTCCTGACAACGCAGGTTCAACAAATGAAATCTGTAACGATGCGGGAGAAATACTTTGCCCGTTAACAATCACATCCAGAAGATATTGCCCCGGCAGAACATAGCCGGCTTCTGAAAAACGGGTGAAGTCAATATTTTTCTTGTCCGCTGCGTCAAGTACATCTGTATTAAACTCAACGGCACTGGCTGCGTTACAAAACAGAGACAACAATATCACACAGGTAATATTGTTGACTGCAAAAGGTATTCTGTCTTTCATTCCACGCATCACCAGATTCACAAAAAGATAAATAACCGGACATCTCACCGGAGTGACTCACTCATAATCGACCCGGAATCCCAGCACGGCAAAATAATTTCCGGCTTCAAGTTTTTTTCCGTTTCTCACAATTCTGAGGGTGTAATCCAGCGCTTCTTCATTACCCGTCAATGGTATTGCAGGCATTACTTTCCCTGCCCGGGCAATATTTCCCCTGGCATCAGCTATCTGCAGATTAATTCCTTTTGCCTGACCGGATAAATTAAACTTATCCGGCGTTTCACCCCGGACGCCATCGAAAGTCACTCTTATCCGGGAATCAGAGAAAAGGTTCCCACCCTGACTGTTAAATTCACAGTTCCTGAGCCGGAGGCTGAATTTTCTTTCAGGTCCGGAAAAACCATTCTGTAAATCCCGAACCGGGGTTTCCCCCATATCGATAATCTGCCAGGCGTCTTCCATCGCCAGAGTACAGGCAGGTCTGACAACCTCACCATGAAAAGCAGCCCTGCCGTCCCACCATACGTGTTCTTCTCCCCAGTATTCAGGAAGGGACATGCCGGGCGGAGGAAATGGCTCTGAAGATACAGCATGAAGTAATGTACTCCAGAAATACATCACAAACAGAACACAAAAATTCTTCATACCTTAAATGTCGTTGTCAGACACAGGGTGGGTCTTGCCTCACCCTGTAAAAATCAGATGAATTACTGGTAACTTAAATTAAAGGTTGCAACTGCAGAAAAAGCACCTTCAGAAACAGTACCGCCATTCGCTTTTTTCACAAGAGCTGTATAATGAAGAACATTATTACCATCTTTCAGGGGATAAGCGTCACCTGCAGTCCCATCGAAAGAAACGTTTTTGCCTGCAGCCTGAACTACAATAGCTGTGCCCGTACCGCCGTTAGTTGCTAATTCTTCAGTCTGCCCTGTTACTTGTGGCCCAGTAAAAGATAATTGAACCTTACCGTTTTTAGTTGGTTGACCTTGTTTAAAAGCAGTAATATCGCAATTTACTAACTCAATATCTAAATCCATTGGCTTGGATGTACCTCCTGCCTCAAGGAAGCTTTTTGAAAGCTGTCCAAAATCAATAGACTGATCAGCTGATTTCTGAGAAATGCTGCATGGAGCATCAACAACAGTTCCGTTAAAGGTTACTCTACCCTGCCCCTGTGGAGTAGTTGGAGCAGCAGCATTTACACCAAAAGACACCACTGCCATAGCTACCGCACCGGCAATAACCGACTTAATCATAAATAACAACCTCTTTTTCATTACTGAACACACCAGAGATATCTGGCAATTTAAAATGACCCGATTACCTTTAATAATCAGATCAATACAAATAATATTCTCGTATTTTCAGGGCAGGTTATTTATCGACAAAATACTGATATAACCTGTCTGCTTTCTGATAAGGACTTCTTTTGATCTGTAAGAAACTCCGGAATGCCATCATTCAGTCAAATGCCGACGACTCATCTGTATAATAAGGTGCAAGCCTTGCTGCAAGAGCATTCAGCCGTATAAGTCTCCCAAGTGTTGTACTGAAATACCCATTATTCATCTGGTATTTCTCGCAGACCTCCTTACGGGAGTGCCCACCTACCAGATAGTCCTTCATAGCCAGAATGACCCTGTCACTGTGAATAGACGAAATACCTATCAGTAAAAAAAAATGCATTTCAGACATAGAGCCGGGCAACAGTACGTTCTCGCGTATATTCAGCAAAAACTCATTTCCTGACCGACTGATGACTTCATGATGCGCCATGTTTCCCCCTTCTGTCGGGCCCCTGGATATATGCTTCCGGCCCGGAAATACTCTTCACTCAATAAGTTAAATTTAGTTTTTTATGTTGTAAATATTGATTCAAACGATCTTTTAACCCACATAAAAAAATTAAATTAGAATAAAACAACAACAAAAAGAATGCACTCAGATAAAAGCATCATGGTAAATTGAATTTACAGCATAAAAGATCGTCTAAATGCATTTTTACGGACTTTCTTTTCACAGAAAATAACACACAAATTGTGATACACATCAAATAAAGCCAACAAAAAGCAAATTCACTAAATTTCACAAATAAAGCAAACACAGAGAATAAAAATACCTTTCCGTTGATAACAGAAAGCATGATTTTTATTATTCGAAGAAACTTTGTTACAGTGAGATGAGTGAATATATGAAGAATGAAATACTGGAATTTCTGAACAGGCATAATGGAGGGAAAACGGCAGAAATTGCAGAGGCGCTGGCGGTAACGGATTACCAGGCCCGCTATTACCTGTTATTACTGGAAAAAGAAGGTGTGGTTCAGCGCTCTCCATTAAGGCGAGGCATGGCAACATACTGGTTTTTGAAAGGAGAGATGCAGGCGGGACAAAACTGTTCTTCCACAACTTAATAACTCAATTTGTGGGCATGCTTCACTGAAACAGATAAAAGTTACATCAGAGTGCAGATTCAATTTTGCAGCATTCGTCACAAAATAAAAATCCAGCATTTTATGTCAGAATACCTCACATGATAATAAAACCTGTCCGGTTTTACTGCATGGCCAGACATTATAAAAAAGCAAATCCTGTAAACTCCATTCAGCCTCCTTGCTGTCCGGTAACGGAGGCTGTTTTTTCGTTACGCCTTTCCCCGGCAGCATCAGTAGCAGTAATTTATAGATTCTACGAACTGAGACTGTCTGCGGGGAGAACGTACACAGCCCGACACAATGTACCAGTCAATAATATCCAATTTCTGATTCCCTGCCTGACAGACCACTCTCTGGCAACTTTGTATTCAGTTCATCTACTACTGGAGACAGATTTATAAAATCCAACTCCACGATCTTTGACCGTCCGCATCTGAAGTGGTCAACAAAAACTGGCCACCGAGTTAGAGTTTTTTCCAGTATCGATTTTCCGATTCGTTTGGGGGTAACCCACCGTTATATTCGTGCGGTCTTAGTGCGCTGTAATATCCAACGATATAATCCGTTATGGCGTGAGCTGCCTCGCTGAAGCTTACGTAACCCACCACCGGTATCCATTCGTTCTTCAGACTTCTGAAGAAGCGTTCCATTGGGCTGTTATCCCAGCAATTTCCGCGCCGGCTCATACTCTGACTGATCTGGTATCGCCACAATAACTGCCGGAACTGCCTGCTCGTATAATGACTGCCCTGGACGCCCTTCTAAGAGTCAAGCTGTTATCGGGATACTGTTGATCCGCCTGTTTTGATTGCGCAGTAACGTGTAAACTTCGCGGGAGATATATCGCTTTAGACAGCGTATCGCTTCCATTTTTGTATGTCCTTCGGCTACACGCCTGGCGACATATTCCTTTGTTTTTGCGTCAGTTCGTAAGCGTCCGATGGCGATGATGTGAAGTGCACTATTTGCAGCACGATCTCCACCACGATTAAGTCGGTAACGGTTCGTTTTTCCAGAAGAAACGGGGACCGGGCTGACACCACACAGTGCCGCAAATCCTGATTCTGATCTTAACCGTTGAGGATTGTCTCCGGCAGTGATCAGCAACTGTGAAGCGCTTTCGTATCCGATAGCATTACGTTTAATCAGCTCAGGTGCCAACTCGTCGACAATTGCCGCAATCATGACATCCAGATCAGCGATTTCGTCATGTAACTCGAGATAGCGTCGGGCAAGGGACTTTAATGAAATGCGATAAACGTTGGTTACATTGCGGTATTCACTGGCATCAGGTCTCCAGGAACCCAGGGGCCTGATGAGCTGCATGCGCGTCATATTTCTGAGCTGTTCACGTAATTCATCCGGGGCAGAGATAATATTTGAATGGATAATCTGGAGAGCGACTCTGCGGGCTGATATTGCTGTTTTTCGGCAAGTTTTTAATACCCGCAGGGACTCAATCATGCCATCACGCGTTTTGGGAGTAACTGTCCTGATGCCTGAGAATGCTGCATGAGCGGCACATTCAGCATCAATTGTGTCACTTTTACCCCGTTTGCGTCGCTCCATCCGGTCTGGAGCAGTCACCTCAAGAACTTCTAACCCGGCGTTCTGAAAATAACGAAGCAAACCGGAACCATAGGTACCTGTGCACTCAACACCAATTCGTTTTAATGTCCCAAACGAGGTCATCCATGCCAGCATCTGCCGGTAACCTTGTCGTGTTGTGGAGAAATACTGAGTCCCAAGGACTTTATTGTTCTGATCTACGACAGCGGCAACGTGCAAATCTTTATGTGTATCCACGCCACCCACAACGGCAGCTTCGGTAACTTTATCAACCATGACGGAGCTCCTGTGAGGAAACAGAGTTGAATCTCCAGACAGATAACCCGGACAGGACAGTAACGAGACAAGCCGTCAGGCCCTTCTTGAGTCACGCGCATCGGTGAGGAGATGCCTCGCATGAAGGCGCTTCCGGCAACCGACGGGTCCAGGGCAGGACACAAAAGGTCGATCGCTGTGTGAGTCAGGATGCGGGAAGGTCTTCACTGCATCAGTAATCACACCAATCTGGTTAAACGGCAAACTAAGTGGTGGTAAAGACTGACATCGGCATTATTACTATCGCTGTGGAACATCACCCCGCCGGGCTTACCACGGGTTTCCCATGCCATTTCCAGCGCTTTCATGGTGAGCCTGCTGTCCGGCGAGAACGACATGGCCCAGCCCACTGGTTTTCTTGCGAACAGGTCGAGAACAACGGCGAGGTACGCCCAGCGCTTACCCGTCCAGAGTAGAGTAAGAGGCAGGGCGTAGTCGGACTATTTCCCTGCCTCTCCTCCCCGAACCGGACGTGCACCTTTCAGCGCATCCGGCTCTCCATTTAAATGCTGGCGAACGCCATTGCCACTTCTGTAA
>OJJP01000724.1_pt1 | contig 11713 bp, 5 predicted proteins | sample 1596261 | NCBI WGS metagenome assembly OJJP01 (sample SAMEA4350154, study PRJEB24818) | metagenome | biome: human; feature: gut; material: faeces | place: Denmark | collected 2013-09
AGCTTGATGATGACGGTAACCTGTGCGATTTCCTGATGAATGACAAATGCGCGGCGGGCACCGGGCGTTTCCTGGAGGTGATCTCGCGCACGCTTGGCACCAGCGTCGAGCAACTCGACAGCATTACTGAAAATGTCAGACCGCACGCCATCACGAGTATGTGCACAGTGTTTGCCGAATCAGAAGTGATCAGCCTGCGCTCAGCGGGCGTCGCGCCAGAAGCGATTCTCGCCGGAGTGATTAACGCGATGGCGCGGCGGAGTGCCAATTTCATTGCTCGTCTCTCCTGTGAAGCGCCGATTCTGTTTACTGGTGGCGTTAGTCATTGCCAGACGTTTGCCCGGATGCTGGAATTTCATCTGGGAATGCCGGTAAATACCCATCCTGATGCGCAATTTGCTGGCGCAATTGGCGCGGCGGTAATTGGTCAACGAGTGAGAAAACGCCGATGAAAGAGTTTTTATTTTTATTTCACTCCACGGTCGGCGTCATACAAACCCGTAAGGCGTTGCAGGCAGCGGGCATGACTTTTCGCGTCAGCGATATTCCCCGTGATTTACGCGGCGGCTGCGGGTTATGCATTTGGCTGACCTGTCTGCCCGGCGAGGAAATACAATGGGTGATCCCTGGGCAAACCGAAGCGATATATTGCCAGCAGGGCAGCGACTGGCAGTGCGTGGTGCATTACGCTTCAGAAGCGTCAACCAGGCAATAAGACCTTTAAATATAACGCCCGGATATTTGGCTGCACATAATCCTGCATGAAGGAAGTTGTATTAAATATCTCGCCTGATGTGAAATATTTCCCATCCACAAAATGAGCGATTTTTGATAGCACCTTACTATTGCGCGTCTAAAATACAATATACATTGTATTATACTTAAACCCATAATTATACATAGAGCAATAAAATGATTACCCACACCCCTGATTATTTTAGATTTAGAAGAACATTTCACAATTCAAGGATAAAATTATGGACTCAACATTTAACATATACCAGGATATTCTCCCAGCATTCAACATGTATTCGGGACTAAAACCTTGCCATGAAAAAAACAACCTACCATTTGATATTAACACGGAAATTGAAACCATACAAAAACAAATTAATTATGATATAAATCATTTGAATGATGGTTTGATTAAGCGTGTACTGAATGTTTTTATTCACCTTATCTCTAATCCCGATAATCTCGAATTAACCTTAAATCGATATTCATCAACAACAGAGCAAATCATCGGCAGAACCAAAAGAAATGGTTTACATGAGTTTGAAGTTGGCGATCTAAAAATAATATTTAATCGACAAGATGATAATGAAAGCGTATTAACTGTTAAACACAAAGATATAAGTCATGGTTGCAATGTTAAAACCGAGCAACTGCAGCAGTTTATTAAAATAATGGAACAAAAAGCGCAACTACCAATCTATATTGACAAGAACAATTTGAAAGAGAGTATTTTCTCTGTTTTGCGAAATGACCCACAGCACGTAGATAAAGAGCAATACCTTCCCTGTGATAAGTTTTTAACACATGCCTGCAAAAGTTCAAATTCATTTGAAGTGAAATTAGATGCCACTCATCAATATCAACATCTGAATAACTTCATGATTTCTTTTGACCCAGTAGAAAATCAATTAACAATACGGGATAACAATAACGAGACTGAAACTATCTCGTTGACAAACTTACAATGGGAAAATGTGCTGCAATACTACAGAGAAAACCACCAGCAGCCAAATATAGCTGGATCACGAAATCTCACGGATAATATAGATAAAATTAAAAATACAATATCCACCTCTGAAATTATTGAGTGCGCCTCTCCTGAAATAAGAAGTAGCGTCCTGAACGATCTTTATAGCATTGCTAATTTCCTCCCGGACAATAATCTGACCCCAAATGAGAGCTGGAAAAGATTTTGCCATACATGCGAGCGCTTTTATGTTGCTCAGAAGAGTATCACTGGAGATAACAGTGAACGTCTTACGCGAAAAGTCTCTATCTCTGATGCAGGAATTACAATGACCTTCAAGATAGGTGATGTTGTCATCAATACTATTAGCACTGCTATTCCTAAAGATGAATCGGGTCAACGGTGTATAGAAGGGTTGAATTTAGCGGGAATGGATTTAACCGGCATAGACTTGTCTAATATGGTTCTAAGGAATGTCAATTTTAATGGCAGCATTCTTAGAAATGCGGATTTCTCCGGTACGATCTGTGAAGGCGTGGATTTTACCGATTGTGATCTGCGTAATGCAAAATTCGAAAACGCCTCATTAGAAAATAATGATTTTCGTAAAGTTCGCCACTTGACTTATGTAAATTTCAAAAACGCAAATCTACGAAACTGTAACTTCAGCGGAAAAGTTCTCACTGGCGTTAATTTTACTGGAAGTGACCTTAGTAACGCTTATCTTGAACACATAGATTTCACAACAGTGATTCTATATGAAACACCTGCAGCACCTGCAACATCTGCAACATCTGCAACATCTGCAACATCTGATACTCCTAAAATACCTAAAATACCTGAAATACCTGGAGCACCTAAAATACCTGCAACACCTCGAATACCTGGTACACCTAAAGTAATTCTTACTGGAGCAATACTAAATTATTCCGATCTATCGGGTAAAGATCTTTCAGAATATGATCTTACTGGTACTGTCTGCATGTTTACCAATTTTTCAAACGCTAATTTAACAAAATGCAAACTCTTTAATACAAACTTTTCGGCTGCAAATTTTGACAATACTAATTTCACTGGTACAGAAGGTTCTAATATTCTGTTTAACCATGCATGGTTGTTCAATACGATATTTATAGATACGATTTTTAAAAATGCCTGTTTTTTCAATGCCAAAGTGAATAATGTTTCTCTTAAGAAAGCATATATTTACAATGATAATATCGATAAAAAAGCCAATGACAGTACCGAGAAACAACCCAGTGACAGTATCGAGAAACAACCCAGTGACAGTATCGAGAAACAAGCCAATGACAGTATCGAGAAACAAGCCAGTGACAGTATCGAGAAACAAGCCAATGACAGTACCGATAAACAAGCCAAGAACAGTACTGATAAACAAGCCAATAACAGTACCGATAAACAAGCCAAGAACAATACCGAGCAACAGGACAGTACCAGTTTTAATGAAGCCCGTTTAAAGAAAGAAGTGAATAGCAGTTTTTCCATTCCGGGTTTAACGTCTTATCAGCCAACGTATATAGTTGACGAATAGTTCAATAATCACCCAAACAGAGTGAGTATGGCAGAGGATATAAATTAAAATTTAAATGTTAACCGCCTCATCTATCATTCATGGATGAGGCGCATTTATCAGTCGATGTAAGCTGAAAATGTTCCGCCATCCAGAGACAACCGCCGCCCCCTGCGGCGTTTACTATTTCATCGCCCGCGTTAAGAATTCATTAAGCTTCATCCGTATACTCCTTATCTGTCGCACTGAATTTGACGAGAAAAAAAGCAATAATAAGGAGCAACAAGTTGAAAAAGCGCATCACCTTTATCGTTTTTCTTTGCGCCATCGTGGCGGTGAGCCTGTTTTTTGTGCAATCCTGCGTCCGTAAAAGCCAGCATGTCGCAGGGTTTCAGAATTATCAGGCCACTATCGATGGTAAAGAGATTACAGGAGTAACTAAAAATATCTCCTCACTGACCTGGTCAGCGCAGAGCAATACCTTATTTAGCACTATCAACAAACCTGCAGCCATCGTTGAAATGACGACCGAGGGCGACTTGATCCGCACCATTCCGCTCGATTTTGTTAAGGATCTCGAGACGATTGAATACATTGGTGATAATAAATTTGTCATCAGTGATGAACGTGACTACGCCATTTATGTGATTTCACTTAACGCTGAGTCGGAAGTAAGCATCCTCAAAAAAATTAAAATCCCATTGCAGGAAACGCCTACTAACTGTGGCTTTGAAGGACTGGCTTACTCCCCTCAGGACCATACCTTCTGGTTTTTTAAAGAGAAAAATCCGATAGAGGTCTACAAAGTAACCGGGCTATTGCGTAGCGATGAGTTGCATATCAGCAAAGATAAAGCGTTGCAGCGTCAGTTTACTTTAGACGATGTTTCTGGCGCGGAATTTAACCCACATAAAAATACGTTGCTGGTGTTGTCACATGAGTCACGCGCCCTGCAGGAAGTGACCGTGACAGGTGACGTGATCGGCGAAATGTCGTTAACCAAAGGCAAGTATGGCCTTTCACACAACATCAAGCAGGCGGAAGGGATAGCGATGGATGACAGCGGCAACATTTATATCGTTGGTGAACCGAATCTTTTTTATCGCTTTACGTCGACAAAATCATGATAACAGTCTGGCAGGTTCTCCTTTTTTGTTATTAACTTGTTAACTCAAAATAATACAAACCAGGCAGAACATGAATTCGACATCGCATCCCGTAGAACGTTTTTCTTTCAGCACCGCGTTATTCGGGATGCTGGTTCTGACCTTAGGTATGGGTTTAGGCCGCTTTCTCTATACGCCGATGCTGCCAGTCATGCTGGCGGAAGGCGAGTTTTCCTTTAGCGAACTCTCATGGATCGCCAGCGGTAACTATGCCGGGTATCTGGCGGGGAGCCTGCTGTTTTCATTCGGCGCGTTTCATTTACCCTCACGCCTGCGCCCGTTCTTGTTAGCTTCCGCTCTCGCAACCGGATTATTAATCCTCGCGATGGCGTGGCTGCCGCCGTTTCTTCTGGTTTTCATCATTCGCTTTCTGGCGGGAGTCGCCAGCGCCGGGATGTTGATTTTCGGCTCAACGCTCATCATGCAACATACTCGCCATCCCTTTGTCCTTGCGGCGCTATTTTCTGGTGTTGGCGTCGGCATCGCTCTGGGTAATGAATATGTGCTGGCAGGCCTGCATTTTGCCCTCTCTTCACAAACGTTGTGGCAAGGTGCCGGAGCACTTTCTGCCATTATATTGCTTGCTCTGGCGCTGCTCATCCCGTCGAATAAACACGTTATCCCGCCAGCGCCATTGGCAAAAATCGCGCAACAACCCATGAGCTGGTGGTTACTGGCGATTCTGTATGGTCTGGCGGGTTTTGGTTATATCATCGTCGCCACCTACCTGCCGCTCATGGCGAAAGACGCGGGCCAGCCTGTGCTGACGGCTCACCTTTGGACACTGGTTGGCTTGTCGATTGTCCCTGGTTGCTTTGGCTGGCTGTGGGCAGCCAAACGGTGGGGAGCATTACCTTGCCTGACCGCGAATTTGCTGGTGCAGGCGATCTGCGTGCTGTTAACCCTCGCCAGCAGCTCTCCTTTATTACTCATCATCAGCAGTATTGGTTTTGGCGGCACCTTTATGGGGACGACCTCGCTGGTGATGACCATCGCCCGCCAGCTTAGCGTGCCGGGAAATCTCAACCTTTTGGGCTTTGTGACACTCATTTATGGTATCGGGCAAATTCTTGGCCCGGCGCTGACCAGCATGCTCGGCAACGGAACGTCGGCCCTCGCCAGTGCCACGCTCTGCGGCGCGGCGGCGCTATTTATCGCAGCATTAATCTGCGGGATGCAAATATTAAAATTGCATACGAATGATTCTTAAGTAATTTAACGAATTTAACTTTTCAGTACATCACGTAAAATAATTAAAACATCCTTTTTCTTTGGAGGTACTCAGCCACCGCCGTTATTAATCCTGGTTTAGCAATTCCACGGCGAATTCATTATTTCTGGTCATATTATAGTCAGGATCGCATTATATCTCCGTGCTAGAAAAAACAAGTTTAATTCTGTTTTTTCACGGAAGGTCACTATGGCTTCAACAAATGCGCATCAAATAAAAAATAATGATCAAAACTCTTTATGTGGTCTGGATGACAAAATACGCCGCCTGACCGCCGGAGTTTGTTTATTTACACAAATTTTTTTCCCCGTCATGGCGACGGCACAAAATGTGGTACACGCTAAGCCTCAGACGACAGTTTCATCTCCGTCCCCTCTAATAGAAAATAATACTGTGCCTTACACGCTTGGTGCGCTGGAATCAGCGCAAAGCGTTGCTGATCGATTCGGTATTTCACTGGAGGAGCTTCGTCGTCTTAATCAGTTCCGCACTTTTGCTCGCGGCTTTGATAACGTGCGCCAGGGTGAAGAACTGGATGTTCCGGCAACAACCTCGCAGAAAAGCCATGAGCAACAAAATGCTGTACCGCCTGCGAATGGCGAAAACACGCTGGAGAATCAAATAGCCAGCACTTCGCAGCAAGTTGGCACTCTGCTTTCACAAGATATGAATAGTGAGCAGGCAAGCGGCATGGCGCGTGGTTGGGCGTCTTCAGAAGCCTCAGGCGCGATGACTGATTGGTTAAATAACTTTGGCACTGCGAAAATCTCTCTGGGTGTGGATGAAGATTTCAGCCTGAAAAATTCGCAATTCGACTTCCTGCATCCGTGGTATGACACACCCGATTATCTGCTCTTCAGCCAGCATACCCTTCACCGAACAGACGATCGTACCCAGATCAACACCGGTTTGGGCTGGCGTCATTTCACCCCCAGCTGGATGTCAGGCATCAACCTGTTTTTTGACCACGACCTGAGCCGCTATCACTCCCGCGCGGGGCTTGGCGCAGAATACTGGCGTGATTATCTGAAGTTGAGCAGCAACGCTTATATCGGCCTGACCGGCTGGCGTAGCGCACCGGAATTGGATAATGACTACGAAGCCCGCCCGGCCAACGGCTGGGATTTACGCGCGGAAGGCTGGTTACCAGCCTGGCCACAACTGGGTGGAAAACTGGTCTATGAACAATACTATGGTGATGAAGTGGCGCTGTTTGACAAGAATGATCGCCAAAGTAATCCCCATGCTATTACCGCGGGCCTCAACTATACCCCCTTCCCGCTTCTGACTCTCAGTGCGGAACAGCGTCAGGGAAAACAAGGTGAAAATGACACACGTTTTGCCGTTGATCTGACCTGGCAACCCAGCAGTTCAATGCAGAAACAGCTTAACCCGGACGAAGTGGCCGGACGGCGCAGTCTGGCCGGTAGTCGTTATGACCTGATTGATCGCAACAACAACATCGTTCTGGAATATCGCAAGAAAGAGCTGATTCGCCTGAGTCTGCTGGATCCGGTGAAAGGAAAGTCTGGAGAAATAAAACCGCTGGTTTCCTCGCTACAGACCAAATATGCCCTGAAAGGCTATAACATCGAAGCCGCTGCGCTGGAAGCTGCCGGAGGTAAAGTCAGCACGTCTGGAAAAGATATCACGGTCACGCTGCCAGGTTACCGCTTCACTAACACTCCAGAAACCGATAATACATGGTCGATAGACGTTACCGCCGAGGATGTAAAAGGTAACCTGTCACGTCATGAACAAAGCATGGTCGTCATTCAGGCTCCGACATTAAGCCAGAAAGATTCTCTGTTATCCGTTAATCCGCTAACCGTAGCTGCAGATAAAAAATCGACGACCACATTGACCGTTACTGCGCACGATTCCGACGGAACTCCGGTGCCGGGGCTGGCGCTGCAAACCCGCAGTGAAGGCGTTCAGGATATCACCCTGTCTGACTGGACAGATAACGGTGATGGTAGTTACACACAGATGCTGACCGCCGGAACGACATCAGGTTCAGTAACACTGACGCCGCAAATTAACGGTGAGAGTGCGGTAAAAGAATCCATTGTCGTTAATATCGTCCCTGTTGTCTCATCCCGCGACCATTCATCAATAACAATAGATAACGTATCGTATTATGCCGGAGACGACATCAAGGTTAGGGTGGAACTGAAAGACGACAGCAATCAACCGGTTGCTTATCAAAAAGAAGAATTGGTAAAAGCCGTTACTGTCGAAAACAGCAAACCTGGAGCCACGATTGTCTGGAACGAAGAGCAGCCGGGCGTTTATGCCGCGAATTATCCGGCCCATAAGCAAGGGACAGCACTAAGGGCACAACTTAGCCTTCACAACTGGAATGCTCCACTGCAATCGCATATTTATAACATTGAGGCAAACCAGAATAAGGCTCGCGTCGCCACATTATCAGCGACGAATAATGACGTTTACGCCGATAAAAAGACATTTAATACCCTCACTATCAACGTCACTGATGAGAGTGATAATCCCCTGACAAATCATCAGGTCACCTTTAAGAATGAAAAAGGAAGCGCGGAATTTGTCGAACCGCCGCAGCAAAATACGGATGCATACGGTGTTGCCACAATCAACATGGTAAGTCAGGTTGCGGAAGAAAATACGATTAGTGCCACGCTGCCAAATGGTTTCTCACAACGGATAATTGCGAAATTCGTTAGCGATTCGAGTACGCCAAAATTCAAACAACTGGTTGCCGATCCAGATACCATTATTGCTGGCAACAGCCAGGGCAGTACTCTGACCGCCACCGTCACAGACTTTCATAACAATCCATTAAAAGATATGAAAGTGAATTTTGTGGCACCTGGTGGCTCGCAACTGGACAACACGTCCGCCACAACAGATCAGTCCGGTATTGTGCGAGTGCACCTGACCAGTTCAAAAGCTGGTAGCTATTCCGTCGATGCCTCGCTTGAGGCGGATAAAAATATTCACCAGTCGGTCACGATCACCGTGGTCCCAAACAGGGAACAATCGGTAATGACCTTAAATGCCGGGTCGGGCAGTGCGATCGCTAACAATACAAATACCGTTATCCTGACAGCCAGTGTGAAAGATGTTTACGGACACCCGTTGCCGGATGAGGATGTGAAATTTACCTTGCCAGCCTCCATGACCGGGAACTTCACGCTAAGTAGTGAAACCGCCCGCACCGATGCAAACGGCGATGCCGTGGTCACATTGCGTGGCACAAAAGCGGGTGAGTTTACAGTTACGGCGACGCTGACCAGAAATAATACCGTTGCTCATCAGCAAGTCACTTTTATTGGGGATACAAACAGCGCGCAGCTCCAGCCGCTGACTGCCTCATTAAATACCATTGTTGCGGGTAACAGTACGGGGAGTACCCTGACGGCAACGATCCTGGACGCTTACCAAAATCCGCTTAAAGACCAGCTGGTCACTTTCCAGAGTAACGATGTCACTCTAAGTGGAACAGAAGTCACCACCAATACACTGGGTCAGGCGACAGTAACAATGACCAGCAATATTGCCGGGCAACATAACGTCGTGGTGAGCCGGAAAGCGCAAGCCTCCGATAATAAAACGTTTAGTTTATCAGTGCTGCCGGATGAAAGTTCGGCGAAGGTAATAAGTATAACCGGAGCCGAAAAAACGATAACGGTTGGCGAAAACATCACGCTACGGATACTCGTCCAGGACGCGTTTAACAATGTAATAGCGGGTCAACGCGTCAGATTAAGTGCGCAGCCAACAGCTAACATTACGATAGGCGATACGGCTTACACTGATAATAACGGTTACGCGTACGTTAACCTTCTCAGCACCCAGCCTGGGGTTTATCAGGTGACGGCAACGCTGGACAATAACAGTAGTAGTAAGGTTGATGTGAATGTGGCAAATGGCAAACTCGAGTTAACATCATCGAAGCCAGAAACCACGGTCCATAACAGTGAAGGTATTACGCTGACCGCAACGGCGAGAAATGCACGGGATGAATTGATGCCAGGGCAAATTATCACCTTTAGCGTAACGCCTGAAGGTGCAACGCTAAGCAATACAGGGGAAATACTTACTGACCAGTATGGTCAGGCCAAAGTGACGCTGACCAGTGACAAAGTGAATGTCTATACCGTTACGGCCACAATGGGCAAAGATGTTCCCGTTCAGAGCCAAGTAACGGTTGCGGTTAAGGCAGATGCTAAAACGGCACATGTTGTGAGCGTCGTGGCTTCTCCTGACACCATAACCGCCGACGGCATCGATAGCAGCACCGTCACGTCACGAGTAGAAGATGATTACGGATTCCCGGTTGAAGGTGTCGATGTTCGTTACGCCTTAGACACCAAAGGTCGCCCGGTAGTTAATATTCCAACTACGCGTACCGATCAGTCCGGGCAAGTCACGGCGACAATAACCAGTACATTGGCAGAAACCTTAACGGTCAATGTGCAAGTTCCTGGTACAGCCAACCAATCCGCAGCTATTACCTTGCTTGCCAGCACGGCGGATGAAAGTAAGTCATTATTGAAATCCGACGTTGGCACTCTGATGGCTGACTACCAGCATAGCGCGAAACTTACGCTAACATTGCAAGACAAGTACGGTAACCCGATAGTGACGTCTGATCATCTGGAATTTGTCCAGTCAGGTCCCTTCGTGAACTTTCTCAAGTTGAGCGATATTGATTACAGCCAAAGAAATTATGGCGAGTACACCGTGACTGTCACTGGCGGAAAAGAGGGAACAGCGACCCTCATTCCCATGCTGAACGGGGTTCATCAGGCAAAATTAAGCGTATCGCTGAATCTCATCCAATCGATAAAAGAAATGTCCGGTCATGTCACTGCAAACAACCATACCTTCTCCACGGCTAAATTCCCGAGCGAAGGTTTTGCAGGAGCGTATTACACACTCAACAATGATAACTTTGAAGCGGGTAAAACCGTTGATGATTATATGTTTTCAAGTTCACAGAGTTGGGTGTCTGTCGATGCGTCAGGTAAAGTTTCTTTCTCAAATATCGGCGATCAAACGTCAGTCACAATAAGTGCTGTTCCCCGACAAGGAGGTACAACCTACCAGACCTTAATTAAGCTGAAAGGCTGGTGGGTGAATAATGGAAATCATACCAATATCTGGCTAGCTGCCAATGCGCTCTGTCATGCGAAAAATGATGGATATAATCTTCCTGGCATCACACATTTGACGTCTGGCGAAAACCAACGCACGCAGGGATCACTGTATGGTGAATGGGGGAACGTTGGAGCGTTTTCCAGTAATTCGCAATTTACACAAGGTGCTTACTGGACAAATGAATCTGATGATTACAATAGGCATTACTATGTGCAGATGCTAACCGGTATGACCGGAAGCGACGCTGATTCCAGCCCCCAACTGACCGCCTGCCGTAAATCACTTTAATTTTAGTAGGTTATTAAGGATACCCTTGTGCGAGGGTATCCTTTCAGACTGATAACAAACGCTACATTACCTGATGCGCTGCGCTTATCAGGCCTATATAACCCCTGCAATATATTGAATTTATTGTTTTTGTCGCCCAGCCGACATGAACGACCACTCAAGAAACTCAACAGCAACCGTTGATGTCAGCCAGACCCCATTTTCCGCTTGCCAGAAAGGGATGCCTCGTTTCGCCATTTCCTGTGCTTTGACGGTTAAGATAACCGGCGATCCGTGTCTTGCTCCCACTTTGCGTGCCGTTGCTTCATCAGCAGAGAGATGCACGTAATGACGCTCCCCTGCAATCAGCCCCTGTTTTTTTATCTCGTCAAGGAAACGGCTTGCCGTACCGTGGTAAAGAAACTGTGGCGGTATTTTTTCGGCAAAGGAAATGGCGACCTGCGAAGTCGAATGCCCCTGAACCGCGCGAATGCACCTACCATCACTGGAATAACTAAAACGCTTTTTATCGCTGGTGGCGACAACGGTATCCAGCAATGCACGGGTTAACCGCTTGCCCGCTTTTTGGGCACAAAGTATGAGCTTATCGATATCCGCCCATCCTTCACGGTCCAGTACGATACCAATCGCCTCCGGTTTGTGTCGGAGGACAA
>OJJP01000726.1_pt1 | contig 11707 bp, 5 predicted proteins | sample 1596261 | NCBI WGS metagenome assembly OJJP01 (sample SAMEA4350154, study PRJEB24818) | metagenome | biome: human; feature: gut; material: faeces | place: Denmark | collected 2013-09
AGCCGTTCGGTAGTCACTTGGCAGAAAAAATAGGAAATGCGGCGATAGCGGAAAAGTATGTTTATCAAGAGCTGTATGATTCGACATTGACTATCGCCCAGCAAGTATCGGAGAAGAATAAATTTATTATGACCGGAGAATATAAAGCATCTTCGGGCGCAGAGATAAGATTAAATGCGATGAATGTACCTCGGGGATCGGTGGTTGTTACCGCCGGAGGTATGACTTTGGTCGAAAATTCCGATTATATTGTGGATTATGCGATGGGTGTCGTGACGATATTGAACCAAAGTATAATCGAGGCGGGAACTCCGATTAGTGTATCGCTTGAAAATCAATCGATGTTCAATATGCAACGTAAGACAATGCTGGGACTCGATTTGAATTATGCGTTCTCCAAAGATTTTAATGTAGGAGCGACGATTATGCATTTGTCTGAAAAGTCCCTGACAGAAAAAGTAAATATGGGCGATGAGGTACTGAATAATACTTTGTGGGGAGTGAACTTGTCTTATAATACGAATTTTTTATGGTTGACCAATTTGTTGAATAAAATTCCGACTGTAAACGCAACAGCTCCTTCTACGTTGGCTCTCACGGCTGAATTTGCCCAATTGATACCGCATAAATCCAAAAACGGCAGCTCGCAGGGAACATCGTATATCGATGATTTCGAATCGACACAAACAGGGTTGGACTTGAAGTCTCCTTATTCGTGGACGTTGGCTTCCACTCCGTACGACCCTTCATCTGATGCTTTGTTTCCAGAAGCTCGCTATTCCAATGATATTCGTTATGGGCAAAATAGAGCATTGCTATCGTGGTATTATATAGATAGAATGTTTACTCAGAAAAACTCGACATTGATACCGGCTCACCTGAAAAATGATTTGGACCAATTGTCTAATCCTTATGTACGTGAAGTGAGTGTACGGGAAATATTTCCCAATAAGGAAATCAATTATGGAGAATCGACGACCTTACAGACATTGAACCTTTCATTTTATCCACAGGAACGGGGGCCGTACAATCTCGATGCCGATAATATCGACTCACAAGGACTTTTGTTGAATCCGGAGAACCGTTGGGGCGGGATTATGCGAAAAATGGATTATACCGATTTCGAATCATCGAATATCGAATATATACAGTTCTGGCTCATGGATCCGTTTTTTAGATGAGAATCAGACTAATCATAACGGGGGAGAATTGTATTTTAATTTGGGAGAAGTGTCGGAAGATATTCTTAAAGACGGTATGAAGTCTTTCGAGAACGGTTTGCCGGTCGACGGTGATACAACACAGATAGCGACTACGGTGTGGGGAAAGGTATCCAAACGTCAGTCTTTGACTTATGCATTCGATAATACCAGTGGTGCACGGGCTTTGCAAGACGTAGGTTTAGACGGTCTGTCGAATGACGAGGAATATGGGTTCCCATCATATAGAGATTATTTGGACAAGCTAGAAACTAAACTATCTCCGGCGGTAGTGGAGGCTATGCGACAAGATCAGTTTTCTCCGTTTAACGATCCGGCCGGGGATAATTACCATTTTTATCGTGGACACGATTATGACGATGCCCAAACTTCTATATTGGACCGGTATAAACGATATAACGGAACAGAAAACAATTCCCGGTCTCCCGAGGAAATGAATGATTCGTATTATCAGTCTTCCAAAAGCGTTCCTGACGTGGAGGATATCAATCAGGATAATACGTTGAACGAATATGAAAGATATTATCAGTACCGCATATCGCTATGTCCCGATAGTTTGGAAGTGGGAAAAAACTGTATTACCGACAAACGGGAGACAACCGTCCGGCTCCGCAATGGTGAAGAAGGAAAAGCTGTGTGGTATCAATTCAAAATCCCTTTGTCTCGTCCTCAAAAGAAAGTGGGATCTATTCAGGATTTTAAGACGATACGTTTTATCCGCATGTTTATGACGGGTTTTGAGTGTGAGACACATTTGCGTTTTGCCACGTTGGAATTGGTTCGGGGTGAATGGCGGACGTATAACTATGCTTTGAATTTGAAAGGAGATGCTCCGGCTCAGGGTAAGATGGATATATCGGTGGTAAATATTGAGGAGAATGCAGGACAGGTTCCTGTTAATTATGTTTTACCTCCGGGGGTAACCCGTATCATAGACCCGGGGCAATCGCAAATAACTCAGCTTAATGAACAAGCCATGTCTTTGAAAGTAACCGATTTGCAGTCGGGAGATGCTCGTGCGGTTTATAAGAACAGTGGTATGGATATGCGTACGTACAAGCGGTTACAGATGTTTGTACATGCAGAGAAGCTGATTGACGATAAAACTAATTTACGAGATGGCGATGTGTCTGTATTTTTACGATTAGGATCCGATAGCAAATCGAATTATTATGAGTATGAGGTTCCGTTGTCATTGACGGAGCCGGGTAATTATAGCACATATAATGCACAAGATCAGGAAGCGGTTTGGCCACAATCCAATATGTTTGATTTCCCTCTTTCTTTGTTTACCGATTTGAAGCTGGAACGGAATGCAAAGAAGCGTATGGATAATTCGACGGTGACGTTTCAAACTCGTTATTCCAGTTATGATCCCGATAAAAATCAAAATAAGGTGACTATCGTGGGGAACCCTTCTTTGAGCGATGTTCGTACGATGATGATCGGTGTGAGAAATAATTCGAATGCAGCTAAGGATATAGTCGTTTGGGTGAATGAAATGCGTTTGACCGATTTTGACCAATCTGGTGGTTGGGCTGCCAAAGCAAATGTAAATCTCGGTTTGTCGGATATTGCTACGCTGAATATCGCGGGGCATGTAGAAACTGTCGGTTTTGGGGGGATAGACCAAAGCCTTACGGAACGTCGATTAGACGATTACTATCAGTATAATATAGCTACGATGGTCGAGTTAGGGCGTTTTTTGCCAGAAAAAGTCAAATTGAAAGCCCCATTATTTTATTCGATTACCGAACAACGTACTTCTCCTAAATACAATCCGCTCGATCAAGATATCTTGTTGAAAGATGCTTTGGACAATGCGGGTAGTAAAGCCGAGCGTGACTCTATAAGTGATGCTTCGATAGAGAAATCGACTGTCGAAAGTTTCAGTTTGTCGGGAGTTTCTTTCGATATTAGGAGTAAGAATCCTATGCCCTATGATCCGGCTAATTTTTCTATCAGCTATTCTTATAATCGACAATCGAAACAAGACCCTACTACCGAATTTGAGAATACATACGATTATCGGGGTAGTTTCACTTATTCCTATACTCCTTTTGTTAAGCCTTTTGTCCCGTTGAAGGGATTAAAGAGTAAATCTAAGCATTTGAAATTTTTGAAGGAGTGGGAATTTAATTATTTGCCTAATAATATTGCGTTTAATACCAATATGTCGCGATATTATTATGAACAGCAGATTCGCGATGTGAGTGGATCGGGAGGAATGGCATTGCCGACAAGTGTAAGTAAAAGTTTTTTATGGGATCGGCAGTTCTCGTTGACATGGAATCTCACCAAGTCGATAAATCTTTCTTTGCAAACGATGACGAATGCTCATATCGAGGAGCCGGTCGGTGTGGTGAATAAACAGCTTTTTCCAGATGAATACGAAGCATGGAAAGATACCGTGTTGACCAGCATCAAGAATTTGGGAACACCGTGGAATTATAATCAAACTTTCAATGCATCGTATACGGCTCCGTTCAGCAAGATACCTGTTCTTGATTATTTGTCGTTTAATGCTAAGTATAACGCTACATATACTTGGGATAGAGGAGCCCAGATTTCAGAGGAAATAGATTTAGGTAACTCGGTGAATAATCAGGGGCAGTTGAGCTTTGACGGGCGTTTCAATTTTGAACAATTGTACAATAAGTCGAAATATTTGCAGAAGATAAACAAACGTTTTTCTTCCAATAATAGGGCTGCGGCAGCGAAGAAAAATAGAAAATTCGAACGTACCATTTTGCTTCGGGAAGATACTACGGTTACTTTAAGGCATAATCTCAATAATAAGAAGGTAAAAGTTGTAGCGAGGGACGATGCCGGAAAGAAAGTGGCTCTGAGGGCGAAAGTGCTCGATGCCAATAATGTCGTGATTCTCGATAAAGGGACCCAACGTTTGAATGTGATAATTACTCCTTCGAATAAGAATGAACGTAATTTCTGGAAAGAAGCAGCCGAATATTCTTTACGGGGATTGATGATGGTAAGAAATGCGAGCGTGCGTTATCGTAAGACCAATACTACTTCGTTGCCTCTGTTTTCTCCGAATGTAGGCGATGTATTCGGGCAATCGACTTCGTATGGCCCTATGGCTCCCGGCCTCGATTTCGCTTTTGGTTTTACTGATGAGAGCTATGTATATCGGGCAAAAGAACGTGGTTGGCTTTTATGTGATTCCACGCAGATAAGTCCGGCGGTTATCGGTCGTACCGAAGAGTTTAATTTCGAAATAGCGCTTGAACCTATCCGGGGCTTGAAAATAAACTTGACAGGAAATAGAACAGACACGCGTAGTTCTCAAATGCAATTTATGTTTGACGATATGCCGACTGTACGAGGCGGAAGCTATACCAAGACACATATTGCATTGAAGACTGCATTTAGGAGTAGTTCTGCAAAAGACGGATATTCGTCGCAAGCATTCGATGATTTTTTGAAAAATCGGGAAATAATAGCGGCTCGGTTAGAAGCGCATTACGGATCGTTGGGCAATTATCCGAATAAAGGTTTTATTGCCTCTACCGGCTTTGGAGATAAGCCCTATGATTCGGCTAACGGCGGTGTGAATCGTAGTTCTGCCGATGTAATGATACCTGCATTTATTGCTGCATATTCTGGCCGTGATGCCCGTAAAATCGATTTGTCTCCGTTCCCGGGATTGTCGGCTATATTGCCGAACTGGCGAATTACTTACGATGGTTTCATGCAAATACCGTTTATAAAGAAACACTTTAAAGCGTTTACTCTATCGCATGCTTACCAGTGTACTTATGCTGTGGGATCATTTACTTCGTTCCTTAATTGGGTGGAATCAGACGGGGATTTCGGTTTCGTTCGCGATGAACTTACGGGCAATCCCATACCCTCTTCTCCATTCGATATATCATCGGTAATGATAACCGAGAGGTTCGCTCCCCTTATCGGGTTAAAGGTGACACTGAAAAATAATGTTACGGGCAATATAGAATATAAAGATTCCCGCACGTTGACATTGAATTCGGCAGCCGGACAAATCGTAGAGGCGTCGACAACCGATTTTACAATCGGGGCCGGGTATAAGATCGCTAATTTTAATACGATTTTGAAATTGAAAGGGTCTCAAACAGGTGTTAGCAACGATTTGACAATCAATGCCGATTTTTCATTCCGCAAGAATCAGGCTCTCATTCGCCGTATCGAACAGAATTTTACTCAGGCAACCAGTGGAACTCGTACTACGATGTTGAAAGTGACGGCCAATTATGTATTGAGTAAACGTATTACGGTAGGGGCTTATTTCGACCATCAGATTAATACCCCGTTAGTATCCTCTTCATCATATCCTATTACGAACAGCAATTATGGAATCTCGGTGAGATTATCGTTATTGAAATAAAAGGAATTTATATTTTAAGTTAAACAGGTCGTTTGTTTAAACTGTTTCTTCAATTATTCGTTTTTCTTAATTAAAGGAGGGATAGAGAAATTTTTGAGTCGGAGCTTAAACTCCTATCTTTGCAGTTGAGATGCTTCTCCGTAGTTTTATAAAACCCAAATAAATGTATTGAATAAATGAAACGACTGATTTTTATTCTTATGGCTTTGTTGTCTTATGGCATTTTGAGAGCCGAGACTTTGAAATCTCCTGACGGGAACATTGTATTAGATTTTGAATTGGACAATGGAGTCCCTGTTTATAAAGTAGATTATAAAGGTCGGCCGGTTATTAAAGAGAGTAAATTGGGATTAGAGTTAAAGTCGGGAAAAAATTTAACCGATGGATTTCGTTTGGCTGGTTCTGAGACATCGACTTTCGATGAAACATGGAAACCCGTTTGGGGAGAGGTAAAAGAGGTTAGGAATCATTATAATGAATTGGAGGTAACATTGGAACAACCGTCGACCGATCGTCGTATGATTATTCGTTTCCGGGTATTTGACGATGGGGTAGGATTCCGATATGAATTTCCCGATCAGCCCAATTTGGATTATTTTGTGATTAAAGAAGAGAAGACACAGTTTGCTATGGTGGGAGACCACACTGCTTTTTGGCTTCCGGGCGATTATGATACACAGGAGTATTCCACTGTGACGTCGAAATTGTCTGAAATCCGTGGATTGATGAACGAGGCTATTACACCGAATTCTTCTCAGACACCATTCTCTCCTACGGGGGTGCAAACGGCTTTAATGATGAAAACCGACGATGGCTTGTATATTAATTTGCATGAAGCTGCATTGGTCGATTATTCTTGTATGTCGCTCGATTTGGACGATAAAAATATGATATTCGAGTCTCACCTTACACCCGATGCATTGGGGGATAAGGGATATATGCAAACCCCGGCGAAATCTCCGTGGCGCACGATTATTGTTAGTGACGATGCGCGTGATATTCTTGCATCCAAAATGACTCTTAATCTGAATGAACCGTGTGTCTATGAAGATACGAGTTGGATAAAACCGACGAAATATATAGGTGTATGGTGGGAAATGATAACCGGGAAAAGTACTTGGGCTTATACCGATTTGCCTCATGTGAAACTCGATTTGGTCGATTATTCTCGTTTGACGCCTAATGGACGTCATGCCGCTAATACCGAGCATGTAAAAGAATATATCGATTTTGCCGCAGAACATGGATTTGACGCTGTACTGGTGGAAGGTTGGAATATTGGGTGGGAAGATTGGATAGGTAAGTCGAAAGACTATGTATTCGATTTTATCACACCGTATCCTGATTTCGATGTAGAAGAAATAGAGCGGTATGCCAAATCGAAGGGGGTGAAAATGATTATGCATCATGAGACCTCGGGTTCGGTTCGTAATTATGAACGGCACATGGAGAAAGCATATCAGTTTATGAACGATCATGGCTATGATGCCGTGAAGAGTGGATATGTGGGAGATATTATACCTCGTGGGGAACATCATTACGGACAATGGATGGTTAATCATTATCTCTATGCATTGACCGAAGCCGCCAAGCATAAGATTATGGTGAATGCCCATGAAGCTGTTCGTCCTACGGGTTTGAGCCGTACTTATCCCAATCTTATCGGTAACGAGTCGGCGAGAGGAACCGAGTATGAATCGTTCGGGGGCAATAATCCCGACCATACCACTATTTTGCCGTTTACACGGCTTATCGGAGGTCCGATGGATTATACTCCCGGTATTTTCGAAACGGATATTTCTAAACTTAATCCCGATAACCACAGCTATGTTCGTTCTACTTTGGCTCGGCAACTGGCTTTATACGTGACCATGTATAGCCCTTTGCAGATGGCCGCCGATTTACCCGAAAATTATAATCGTTTCCTCGATGCTTTTCAGTTTATTAAAGATGTGCCTGTCGATTGGGACGACAGCCGTTATTTGGAGGCAGAGCCGGGAGATTATATTACGGTGGCACGCCGGGAAAAAGGTGGTAATAATTGGTATGTAGGTTCCACGGTCGATGAGAATGGGCATACGGCTCGTTTCTCCTTAGATTTCTTGGAGCCCGGGAAAAAGTATATTGCGACTATATATGCCGATGCTCCCGATGCTCATTATAAGGATAACCCGCAGGCTTATACGATTTGTAAATATATTGTGACGAACAAGACTCGTATCGTTCAGCCTTGTGCTCCGGGTGGAGGCTTTGCTATGAGTATCGAGGAGGCTACCGATCCAGCAGCTTTGAAAGGATTGAAAAACTATAAACCGTAGATTGCGGTAAGATGTGAATAGGAGGGTAGGACTTATACAATAAGTCCTACTCTTTTTATATTAGTGTAACCGATTGCTGATGATGTTTTCGGAGTGGATATCGACAGATGAAAGATGGAAATCAGAGGAGATGTTCCCGCAAAGAATAAGCCTGAAATATTTATATGCCGGTCCTGTAAAACGCATGGGTAATTGCCCTGCTACTTTTGATGCGCTCGATATTTCACAGATTTTGGAAAAGTTGCCTTCGGCATCATTGCCTCCCCAAAGAGAAAGCAAGAGCTTTCCTTCTGACATCGAGAGCCGCCAGAAAACTTCTCTCCATTTTTGGTACTCTTCACTTTGGAGAGTAATTGGTCGGGATACGAGCGCGATTGGGGTTATCTCTGCTGATTCTTTTTGTAAATCGTAAACTTTTCCCTCTGCGTCTTGGGCGAGTAGATGACTGGCATCATAGAATAGGGAAGAGTACTGTCGGCTTATGCGATACATGTAGAGAGAAGGAATATGGATAATGAGACTATATTTGAGATCGGGCCTGCAACATATCAATTCTTTTTCGATTGTATTGTAGGCGATGATACTTCCTTGAATAAATTGAGATAAAGTCGTTTGATCGGTGGTTGCAGGAATTAATGTAGAGTCTATGTCGTGGTGAGCGATTGGGCTATTGTTTTCGCAGGCGGTTTCGTCGAACGATAAGAGCTGTTGTATTTCGGAGCCTCGTATGATAAATAATCCTTTTGCCGTAGTAAACATAATCATATCTTCGAGCGGGACGATAGGGTTTTCCGGCAGTATGGGCTCTCGATTCAGTTGATGTTGAGCTCCGTAACATACGATTTCGTTTCCGTTTTGCAGAGCCCATATTCCTTCTTCTGTAAATACGTATAGGGGAAATTCACCGAACTGTCCTTCCGATAAAGCTGCTGTAATGGTCGCTATGCCTGTAATCTCTCCGTTCGAGATGGTATAAGTTTGTTCGGACGGGAATATAAACGGGTTTTCGAGTTCCGAAACCCGCAGTATATTAGGCTGTGTGTAAGTGTCATTTTCGGACAAGGGTATATTGAGTGGGGTAGAGGCCGGCAGAGAATCGTTTTCCAATGAGATTGCAGAGAGCGTCTCGTCGAGATAATCGGCCCTATTTTCATATTCGGAGGCTGTCAGTAGAAAGCTCCCCTTGTATCGGGTATTCTCGCTTTTTACGACGATTTCCATTTTATAGGCGTTACTGTCGGGGTAAGAAATCAGAGGTGAAAGTTGATTGAAGAAATAGTTCGATTTCCCCTGCCAAACGACTTTGCATTCTCCTCTTTCGGTTTTGAGATAAGTGCAGATATAAGCATCGACAGTCTCGGCATTTTTGTTTCCCACGTTGAACAGACTGAGGGGAAATCCGGGAAAAAGTTTTTTCTTTAAGTTGGCTATGTGTAGTCTTTTGTTGTGTATATAGCTGACATGTGCTCCCGTAGAAAGCAGTGTCGTATTATCTGGCGAAAGAACCTCCTCGTGTACGAGTAAATCAGGCCGTATTTTATTTTCTATGGCGTACGATTCACCTTCCTTCCAGTCGCTCCAATCCTCTATGGTCGCTATTTTATAAAATAGTGAATCTTGTAAGTAGCGTTTCTTTATCTCTTTCAGGTCGAGAAACGAGATGTCTCCTTTCAGTAGAAAAGAGATCGTTTCGTTTTCTTCTGTACGTTCGATCGTAAATTTAAGGCCTTGTTGTTTTTGATCGGGTTCGAAGATCGTGGCTTCGGGAGAGACAAAAAAGTCTATACTTCTTACGATATCTTTCCAGTTGTCGAGATTGAATTGATGAATATAATATTTCAGGCTATAATTTCCGGCGATGATTTGTCCTTCATGAGAACCTAAGCAAAGATTGTTTGAATTTTTCAATCGTATGCTCATTTGATAGGGTTGTATGGGGTGTGGCAAAGAGACCATGACCGGAGCCGATGAAAAAATTCGGCTCCCATCATATAAAGTGAGGGCATAACGTATGAGTATGGGTTGTATGAAATAGTGCCGTTTCCATGCTTTTTCTTGTAGCTGAAAGAATGCATTGTAGTAAGCATCGTTGTAATAATTGATGTCTTCGGTGTCGAGTCGGGTCGGATTGCTGTATCCATGTTGAAAGGTATATTCGCTTACGAAGTAGGCATCGGTATATTCTACATAAGGGAAAAATGAAATTTCAGGTATGTCGGGCTTTTCACCCAAAAAGATATATTTTCCCTCTTTATAAAGTAAATAGTATATACTTTCGGTACAGATGATTATGAGTGTGTTTCCTATGGATTGAATAGACAGAACTTGTAGGTCGTTTAGCTCGAACAACAGGCTTGATTCTTTTTGGATATTTCCGTTTTCTTTTTTTATCAGAGCCTCATAATACAAGGTATTTTCATTTTCCGTTATGTGATGCTCTCCGTCGTAGCAGATATGAACATAGACGAGCCGATGGTTTTTCTTTTCCGGAGTGTATAGATATTCCGGTGTCCCGACAGGTTTGAGGCAGTTTGATTGATTTCGTAAATTGACAATAGCTGTGCAATCTCCCGGCTGTGCCGAGTTCGGTGGGGAATAACGGTTCATGCCGTTAAATGTAATTCTCGATTTCATAGAGCTGGTAATTTTTCGTAAAGGTACACCCGGTATGCGGCTCTATTTTGGCATGATGATATTCTTTGAAAAAGAGACTCCTTCCGAAGCTATTGATTGAATTTTTGTAAATAAAAATAGGAAGGAGTCTCCTGTTTCCCGCTTTGGGGAAACTGCGCAATTGCCCAAGTATAACCAATCACTTCATTTATTGCGCAAATTTGTTCTTCTACTATGGTTTTCAAGGTAAAAACAAGTGATATTGAATGAAAGTTCATTTTTGGAGCGATTATAAATTATATGTTTTTGAATGAGACTTTATTTTTAATCGAGATGTTTTATTGGGGAAATGATTATCTTCGCTTATAGAATGAGAAACTTTATGGCCAGATTTAATTTTGCGGCCATAGATATTGGCTCGAATGCAGTGAGATTGCTTATCAAAGGTATTTATCCGGGAGAGAGTGTATCGGATTTATCGAAAGTTTTTATTGTGCGTGTACCGCTGCGATTGGGACAAGATACCTTTACAAAAGGTCGTATTTCTACGGAGAAGACAGAAAAATTATTACGTCTCATGCATGCTTTTTCTCAGCTGATGCAGGTTTATAATGTCTTGTCTTATCGGGCTTGTGCTACGTCGGCTATGCGGGATTCTTCGAATGGAGCCGATATTGTCCGGTATATCTCGGAGAGAAGTGGAATAAATATCGAAATTATTAATGGTCTTGAAGAAGCACGTATCGTATATGACAGTCATATCGTGGACGAGCTGGAACAAGAGGGCGATTTTATCTATGTCGATGTTGGTGGCGGAAGTACCGAGATAAGTATAATTAGTGACCGTTCGTTACTCCAATCTCAATCTTATAATATAGGAACTGTACGTATTTTGAATAAAAAACTGAGCCGTAGTGAATTGTTCCGTATGTATAGGGATTTAAAGCGTTTGAAGGAAACGTATCGGCTGTATCTTATAGACATCTGACGCTGCCGACGAAGAGGATTGTGGAGCCGTTTGAGCGCTGGAGCTCGATACATCGAAGGTCAATAGCGTGGCTCTTATACACATATGAACACGCAGAGCAAGAGATTAGTGCATAGCTCGATTAGATGCATAACTCGTCGCATAAGCGAACATTAACATGCCTACGAACGTCGGTCAAGTCGGT
>OJJP01000735.1_pt1 | contig 11546 bp, 12 predicted proteins | sample 1596261 | NCBI WGS metagenome assembly OJJP01 (sample SAMEA4350154, study PRJEB24818) | metagenome | biome: human; feature: gut; material: faeces | place: Denmark | collected 2013-09
TGAAATGCGCTTCGGGGCTACCGGCCCAAAGGCCTCACCACGTCACGTCCAACTGGTCGATGAATTCTGCGCCCGCCTCGATGCCATCCTGCCCTGGGATCGCGCCGCAGTAGACGCCACCACGAAGGTTAAAGTGGCACTGCGGCTGGCCGGGACGCCGATCGGCCCGAACGACACGGCGATTGCCGGGCACGCCATCGCCGCCGGGGCGATACTGGTAACGAATAATACAAGAGAATTTGAGCGGGTGCCTGACCTGGTGCTGGAAGACTGGGTGAAGTAAGACACTCTTTTCAAAGTCAGGAGATAAGGGCACCAAGAAACAGCCCGTATACGGGCTGTTTTAACAGATATCTACAGTAAGCGGTCCTAAACTGTAGGGTATCTTCGAAGATCAGACTATCAGGGAGCTAAAGCCTATCTTCCGGCGGCAAAAACAGTGGCTCAAGCGATACGGGCAACCGAGCTCTGGTTTGCTGCCGGTGGCAGGGCGATGAGCTTGTCACATTCCATAATCACGTACTCCGGGATGAGATCGAATCTGGACGGATCTAGTTGACAGATGAACTCATTTTCAATGTGGTACGTTTCGTTAACGAATTTTCGTATTACCGGATGGTCCTGATCCAGTTCCAGTAAACGGAATACCTGCAGTTTTTCATAGCCGTTACGACAGCGACGGTACAGGTTTTTTATTTCATCTGGGCTGCTGACGAGAGCCTGAAGTCGCGGGTAATCAAAACTGTCCACATACTCCCGGATATCCCGCAAGGCCTGGTGAATTTTCTCAGGAACCATTTTGGGGTAGCCCGAGCCCGCAGCGGCAGGCTCGCGATAATCCAGCGGGGCGACGCGTCGATGGAATAGATTGGATAGAAGCTGATAAGCATCACCACGTTCGTCAACGATTTCAAAGTAGCGACGAAGATAGATGAGCTTAATGATCTCCTCACAGTCTGCTGACGCGGTGATGGATTTGCAGATCTGCATGAATGTCATGATATCGCCGTCGTTAACAGGTAATTCTTCTATGACTCCAGCAGACAGGCGCAGGCAGGAGGCGGTCACCTGATTACTGAACAACCTTCTGACTGACTTCAGCGTGTCAATCACAGGCTCCACGTCATGCGTCAGCATAAGTACAGTCCGGTTCTTCAGGCATTCACCACTTGCACGTCTGAACAGCATTTCAAGAATGGCAAACTTCTTGTTTTTATCAAAAGAGGATATGGGATCATCAAGGATAATCAGTCCCGGGTTTTTTGACAGGCATTCATACATGAATAACACAATCGCAAAGGCGTTCCGTTCTCCATAGCTGAGATGCTGGCTACCGCCGCTGACGTACCCGTCAAAATCTATGTGTCGTAGCCTGAGTTTTCTCTGCTCTCCCTCGCCGGCTATATCCACCCTGTATTTATAGCCTGCATAAGTGAGGAAATTATTGATGTTTGTTTTGTGCTGTGCGATCAGCCGGATCATGCTGTCCCGGTGCCGGTTAATTTTTCCCTGCAGCGGTCCGGCAAGGTTTATCAGGTCCATAAGGGCCGCGTTCAGTCTGTCGGTGATCCCCTGCATGAGTTCGGATTGCAGATCAGGGAAGAACTGCAGGTCAATCAACCTGGCAGTGAGCACCTCCCGAACGTTCTGCTGTTCCTGCAGGCTGAAAACATTCAGGCCTCTCAGCGCAGTGAGTTTCTCTGTCAGCGTATCGGTCTGGCGTTTCAACGCCACTAGGTACTCGATATGTTCGGCTTCCGGACCGTTCTGAAGCATAGTGATGGCCAGAAGGCGTTCTCTGGCGCTCTCCGTCAGGTAATTACCGAGGTTTTCCACCAGTCTGATGATAGCGGTCAGGTTTTTAATGGTGGATTTATCGTATTCCTCTCTGACTTGGCGAATTTGTGCTTCCTTTCCCGTGATATCACCGGTACAGAACGGACAGCAGCCATCCGAAAGGGGCGAAAACTCGAGTCCCTTTGTCTGCCAGTCAATCCATTCCACGCGGCGTTCACTGCGGATGTAGGGTTGATAGTTCTCAAGACCAGCCGGAATGTGGTGTATTTTATTTCCGCCTGACAGACCTCTCATGCCGGTTGAAGAACGTGAAATCCCGGAACTGGTTGATTTGAAAGCATTACTGAGTTCCTGTAGATGGTCTATCAGAGAGTTCAGCTCAGTGTGATCCGTGAAAACAGCCCGGATCTTTTGCGTCATTTCTTCTATTTCACGCTCTCTTTCCGCATGGGCTTGATTGCGGATAAGAATATTAAAGCTGTCACTGATGAGCTCGTCCGGTTGGAACGTAAACTGACTGACGTACTCCTCGTTGAAGCACATCACGTCCCCAATCCCGTCAGCACCGATGACAATGGGCCCGGTGCTATCGGGGTTTTCTCCGCGCAGCCGGAAGGGCATCAGTGCCTGTAGTCCCTGAATGTCGTCCCGCGCCGCACAGCTTATGGCCCGTGACAGCGTACTTTTTCCAGTACCATTTGGCGCAAACTTAATGTTCAGTTTATCGGCAGTGAGGGTGATATGTGCTCGTACGATGTTATTGCAGTGGCGTATTTCAATGTCCATTTATCTGTCCTTTGCCAGTTATTCCGGGGGGATTCATATCCTGCCGCAAAATGTGCCCGCATGCTGTGATGCAGATACATAATACATTTCGTTTATACCATTGCTTACACCTCTCCGAGGTGTTCATATCAGAAACAAAGATTAGGTCGATCCGACTTAGCCGGAAACCGGATCTGCACGGCGGGAAACGGGCAAATGATATGATAATTAAGCAATTTACATAAAATCATATCAGATATGATTTCATCATTTATGATGAAACAATATCTGATATTATCAATAATAAATAATACACAAATCATGCAGGATATGATTTTTACCAGTCAGAACATTGTCAGATGGAGCGTGCAGGATGGATGAAGAAAGGGTGTTTCACTCAGCTATGAACAACTAACCCGAATAGCGGAAAAAAATATCCGTCAATGTGGGCTGGACAGCCAGATCGCCAGGTGCATCAGTGAACTGAAGGCCTCAGCTCTGCTGTGGTTGTGGTATGAACTGGCCATTCATGGTGCGCCACAGAACAATTACGCACAGGCCCAACGCATCGATACCGATTATCAGCGCCTCAAAAAACTCATCTGGCCGGAGGGTGACAGTTAATGACTCAGAGCCGCCGACCGTCGCCACTGCAGCGGAGAATGCTGATTGTGCTGGCTGCCCTTGATAAAAAACGGCCGGGCTCCGTGCTGACGCGGGACATAGAACGGGTGCTGGAGCGAAGCGGGGAAGCCCCGGTATACGGGCCAAACCTGCGCGCCTCCTGCCGTCGTCTGGAGGATGCCGGCTGGCTACGTACCCTGCGCGCTCTGAACCTGCAGCTGGCAGTGGAGCTGATGGACGCCGGCCGGGCCGTGGCACAGCCACTGCTGCGGGCAGAACAGGACCGCCTCCGGGCAGAACAGCGTACGGCAGAAGTCGTCGTACTGCCGCTGGTCCCGGCAGCAGGTCTGCCCGCAGACGGCACTTCTGCCACTGATCTGGCGGTGGAGCTGAACGGCATAACGTATCAGGCCTGCCGTGGGGATTTTGTGGTGCGTCTCGACGGCAGCACCTGCCTGCAGTTATGGAATAAAGAAGGCAGGGTGGTACGCCGGGAGGGCGATCCGCTGGAAGTGGCGCAGTGGCTGCAGGCCTGTCACGATGCCGGAATGGAGGTTCGTGTGCAGGTTAATGAAAGCATCACCCCGTAAAAACATGCCTGCACGATTTACACATCATCCCATGGTGGCAGCAGGTTAACTTTCCTGCGCCACCAGTGGAAAGAGGCCATGCACAGTCCGGACAAAAAACCACCCGTGATACTTATAATAATGGCTTCACCTGCCACCATTCCTGACGGCACCCAGTAGATAAACCACATTGCACATCCCCAGGAAATGCCCCATAAGCCCCCCGTCAGCACCGTGACCTGCCAGAACGCCATAAAGGGTAATGGCGGAAGCCGGATACCCAGCCGCCAGAGAATACGCAGAAGAGGAGGGGCATAATTGCTCCGCCACATCTTTTTGCTGTCCATCAGGGCAATGGCCCGGGCTTTTTTCTGCTCAAAGGTCACAGGAGCACCTCCGTTCCATGATGTAAACGTGACACAGCTTATTGTTATTGATTATTATTATCATGCTATGATTATGTTATCACGCACCGATACACGATAACAATAAAGGAGAAACCAGATGAAACTGGATATATCTGTAAAGTATTTACTGAAGAGCCTGATACCAAGCCTCATTATTCTTACAGTTTTTTATCTGGGATGGAAAGATAACCAGGAAAATGCAAGAATGTTTTATGCGTTCATCGGATGCATTATCAGCGCCATTACTTTTCCTTTTTCAATGAGAATAATACAGAAAATGGTAATAAGGTTTACAGGGAAAGAATTCTGGCAAAAAGACTTCTTTACAAATCCAGTTGGTGGAAGCTTAACTGCAATATTTGAATTATTCTGTTTCGTTATATCAGTTCCTGTGGTTGCCATTTACTTAATATTTATATTCTGCAAGCGACGGCGTAATCAACAACAGCCTGTTCAGTTGCCTCATCGGTACGGTTCTTAAGGTTAGGAGCGCGGCGACTACGATTAATCAGCGCATCCACACCGCCTTCATCGGCCAGTTCTCGGTAACGATAAAACGTATCACGCGAAACGCCCATGATTTTACAGGCTTTTGATACGTTGCTGAGTTCTTCAGCCAGATTGAGCAAACCGGCTTTGTGTTTGATAACGGGATTGGTAGTAAGATCACTCTAGTGCAACATCAGCATCGCAGTCAGTCTGTAGGTATGATGTTATCGCGCGTTTTATGGATCATTTTTTGCATCATGCATCGTTTTGTGCCGGGTATTAGTGCTATTATCGGCATCGTCAGTCCGGTTGGTGATTTGGGATGTTTCTCGATTGCTCAGCTCGCACAATCCGAGCTGAGTTCCCTCAAAGGGGGTTACTATTCTGCGCAGCTATTTGAATGCCGTACTAATGTAAGTTTAAGGGATGAGTGATGATAAAAGAAGCAACAATAAATTCGATATTGAAATATATTGATGAAAACATTGAAGTTTTCCCTATTAATATAAATGTTCTGGTTAAATATTCAGGGTATAGTAGAAGATATCTACAATTACTTTTCAAAGAAATCATTGGGCTGTCTATTGGTAAATATATCCAAAGACGGAGAGTAACTCGGGCAGCCATCTATTTACGGTTAACAAATCTTCCGATAGCTATAATTTCTGAAAAGCTTTGCTATGATTCTCAACAAACTTTTTCTCGAGAGTTTAAGAAAAACTCTGGCTATAGTCCATTGCAGTTCAGAAGAGATGAAGCATGGTTGTTTAAAAATCAAATAGGCCACAGAGATATAGAAACTCCATTTCCAATACCTGAATTATGTTATCTTCCACGGAAAATGTTTGCTGGAACCATTATAAAATATAAAGAAAAAATACCATATACATCTACTAGCTCAAAAATAAAACGGGGTGTTGTACAGTCTCTATTTTCACAAAGAGAAAACACTTTGTTTATATCAAACAAAATAACGCAAGGGAATAGCAATAAAAACGAGTTTGTCATAAATTCTATAATATGGAAGAAAAAAGACTTAGATGCTGAGTATTTAATGGAGGGCGGTGTTTATGCTCTATTTAGATATGCAGGCAATCCAGATGGTTATTCTACTTACATAAATAGTATTTATCTTAATGTGTTGCCTTTTTATGGATTGCAAAAGAGAAACACCCTTGACTTGGAAATAATCTCTATAGATGTTCATGGATACAGATATTTCGAGTACTATCTGCCAATCGAAGATAAAGATCTTGACTTTAGGCCGGAAAGAAAGGAGTTGGATTACCCATAAAATAATATTTGTTACATTTAAAAAATAAATAACTGACTTTTTGGATTGTTACGGCATTAAATCACATGGCAAAAAATTTTTACCACAGAAATTCTTCCTCTCTCCCTACTCACCCCTATCCAAGCTTGAGATTTTTTTGCCAACGGGGATAGATGAAAAATTAGCTGCTCATTTAGCGGGCCCCTTTTGCGATTTAGAGAATCTACGGCTCTTTCTATATATCGTATTAACAAAGCCCTTATCAGCCGGGTGGACCTACCCATAAGCGATAACTTAAGGGTTGTGGTATTACGTCTGATATGATTTAACGTGCTGATGAATTACTCTCACGATAACTGGTCAGCAATTCTGGCCCATATTGGTAAGCCCGAAGAACTGGATACTTCGGCACGTAATGCCGGAGCTCTAACCCGCCGCCGCGAAATTCGTGAGGCTGCAACTCTGCTACGTCTGGGGCTGGCTTACGGCCCCGGGGGGATGTCATTACGTGAAGTCACTGCATGGGCTCAGCTCCATGACGTTGCAACATTATCTGACGTGGCTCTCCTGAAGCGGCTGCAGAATGCCGCCGACTGGTTTGGCACACTTGCCGCACAAACACTTGCTGTACGCGCCGCAGTTACGGGTTGTACAAGCGGAAAGGGATTGCGTCTTGTCGATGGAACAGCAATCAGCGAGCCCGGGGGCGGCAGCGCTGAATGGCGACTACATATGGGATATGATCCTCATACCTGTCAGTTTACTGATTTTGAGCTAACCGACGGCAGAGACGCTGAACGGCTGGATCGATTTGCGCAAACGGCAGATGAGATACACATTGCTGACCGGGGATTCGGTTCGCGTCCCGAATGTATCCGCTCACTTGCTTTTGGAGAAGCTGATTATATCGTCCGGGTTCACTGGCGAGGATTGCGCTGGTTAACTGCAGAAGTAATGCGCTTTGACATGATGGGGTTTCTGTGCGGGCTGGATTGCGGTAAGAACGGTGAAACCACTGTAATGATAGGCAATTCAGGTAATAAAAAAGCCGGAGATCCCTTTCCGGCACGTCTCATTGCCGGATCACTTCCTCCCGAAAAAGCATTAATCAGTAAAACCCGACTGCTCAGCGAGAATCCTCGAAAAGGACGAGTAGTTCAGGCGGAACCGCTGAAAGCAGCGGGCCATGTGCTATTGCTAACATCATTATCGGAAGATGAATATTCAGCAGAGCAAGTGGCTGATTGTTACCGTCTGCGATGGCAAATTGAACTGGCTTTTAAGCGGCTCAAAAGTTTGCTGCACTTGGATGCTTTGCGTGCAAAGGATCCTGAACTCGCGAAAGAGTGGATATTTGCTAATCTACTCGCCGCATTTTTAATTGACGACATAATCCAGCCATCGCTGGATTTCCCCCCAGAAGTGCCGGATCCGAAAAGAAGAACTAACTCGTTGTGGAGAATAACAAAAATGGTCATCCTATATTACGAGGGCAGAATCATTAAACGTGTCCACTATTTATCATCGGGATAATGTTTTTAAATCATTTTTATAAATATGCCATCTTGAAATCACAAGGTAGCATAACATTGCTTTTGCGCTATACTTAACTATAGTGAGATTTTATTTCTGATTACTACTTTGCCCAGTACGTATAACTATCGCCATGGGCCACTTTTTTCTTTCCGTTATAAACGGCAGGTGCTTGTCGCTTATAATCCCTGTAAGGGGTGACGATACCTGAATAGCTAATTGAATCCCCATTATACCCCGGCTTATTTCCTTCATATATAACTTTACCCGAGACACCTACTCCTATTGCATATCCTCTGCGCACAACTTCGTTACATTCATTCTGATTATTCCATTTATATCCTCCTGTCTCACCAATTTCTGCATATACTATACGTTGTCCTGGCCCTACTGATGGCTGCCAATCAGTGCTGCCTGCTAAAGCAGAATGAGAACAAAAAATTACAGAAAGAGAAAGTATAATTCTTTTCATTTGTATTCCCTTACATTTACAGATGTATTACTATCTCACGGATTTTAAAACACCCGCACTTCTCTCGGAGCTAAAAAAAATAATAACTTACATAAAACCGGAGTGCTGGTTGATGTTTGTATCGAAATACTTTATTGACTTCCTTCTTATGTTGCATAATGCCATTAAACGTAAGAAAATTTTCATTCATCATTGGAATTGAATTTGATAGAAGTTTTAATTATTCTAATTTTTAGAGGGTTTTGTATATATAATATTAAGTTGCTTTGTTGGATAAGTCAGTTTCAGGTGATGCTTCCAATTAGTAGAACATGTATTTTTCAATTAAGGCCCTGATAACCTTTTCATGTAGCTCAATTGAGCGTGAAAAGCAGATTGTTTTGCGGGCCAGACGCTTGATGCGGGTTCTCAGCGTCAGATTGTTACGCTCAATGCGCTGAGTGAATAGTTTACCGGTCAGATGCTTTTCCTTCACGACTTCTCTGGCATAACTTCCCCAGTAGTCGCTCGTTATCATGCCGATATTAAACGGGGTGAGCAGAGCCAGCAGCTCACGACAGGTTTCATCCGTTCGTGGACCGAACGTATAACTGTTTTGGTGTTGTAGGCATACCAGAGCCAGTGCTGTCGGGCCTTGCTGCCGACAAAGCTCCACTGTTCATCGGGCTCGCAGATGAGCGCGACATCTGCATGAGCGACCGGAGAGGACGTTATTCTCTTTGGCGCGAGTTTTTTAAAGTGCGGATGACGGTATTTATTCCAATTTTGAGTGTCCTTGAGGTATCGCGGACACCTGCTCCGTTGAACGCCATTTCGGTGATTTGCTCTTTGACGCCGGGCTTACGGGCTTCATAGGTGTAGGTGAGCAGAAATACACGATGGCAGTCACGGCAGCGAAACCGAGCACGGCCTTTAGGGTTCTGACCATGGCGGTAAACCTGAGCAGACTGACAACGGGGACAATGGACAGTAACGATGGCCATGAGAAAACCTCAAAAGCGAGCATTATACTTCAATTCAACCAATTAGAGGCATCACCCAGTTTCAGGTGAGACGCTCTGTATCCAGTTGGGTTTTCAGGAAATTTGCACGCTTTCTGGCATACCCGCCTTCGTCATTTTGTTCAGGGCGCGATAGCCAGTGCCTCAGTAACCTGACCATCGTAGGCTTCCGCCAAGTACGACGCCGTTCTTTGCCATGTTTTTTGACTTTCCACTCACCGTCACCGAAAACTTTCAGCCCGATGTAATCAATCACCAGAACAGTGGTGATAGCGAGGTCAGAATAGCGCTGAGGGTTCCCGTGATGAAGGGGTTGCTGACTCATACCTGCCCTGTGCCAATTGGTGATTCTGAACTGCTGCTTTGCCACAGGAATGCCTGTGTTGTCAGGGGATGTGTGTCTGATCCTTCAACTCAGCAACAGTTCGATTTATTCAACAATTAGATATATTAGTGCAGATATAAAAGATGAATCATCATTATGATGCCCCTTCATCTCTTTTAACACATCCAATAACATTTTATCTACTTCAGTTGTCATTATTTTTCTCGATACTCCCCTACACTCACAGGAGTCTATTTTTGACATTCCATATATTATCATTAACGTGTTTTTTAAATGTCTAAGCACATTTTCATTCAATCTGAATGCGACATATGGTTTTTCTGTTAAATTTTGTTTTTGGATTCTCACAGAGATATTAACCCCTCTCTCAAGAAACACAAGCCTGTTATTGAAACATGTAATCTTATCTTCACCAAAAGATATATTCAAAATACAATTCGATGTATATAATATAGTATAGTATACTTATGAATCATTACATTATTTATTTTTATTAACTCTTTTTCTTCTGTATATTTAAAGTCCATCTCGCTATCCATAAAAATTAGGTGGCTTGATTTTCTTGCTTAATCTGTCTTTGTAATCTTGCCTCCCCACCTGCAAACAAAGCGATATTTTTTAACCCTCCCTTCCGCACCCAGACTTTCTTAACCCTCCATTTTTTTATCATCTTGACGGGATATTCGTATTGTATACTACCAAAATCTAATATACCTGCTTAAGTAATGTACTTTTATGGTAAAAGAATCTTTTCACTCTTTATCTCAAGAAGCTGCTTTAGCAGAAAGAAAAACAGATATGATTTCTGCCTTTGAACTATGGAAGCAAGCATCACTTTTGTGTAAAGTGCCTGATAATATAAAGTGGTGCATAGATAGAGCAATGTTTTGTGAAGCGTTCATTAATCGAAACTCAAAAAGAAAAAATCAAAATATATAGTTATATGTTTTATTGAATGCAAAACAGTCACTCATCAGTATATTTTATACTTATATTGTTTTTGTGAGTTTACAAAAAAACTATCCTTTATTCTAAGGATATACTCTCTATAAACAGTAGATTGAAATAAAAAACACAACTCAAAAATCATCCAATTAGCAAGTTAATAAATCACTCAGATGTAAGGGAAAGTGATATTTTAAAGAAAAAAAATGACAAGTGTTAGCTAAATGTGCACTTTTGGGGTTTCACATATGCCTAAATTAAGACATATTTATGATATTTTTCTTAGATAGCTACATCTAATACCGCTACTCTTTTACCAGCCCATATTTATCACCGGGGAATGGGCTCACGGTTTCCATAAAATAATGAACCTTTTTCAGCTGTTGCGTAAGCGGCTCGTCAGAACCGTATTGATATTTACTGAGAGCTCAGATCAACTTTCCAAGGCAGTAGATCACGCCCCCGGTTTGCCGGCCAGTCCTAGATATGCTCAATGACGTAACGCAGCCATTTTTCTGGCTCCACATTGTTCAGACGGCATGTGCCGATCAGCGAGTACAACACCGCCGCATGTTCGCCACCGCTGCCGGAACCCGCGAGTCGAATCAGCCGGAGAGAATTTCACTCCCCGGCTGCTCACGGAATCGTACGTGACACTCTCGCGTCATACGGCTCTTGACCACTCATTCGATGCACGCAGTAAATACCAGAGGACAAATAGCTTCGGATACTCCTTCCTTACCAGCGTCAGCTTTCGCTGAGTCTTCCGGTTCGAAAGTCTGTATTTAGACTGCATCCACTTGAGCAGACGTGACTGCATTGCACTCCACAGTCGATAGTTGAAATTTCTGGACCAGAACTTTCCGTAGTACCCGATCCAGCCTCTCACTATCGCATTGTAGCGCCTCGCAAAATCCAGCAAACTCTCACCTGTTGAGCGATGTATACGCCACTTGAACCGCCCCGGGTTTCCTGGAGAGTGTTTTATCTGTGAACTCAGGCTGCCAGATCATCGTTTCCGATGGAAGCATAATAAGCTTTTTCTGCTTCTGCCGGAGGAGTATGGCCCAGCCTTCCCAGCAATCGTCGATTGTTATACCAGTCCACCCACGTTAGTGTGGCCAGTTCCACTTCTGCACGGTTTTTCCAGCTCTTACGGTGTATTACCTCCGCTTTGTAAAGACCATTGATGCTCTCAGCCATCGCGTTGTCATACGAGTCGCCTGTACTCCCTGTTGATGCCAGTAATCCGGCTTCTTTTAGTCGCTCCGTATAGGCCAGTGACACATACTGAGAGCCTTTATCGCTGTGATGGATGGTGCCAG
>OJJP01000737.1_pt1 | contig 11518 bp, 9 predicted proteins | sample 1596261 | NCBI WGS metagenome assembly OJJP01 (sample SAMEA4350154, study PRJEB24818) | metagenome | biome: human; feature: gut; material: faeces | place: Denmark | collected 2013-09
TCGTCGGTAGCGTCAGATGTGTATAAGAGACAGAAACACCTCCGGCGGATCAGTTGGCTTTGTCGCCGTCGAGTCTTGTTTTCGACGAGCAGGATCCTGCAAAAAACGAGTTCACGGTCACTGCGACCGACGGACTGACCTGGGTGCTCCAGGTGAAGCCGTCGGCTGCCGGATGTAAGTTCAGTGCATCGTCCGGCCGGGGCAGCGGCTCTTTTCGGGTCGAACAGATGCCCGATGACAGCAGCATCGAAATCGAAGCGGTCCATACTTATAATAACGGTACGCAACTGAAGAGCAATTCGGTGCGGATAACCCGTGGAAAAGCCGTGCTCGAGCCGACCCTCGAACTTGCTCCCGAGAAACTGACGTTCGATCCCGACGATGCTTCGGCCAATACCGTTCAGGTGCGGTCGAATACCGTGTGGAGTGCCGTTGCGAACGACGAAGAGCTGGTGTTCTCCCCGGCATCGGGCGAGAACGACGGGGTGATTACCGTTACGGCGGCTCCTGCGGGTAAAACATCCGTAATTACAGTGACCGCCGGCGAAGGCGAGCAGACCGTGACGCGGCAGGTCGAGATTACATGCGAGAACGAGATTCCCGTTCCGGAGGAGACGATTTATTACGACGACTTCGATCAGACGCCTTTTTCGGGATGGGCCGATGCGAGCGCCGCATGGCAGAATCCGACCGGTCCGGGGGCGGCAGGGGTGACCTATACCTCCGCCCGGACTCGTATCAATAACGATAATTTCGGATCGTCGGGCCGCTATCCGGGAGCTTCGGGTGCGAACTACGTCCGTATCTGGTTCGACAACGGTCCGTATTTCATCGTGAATGACATCGCGCTTACGCCCGACCAGGTCGATCTGACCCTCTCTTTGGGCGCTTCGTTCACGGCGGCCGACTGTCTGATCGAGTTGAGCGGCGACGGCTCCTATTGGCAGCGGATCGATTATACCGGATCGAGGGCTTATAATATCTGGGAACGGATCTCCGTCGATTTTACCCTGGCTGTTCCCGTACAGCGGCTCTTCATCCGCTTTACGCCGCAAGGTTCGCAGAGCTACGGCGTCAATTTCGACGACTTGAAGCTTACGACCGGGCCGGGCGGACAGACGGTCGATTTGGACGGCGGCGACTACCGGTTCCCCGAGCTGCCTTCCAATTGGACCGCTCCGACTTCGTCCCAGGCTGTCGTTTCGGGCGATTATGCCTTCTTTACGCATTGGACGCAGACCGTCAATACGCGGAAAACCGTGCGGAATTACTCCTATTGTTACGATACGCGGCGCCATAACCCGATTTGGGTCGCCTATCCGATGCATGCCTGCTACCGCGAGGGCGGCTTCGGACGTACGGATCCCGATCCGTGGACGCCGGATCCGTCGCTCGATGCGGCGTATCAGTCGAAGATTTACCGCAAGGACGGTCCCTCCGGTTCGGATCCCTATCAGTATTGGACGAGCAATACGATGGCTTATCTCCAGCGGTCGGGATATTGGGGGAAGGGACATCTCTGCATGTCGAGCGAACGCGGCGGTGCGAACCAGCAGATCAACATGCAGACGTTCTATCCGACCAACATCGCTCCGCAGCCGAGTGCCAAAGCCGGTACGTTCGGAACAGTCTGGGGGTATGTCGAGGCGCTCTTTGCCGGGACGCGGAACAGCGAAAACGATATTGTAGCCGACGACGGCGTGCAAAATATGAACATCGTTTCCGATACGCTTTTCGTGGTGGCGGGCTGTTACTACGAGCATGATTACTGGCAGGAGTACGACTCTTCGGACTCCAATCAGGCCGAGCCGGACCCGGCGCAGAAACTCTGTACGATGCCGACCCATCAGTTCAAGATGGCGTTGCGTACGAAGTCGGGCAGCACGGGTAAACGGATTCAGGAGTGCACCGCCGATGAATTGCAGGCCGTCGGTTTCTGGATCGAGACCTTCACCGACAGTCCGGAAACCAGCGCCCGCGCGGAATTGCGCCGTATCGCGGTGCCGGTCAGCTTCATCGAGGAGAAGATGGGCATGACCTTCTTCCCCGATGTTCCCGAAGAGGTGAAGACACGGATCCCCGTGCCCGAAGAGTGGGGATTCTGAGTTTGGAGTGATAACTGTTTCGGGGAGGGACGCATTCTGCAAGGATGCGTCCCTCGTTTTTCGGATTTGAAACGGGTGAAACCCGGAAGTTTCGGAACCTGCCGGACGAGAAAATCGGGACGGGACGGACAAAACGGCAAAATATCGGTTATTTTTGCCCCGCTGAAAAAGTATGCGCCGGATGTACTATCCGCATCGGACGGTTCCTGAATCTCCTTTGCGGGGGGCGGATCGGATTCTGTCCGAACAGGGTGGCGCAGTTTTGCTCCGGAGCGATCCGATATGCGTTTGCGGCCGTCTGTTGCTGCGGCCGGGACGAACCCGCAGACAGGATCCGTGAGCGGCGGGGCTTTGCCCGGGCGACACCCGGTATTTTTCAGTATTGACTGCTTTGAGTAATTGACTATGCTGAAGAGAAACGAATGGACCCGCGGCCGTATCGCCCTGCGGGAGTGGCTGCCGGTTATCGTGCTGATGTGTTGTACTTTCGTGTTCAATACGTCGGAGTTTATTCCCATCGGCCTGTTGAGCGACATCGCGGCCGATTTCGGGATTACCGAGGCTCGGGCCGGATTGTTGATTACGGTCTATGCCTGGGTCGTGGCGCTGGTTTCGCTGCCGTTGATGCTCGCGGTAGCGAGGATGGAGTGTCGGCGGCTGATGCTCGGGGTGCTGGGACTTTTCATTGCGAGCCACGTGTTGTCGGGACTTTCGTCTTCCTATGCGATGCTGATGGCTTCGCGGATCGGTGTGGCTTGTGCGCATGCGGTGTTCTGGTCGATCGTTTCGCCGCTGGCGGTCCGCGTCGCACCGAAGGGGGCGCAATCGGCCGCATTGGGATTGATTATCACGGGAACGTCGATCGCCATGATCGTCGGTCTGCCGCTGGGCCGCGTGATCGGACTTTACGTGGGGTGGCGGACGACCTTCTTCTTCATTGCTGCGGTCGCGGCGGCCGTTTGGCTGTTTCTGGCGGCGATCTTTCCCCGGGTCCCGAGCCGCGACACCATTTCGCTGCGCAAGGTGCCTTCCCTGCTGGGAAACCCCGCCCTCGTGGGCGTCTATGTGCTGACCGTTCTCATGGTAACGGGCCACTATACGGGGTACAGTTACATCGAACCGTTCCTGGCACAGGTGGCCGGGCTGGACAACGACTGGATAACCTGGGTGCTGACGGCGTTCGGGTTGGTGGGGATCGTCGGAAGCCTGTGGTTTTCGCGCGATTATGAAAAATGTCCCTACGCCTTCATGCGGTTTGCCGTCGTGGGTATTGCGTTTTTCCTGCTGTTGCTGCGCCTTTCGGCTTTCGGGCACTTTCCGGTTGTCGCCCTGTGTATCTGCTGGGGGTTGGCCATTACGATTTTCAACCTGGTTTTCCAGTCGGAGATCATTCGTCTGGCTCCCGAGGCGACGGCGATCGCCATGTCCGTCTATTCGGGGATTTACAACGTCGGAATCGGTGCCGGGGCCCTCGTAGGAGGATTCGTCTGTACGCACGCTTCGATTGCCCGGATCGGTTATGCCGGGGGTGCGATCGCACTGTTGGCGGCGCTCTTTTGCTTGGTGCGGTTGGTGCCGTTATTGAAAAGGAGCCGGGGCTGATTTCGAACGAAGAACCGAAAACGCCCTGCCATCGGAGAGGTGGCAGGGCGCTGTGTCTTTCGGGGTGCCGACCGGAGCGGTCGGATCAGCGGTGCAAGCTGGTCGGGAGCTATTCAGCCTGTCGCGTCCCGCTCGGATCGAGGGGCTTGAAAAAGCCTCTTCCCGATTTTTTATAGAGCCAGAGCATGAAAAGACCCGTCAGGATGCCTACGCCGGTGCCGAGCAACAGATCGACGGGGAAGTGTTTGGCCAGGTAGATGCGCGAGTAGCAGATCAGCAGCGCTGCGGCGATCCCGAGCCATGTGAACCAGCGGCGGCGGATGACGGCGGCCGACATTACGACGACTGCCGCGATCGTCGCGGCGTGGGAGGATACGGTGCCGTATTTCCCGGCGACGGCTCCGGCGGGAACGTGTACGAGGCTGTTCGGTGTGGGGAGCCCGGCATGCCGCCAGGCGAAGAGCGAGTCGGCCGGAATGTCGAGTCCTTCGAGGGCCGGAGAGAACATCGGGCGCCAGCGGGGAGGAAAATCGGCCCAAAGGTGTTTCAGGGGACCCGAGTGCTTGAAGATGCCGCAGAGCATGTCCGAGAGCACCAGGGCGAGAGCCAGCGCCGCGAGGAAAAGCAGCGTGTTGCGCCATCCGTAGCGCCGGCAGACCAGCCAGAGTATCAGCAGGTAAAAGGGAATCCAGATCGCCATGCCCGAGATGAGGGTCATGATCCGGTCCAGGCAGGGACCGCCGTCGAAATTGAGAGCCAGAAACAGGGATTCGTCGCAGGAGTGCATAGGTCGTTTAGAATTGGAAGTAGATGAAAGGCTGGATATCGCTCGACTTGACCTGCATCACCAGCCAGATGACGCACGCGGCCAGGAGAACCTGTACGACCGTCGGCAGGGAGGTGACGAATCGTTGCGCCCAGCGGTCGCAGCGGTCGGGAAGCATGTGCAGCAGGTAGCCGATGCCGACGAGCAGGAAGATGCCGGCATAACCTTCGAGCACCTGGGGGATGACCGAAGGATTGAAGTTCGTGAAAATTTGGTGGAGCATCAGCTGCACGGTTTTCATCGATTCGGCACGGAACATCAGCCATCCGAAGCAGACCAGATTGAAGGTGAAGAAAATGCCCGGAATACGCCAGAACCACCGCATTTCGGCTCCTGTGGCTTTGGAGCCGGGAACGACGCTCAGCCAGAGCTTGTGCAGGGCCAGCGCTATGCCGTGCAGCGCTCCCCAGAGGATGAAGCGCACGGCCGCCCCGTGCCACAGACCGCCGAGCAGCATGGTGACGAGCAGGTTGAAATAGGTGCGGATACGCCCCTTGCGGTTGCCGCCCAGCGAGATATAGAGGTAATCGCGCAGCCACGTGGAGAGCGAGATGTGCCACCGGCGCCAGAATTCGGTGATCGTGGCCGACTTGTAGGGGGCGTCGAAGTTCTTCGGAAAGCGGAAGCCCAGCAGCAGGGCGATGCCGATGGCCATATCCGAGTAACCCGAGAAGTCGCAATAGATTTGCAGGGCGTAGCCGTAGATTCCCATCAGGCATTCGAACCCGGAGTAGAGCAGCGGCTCGTCGAAGATACGATCGACGAAGTTGAGTGAGATATAGTCCGAAATGACGGCTTTTTTGAATAAGCCGATCAGGATCAGGAATACGCCCATGCCGAACATTTCGCGCGTGACCCGCAGCGGGTTTTGTCGGATCTGGGGAATGAAGTCTTTGGCCCGGACGATCGGGCCGGCTACCAGTTGCGGGAAGAACGAGAGATAGAACAGGTAATCGGCCCAGTTGTTCAGGGGTTTGAGTTGTCCCCGGCAGATGTCGATCGTATAGCTCATCGACTGGAATACGAAGAACGAAATACCGACCGGCAGGAAGATGTTCTGGAAGTTGAGGAACCCTTGTCCGAAGAGGTTGTTGGCGATTTCGATCAGGAAATTCGTATATTTGAAATAGCCCAACATGCCCAGATTGACCAATATGCTCAATCCCACGAGCCAGTATTTCGCCCGTTGCGTCCGCACTTTGTAGATGGCATGGGCGATCCAGTAGTCGCTCACTGAAGCGAAGACGAGCAGCAGGAAGTAGATGCCGCTCGACTTGTAATAGAAGTAGAGCGAAAAGAGGATGACATAGACGATACGGGCTATCGGAGCCCGGCGGGTGAATCCGTAGAAGAAGAGGAATCCTGCGAAGAGGAAAAGGAACAGTCCGCTGCTGAAGATCAACGGCTGCGATGCGTCGTACGTGAGCATCGAAATCAGCTTTTCCCCGATATTTTCTACCGTCTGGATCATGTCCGGGCGTTAGGGTTTTTGCATACGGGGCCTGGCTGCCTGGCGCAGCATCATTTCCAGGTGCGAGATTTTCCGGGTGTCGATGACGTTGTCATACGCAACGGGCGTGAAGGGAGGATGTTGTTCGGCACCCCGGTTGATGGCGTCGTACAGAGCCCAGGCTACGCGACGACCGCCTGCGAAATTGATGTGGGTGTAGTCCTTGCCGGCCCAGCCGTTGGCCACGAATTGCGCCATGCCGCCGAGTGACTGCATGGCGTCGTAGGCGCTCCAGAAGGCTGCCCCGCTGTTCTGCGCGGCCTGCCGTTGGGCCGCAGCCATGTAGGGGGCCGAATCCATCGGGCCGAATCCCGAGTCCGACTTCACGCTGCGGTCGCTGACGCTCATCACTAATACGGCGGCCGTAGGGAAGCACTGCCGGATGTAGGCGATCATCTTCTCGATCTGTTCGCCGTATTTGGCGAAGGAGCGGATGCCCGGTTCCAGGATGTTGAGACCGTATTGCAGGATCACCAGGTCGTAGCCGAGCATTTCATTGATCTGGGCATTGACCGTGGGCGAGGTCCAGAACATCGCCTGTCCGTTGTTGCTGCGGATCGAATAGTTGTCCACCACCACGCCGGGCGCCGATTCGAAGATTGCACCGTAGCCGATCGTTTCTGCGGCACCCGACAGCACCTTGAAACTCAACGAACGGATGTCGTCATGGACGACGATCTGTCGCACGGCGGGCGAACCTTCGATGTCGAACGTACGGTTGTCCCGATCATTGACGGTCACTTCGATACGGCTGTCGTCACGGCTGACGAACAGGATCCGGGCCGTGCGGCAACTGTCCAGGCAAGCCCGGTCCGATGAACCTTCCCAGCGAACGGAGGCTCCGTCCGAAGGTTGGCAGAGCCAGCCCGAGATGTAATAATAGTCGCTGATGGCGGCGGGGGTGTTCCGCCGTTGCATGATGTTGTAGGAGTCCCAACCTTTGGACTGGGTTTTGATCGTGCGCCGGAAACCGGTCAGCGGCGAAGCCATCGGAGCGAAACCGGCCCCGGAACCGCCGAACCGGAGCTGCAGCTTTTCACGCAGGTCCGAGGAGAGGATGTCGCCTTCGACGAACGAGTCGCCCATGACCGCGATACGGACAGGAGCGTCGCCTTTCTGCAGTTTTTCATAGAAGGCCGTGAGGCGGCTGTGTCCCGTCGTGTCGAAATCTTCGATCGGGATCAGCGTCGGCGACAGCCGGACCGAATCCGGAAGCCGGGGTTGGGCAGTCGTATCGTCCGCCTCTTCCCGGAGGTTCCATTCGTAGGTGGTCGGGGCGTGTTGAGGCACCGTGTCGGCGATCTGGCGGGCGACCTGCGTCAGGTCGATGTGGAAATCCGCATCGTCCAGATCGATCGCTTTTTCGGCTTTTTCGAGGTCTTCTTCGAAAGAGATGAGGTCGGACAGGATGTTAGCCCTGCGCAGACTGACCCCGCCGAGCGTTTGCGGCGGTATCAGGCTCAATCCGATGAGAACGGCGATGAGCAGGGTGACGGCGATCCAGCTCCGGTGTGTGTAGTCCTTTTCCGGGGCCATCAATCACGGCGTCCTAAAATCATCAAAACGTAATAGAGCAGCGACGCTACGGCACTCAAGGCCGCTACCAGGTAGGTGCGGGCAGCCCACGAGAGGGCTTCCTTGGCTTGTCCGAGCTGTGCGCCTTCGAGCGTGTGGCTGCTCTGGAGCCAGGCGAGGGCCCGCTGCGAAGCGTTGTATTCCACCGGCAGGGTGATGATCGAGAAGAGAGCCGATACGCCGATCATGCCCACGCCGATCCAGCAGAGCAGTTCATTCTGCGTGGAGGCCAGGATCACCAGGCCGATGATGATGACGAACATTGCCATACGCGAGGAGAACTGCACGATGGGTACCAGCTGCGAACGCAACGCCAGCGGAGCGTAGCCTTGTGCATGCTGGATGGCGTGGCCGCATTCGTGGCAGGCGACGGCTGCCGCCGCGACGCTGCGGCTCGAATAGACAGCGTCGCTCAAATTGACGTTCATCGTCTGCGGATTGAAGTGGTCGGTCAGTTGTCCGCTGACGTGGGTGATCTTCACATTGTGGATCTTGTTGTCGCGCAACATCTTTTCGGCGACTTCCGCACCGGTGAGTCCGCCGGGGAAAGGCACTTCGGAGTATTTTTTGAAGACGTGTTGCAGGCGGGCCTGCACGATGTAGCCGATTACGCCGATCACGATAATCAGCACGAACATGCCCATCGTGGCGGCGTCGTACCGCGACGCTACGGGCTCCGTGGTGTAATAACCGCTTTGGAGCAGGTTGAAAATCAGCAGCATAATTTTTCAATTTCAGTGTCTGCGCTTCGATTTTTCCCGGACATATTCGGCCCCGGATTTCGAAGACGGACAGGGTTGTTATTTCGTATTCCGGCAGGTGTAGTATGCACCGGCCTGTTGAGCCGGCATCAGTACTATATCATTAACGTTCATGTGGGCCGGTAATTGTACGATCCAGGCGATCGTTTCCGCAATATCCGCGCCGGTCAAAGGTTCGACGCCGGTATAGGTCTTGTCGGCTCGCTCTTGATCGCCGTGGAAACGCACCAGCGAAAATTCGGTTTCGACCATGCCCGGACGGATCTCCGTGACCTTGATGCGGTGGCTCAGCAGGTCGGCACGCATGGCTTGCGAAATGGCGTGTACGGCGTGTTTCGACGCGCAATATACGGCGCCGTTTTCGTAAGGCTCGGTTCCGGCGATCGATCCGATGTTGATTACGTGTCCCCCGCCTGCGGCGATCATTTTGGGTGTGATGATGCGGGTGACGTAGAGCAGTCCCTTGACGTTCGTGTCGATCATGGCGTCCCAGTCGGCCGTGGAGCCCTGGTCGATGTGTTCGAGTCCGGCGGCCAGCCCGGCGTTGTTGAGCAGCAGATCGACCCGATCGAGCGGTTCGAGGTGTTTTCTGCATTCGGCTTCGCTGCGTACGTCGAAACAGAGCGTGCGGCAACTGCCGCCCTGCGCTTCGATGGCAGATTTGAGCGCTGCCAGCCGTTCGGCGCGGCGCCCTGTGGCGATGATGTCGTATCCGAGGGCTGCGAGCCGTAGCGCCGTAGCGTGTCCGATGCCCGAAGTGGCCCCTGTAATTAAAGCTTGTTTTTTCATAATGGTCGGTTTATCGAACAAAAGTAAGAAAAATTTATGTTACTTTGCATGAAAAATACGTGCAAAATCGGAAGAGGGTGAATCTCGAACTGTTCATAGCGCGCAGAATCGCGCGTAACGGACCCGGCAACCGTCCGGGTGTGATGGTTCGTATCGCCGTGGTCGCGGTAGCGTTGAGCGTGACGGTGATGATTCTGGCTTTGGCCGTTATCATGGGTTTCAAGCGGGAAATCACGGATCGTGTCACCGGCTTCTCGGCCCAGGTCGAGGTCGCTGATCTGCGAAGCGCCGGGTCGATCGAGTCGGTGCCGGTACCCCGCAGCGAACAGCTCGAGAGGGCGATCCGCTCGGCAGGCGAGGTCGTACGGCTCGCTCCCTATGCCGTGAAGGGGGGCGTGGTGAAGACGCCCGATGCGATTCTCGGCGTGATGCTCAAGGGGGTGGACGGCGGTTACGATTGGTCGTTTTTTCGGGACCATCTGCTCGAGGGCGAGTTGCCCCGTGTCGGGGATTCGATTCGCACCAAGGAGATTTTGATCTCCCGGAGCGTTGCCCGGGAGATGGGGCTTGTGCCCGGCGATAAGGTCGAGATGCTTTTCGTCGAGTCGGAGAAGAGTCCGCGCCGCGATCGGTTCAAGGTGTCGGGTATCTATGCGACCGGGATGGACGAATTCGACCGGAGCGTGGCGATGACCGATTTGAGAAACGTGCAGCGGTTGGCCGACTGGTCGTCCGACGAGGTGTCGGGCTACGAAGTGACGCTCGCGGATTTCTCGCAGGCGGAAGATTTCTCCCGCCGGCTGAACGATATGTTGCTGGATTCGGATCGGGAGGCTTTTTGGGACCTGACGGCCCGCAGTGCGCAGGAGCGGTTCCCGACCGTGTTCGACTGGCTCAAGACGCACGATGTCAATGCTGCGGTGATCCTGGTCATCATGGTCGTCGTGGCCGTGTTCAACATGGCGACCGCGTTGCTGACGCTCGTGCTGGAGCGTACACGTATGATCGGTCTGTTGAAGACGATGGGAATGAACAGTGCGTCGCTGCGCCGGATTTTTCTCTACCGGGCCTTGATGCTCATCTTGCGAGGGGTCGTGTGGGGCAATGCGATCGGTTTGGGAATCTGTCTGTTGCAATATTATTTCCACCTGATCCCGCTCGATCCCGAGGGTTATATGCTGTCGGAGGTGCCCGTCGCGTTCGGCGTGGGGTGGTGGTTGGCGCTCAATGCGGGAGTCGTGGCCGTGATTTTAACGTTGCTGATGCTTCCGGCTTCGATCATTTCACAGGTCAAACCGGTGGAGGCGATCCGTTACGATTCATAAAGTACATAAAAGATGAAACCATACGATACAGAGCAGGACAAGAAAGAACAGGTGCGCGAGATGTTCGACCGCATCGCTCCGGCGTACGACCGGTTGAACCACACGCTTTCGTTTCAGATCGATAAATTGTGGCGTCGGCATGTGGTGCGGATCGTGCGGCGGATGCAGCCCCGGCGGATTCTCGACGTGGCGACCGGTACGGGCGACCTGGCGCTGGCGATGGCCCGCCGCATGCGGGGCGTGCAGGTATTGGGCGTCGATCTTTCGGAAAATATGCTTGCGGAGGCCCGCCGGAAGGCGACGGCCTGCGGACTGGACGAACGGGTGGTGCTTTCGCTCGGGGATGCGGAGCGCCTGGAGGTGGCGGATGCGTCGGTGGACGTGGTGACGGTGGCTTTCGGAGTGCGTAATTTCGGGGATCTCGGAGCGGGGCTCCGGGAGATCGCCCGGGTGCTGAAGCCCGGCGGGAAGGTCGTTATCCTGGAGTTTTCGACCCCTCGCAATCCGTTGTTCCGAAGGGTGTACGGTCTTTACAGCCATCGCCTGTTGCCCGCTATCGGCGGGATGATCTCCAAAGACCGCAAGGCATACGAGTACCTGCCTGCTTCGGTGGATGAATTTCCGGCTCCGGAATGTTTTATGGCGATGATGCGCGAGGCGGGATTCAAGGATTGCAGGGCCCGTTCCCAGAGTTTGGGAATCGCGCAGATATATACGGGAGAAAAATAGGACCTTCGCGTGAGAACCTTGTTGAAATACGTATTGCCGGTGTTGTTCGCCGCACTCTTGAGCGGATGCGGCGCGTCCCTGGCCCGAAAGGTCCGGATCGGAGAAGAGGTGGCGGTGCGTCAGTACGGTACGGTGGGTCTGGATTTGACGTTTGACGTGGAAAATGCGTCCCGCCGCACGCTGCGGCTCGAGGAGGCTGAATTGGAATTTTTCACCGGAGCGGGTTCGCTGGGACGTGCCGTGTTGAGGGGTTCTGTCGAAGTTCCCGGGCGGAGTCGCGGCCCGGTGTGCAGTCG
>OJJP01000739.1_pt1 | contig 11507 bp, 8 predicted proteins | sample 1596261 | NCBI WGS metagenome assembly OJJP01 (sample SAMEA4350154, study PRJEB24818) | metagenome | biome: human; feature: gut; material: faeces | place: Denmark | collected 2013-09
ACGCTGTACATCACCGCTCTTACCTTCATGCTGATAAGCTTGCTCTTGTACTCTTCATATCCGTGTAATATGTCCATTGCTTTTCTGATAAACTCAAGAGCTTCGCCCTCGGGTTGTTTGAAACTCGGCACAATATGCGGATCGTCAACATACGGTGCAATTGCCTTTGGAATGATATTGAGCATAACAGCCTGAGTATCCTCACCGATGTCCTCATAGGAATGAACCTCCTGACTGTTAAGAACATAGACATCGCCCGCATTGAGAATAATTTCACAGTCAAGCTTGTTAAGCCTTACCTTACCTTTTTTTATATAGGAAATTTCATATGAACCATGCCACCTGAGTCCTGCTTCAAAGGCAACTTTTCTGTCCGGATATCTTGTAACCCTGCCGCTGTAATACGGCTCGGGCGGTAACAACACCTTCTTGTACTTCATGGTTTCATCCTCAACTCAATTAAAATCAATCAATTGTTAATAACATAGTCAGCGCAAAAATAAATATATTTAAGATCCGCAATTACCGCAGAATGGTCTGTTTTTACTACAACTGTTCTGCGTTCTTTTTTGCTGATTTCCTCAACACAGCGTGCAACATTGCACCTTGAAGGCTCGTAGCCGTACTTTTCAAAAAATTCTTCCGCAGTCATAACAAGCGAGCCGTAGCCCTCAAACATATGCAAAAGAGAATAGTCAATCAGCTTGTATTCATCTTCAATAAGGCTGATTCCGATATCGCAGTTTGTGACTGAACCGATGTAATACGGTGCGTCATTGAGGAACAAGCCTGTCTTGAACGAACCGATTGAAACGGTAAGATCCGAGTTTACCGCCGTACTGCACACACCCGTGTCACCGTTGATTCCGCTGTTGATGTCTGCACTTATAACATAGGCATTTGTCATATTAATCTGCTCAACCGCTTCAAGCATTTCACCCTTTAATTCACCCGAAAAGCCTGTTCCGAGCAGACAGTCAACTACAATGTCAAATCCCGTGAAAGCCGCCGCCTGTGACATCGGCATCTCCTCGGCACCGAGCGACATTGCGGTTTTATAATAGTAAAGGCCATCCTTTGAAAAGCCGTCGCTTGCTCTGAAAATTGTCGGTGTAAAGCCGTTTTTGCATAAAACACAGGCGAGCGCATAACCGTCGCCGCCGTTGTTGCCCTTACCGCAAACTATGGCAACCCTGCCCACAAACTTTGCCGAATTAAAAATCCCCTGTGCGGCTCTGTACATAAGCTCCGCCGAAGGAGTATGCTCCGCAATCGTCCTTGCGTCGCTTTTTCTCATATTTTCAACCGAAACGACCTGAACAAATTCCATCTTATATTCCTCCGCTTTCTGAAATTTCCATAGCCTTATCCGCCGTTTGCGGCATTGTAAGCCGTCATAACAGCACTTTCATCCATATTACAACCGAGCAAAAACAACGGTGTTTCCTTAAAGAACTCATCAAGCAATTCAAGCAGCTTTTCCATTCTGCTCCGCTCAACATCAATAACCGTTGCCTCAAGCAACTGTTTCATAACCTGTGACGGTAACACCCTGACTGCCGTGTTCTCTTCTGCTCTCTGAAGAATATACACAGCCTTAACAGGTGCTTTTGTATTTGTTCCTATGTCAGCTTTCCCCATCCACGGAGTTCCGTAAGCATAAAATTTTCCGTCACATTTTCGTATAACCGGCTTGTCATCGTTAATCATCGTCACCCTGTTGCCAAAATGCCTTCGCCACAGAGCCGTGTGGGTAGACTTGCCCGTTCCGCTGACTGCCGAAAAAACATAGCCCTCGCCGTCAAGCTCAAGACAGGACGAATGAAAAAAGAATCCGTCAAATCCGTCAAGCACGGCGTTGCAGAATTTTGAGAGTATCAGAACATCCTCCGCACCTTGTTCGCTGAGGTTGTCAGAAAGCCTGAGATGCTCACGGATTTCGTCATCCGAAACCGATATCTCAATGTCGGTCTTTCCCGATTCATTCGACTTAACGGCATAGCTTTCAAGCCGTTTCCTGCATATTTTAAATTTTGGATTAACTTCAACATTCAAATCAGCTATTCTGTATATCGGCATATCTGCTCCGCTAAATACTATAATGAAATATTGTAACACAAATTAATGTTTTTTGCTACGGCGAAATGAATAAATATTATTTTACCTTTTAGTGCAAGTTGTTCAGTCGCACAGCTTTAAAGGCAAATATTGCACAATACAAGCCGTGTTATTTTGTAACAATGCACATACAGCTTATTTTTTATTCATTTTAAAGCCTGTAAAAAAAGCATTATTTTACGACTTTTTCAATTTTGTTTACTTTACTTGTCCGACTGCTTTTTTTGCATACTCTTCAAGGTATGCTCTTTCATAAATTCAAATATCCTGTGCGTAACCGTTCCTATAAGAATCGGAATGAATATTCCTGCGGCAAGGTAGATTATGCAGTAAAAATTTAATCCGTTCGGACGATAAATGTACCAGATTGTTGACTTGAGTTTTAAAATATCGAAATCTTTGAACAGCGGTGTAATTACGCTCAATCCCCAAAATGCCCATTTTACAATCATAAAGGCAAAAATGTGGTGAATCATTATGCTGTAGGTATTGTCCGAAATCATCCTGACAAGCTTTTTGTTCTTGATAATCGGAGTAATCAGCTTTGCAACCCTCAGCCAGAACGCAATGCCCGTGATTGCGGTTACATAAGGAATGACGCAGCCGTTGTCAAACTTCACACACTTTGATGGGGTGTATTCAAGATTTTCACAGAATGTGAGGAGAAGAAGCTGAACTCCGAGAACGATTGCAAAATATGCAACGCTGTTGAGATTATCGTGTTTTTCAAGCTTTTCGTGATAAAATCTGCCAAACTCAAAACACGGCAGAAAAAACATTGACCTGAACAACAACAGCAACGCACCCTTTGGGGCAGGATTCCAAATGCAGTATTGCACACCGAAAATTCCGATTGCAAGATACACGGCAAGAATGACATACTCGTTGCCCCTGTGAACCTTTTTGAGCAGTTTACGGAACAGTATGTTAAAAACATAAACGCAGAACAGCGGATATACAAACCACGAACCGAGGTTGTAGGCAAAACTTTCGCCGTCAATAAACGGCATAACAAAAAGGTTGTACAGATCAAATTTGCCCTGAGCAATCGTATAGCCGACCTGAGTAAGTGCGAATGCGATTATTCCGTAAACAATGTTCCATAGATAAGCAGGAATCAACAAGCGTTTTGTCCGTCCCCATATATATTTGAAAATATGTTCCTCGTGCTTTTCCTTGTAAAAATATCCCGAAATGAAAACGAACAAGGCAAGATTGTACGAATACTTTGGAAACCAATCATACATCAGCGACACACCGCCGTTGTAGCAATGCCCCGAAACTATGATAATAATGCCGATTGCCGACAAAATTTTAAAAGTAAAATTAATGTTTCTGTCATCGCCAAGCCTTTTGTTTTCAGCTGTGACACTGTTTTGTTTAAGTGCAGATTTACTGCGTGTTTTGTTCTTTCCCATAATTTCCTCTCATCTGTATTTGTCGCAATTTAAAAATTCCGCAAATTCACACGGTAATTGTATCACAAAAGCAATCCGCAATCAATATATCAAATTCACCGTGCAAAACACATATAAATCATTATTTTGCACAATCTCACTTTTGTTTCAACAGGCATTTAAATCTTTTAGTCACATCTGTTCCGCCATACAATTGTGTACATACCCTTAAAAAACTAAGAATAAAATGTAAATAAATTCAGTCAAAAAAGCCGGGCAAAGCATAAAATAAAAAAATATACAAAAAACTATTGACACAACCTTTACATAATGCTATAATAATAAAGCTGTAAAAAACAGCAGAGTTGTATATCGCGGGATAGAGCAGCTCGGTAGCTCGTCGGGCTCATAACCCGAAGGTCGTCGGTTCAAATCCGGCTCCCGCAACCACTAAGAAACGGCTTAACCACTAAGGTTTTGCCGTTTTTCTTTTTATGTTCAATATTTGTTTTCTTACATATTTCCCCCAAATTTCCCTCGGATGACCTGATTTTTCGTGATATTATACTGATTTACAATTTGAATATGATATGAAAATAGCCTGAGTATCCAAGACAAAATTACTCAGGCTGTTTTATTATTTTTTATTTCTCTTTTTTACTTTTTATTATTATAGTTCACGCTCATATGTGCCAACAATTGATCCGTTAGAATATGAGTCATTTCGTATCCATGCATTTTTGTAAAAATCCGATGATGTGTGAGAAGTATAATTTGTTGATAAAGCTTTTGCAGCATTTGCTGAATCTGTTGGAGATAAATGTGCAGGATAACCATTATTCCATTTACCAAACAAATTCCAATTCGTAGGACACTCAAAAACGGCTGTTGTTAATCCCGACTGATAAAATGCGTAAGCTCCGATATAATCAACATAAGTTGGGAAGTAAATATCTGTTAATGCAGAACAACCATAAAAAGCATAGCCTGCTATTTCCTGCAATTCACTGTCAGTGCTGATGTTTACATTTTTTAAAGTGTTGCAACCATAAAAGGCACGGGTGCCGATACTAAGAATACTATTTGGAATATTAACAGTTTTCAAAGTTATAATATTCTCAAATGCATTACTATATATCTTGGTAACAAATTTACCGTTAAATTTTGATGGTATTGTGATTTCTGTTGGATTATCAACCAAACATCCTGTTACGGCATAAGTTCCGTCAGAAAGAAGAGTGAATTCAAGTGTATCACTTTCATTTAAAATAACATCATCACTTTTTCCAATAACCGATTTTGTTCCGTCAGTATAAGTTATAACAATTTCTCCATTGATAATTGCCATATCGGCAATACCTCTGCCATCTTTACCATCAACACCATCTTTGCCGTCAGCACCTTTATCTCCTTTTTCACCTTTTTCTCCTGTGTCACCCTTTTCGCCTTTGACATTACCGAGGTTTAACACTGTGTTATCGGTGAGAAGAATACTCAATTCACCATCAGCTGACAAAGTAACAGTCTTAATACCAATTCCGTCTTTTCCGTCAGCTCCATCTGTTCCGTCAGCCCCTTTTGCACCAACGACAACACCGAGTTTTGCAGTTTCTCCGCTTGTATAAGTCAATATCAACTCACCGTTTGAATTGATTTCTGACTTAGAAACACCTATGCCGTCAGCACCCTTAATGTTACCGAGGTTAAGTACAGTACCGTTGGATAATTCAACGCTCAAAGCACCTTCAGCAGAAATCGTTACATTGACAATGCCTGTGCCGTCTTTACCGTCAGCGCCGTTTATACCATCCTTACCATCTGCACCATTTGTACCGTTAATGCCGTCTGCTCCTACAACTTTTCCGAGATTAGTAGATTGACCATTTGTATATGTAAGTACAAATTCTCCGTCAGCATTGATTTCTGATTTTGAAATACCAATACCGTCTTTGCCCTTGATACTTCCGAGATTTAGTGTTGTTCCGTTTGTAAGTTCAACATTCAAAACACCATCATCAGTAATTGTTACATTGGCAATTCCGATACCGTCTTTACCGTCAACACCGTTAGCACCATCTTTACCATCTTCTCCATCTTTACCGTCAGCGCCATTTGCACCATCTTTGCCATCAGTTCCGTTAATACCATCCTTGCCGTCTTTTCCGACAATACAGCCGAGGTTAATACTTGATGAATCGGAGAAAGCAAGTTCCAATTCACCGTCTGAATTTATAACTACATTAGAAATGCCAATGCCGTCTTTGCCATCTTTGCCGTCTGCACCATTTTGACCGTCTTTTCCGTCCTTACCATCAACTCCGTCTTTACCGTTGACACCGTCTTTACCGTTAGCACCAACTATAACACCAAGATTAGAAGAAGTTCCATCAGAATAAGTTATTACTAATTCTCCGTCAGAATTGATTTCTGATTTTGTAACACCGATACCATCCTTACCGTTAGTACCATCTTTACCATTCTTACCATCAGTACCGTTTTGACCGTCTTTTCCGTCTTGACCGTTAATTCCTACAACTGTACCAAGATTTGTAGATGTTCCGTCTGAATACTTAATAACAAGTTCACCGACAGAATTTATTGTTGTTTCAGTAATTCCGATACCATCTTTACCATCTGTGCCATTTGTTCCGTTAGTACCGTCTTTACCATTAGTACCAACTACAACGCCAAGATTAGAAGAAGTTCCATCAGAATAAGTTATTACTAATTCTCCATCAGAATTGATTTCTGATTTTGTAACACCGATACCATCCTTACCGTTAGTACCATCTTTACCATTCTTACCATCAGTACCGTTTTGACCGTCTTTTCCGTCCTGACCGTTAATTCCTACAACTGTACCAAGATTTGTAGATGTTCCGTCTGAATACTTAATAACAAGTTCACCGACAGAATTTACTGTTGTTTCAGTAATTCCGATGCCATCCTTTCCGTCTGCGCCATTTGTTCCGTTAGTACCATCTTTGCCATCAGCACCGTTTTTACCGTCAACACCGTTTGTACCATCCTTGCCGTCCGCACCCTTAATATTGCCGAGATTTAATTGTGTACCGCTTGTTAGAGTAATTTCGAGTTCATTATCTGAATTGATTATTATATTCTGAATACCAACTCCGTCCTGACCGTCAGCACCGTTGGCACCATCTTTGCCGTCTTTTCCGTTAAGACCATTTTTACCGTTAGCGCCGTCCTTACCATCTATTCCATTTTTACCGTCTTTACCATCAGCACCATTGATACCGTTTTTGCCATCAGCACCAACTACAACACCAAGGTTAGAAACAGTATTATCTGAATAGGTTAAAACAAGTTCGCCCTTTGAATTGATTTCCGATTTTACAACACTTATACCGTCTTTACCATCAATACCGTTTGTGCCATCTTTACCGTCCTTGCCATCTGTGCCGTTAGTTCCGTTGACGCCATCTTTTCCATCCTTGCCGTCAAGTCCGTTTGCACCTATTACATTTCCAAGATTAGAACGCTGTCCGTTCGAATAGGAAAGTACAAGCTCACCGCTTGAATTGATTTCAGCATTAGTTACACTGACGCCGTCTTTACCATCAGTACCGTTAATGCCGTCAACTCCATCTTTACCATCAGCGCCATTGATACCGTCTTTGCCATCAGCACCTACTATAATGCCAAGATTAGCAACTGCATTGTCTGAATAAGTTAAGACTAATTCGCCCTTTGAGTTGATTTCGGACTTTATAACGCTAATACCATCTGTACCGTTTTTACCATCAATACCGTTAGTACCATCCTTACCATCTTTTCCATCTTTGCCATCAACACCGTTAATGCCGTCTTTTCCGTCCTTACCATCAACACCGTTAGTACCATCCTTACCATCTTTTCCATCTTTGCCATCAACACCGTTAATGCCGTCTTTTCCGTCCTTACCATCAACACCGTTAGTGCCATCTATGCCATTCTTACCGTCTGCTCCGTTAAGTCCGTCTTTACCATCAGCACCGACAACTACACCAAGGTTTGAACGCTGTCCGTTTGAGTATGTAAGAACCAACTCACCGTTTGAATTGATTTCAGAATTTGTAACACTGATGCCGTCAGTACCGTTCATCCCGACAACCTTGTCAAGATTAACAGTTTTTCCGTCTGAAAAGTTTAGTACAAGCTGACCGTCAGAATTGATACTTGCATTTGTAATGCCAACACCGTCAATACCATTTGTACCGTTCTTTCCGTCTACACCGTCTTTACCGTTAGTACCGTTAATGCCGTCAGCACCATTTAAACCGTTTGCTCCGCCTTTACCGTCAACACCATTTTTACCGTTAGTTCCGTTTTTGCCATCTTTGCCATTAGAACCATTGACGCCATCCTTACCGTTAATGCCGTTAATTCCGTTTGTACCGTCCTTGCCATTAGCGCCATTCTTGCCGTCAGCACCTATAGCTTTGCCGAGATTTAAGACAGAATTGTCGGACAAGGTTATAAGCAATTCACCATCCGACGAAAAAGAAGCGGTCTTTATGCTTGCACCATCCTGCTTTGATGAAGCTTCAAGTGCAGATGTCCATTCTTTTTCAGTGCCTGAATAGCCATTATCTACCGCAATATCATAGGCAGATTTGCCTGAAAGAGAATCAAGCCATTCCTGCACAGTTCCCTCATAGCCGTATTTTACAGCCAATTCATATGCAGAAAGTCCGTTTTCTACTTTTGAATCACCCTTAAACACAACAAAACCTATTGTGCCAAGCAAAAGTAAAATAATCAGAATAACACTTAGTATCTGAAAAAATTTGCTGTTCTTATTCTTTACTTTTTGATATTCATTTGTTTGCTGTTCTGTTTGTTGCCGTAACATATTCATACCTCCGTGTCAATATAGTATATTAGTTTCATTATATTACTCGTTTCGTAAACTGTCAACGCATTTCGTGTTATTATCTAAAAATTTTTGTCAATACCATATAAGATATATACGAGGTGATTTAATGAATTTTGGTGATAGATTAAGGATTTTAATTGACGAACGAGGCATTACACAAAAAGAATTAGCTTCACAATTAAATATAGCTCCCTCAACAGTAAGCAGTTATGTTCAGAATACCCGTGAACCCGATTTTACTACATTAAAATCTCTTGCAATTTATTTTAGTGTTTCAATAGATTATCTTTTGGGGTGTCGAACCAACAAAGCCTCTTCTCGTCAGGAGGATGAACTATTAAGAGTATTTCGCAGTCTTACAGCAGAGCAAAAAGAAGTGTGTATTGAACAATGCAAAGTGTTTGTAAGGCTTAATCAAAAAGCAAGAGCAAAATCATCGTAATCGATTTTGAACAAAATAATTTGTAAAAATAAAACTGCCCTTGACTAAATTATAATCAAGGGCAGATACTTTGTCCTGTGACCCGACCCCCAAAAGTTAGATTTTTTAGGTCTAACTTTTGGGGGTCGGGTCAGTCATATCGGTGCTGTTTTTTGTTTTTATTATAAAGTTTTTGGCTGAATAATCAAAGCTTAATGTTATTCATCTCGTCACCGAGGACATCGGCTATTTCTTTCAGGTGGCCTGTGCGTTTGCCTTTTAGTTTATAGAACTGCAAAAGTCCGTAGCCCGGGTACTCGTTGCCCTCAACCATAACGGGACCGTTCTTTGAAAAGGCGATATCCCAACCGATATATCTCACCTGCGGAATCTTTTCCGCTGCCTCAACAACCATGTCAAGAGCCTCTCGAACGCCTGCAATCTTAACCTCGGAGAACTTTTTGCCTGTCATCGGGTGTTTGTCATAAACATTGCCGTAGTCGTCAATTACATTACTGTCGATTCTGCCGTCTGCATCAAGGCTGAGGTAGAGGTCATTTGTACAGCCGATAACATTTGACTCGTCCTGATTGATACGGAGAGCGTTATTTATTATATGTGCCTTGCCGTCCTTATAGAGCGTAACAACTCGCCATGAATTTACAACGCACGGATTAATTTCGTTGAGGTCATCGCTCTGAACGATTGCCTCCTCAACAAGAAGCTGACCGTTTGCCTTGAGTTCATCATAAAGCTTGTTGCTGTCCTTTACATCGGCAACGGTGATTTTTGAAATGCCGTGACCGCCCTCGCCTGTCGGATCTTTTGCAAAAACGGTTTCTCTGCCGTCAAGGAACTTCCTGAAATCTTCCTTACTGCCTGTGCGAAGGTTGATGAAATCTCTTTTGAGATACTTTTTGAAAAGCTCGTCAAAAACAAGCTTGTCACGAAGAAGAACGATATATTCCTCATCGTTGAGATATTCAAGAATTTTGTAGAAAGTTTTTGCAGTTACAAAGGTTTTTTTCTCTTTAGCCGAAAGATTGATAAAATCGCAACGGAAATAGTCCGTGTAGCCTGTGCCTCTGATGAGAAAGTTGCGGATTATGTCGAACTTGATATAAGCCTTTGACTTACCGCTGTTCTTAGCGATAATGTCAATGTGCTTATCCATTCTGCTGTGGTTAATATCTCTGAATTTATTCAAAAGCCATTTGTGTACCGAAACTGCCATCTTACTTCTCCTTTACAACCTTACCGTCTTTTACATAAAATCTCGGATTGTTCTTGCCTATATTCACAAGCGCCTCAGCATTGCCCATACCCGAACTTCTGCCGAACATTCCAACGGTTATGCCGTCACCGAGGAGCGTTACCTCGTCATCAATTTTTACCGATGAATCAACCTTAACAGCCGTCATATTCATACACATCTCACCGACAACAGGATATTTTTTGCCGTTGATAACAACCTGTCTGTTGTGATTTGCGTGACCGATGCCGTTGTTGTAGCCGACAGGAAGAATTGCAAGAATAATATCCTCATCTGCCGTATATGACGCATTGTAGCCGAACCACTCACCCTTGTTCACCTTTTTAAGCTGAAGAATACGGGTTTTCATCTTCATAGCCGGCTGTAAATCTATCTTTACATCAAAATATGTTTCGCTGATGTTGTACTTCTTAATGAAGTAATTGTTTCGCATTTTGCGGAGTTTGTCCTTTGGCGAATTTGAAAGAGAATCGGGGGCAACATTGTAGCCGTAGATTGCAATGCCCATTCTCACGCCTGTTGTAAAAGGCTGTTTCGGGTGGGTGAGCATTGAAACGGAACTGCCCATATGGACAATCGGGATTTTATTCAAATCAATAAGCGATGTAAGCTCCTTGAAGTTTCTGACCTGCTCGTCCCAATGGGGATCAAAAATTCCGGCTGTTGCAAAATGCTGATAAATTCCCTCAAGAACAAAATTTGAACCGTTAATCATATCAACGGCAGTTTTAACCTCGTTCTTATCCTTGAAGCCGAGGCGGTTAAATCCTGTATCTGTCTCTTTTTCACATCTGTCGCTGCCGACGAAGAGGGTAGTGTATATCTCGGTGGTCGCCGGTTTCTTTATAAAAAAATATCAAATCATTTACGCAGACCCGCCATGGAACTACAAAGTATATTCCAAGAAAGGATTGGGACGCAGTGCAGAAAGTCACTATCCGACCATGAGTATCGAGGATATTTGTGCGCTGCCAGTAGGCAACTTGGCGGATAAAGACTGTGCCTTGTTTTTATGGGTCACGATTCCATGTTTACTGGAAGGTCTCTCAGTTCTGAAGGCATGGGGATTTACCTATAAAACCGTCGGCTTTGTTTGGGTAAAGCAAAATCGAAAGGCAGATAGCTTGTTCTGGGGAATGGGATATTGGACGCGCTCCAATGTGGAACTTTGTATCCTCGCAACGAAAGGACATCCCAAGCGTATAAACGCAGCTGTTCATCAGGTCATTGTCTCTCACATTGAAGAACATTCAAAAAAACCGCAGGAAGCCAGAGAACGCATTGTCTCATTGATGGGTGATCTCCCGCGCATAGAACTGTTTGCTCGTCAATCCACACCCGGTTGGGATGTGTGGGGAAATGAAGTGGACAGCTCTATTTCATTCCCATAAAGGAGGTGGATAATATGGCTTATGT
>OJJP01000757.1_pt1 | contig 11294 bp, 12 predicted proteins | sample 1596261 | NCBI WGS metagenome assembly OJJP01 (sample SAMEA4350154, study PRJEB24818) | metagenome | biome: human; feature: gut; material: faeces | place: Denmark | collected 2013-09
GTCAATTTTCCGCTCCTTACTTTCAAGAAATGAAAAAAGTTCGTACTTTGTGAAGTTTAATGTTGACGGACTTCTGCGTGGTGACTACGCAAGCAGAATGAGTGACTATGCAACGGCAAGGCAAAACGGCTGGATGTCGGCAAACGATATACGAGAGCTTGAAAATCTCGACCGTATTTCTGACGAGGAGGGTGGAAATCTGTATCTCGTGAATGGCAGTATGACAAAGCTGAGCGATGCGGGGGCTTTTGCTGAAAAGAATAATGAAAAGGAGGAAAATACAAATGGCGAAAAGGTTCTGGAATTGGAAAAATCATACAGAAGAAAATGAAACTGTACAAAGAGTTCTTGAACTTAACGGAACTATTGCAGAAGAAAGTTGGTTTGACGATGATGTAACACCGCAGATGTTTAAAAATGAGCTTTTTACAGGAAGTGGTCCCGTTACAATTTGGCTTAATTCTCCGGGTGGAGATTGCGTTGCGGCAAGTCAGATTTATTCAATGCTTATGGATTATCCACATGATGTGACGGTTAAAATTGATGGTATTGCTGCAAGTGCGGCCTCGGTTATTGCAATGGCTGGTACAAGGGTGTGTATGGCACCTACCGCCCTTATGATGATTCACAATCCGGCAACAACCGCCTTTGGTGACCATAGAGATATGTCAAAGGCGATTGAGATGCTTGATGAGGTCAAGGAGAGCATTATAAATGCTTATGAATTACGCACGGGGCTTTCATATACGCAACTTTCGCATATGATGGATGAAACCACCTGGATGAATGCAAAGAAGGCTGTTGAACTTGGTTTTGCCGACGACATTCTTAAGGACGATAAGAAGACCGCTGAAACGGAAGGGTATTCTTTTTCCGAAGATGCGGTTGAGAGGGCACTCATTAACAAAATCAAGAATAAGCATTCTGTTGGCAAGACAGGACGAAAAGTTGATGAGTTAAAGATGCAACTTTACAAAAAGTTACTTTAATAAGGAGAAGTTAACATGACTATTACAGAATTAAGAGAAAAAAGGGCACGGCTCTGGAATACTATGGAGGGCTTTCTTGATACACACAGAAATGATATGGGTGTATTGAAGGCGGAGGACGATGCGACGTACTCGAATATGGAGGATGAGCTTGATAGCCTTACAAATGAAATTCACAGAATGGAACGCAGAGAGGTGCATGAAAAGGAACTTAACAAAGCGGTAAATACGCCGATTGTCACCACACCGGTTGACAATAAGCCTGAAAGGACAGGCAGGGCAAGTGATGAATACAGAGAGGATTTTCAGAATCATCTTCGTGGCAGAGCACAGGTTCACAATGTACTCTCTGAGGGTACAGACGCTGACGGTGGTTTTCTTGTTCCCACGGAATTTGAAACAAGCATTGTTTCTGCACTTGAGGAGGAGAATATTATACGCTCTCTTGCGAAGGTAATCACAACCCAGCATGAACGCAAAATTCCGATTGCCACGGGTCATTCTGTTGCTCAGTGGACGGCCGAGAATGCGGCGTACACGGAAAGTAATCCAACCTTTGGACAGAAGCAGCTTGACGCATTTAAACTTACAGATCTTTGTAGGGTAAGTACAGAGCTTTTACAGGATTCAGCCTTTGATATTGAGGATTACCTTATGAAAGAATTTGCAAGAGCCTTCGGTATTGCTGAAGAGGAGGCATTCTGCGTTGGCACAGGTACAAATCAGCCAACAGGTATTTTACGGTCAAAGGTGGTGAAGTTGGTGTTACGGCTGCTGGTGCAACTGCAATTACTGCTGATGAAGTTATCAGCCTTGTGTATTCACTCAAATCACCGTACAGAAGAAATGCAAAGTTTCTTATGAATGACTCTACCGTTGCAATTCTCAGAAAACTCAAGGATAACAACGGTGCGTATCTCTGGCAACCGTCAGTACAGGCTGATCAGCCGGATAAGCTTCTTGGCTATGACCTTTACACAACACCGTATGCACCTGTTGCAACAACAAATTCACTCCCTATTGCCTTTGGCGATTTTTCAAATTACTGGATTGGCGACAGAGGTTCAAGAACGGTACAGCGACTTAATGAATTGTATGCTACCAATGGTCAGATTGGTTATGTATCTACTGAGAGAGTTGACGGTAAGGTAATTCTTACAGAGGGTATCAAACTCTTACAGATGAAAAAATCCTGAGGTGATGAAATTAGTGAATGAACTGCTTGAAAAAGTAAAGCAAAATCTCATACTTGAACATTCTGAGGACGATGCACTTCTTGAGCAGTACATCACTGCATCGGTTTCCTATGCCGAAAGCTATCAACACATTGATGAGGGTTACTACTCCACACACGCAATGCCTGCAACTACCGAGCAGGCAGTTATTATGCTTGCGAGCCATTTCTACGAAAGCAGAGATGGCTCAACGGGCGGATTCTTTGCTGACAGCACAAACGCATCGGCTCAGGTGTGGAACACGGTCAATCTGCTTTTAAGGCTTGACAGAAACTGGAAGGTGTAGCTATGAGTTTTGGAAACATGAACACACCTGTTGAAATTATGAAAAAGGTGATTGAAACCGATGATGAGGGCTTTAAGAATGAAAGACTGAAAACAGTAGCAAGCGTGAGAGCATATCGTGAGGGCAGACACGGCAGTGAACGGTGGGCGAATATGGCGACATTTTCCGTTGCGACTGATCTGTTTCGTCTGAGGTGTATTCCGCACATTGAGGTTACAACCGATATGCTCATCCTTTGTGACGGAAAGCGGTTTGAAATCACCTCTGTTGAGAATGTAAAAGGCAGAGGAATGTATCTTGAAATTCTCGCAAAGGAGGTTGAAGCAAGTGGCTAGATGCACAATGAAAATGCCGGAGGAGTTTTTACTCAAAATTTCAAGACTTGGGAACAAAACCGATGATGTGTGCGGAAGGGTACTCAATGCCGGTGCTGAGGTTGTTCTGAAAAAGGTGAGAACAAATCTCAGAAATGTCATCAGCAAGGACACAAAAACGCAGTCACGCTCAACGGGTGAGCTTGAACGCTCGCTCGGTGTGTCCCCTGTTTTGTCGGACAAGAACGGCAATTTGAATATCAAAATAGGCTTTTCAGAGCCGAGAACAAATGACGAGAGTAATGCAAAAATTGCGAGCATAATTGAATACGGCAAAAGCGGTCAGCCACCAAAGCCGTTTATGAAACCCGCAAAATCAGCGTCACGCAAGGAGTGTATGACAGTTATGATTAACACGCTTGATGAGGAGGTAAGAAGCATATGAGTTTGCTTGCTGAAATCAAGAGTATTGCAGAGGGATTGAACATCAAGGTTGAAACAGGTGTTTTTTCAGGCAAAGTACCTGACGAATACATTGTTCTCACTCCGCTTTCGGACGGCTTTGATATGCACTGCGACAATATGCCGACCTTTGACAGACAGGAAGTGAGAATTTCTATATTTTCAAAGGGTAATTATTCTGCACTTAAATACAAGCTTGTGACCGCTCTTTTTCAAAGTGATATTTCAATAACCGACAGGCTGTATATCGGTTACGAGAGCGACACGGGCTATCATCACTATGCTATTGACGCATTAAAAACTTATGAACTGGAGGAGATAGATTATGGCAACAATCGGACTTGATAAGCTGTATTACGCAAAAATCACGGAGGACTCTGACGGAAACGAAACCTATGACACACCTATTCCGCTTGCAAAGGCGATGAGTGCGGAACTTTCGGTAGAGCTTGCCGAGGCGACACTCTATGCAGATGACGGTGCATCGGAAATTGTAAAGGAATTTCAGAGCGGTACGCTTACACTCGGTATTGACAACATCGGAACAGCCGTTGCAGAGGATTTGACCGGTGCGACAATCGACAAAAACAAGGTGTTGGTTTCCGCATCTGAGGACGGAGCACCGCCCGTTGCAATCGGTTTTCGTGCAAAGAAAGCGAACGGCAAGTATCGTTACTTCTGGCTTTACAGAGTGAAGTTTGGCATTCCTGCAACCAATCTTACCACAAAGGGCGAAAGCATCGAGTTTTCCACTCCGTCAATCGAGGGTACTGTGACAAGGAGAAACAAGCCTGACACGCAGGGCAAGCACCCGTGGAAAGCTGAAATTTCAGAGGACGATACAGGGGTCGCAAGCGATACAATCAGCGGTTGGTACACTCAAGTGTATGAGCCGACCTATGCTGAATAAATACGGAGGTGCGTTATGACTGACAGAGGAAGTATTATTAAAATTGGTGAAAACGATTATGAGCTTATTCTCACAACAAGGGCAACAAAGGAAATTGCCAAAAGATACGGCGGACTTGAAAACCTCGGTGACAGGCTTATGAAAAGTGAAAATTTTGAAATGGCACTTGATGAAATCATCTGGCTTATCACCTTGCTTGCAAACCAGAGTGTTATGATTTACAATCTGAAAAATCCGAACAGCAAAAAGCCTTTGCTTTGTGAGGACGAGGTTGAGCTTTTAACCTCACCGTTTGACCTTGCTGAATACAAGAATGCAATTATGGACTCAATGCAGAAAGGCACAAAGCGAAACATTGAAAGTGAGCAAATCTCAAAAAACACGAAAGTCGGGTAACAGACGCTGAGCTGTTCACCCGACTTCTTTATTACGGACTTGCTCACCTAAATCTTTCGCAGGAAGAAGTGTGGCTCATGCCGTTCGGACTTTTGCTTGATTTGTGGGAGTGCCATAAGCAGTATAACGGAATCACAAACCCGAAAAGAAATTTGACGATTGATGATGTTATACCGTTAGGAATTTGATTTTATGCCTTGAGGAGGTGAGAATATGGCGGATAGTTTTGGACTTAAGCTTGGCATTGAGGGCGAAAAGGAATTTAAAAAGTCGCTTGCTGAAATCAATCAGAGCTTTAAGGTGCTCGGCTCTGAGATGAAGCTTGTGTCCTCGCAGTTTGATAAGAATGACAATTCCGTTCAGGCTTTGTCTGCAAGAAATACGGTTCTTAATAAGGAGATTGATGCACAAAAGCAGAAGATTGAAACCTTGCGACAGGCACTTGCAAATGCATCAGAGCCCTTTGGTGAAACCGACAGAAGAACACAAAGCTGGCAAATTCAGCTTAACAATGCCGAGGCATCACTCAACGGTATGGAGCGTGAACTGAACAGTAATAATTCTGCACTTGAACAGGCAAAGACGGATATTGAGGGTACAGAAAAATCTCTTGAAAAGGTTGACGGTCGGCTTGATGATACTGCCAAGAGTGCTGACGACATGGGCGATGAAATCAAGGACGCAGGCGACAAGGCGGATAAGTCGAAGGAGAGATTTTCAAAGCTTGGTTCGGTACTCAAGGGTGTCGGTGTGGCAATGGGTGCGGTTGTTACTGCGGCTGCCGCAACTGCCGTTAAGCTCGGCAAGGAGGTAGTTATTGCCTATGCCGACTATGAACAGCTTGTCGGCGGTGTTGATACACTTTTCAAGGGCTCATCGCAGAAACTGCAAAGCTACGCATCTAATGCCTATAAAACGGCAGGCCTTTCTGCAAATGACTACATGGAAACCGTTACAGGCTTTTCCGCAAGCCTCATTCAGTCGCTTGGCGGTGATACGGACAAGTCGGTAAAGTATGCAGATATGGCAATCACGGATATGGCAGATAACGCAAACAAGATGGGTACGGATATGTCGCTCATTCAGAATGCATATCAGGGATTTGCAAAGCAAAATTACACCATGCTCGATAACCTTAAACTCGGCTACGGCGGTACTAAAGAGGAAATGCAAAGACTTCTCTCTGACGCAGAAAAAATATCGGGCGTTAAGTATGACATTTCGTCATATGCCGATGTGGTCGATGCAATCCATGTTATGCAGGAGAGTATGGATATTGCCGGTACTACTGCAAAAGAGGCGGAGGGTACAATTTCGGGTTCGGTTAATGCGTTGAAATCCTCGGTCACAAACCTTGTGGTAGGATTTGGTGACGCAAACGCTGACCTCGGTGAGTTGTGTGAAAATGTTGTAACGGCATTTCAGACCGTGCTTGAAAACATCTCGCCTATTGTGGAAAATCTCGTCTCAGCCTTGCCGATAGTCATTACCACACTGCTTGAATCGGCAGGTGAAATGCTCCCCACGGTTCTGGAAACTCTTGCAGAATTGTTTGCACAGGTGCTTGAGGGATTGCTTCAGCTTTTGCCACAGCTGATTCCCGTTGCGGTGTCAGCCTTATTAACAATTACAAATGCAATTGTTGAAAATCTGCCCTTGCTGATTGAGTCGGCAACCTTGCTCGTAGCAACTCTCGTACAGGGCCTTGCAGATGCACTGCCTACTTTAATTCATACTGCGGTCAATGCGGTTATGACGATTGTACAGGGACTTCTGGACAGCTTGCCGTCAATTCTTGACGCAGGACTTGAACTTGTGTCAGCACTTGCACAGGGTATTCTTGATGCACTTCCCGACCTCATATCTAAACTGCCTCAGATTATCATGGGCATAGTTACATTTCTTTTAAATTCAATACCGCAAATCATACAGACAGGCATTAAGCTGCTGACCTCTCTTGTCAGTGCTTTGCCCGATATTATCACATCAATAGTCAAGGCAATTCCGCAGATTATCAACGGAATTATAAATGCGGTAATAAATTCAATTCCGCAGATTATTCAGGCAGGCATTGACTTGCTCATTTCACTTGTCAAGGCTCTGCCCACCATCATAGTCACAATCGTGAATGCAATCCCCGACATCATTTCGGGCATTGTTAATGCTCTTATTGACAATATTCCGGCAATAATTCAGGCGGGTATTGATTTGTTGATTTCGCTTGTTAAGAATCTGCCGACTATCATTAAGGAAATTGTAAAGGCGGTACCTAAGATTATTGAAGGCATTGTAAAGTCCTTTGGTTCACTTATGTACAAGATTGTTGAAATTGGCGGTAACATTGTAAAAGGCTTGTGGGACGGTATCTGCGGTCTTGCATCGTGGCTCTGGGATTCAGTCAGCGGTTGGATTTCGGGTATCTGGGACGGCATCTGCGACTTTTTTGGCATTCACTCACCATCAAAGGAAATGGCATGGGTCGGCGAAATGCTCGTCAAGGGTCTTGCCGGCTCTATTGACAAGAACGGTGATATGGCTGTTCGTGCCGCCGAGGGTATGAGCAGTGATGTTTCAAGTGTTATGAACTCACTTGCTGATGATATGAAAACTGCTTTGCCGACTGATTTCAGCATTGACGGAAATGTTAAAGGATTGGTTGATAATTCAAATTCTGCTGCTTTCGGCAAGAGCGGTCTTTCGCTTGTGCTGAATATTGCAAATTTTAACAACTACTCAAATGACGATATTTCTCAGCTTACAAACGAGATTATGGAAACTGCAGGTCAGTTTGCCAAAAGGAAAGGAATGGTATTTGCGTGAACTATTTTGAATACAACGGCATCAGGTCATCTGATATGGGGCTTCATATACAGAGAAAGAATGTGTACTCCTCGCCAAAGTATGACTCTTCCTTTGTGTCAATCCCCGGTCGCAATGGTAATTTGATTGTACCGAATCGCAGATATGAAAATACACAGGTGAGCTATTCTGTATATCTGTCTGCAAAGAACAGTCAACAGCTTGCTGACAGCATTACAAAAATCAAGGCATGGCTGTATGCACAGCCCGACAGGTATCACATACTAAAGGACAGCTATGACAAAAGATTTTTCAGATATGCTCTTTTTAACTCCTCGCTTGACATTGAAGATGAGCTTAACAAAATCGGTGTGTTTACCGTAAGCTTTAACTGCAAGCCGTTTAGATATGACATTGATGGTGAGTTACCGCACAGTATTGATGTGGTGCTGAATTTTCCGTATATGATTTTTTGCAGAATGGACGGTTCAAAGCTGGAAAACGACTGGAGCAACCGTTGGAATCAGACGGCAGACCTTGTTGTGCCGAGTGGTAAGAATATGTTTGTACTGAATACAAATTCGTGGACAGACGGCTACTGGGACTACTATTCAGATGCCGATAAGAGCAGAATATATCTTAAGGTAAACGAAAACTGGAAAAAGGAGAATGCAAGGTTTGCCCTATATACATTTATCAGTGACGAAACCGCATGGCATTCTCTCGAGAAGGTCAGCGAGGATATTTACAGAGTGACCTTGCCGTCAAAGGGTGAAACCGTACTTGTGAATCCGTACAGCTTTGAGAGCAGACCGCTTATTCATCTTAACGGCAACGGTGCGGGTACGCTTACCATTGATAACGAAAACGGCAGGCATGAATGGACTTTCAACAATATTGATGAGTTCATTGAGATTGACAGCGAAAAGATGTGCTTTTACAAGGACAACACGCTGAAAAATGATACGGTTACAGGCACGGGTTTTCCTTTGCTTGTAAGGGGTGAAAACAGGTTTATTCTCGGCGGTGGCATAACAGACGGTTCAGTATTTCCAAGGTGGTGTTCGTTATGATGCCGATTTTATACAGAGCAGATGAAACCGAGTTTGACACCTACGGAATCGGTGTGCTGTCGGACTGCACCTTTTGCAAAGTTACAGAGGAGAGAAACGGTGCGTTTGAATGTGTGATGAAATATCCTCTGCACGGTGCATTGTTTGATGAGATTAAAAACGACAGGGTTATACTCGTTAAGCCGAATGACACATCAAGGTCACAGCCGTTTCGCATATACAGAATTACAACACCGATGAACGGCATCATCACAGTGTATGCACAGCATATGTCATATGATTTGTCGGGCATTGGCGTGTTGTGCTTTGAGAGCAAATCGGTTTCACCACAGCTTGCACTCGAGAGGATTTTTTCAAGCACCTCATCACAGCACAGCTTTAATTGCAAAACCGACCTTTCTGCACCTAGGGCATTTTCAGTCGACAGGCCGATGAGCGTTCGTGCTGTTCTGGGCGGTACGGAAGGTTCAGTCCTTGATGTGTGGGGCGGTGAATACGAATGGGATATGCTTGATGTCATTCTCCACTCAAAGCGTGGTAAGGACAACGGTGTGGTGATTGAATACGGCAAGAACCTCACCTCACTTGAGCAGGACAATGATTTTTCATCGGTATATACACACCTTTTGCCCTATGCGGTTGTAAAGAACGGTGATACCGAAAATGTGGTTACTCTTTCGGAAGCCGTACTTCCTGTTGTCGAAAAATATGCGGGAGAGAAAACCTTAATCAAGGACTTTTCGTCCTTCTTTAAGGACGGAGAAACCGTTACCGAGGACACACTTCGAGAAAAGGCGAAGTCATACATCAAACAGAATCCGTTCGGTGACGAAACTCCCACGGTGAAGGTGTCGTTTGAACCGCTATGGCAACAGCCCGAATATTCGCAGTTCCTCGAAAAGGTGAACCTCTGCGACACAGTGACCGTCAGACACGCAGATATGAATATTGAGGTAAAGACGAAGGTTATTGAAACCGTATATGACGCACTGGCCGAGAAATATTCATCAATCACACTCGGAACGGCAAAATCAAACTTTGTGAATACGGTTGCAGAAATCAAAAGTACAACCGATAAAATCAAAAAGGAAACCGACAGCTTTCCGTTACTTATGAATACTGCTATTAAAAATGCCACTTCGCTGATTTCAGGTCAGCAAGGTGGCTTTGTTGTTGTGCACACGGATTCTGTTACAGGCAAGCCGTATGAACTTTTGATTCTTGACAACGAAAATCTGTACGATGCAAGGAATGTGTGGCGGTGGAATGTCGGTGGCTTAGGTTTTTCAAAGAGTGGATACAACGGCCCGTATGAAACTGCGATTACGGCTGACGGAAAAATCGTGGCAAACTTTATCACAAGCGGAACGCTTATGGCAAACATCATCAAGGCGGGAGTAATCAGTTCGGCTGATAAATCCTCGTGGTGGGATTTGGAGAGCGGTGAGGTTCACCTCAGTGCATATACAAAAACAGAGGATACCGACAAACTCAGCGACAGTATTGCTGAAATTACGGAAAGGACATCAACACTTGAACAGACCGCAGAGGACATTTCCTTTAAAATCAACGAGCAGTCCACGGGCGGAAAGAACTATCTTTTAAACTCATCGGCTCTCAACGGACTTTCGGATGATTGGGAGTATTCGGGATTGGTCACTGTACTTTCCGATACAGATGTAATCAGTCATACCTCTTCGGGTTCTGCTTTTGTACTCGGTGCGGAAAGCACCTTGTCGCAAAGTGTGTATAACTCGGTTGCCGACAGATCCTTTGTGCTGTCACTCAGAGCAAAGAAAAGCTATTCACAGCTTAGTGCATATATGTATGTTCAGTACAACGGAGTTAAAAGAGAATATCTTTTTAATACAAAGGACAGCTTTGACTGGACGGATTTTTCGGTTGTACTTCCAGATGTATCAGACGGTGAGATTACAGTATTTATTTACAGCCGTGGTTCTTCCCTTAAGGTAAGCGACCTTATGCTTACTGACGGAAGTATTATCAAACACTGGTCGCCTGCACCGAACGAGATATACACAAACGAGGTAAAGATTGACCGCAAAGGCATTGAGGTTTCAAACAGCAAGTCCTCGCAGAAAACAGTAATTACAAACACTGAATTTTCCGGCTACTACAACGGTGAAAAGATATTCACACTAAACAAGGACGAAACTCAGACGAAGAAAACCACAGTTGACGGTGAGCTTACAATCGGCAGAACAAAGCTGATTCCGATGACGGACAGCTCGCAGGGACTCAACATTGTAATTCTTGATTAGGAGGCAATATGGCAAAGACAACGGTTGTCAATAGAATTGACACGATTTACATAGATACGGAAAATCCGACCGTATCAGTAAACACAACGGTAAATGACGCAGGTCTTAAACACAACATTACGATTACCATACGAGGTATTCCGATAACTGGCATATCGGGACTTGCGTGGAACAAGGGGACAGCAAACAGGATTATTACCATTCCTACGGACAGCAGAACGGGTATTCTCAAGGCAATGTATGAGGACAAAAGCATTACGGCAAAGCTAACGGTCACCACATACAAGGGTTCAACCTATGTAGGCATTTCTGAAAGGAATTGTCAGATTACCACCACATCGCACAGCTCAAGGCCTGTAATTAACGGGTTTATCTATCTTGACACCAATTTAAAGACCACTGCCGTTACGGGCAACTCAAAGCTGTTTATTCAGAACTATTCAAATCTCAAGGTTACTCCCCTTACGGCAAAACAGAGGAACTGTATTTTATAAACATCTGAAGCTGCCGACGAAGAAGATAGGGAGGTGAGTGGGGAGAGGGAAGGA
>OJJP01000766.1_pt1 | contig 11099 bp, 8 predicted proteins | sample 1596261 | NCBI WGS metagenome assembly OJJP01 (sample SAMEA4350154, study PRJEB24818) | metagenome | biome: human; feature: gut; material: faeces | place: Denmark | collected 2013-09
CCGCTCATGAAGGCAAAGCGCCGCAGCAGATCATCATTATGGCGCATCTGGATACTTACGCCCCGCTGAGCGATGCTGACGCCGATGCCAATCTCGGCGGGCTGACGTTACAAGGAATGGATGATAATGCCGCAGGTTTAGGTGTCATGCTGGAACTGGCAGAACGCCTGAAAAATACGCCTACCGAGTATGGTATTCGATTTGTGGCGACCAGTGGTGAAGAGGAAGGGAAATTAGGTGCTGAGAATTTACTCAAGCGGATGAGTGACACCGAAAAGAAAAATACGCTGCTGGTGATTAATCTCGATAACTTAATTGTTGGCGATAAATTGTATTTCAACAGTGGTGTAAAAACCCCTGAAGCAGTAAGGAAATTAACGCGCGACAGGGCACTGGCAATTGCGCGTAGTCATGGAATTGCCGCAACGACCAATCCGGGTTTGAATAAAAATTATCCGAAGGGTACTGGCTGTTGTAATGACGCCGAAGTTTTCGACAAAGCCGGTATTGCCGTACTTTCGGTAGAAGCAACAAATTGGAATCTTGGGAATAAGGATGGTTATCAGCAACGCGCAAAAACAGCAGCATTCCCTGCGGGAAATAGCTGGCATGACGTAAGACTGGATAATCAACAACATATTGATAAGGCACTTCCAGGAAGAATAGAACGTCGCTGCCGTGATGTTATGCGGATAATGCTACCGCTGGTGAAGGAGCTGGCGAAGGCGTCTTGATGGGTATGAAAATGGGAGTTGGGAGTTCTACCGCAGGGGCGGGGAACTCCAAGTGATATCCATCATCGCATCCAGTGCGTCCGGTTTATCCTCGCTGACGCGGGGAACTCTTGGTTGTTCGGCGTTTTGAAGAGAACAAAAACGGTTTATCCCCGCTGGCGCGGGGAACTCGACTCAATGGCAACCGTCACGGCCTGTCCTGGCGGTTTATCCCCGCTGGCGCGGGGAACTCCCCCGCTTCGCTCGAGTACCCGCTCTATATCCCGGTTTATCCCCGCTGGCGCGGGGAACTCTCATCATGACGCACGGGCGACCCGACAAGGTTCGGTTTATCCCCGCTGGCGCGGGGAACTCATAAGCCCCGGCATCAGTTGCAGCCGCGGACGCGGTTTATCCCCGCTGGCGCGGGGAACTCGCCCGTCGCCAGTTTTCCGGTCGTTTCGTCCTCGGTTTATCCCCGCTGGCGCGGGGAACTCTTCCCGCGCGATTGCGATCGCCATCGTCCGATCGGTTTATCCCCGCTGGCGCGGGGAACTCTATATAAACGAGGTGAATTTATGGAAACTGTACGGTTTATCCCCGCTGGCGCGGGGAACTCTTTTTATGCGTGGCAGTAAATCCCCACGTCGGCGGTTTATCCCCGCTGGCGCGGGGAACTCCGGCGAAAGCGGATGCGTTCACCAATGGTCATCGGTTTATCCCCGCTGGCGCGGGGAACTCAAACAGATTGTTCGTTTTCCCCATATTCATGACGGTTTATCCCCGCTGGCGCGGGGAACTCCTTTATTCCATCCCTTAATGCTTTGATGAAATCGGTTTATCCCCGCTGGCGCGGGGAACTCAATTGATTGCTGGGTGATATTAGAAAACGTCGCGGTTTATCCCCGCTGGCGCGGGGAACTCCGGAACTGGTCCAGCGTTAACCGGCGGCGGATCGGTTTATCCCCGCTGGCGCGGGGAACTCCGGTCAGGGGAACAGCATAACAATTCCGTGCCCGGTTTATCCCCGCTGGCGCGGGGAACTCCAATACGACCGCGAATAAACATGATGTGATCAGGGTTTATCCCCGCTGGCGCGGGGAACTCAAAACCACCGGACCTGACCATTTGAAATGAGCCGGTTTATCCCCGCTGGCGCGGGGAACTCAGCCGGATGCTGATCGATACCGCGCATCACCGCGGTTTATCCCCGCTGGCGCGGGGAACTCCCCCACGCATTGTACTCTGTGCAGGCGTAACCCGGTTTATCCCCGCTGGCGCGGGGAACTCTCCGGGCCATCCATACACCTTCTTAACCCGGCCGGTTTATCCCCGCTGGCGCGGGGAACTCACCATCACCAGGCACTACCGGCACTGGCTGCTCGGTTTATCCCCGCTGGCGCGGGGAACTCTCTAAAAGTATACATTTGTTCTTAAAGCATTTTTTCCCATAAAAACAACCCACCAACCTTAATGTAACATTTCCTTATTATTAAAGATCAGCTAATTCTTTGTTTTCAAACAGGTAAAAAAGATACCAACCTTAAACCATCCAAATCTACCGGGGTACGCCTGTTTACCCCAAATGTCTGGAACTCAAATCCCGATTCCGTATTCGTTGCCCATGCCATCACTACATTGCCTTCTTCCGCCAGTCCAGCTATTTGTTCCCAGATCATTTCACGAATTTTTGCGGATACATCACCTACATATACCCCTGCACGTACCTCCAACAACCAGATGGCTAATCTGCCTCGTAAGCGCGGAGGTACATTTTCAGTGACCACGACCAACATACTCATCTCAGCTACTCCGATGTCCGGCATCTCCCAGAGAAACGGGAAGCGGAATGGCAACAGGCTGTGCATCTTCAGGTGGGGCCGGCGGTTGTATTTCTCCAGCAGCAAGCACGTCCTCTATAAGCGGAATCAATTTGGCTAATGTTTTACTACTGCGAAAAATATCCCTGCACGCCAAACGGACTTCCCGGTCCGGCTCACCAGGGTTACGACGCGCTATCTCAAAAGCTTTCGGTACAACAGTGTCAAATTTAATGATGTCTGCAATATCGTAAACAAAGGAAAGAGGCTTTCCTGTATGCACAAACCCAATAGCGGGTGCATAACCAGCTGCAAGTATCGCCGCTTCAGTTACGCCGTATAAACAGGAAGTTGCAGCGCTAATGCATTGGTTGACCGTATCGCCCTTTTCCCAGTCTTTCGGATCGTAGCGACGTCCATTCCATGTCACGCCGTATTGCTTCGCCAGAAGTGCGTAGGTTGCCCGCACGCGACTGCCTTCTATACCTCGGAGTTGTTCTACGGAGCGTCGGGCGGGCGCTGGTTCGCCAAACCGTAGTTCAAACATTTTGCGTACCACTTTCAGACGCAAATCTTCATCCAGAGCAAGTTTTGCCTGATAGAGCAGCTTATCTGAACGCGCACCACCAGGCTGACCAGAAGCATAAACACGAACACCCGCTTCCCCCACCCATACCAATAATGTTCCAACTTGCGCAGCCAAGCGTACAGCTGCATGCGAAACCCGTGTACCAGGCTCCAGCATGATGCAGGCAACCGAGCCAACAGGAATATGAGTGCGGATCCCTGTCTTGTCGATAAGTACAAACGCGCCATCGATTACATCGATCTGCCCATATTGCAGAAAGATCATGGAGACGCGATCTTTGAGTGGAATGGGGTTAAGAGGAAGCCAGGTCATTTTATTACACCTTAATCACAGTGGAGCCAGGGATAGCAAGCCACATCCCATCGATTTGGCTGGCCCAATACCTTGCTGTACAAGATCTATTAACGCTGGCGCGTCGTTGATGGTGATCACCCCTTCAAAGCAAACCGTTTGGATCTTTCCACTTTTACCATCACCAGAAAAATACTGTGGTCGTTCCGATATGGGATGCACATCTTCAACGCGCGCGGCATTGCCCAATTTACGCTGCAACCACGCGATTTGTTCTGCTTCTTTTATTAACGGAACCCGACAGCGTTTTATATTCCCTTTACTGTCCAGGCGTTTTTGATTGTCGAGAATAGTTTTTATCGGATTTGCCCGAAGCCGAAAATAGAGTGGAACACCAACCTGAAGTTGAAATTCAACCTGTTTAGTTTTAATGACTGTCGCAACGGCAGTTGAAACAGGCATTTGCGCTGACTGCAATAAAACATGACAGCCTTCTGGTGTGTTTCGCTTCTCAACATGAAAAAGAAAATCACGAGCAGCATCCGGTCTGTTTGGAAATAAATGCCATAATCCCTGGTGAAGTTGGTAAAGATCCCTGCTCCAGGCCCTGGCAATGATGACTTTACTGAGATACATCCATACCTCCTTTAATCACATACCATTCTCGGGAAGCAAATTGTCGAGGCAAGGTGATCATCGGTTCGTCGCGCACCGTAAATTTTAAATGATGCCCGTCAACTGATTCCTCACTATAAATATCGCCGCCAACGGGCTCATAATTTAATAGCACCTTCTGAGGATCCGATGCCTGACATGTCCCGAGAAAAAGCGGTTGTGTTAGCGGACAACTCCTCCGCCCCAGATACGGTGTATACCGAGGCTTTAATACTGCTTTTTCAAGTTCTGACATAACCATCGTTGCCTGTGGTGTTAACCAGAGAGCGACGGTAAAGGAGGCATCACATAAATATTCGCGCCATGTTTGAATCGTTTCATGACTTTTCAAACCACGGTAATCTTCTCGCGCTCCAAGGACTGTATGGTAATCACGCAACCCCGTTACAGACACACGACGATCGTCAAGAATGAGTTCATCGCAGCGCACTGCAAATTGCACACTCTCTGATAACGCCTGTAATGAAGAAGTATCATCACGTTGGATCCCAAGACAAGCCCCGAGTAGCCCTAATAACCCGCTTCGGGTCGGAAATCTTCCGGTAGGTCGCGTTCCTTCAAAGGTCGGCTGCCCCCAGGCTTGCATTGGCCCAGCAAGTCGCAAGATCAAATAAGATCTCATGTTCACGCCTCGCCATTATTACGAACCCAGGACTTTAACTGTTCTAAAGTAGGCATTTGCTGTACCTGGCCAGTAATAGGGTCTACATCAGACAAGCTGAATTGCGCAGCGGCTCCGTTCAGACCATATCCATTGGCAACGCGATCCCAATATTGATTAAACGCCTGTAAAGACGGTTGCAAAAAGCCATCGTTCGCTTTCACCGCTTTTTCAAAAGCATTTGCCATAGAAAGTGGCATATCGGAGAAATTAACCATTACCATATCCGCAGGGTTAAAAGCGGCATAAGTACGCTGTTTTGCTCCAGGGACCTCTGTTGCCAGCATATGAACAACATGGGTTGCAATTTCCAGAGCCTGCTCCCTGGAGGCACCGCCTAAATTTTCCTGAAGTTGAGCGAGGTTAATATTGGCATAACGATAAAAAACACCCGATGAAAATTCCTGTGTTCCCAGATGTGCAGAACCTTGTTCCTGTAAATCATCTACGGCGGTGAACCAGTCAATATCAGAATCAACCTGATGGGTAGTGATCGCGTGCGCAATAGACATTGCACCATCAACTTTTCCCAACTCACTCATCATGCCGCTGGTTGCCATTCTTCCACTAAGCGCAATATCAACACCCTGCTGTAAATTCACACGTATGGCGGCAATATCTTCCTTAAGAACTTTGAGCAGCTTTTTATCATCCAGATTATCAGCCTCTGCTTTTGCAACCTGCTCACAGAACCAGGCTATTTCCCCCACAACCCAGGGAGTAACCGCATCGGCAGAAATCTTTTCGGCTTCATCAACTGATTTACCGGAGAGCAGCGCTAATGTCTTATCGATGATTTTTTGGTCAAAACGTTCACTAAGTTTTTGCCGAAGAACATCACGTAATTGTGCAAGATGAATTGTTCTGAGACTGGATTCACCAATATTTTGTGCGTAATAATCACTTTTACGCATCGCACGTTTAAGGCTTTGACTTGAAATTCTTACTCGTCTTTTCCCGCCGAAAATAGCGTCTTTCTGCATGATCATATCGTCGCGGTTCAGACATGAAGGGCTGTGAGAGATCAGAACATGAATATTGATAAAGTTAGACATAGAAAGGTTTCCTTACGCATTTTTGTTTGTGGTCAATACAAAATCTTCCAGAAGTTGCTGGCGTTCGCGCTTTCCCCACCAGGTCAACATCCTGGCCATTAATGGCCAGTCAAGTACGGGTTCGGCGTGAGCAAGCAATCGACGTAACTGGACCATATCGGCTGTTCTGTCAGCCCGAATTAATTGAAAGATACGGCGCTCGTTAATTCTTCCACTATTGGCTAAAGCTCTTCCCAACGAGATACCTGTTGTTTGCTCCGGTTTTTTGTCCTGATGTCGGATGACATTCTTTCCTGCGCTCAGGCAAAACACCATGCGTAAAAGAGCCTGCTGGTGACGTGGGTTTTCCCAACCAAAAGGTTGCACCAGCCTATAAAACGCAGGGATATCGCGTAATTCATCAGGTTCTGAAACACGTCTAATTTGCGCACATGCTCCGTTATCCAGTTGTTGCCAGGCTCGATATAAAGCCATTGCATCAATTTCATCAGCCATTTGATGGCCCTCCTTGCGGTTTTAACTCCCGTAAATGTTTGTATAGCGTGGCGCGGGCGAGCGCTAATGTGCTTATTAATTTAGGATGATGTGCATAGGGCGCTACAGATTGATTAAATAACATTTCACACAATTGATGAAGTTTGTCTCATAAATCAGCTATGACCTCATCAGCCTGGGAAAAATTAACATTCGCCAGTACATCGGGAATTAATAATTCACTCTGTCGATAGAAATGCCTTTCTGCAGTCTCATGAACAGAGACTCCAGCCCCTTTAAAGTCTTTATTTTTAAACCCTTCTGCAAAGGTATATAACGCCTTGCGTAAGGCTGTTTTATATCCCAAACCAACAGTAACTATTTCGTTTATCACATTGCCGTATTGTTGCCACCCCTGATTAAACATCAACACATCATGACGCCGTTCAAGAATAGATGCTTGATTATTACGATATCCCCCCATAATCAATTCAAGAGGACTTTGCGGCGCAATATTTCTGAATTGATTCACAACCGCCGCCACGCGATTTCCATTTTCATTTTGAATAATCTTATCTACCACAACTCGGCTGATTTGTGTCCATGATGGTGCGGAGGTGGTGAAAGCAAGAAATTTTTCCTCAACCTCCCCTTTCTTGACTGTTACCAGACAAGGGGAATGCGGATGGGGCCATAGCCCATTAACTGTAAAGGTAAATTTTTCCTTAAGAAAACCGGTATAACGCAAATTGCTTTCCTGTCCACAGCAAGAACATTTTCCAATCCCAATGGGATCGCATAATTCAATATGCGCAGGTTGCCAGAATAAGCCGCGGACAAAGCCAATTGACGAAGCTGGCACAGATTCATTGGGTTTGACAGGCTTAACCCAGGTAGGTTGGTTTTCCGTATGTGATTCATTGGGAAATTGTTTTTGAAGACGAGGTATTGTGAGGACATTGAGTAACACCGTCGAGCGAAGATCGATCCCACGTACGAAGGTGGTTATAGGTGTTCCTCCACGTAAACCGCTTTTAAAGCCACCACCAAAACCAGGTGCCTGATTCGCCTGGTTGAATAACGCAATCGCAGTGCATCCACCACATAATGCTTCACCCTGACCCGGTTGATTGACAAAAGCACAATTCGTCGCGCCGCTTACCCCTGCCAACAGTTTTTCCATTGGAGTCACATCATTTGCTTTGACACCTTTGGTCTGCATAAAGGGATGTTCTGCGTGATTAAGGTAGAACATATCTATCCACGGCGCGATGAGTTGTTGAAACTCATCTTCAGTGAGCGGATTCATTATGCGATGTCGAAATTCAACGTCATCTTTTGCCGGGTCGATAATTTGCCCAATGCAAACCAGCAGTGCTAAAGCGGCCAGTTCCATATCGTCACGGGGCAAACTTAATCGCCACTGATCTCTACTGCAGTATAGCGATTGCAGATTTATGATTTGGACTTTCCCCCCGTTTCGCGGGCGTACAGGGATCCAGTTATCAATAAGCAAATTCATTTGTTCTCCTTCATATGCTCCGACATTTCTCCTGCATTTCTATACGTCGGCACACTTCCGTTATCGGTAAAAACAAAGAAAAAATACGGCGTAATTAATTCAATAATCACATTCACTGCAAAAATATATTCATTGGTTAAATACAATTAACCTATACATATATTAAGATGTGTTGAATTGTTTAAAGACAATAATGCATGCATTTCAAATCTGCAAGTTATTCGTTTTATTATCAAAGAAACTTTTAGTTATAATAATTACCATAAATTTTATTACATAAAATATTCATACTGCGAATATAAAATCTCATACCGGGAAATTAAAAGAAGATGTACATTGTGCACCTTCCCTACTTAAGTAGGGATAAACCGTTATTGGTCTTGTTATCGTCATTGATACCAATCATTCCCGAAGTTATTTGGGATTTGCAGGGATGACTCTGGTCATCCCTTCATCCCGAGTGTAGGTAATAACAATACTGTTACCCTGCCAGAACCATCCATCCTGATTCTGTTTCCCTTCCAGCCAAAGTAACCCATCTTCATCTACTACTTCAGAAAAACTACGTTTCCAGGTGAAGGGTACATTGACGCGATTAAGTGCAAGCGCCTCATACTGCTGTTCATAACTTAGGTCCTCGTAGACCTGGCCATCGAGCAGTTGTTTACCTGAAGACGTTTGTACATAAGGCAATAATGGCAGGCTCATTTCCCCATCCCTCGTTACCGCAAGAATGGTTTCATCGTTATCCTGCAAACTATATTCTTCAGCCCACTGCAGAACCTTGCGAGCCTTGAACCTCTTTTCACACTCAGCGCTTTCAAACTTATCCATGCCTTTGATGACCCATTCTGGCTCATCCATTTCAGCATCATCGTAAATGCTATCCAGCCATTGCCGGTAGGCATCAGGGAAAAATAAGGATGCTCCATTAAGTTCCTCAATATGTTGCTGCGTCCGCCACATGACTCTAACGTTGCTATAAATATGCTCATGTCGTCCGTAACCCTCGCCATCAGGCAGCAAAATGGTGGCAACAGGAATCTCAAAACCAGCGGGACGATATTTGCGATGATGGCGATGTAAACGACCCAATCGTTGGAAAAGCAAATCTGCGGGACAATGCTGGGTAATTAACCAATCAAAATCAACGTCGAGCGATTGTTCCACGACTTGCGTGGCGACAAGTATTCGTCCAACATTTCGCTCCCCATTTTTTCCGAAATCGCTAATAACACGATTCTCTTTTTCTCGACGATCGTTCAGCGTAAAGCGTGCATGAAACAAATCTATATCTACTTGCGTGTTATTTAGCTCCTTTAGCCGTTGGTAGCATACTTGTGCAACGTCAACCAAATTGCAAATAAGACAGACTTGTGCACCCGCGTTTGCCGCTGCGATCATTCGCTCTAACATCGTAAGGTCAGGTAACATGTCAGCTAAATAAATAGGTTCTGGCTGAATCGAAAAGCGGGGCGGGAGTTGTTCTGGATGAGCTAGCAGATCAAAACGTTGCGCACCATTCACACCTCGCCAGTTAATGAGTGGATATGCGGAGTTATTTTCCACTGGATCTGTATGCAGACCATAAGTATCCAGAAGTTTCTGTTTTTGTTTCATTGGTAGGGTTGCGGAAAGAAGAATAACACTCCCTCCCACATCAGCCTGAGCCTTGAGCACTGCCTCCAGCAAGCCGTTCATATAGGTGTCGTAAGCATGAACTTCATCAACAATTAAAACACTTCGACCAATTCCCAAACCACGGATAAAGCGGTGTTTAACTGGCAATACCGATATCAACACCTGATCAATCGTGCAAACGCCGATTTGCCCAAGAAACACTTTCTTATTGCTTTGTGACAACCACTGACAACACTGAACCCACGCTTCTTCTTGCCCCTGTTCAGTAATCGCGCGTGATTTTATTGATTGAAAGAGGTGGTTAAACCGTGAATTGCCATGAGCAAGAATAAGATTTGGGGATGAAAATAAGTGGCTCGCGCTCGCTTCCATTCTCGTAAGCATAGCATTCGCGGTAGCTTGTGTTGGGAGGGCAAAAATAACACTATCCGCAATTTGTTGATCAATAAGTTTCCAAGCATAGGCCAGCGCTGTTTCCGTTTTACCGGAGCCTGTAGGTGCCTCTATTACCGTCAGCCCGGGAGCTACTGGAAGAGCATCAACTAACACCTGTAATTGTCTGGGTTGATAGCCATTGTCCAGTAGTGCATGAACACCTTCATAACATCGCTTATTTGATACAAGTCCACTCAACTCCAATACCCGGCTCGCATCCTGCTGTCGGTCCTGGAAATACGTTCTCAGAGCATTTATGTCGGAAGGCGCATCCTCATTAAACAGAAAGGTATTCGTTGTAGTCCAGGAGCCTAACCAGTCAGCAAGCGAGCAAAAACCTGCTAACAGTGATGAACAATCAGGTGGTATATCGTTTATAGATAACCCCGCTGGCGTTAAAAATAATGCTTCCAGTACAGATATCCACTCCTCACGAGCCTGTTTATCTTGCGCAGCATAAGATGCCAGAGAAGCTGGCATTTCCCAACGCGACTTATCTTGATCCTGGGAATGTAATATAAAACCATGATGTCCTGTAACGGCCTCTACCCATGGAAACCAGGACTCATAAGGATGAGGAGCGGCATCAAAAAAACTGAAAAAATCCCCGAGAGATTGCTCTGAAAGTGAATCCTGGTTAAACCAATACAGACCGGCTGCACCATGATTAAATTTACGGCACATTTGTGTTGATGGACCATTAAGTGATGGCGTTGCAGGATTTAATTTCAGCCAACTTTCTGCTGATTTATATTGGAATCGTATATCAAACTTTCCAATATCATGAAGAGCAATGAAAAATAACAGCCAGGCCTTCACCCTCTGTTTTGATAGCATTTCATTTCGGCAAAAAGTATTTTGCAGTACGACTGATTGATCCCACCAGCAATCTGCAACAGCAGCAACATCAAGGCAATGATAAATTAACAGATGAATATCATTTTCTTTCGTCAAGCTTTTTGAGGATTTTCCCCAGTAATGGCATATATATTTAAAAGGTTCCATTAATAGCCTCCCTGTTTTTTTAGTATTATCGATGATATCAGCGGGCTATTTTTCGATGCTGCTCATAAATATCGAATTACAGTGATATACACATGTCTTGCCTCCCTGCAAAGAAGAGACTAACATTCGAATTGTTTGGGTTCGAACGTAAGCCTCAGGTTGATAGAAATATCGCCTGGGGCTTTTGTCCATCTGGAACCTCGCGAATGCTTAACGCC
>OJJP01000789.1_pt1 | contig 10811 bp, 3 predicted proteins | sample 1596261 | NCBI WGS metagenome assembly OJJP01 (sample SAMEA4350154, study PRJEB24818) | metagenome | biome: human; feature: gut; material: faeces | place: Denmark | collected 2013-09
AACACTAACGTGTTCACCTACACCCCGTCTCTCTCACCACTCCCACTCCCTTCCTTCTTTCCACAGCCGACGCCGACCCCAGAGCTCTTCTCGATCCTCTTCGCCGGCAGCTCCAAATGGGTATAAGAGACAGGATCCTACCCGTACGATCGTCGTTATTACCGAAAGGAACATATTCGCCCTCACGTTCGAAATCAACCGCCAAGCCACGCTCGTCACGGATCACACGTACTTTCGTATCACGGATAGCAGCCAACGAATCGGCAACGATAGAAAGACCGGCGATACCTGTCGCACGGATACGCTCTACATCTCCATCGTGAAGCGACATCTCGAATGCCTCATATGCGTATTTATCATGCATATAATGGATTATCTTCAAGGCGTTCACATACACTTTCGCCAACCAGCGCATCATTTGCTCATACTTAGCCATCACCTCATCGTATTCCAGATACTCGCCGCGAACCGGCTCGAACATCGGGGCTACCTGTACGCCGCTGCGCTCATCCCGTCCTCCGTTGATCGCATATAATAAACATTTCGCCAAATTCGCACGGGCTCCGAAGAACTGCATCTGCTTACCGATCTTCATAGGAGAAACGCAACAAGCGATACCATAATCATCTCCATAATCCGGACGCATCAAATCGTCGTTCTCATATTGGATAGCCGATGTATCGATAGAGACCTTGGCACAGAAGCGTTTCCAGTTCTCGGGAGCGTTCTTAAACCACAGAACTGTCAAATTGGGTTCTGGTGCCGGACCTAGATTATATAATGTATGGAGATAACGATAGGAAGTTCTTGTTACCAAAGAACGGCCATCCACTCCTTGGCCGCCCAAGGACTCTGTTACCCAAACCGGATCACCGGAGAACAAATCATTGTATTCCGGCGTACGTAAGAAACGAACGATACGCAACTTGATGATCAGCTGGTCTACCAATTCTTGCGCCTCCTCTTCGGTCAACTTACCCTCACGGATGTCTTTCTCGATATAAATATCCAAAAACGTAGAAGTACGTCCGATAGACATCGCCGCGCCATCTTGGTCTTTTACCGCCGCCAGATAAGCTAAGTACACAAACTGAACCGCCTCACGAGCGTTTTGTGCCGGACGAGTCACATCAAAGCCATAGCTAGCGCACATTTTCTCGAACGCTTTCAAAGCCTTGATCTGTTCGGAAATCTCCTCACGGCTCTGGATGATCTCTTCCGTGATCTCTTGGATATCCAAACGATTCAAGAAACGCTTTTTCTCCTCGATCAAGATTGCCGTACCATATAAAGCGACACGACGATAGTCACCAATAATACGTCCTCTACCATACGCGTCGGGCAGACCGGTGATAATAGCCGAACGACGTGCGGCAATCATCTCTTCCGTATATGCGGAGAAAACGCCCTCGTTATGAGTTTTACGGTACTTCGTGAAGATCTCTTTCGTCATCGGGTCCAAATGATAACCATAAGCTTCCAAGCTATTCTCGACCATACGGATACCGCCCTTCGGGAAGATACCACGTTTCAGCGGAGCATCGGTTTGTAACCCAACGATAACCTCATTCTCCTTATCAATATAGCCCGGGCCATATACATCGATCCCTTGAGGTAATTTTGTCTCGGCGTCATAAACTCCCTTTTCCCTCTCGACCTTAAACATCTCGGTCAGCTTGTTCCAGACCTTACGGGTCTTCTCGGAAGAAGCGACTAAAAAGGAATCATCCCCTTCATAAGGCGTATAGTTACTCTGGATAAAATCTCTTACATTGATCTCTCTTTTCCAGGTCTCACCCTTAAAGTGATCCCAGCACTCATTCTCAAATTTCATAAACAATCTTATCTAATACCACATTTTTACCGCCGCAAAGGTAGGAGAATTATCGTCATATTTCTGTCACATATGCTACACCAGTTCTAAAATCCCTATAAATTGCGATAAAAAAGCTTCTCATCCTTCACTATTTTAAAAGGACATTACCAATAAATGGGGAGTCAGCCCTAAGGGCGAAGAGGCAACCATGCCCAAAAAGTAGATCCGACACCAAGTTTTGAAGTGAAGCCCACTTCTCCCCCTGCCGCTTCTACGATAGCTCTGGAGATCGTCAAGCCAAGTCCGGTACCCTGCGAGAACTCATTCAATTTCTCAAAACGGGTAAATACTTTGTCATGCAAATCATCCGGTATACCGATTCCCGTATCCTCAACATAGATACGAAGACCTTCCCTTTCAATACCATATCCCATTTTAATATATCCGGATTTGGTGCATTTTACCGCATTAGTGAGGAAATTCATCCATACTTGCTTAAGCCGGTTTCTATCCAGAAGTACCCAGCACTCCGAGTTGGGACCATCTAAACGTAACTCGACATTCGGATTTGTCATCTTCGCCTGAATCGTAACAAATAACTCATTACAAACCTTAGCCAGATTGAAATTCTCCTTCCTACGTTCAATTATGCCTGACTCTATCTTGGAAAGATCAAGGATATCGTTGATCAATCGCAATAACAACTCATTATTGGATTGGATGATATTTATATATTCTTTTTTTTCTTCCGGATCATCACAAGTTACCATTAACTCTGAAAAACCAACAATAGCGTTTAACGGGGTACGTATCTCGTGACTCATATTAGCGAGAAACGCAGACTTGAGACGATCCGAAAGTTCCGCTTTCTCCTTTAATTCCTTCAACTGCTGAATCATCTTCTCCCACTTCGTATTATTGATCGTAATACCGGTATAGCGAGTCACATGGCCTTCTTTATCTCTTTCAACCTGGATTCCAGTAACCAATAAGGTCTGCCACTCGTCATCCCATTTGGTTTTGGAACGATATTTAACGTTGAAATCTTTATCTATGCCCCGGAACATATGCTCCATATATTTCCGCACAAAAACCACATCATCCGGATGTGTAGCGTTCAAATAATCCTCGGGAGTGATTGTCTTTTCCGAATAAAAATCATTGATAGGATCATTAAAAGCACTGAATTTCAGGCTTTTTACATCAAAACCCCAATACGACATACCAACCGTCTTGAAAGAAAGCTCTATCTTGTAATTTCTTTCTTTAAGTTCCCGATTCAATTGCTGGATCTTAGGAATGTTTTGCCTGAATCCCGTATAGCGTATTATATCTCCATTTTCATCTTGATCGAAAGGGACACCCATAAAATCACAATACTGCCAAGTCTCATCATACTTGGTTTGTATGCGACAGGTAAAATTGATGGTGACATTCTTTCCAGCTATCAGGGATTGCATTGCGTCGTAAAAAACAGACCGGTCCTCGGGGTATATAACATCCATATACTCCGAAACGGTCAATAACCGATCTGAAACGTAATCGTTGATCGGATCATTATAAGATTCGAATTTCTGGGAATTTACATCAAAATCCCAATGAACAATATTACTGACTTTCATGGCCAGATCACGTTTTGCGATCAGATCCTGCGCTTTCTTGGCCATCTCCAGATTTTTCTTGCTTTCTTCCGTACGGAATTCCACCTCTTTCACGGAAGTCATATCATTTGCGAGTAATATATGTCCGATAAGATGTTTTTTTCTACTCCATATCGGGATAACTTTAACCCCATAGATCATCGTATCTTTATTATGGGAAGAATAATATGCATCCTTATTAACCCGATCAAAATCATACTCAAACTCCAAGGAAATATCTTCACCCGATTGTATCCGAGCTAAAAGTTCTGAATCAACAAATGGACTTTTGTAAAGATTGACTATATTCACCACCGATGTCCGGTCATCCACACCATACATCCTCAACGCATGGTCGTTTATACTACGCAGCACACCATGTGCGTCATAAATTTCAATACCCACCGGCAGACAAGCATATATACTCTCCGTAAATAAACGCTGTTCTTCTATTAATTTAGAAATTTCTTTCTCTATTATCACATCGTCATTTTCTTGAGAATTCTCTTCACATTGTTCCATCTGTCACTTACTTTATTTCGTATTATCATACGTCAGACATTCTAATTTATACGAAAGCCCTGCTTTTTGCAAAAGTAAACAAAAAAGTGAATTCTTTTCTGTTCGTTCATAAAGATATTATCTTTGCGCTGAAAACAAACACTAAATCTTAAATACATGAGATTCACAAGGCTTATTCTAGCGTTAACCAGTTTCCTTATATTGATCACGCAAACAGACCTATTTGCCTCAACCGTATTGCATAAAACTTCTATGGTTGATCTCTCAAATAACGCTATTATTTGCATGCATCAAGATCCGGATGGCTATTTGTGGATCGGGACTTACGACGGACTTAACTTATACAACGGAAAAGATACGTATGTATATCGTTTCGAATTAAATAACAAAAACTCTCTTTGTAGTAATATCATTCACAAAATATCCGACGCAGAACCCGGCTTTTTATGGATATCAACCTCTTTAGGTATCAATAAATTCTCACTAAAAGAACGGAAAGTCACCGAGTCTTTCCCCGGATACATGGAATGCGATCTATTGGCCTCCGATTCATCCGGCATCACGCTCGCTATTTGTAAGGAAAACAGAATCTCTTGCTACACCCCATCTAGCGATGGGTTCCGGGACCTGCCGAGAGAAGGAGTAGGCCCTCAAACCGTACGTACCTTATTCGCCGGGACGGACGGACATTTTTATTTATTATTAGCCTCGGGCATACTGAAAAAGTTGACTCCGGATTTCTCCGATACTACTTTTAATTTGCTATCGGAAGAACGCCAATTCCATAATAAACCGATCTTATCCGCATTTTACGAGAATAATCATATTTTCATAGTAGATACCGACAATAAATTATATCGACAGCATGTAGACGGAAAGGGGAAAGAATTCCTGTTCGATCTGCCTGAAATGACAAAACAATATGGTAACATCATCAAGATATGCACCTTCCAATCCAATGTGTATATCGTTTTCCGTAACGGCAATATTCTAGACCTAAGCCAACCGGAAAACACGATAAATATGGGCATCGGTATCTTTTGCCTAATGAACGATAAAAGGCAGGAGATTCTCTGGTTGGGAACAGACGGGCAAGGTATACGGATGTTTTATGACAAACCCGATCTTTTCGGCTCTATCTTACTCAAGGATTTACCGATTAATATACAGAACCCCATACGTTCTTTATATACAGACGATGATCAATCCCTTTGGCTCGGGACAAAAGGAGACGGTATTGTCCGGATACAAGCGTATGACACTTACCATAACAAAAAGATGATCCCACAAAGCGCTATCACGCATTTTACCACCGCCGACGGCCTATCCAGCAACCGTGTGTATTGCTTCCAAAAAAGCGAGTACCATCCATGTATCTGGATTGGCACGGAAGGCCCGGGACTGACCTATTATTCGTATAAAGAGAAACGAATAAAAACGATACCGCAACGAGAAGACACCACCCCTCTACGCTATGTCCACTCTATTTGCGAGGTAGATGATTCCACATTATGGCTAGCGACAACGGGTAACGGATTGCAAAAGGTTACCTTACATATAGATAAAGCCGTACCTACAATCGGGAAGGTACAAACCTTCCCGTTAAAAAACGGAAAGAACATCTGTAAAGAAATCCAATCGATGGTATATGACAACGACTCTACCCTGTTCCTCGGGAGCCGTGGCGGTTACGGAGTCATTCGTTTCAATATTTTCAATCAAGGATATGAATTCCTGCAAACCAACAATTTAAGAAACCCGGCCATTGGAGATGTGCTTTCCGTATGCCAGACCGAAGATTCCACGTTTTATGCAGGCGCCAGCTCCGGTCTCACCCGGATTAAATTCAGAGGGGGAAAGATGCGTTTACGCCAATTCGATAAAAGCGACGGGATCGTAAACGACATGATCCATGGTATCCATGAGGGGAACGATAGCTGTATCTGGCTTAGTACCAATAAAGGTCTCACCAAATATAATCCCCGGAACAACTTTTTCCATAATTATCATCAGCCTTACTTTAGCGTCACGGAATTCTCTGATGACGCTTATTGGAAATGCCCATACTCCGAGCGTTTATTCTTTGGAGGCATCAACGGATTAGTCTGGGTAAATAAACAAACGGAGCCGGAGCATACCTATCAACCCGAATTAAGTTTCTTCGAGTTGCAAATGGATAAACAAATCCTTCCATTATATAAGGACATCAGCCGGAACGGTGTAACGGTTCCGGCTGATGTGCAATCGTTAACGATTGCGTTCGTCGCTCCGGATTACATCAACGGGGAGAATTACGAGTATTCGTATCAGTTGGTCAACTATAATTCCTCTTGGGAAAAATTGCAAAAGACAAACAAGGTAACTTTCATGAACCTACCGTACGGGGAATATTTGCTGAAAGTCCGTTATCGCAACGATGTCATTGATTCGTCAGCAAAAGAATACACTCTACCTATCAAGGTATTACCTCCTATTTATCTAAGCTCGTTAGCCATTTTCACGTATCTTTTTATCGGTACAGTTTTGCTCATCATCGCCACCTATCGTATCCATCACCAAATACTAAAGAAACAGAAGCAGATCGCAGACAAGATCAAGGAGGAGCAAAAAGAGAAGCTATACGAGTCCAAGCTGAATTTCTTTACCCACATTACGCATGAGCTATGCACCCCGCTTACCTTGATCAATGGCGTGGAGAATTATATCCAAGCCTATGCCGCCACCTCAAAAGACAAGACATTAGAAAAATACACTTCAGTCCTCCGGGAAAATGTAGAGGAACTGAACGGACTTATCCAAGAAATCCTTGATTTCCGAAAAGCGGAAGACGCAGGATTCAGTCATACGCACATCCGGAGAGTATCCGTATCCTCTCTTTTGCGAACTCAATTCGAATGGTTTTACCCACTATCCGAGCAACACCAAATCCAATTCAAGATCGATGCTCCCAAAGAGCTTTATTGGAATACGGATTCCGTCTATTTCAAGAAGATCCTAGCAAATCTGATTTCCAACGCATTTAAGTATACGGAAGACGGGGGCACGGTTCGTATCTCCTTACATGAGGAGGAGAACTTCCTCGTCCTTAAAGTTTACAACACCGGCAAAGGAATCGAGGAGGCAGACATGCAAAATATTTTCGACCGATATCGTATCCTTGGCACGATGGATAACGATGATAACAGGCAAAATACGACACGGAATGGCCTCGGCTTATTTATCTGTCACAGCCTCGTACAATCCTTAGGTGGTAAAATCGACATAGAGAGTGAGGTCGGCCAATATGCTGAATTTACAGTTACCTTACCTTTTGGCATCGTAGAGGAGACCTCAGACAACACGATAGACGAAGAGATTCCCGTATCGCTTCCTTCCCCAAACACGGATATACAAGAGCCGCAAATCTCACATACGGCACAAAAAGAGACGGAAGATAAACCGATGATACTCGTTATCGACGATCATAAAGACATCGTCTGGTTAATCACGGAAACCCTCTCTTCCGAATATCAGGTTCAAGAAGCTTATAATGCGGAAAAGGCTCTGGAATTCCTCAAACAATACACTCCGTCCCTTATCATCACCGATATCATGATGCCTAATATGGACGGATTAGAATTGATCTCGCTTATCAAAGAAAATAAATATACCCGCCATATCCCGCTTATTATCATCTCTGCTAAAATATCAGACCAAGAGCAAGCGGCAGGACTTAATATCGGAGCGGATGCCTATCTAACCAAGCCTTTCTCGCCAACAGTTCTCCTATCCGTCGTGAATCGATTGATGACTAACCAAAGAGAATTAAAAGAGTATTTCTATTCTCCGGAAAGTGCTTATCAATATACGGAAGGGCAATTATTACATCAAGAAGACAAGGAATTCCTTGACACCGTAACCTCTATCATCAAAGAAAATGTCAGCAAGGAAGGACTCGGTCCCGAGCTGGTAGCGGACGCATTGAATATAAACACTCGCATCTTATATCGTCGTTTCAAGAAAATATCTACTATGACGCCGAGTGATTTTATAAAGGATTATAGGTTAAACTATGCAGCGCAATTACTCGTGAATACCAACATGAGCGTTCAGGAAATTATTTATAATGTAGGAATTTCTAACAAATCATACTTCTATAGGGAATTTGCCCGTAAATATAACATGACACCTAAGGAATACCGCACAAAAGAGGCATAAATCATTGATTCCTAAATAGTGTCATAATCTACCAAAAGAGTATCATAATCTGCTATATGCATTTCATGACACTTCTTTGGCATTTCAAAGCACTCTTCAATTCGTTAAGACCTATTAATATTGCTGTCGAATAGCAAAGCAAACCGCTTGTGTGTATTCTTCCTTCGGGAAGCACATTATTAACTTTTAATTTAATGTTTTTATGGAAAAAAAGAGTGAAGGTAAGACGAGGAAATGCCTGACTTTATTAGGTGGACGAACCTCTTTGTTACTTTGTTTATCTTTAATGTTTCAGTCCTCTTATGCGGCCGGAGATTCTACTGTTCCTGAAATGGGAAACATGGAGATTCATCAGATCGCACAGCAAAGTTCAACCATTAAAGGTGTAGTAAAAGACCAAAAGGGTGAACCTCTGATTGGCGTTAGTATTGTTGTGAAAGGAACCACGAACGGAACAGCTTCGGACTTTGACGGAAATTTCACCTTGGATGTGCCGGATAACAGCACATTGGTATTTTCCTTCATCGGCTTCAAACCCCAAGAAGTTCGTTATACCGGGCAAAAAACATTGAACATAGTCTTAGCTGAAGACTCTGAGACACTAGACGAGGTAGTAGTCGTTGGCTACGGTTCCCAAAAGAAAGGTGAGATCACCTCATCCGTTACCAGCGTGAAAGCATCCGACTTTAACAAGGCACCGGTAGTGAACCCGATGCAATTGGTGGAAGGACGTGTAGCTGGTCTGACTGTATCACGTGGTAGCACCGACCCTAATGGCGAGGTAAAAGTACAGATGCGTGGTGCCTCATCTCTGAAAGGTAGCAATGAGCCTCTCGTTATTATTGACGGTATGCCGGGTAATATGACTTCTTTGAACGCTATCGCACCCGAGGATATCGAGGCGATCGACGTATTGAAAGACGGTTCCGCAGCCGCTATCTACGGAACCCGGGGTAATAACGGTGTGATCATCGTCTCCACGAGACGTCCGCAAGCCGGAACTACTCAAGTGGATTACTCAGGATATATCATGCACGAGGCGGTTTATAAACGACCGGAAATCTTAAATGGAGACGAGTTCGTCGCTTATGGCAAAGAAACTAACAACGCCAATATCCGCGACTTTGGTGGACGGGATAACCATTACGACGCTTTATTGAATAAGAGTAATTTCACCCATGTACACAACTTGACCGCTACAGGTGGTAATGGTAAGACAAACTATCGCGCTTCTTTAAATTACAAAAAGAATGATGGTATGATCCGTAACACCAGCCGTGAAACGATCAATGGCTCTATCGCCGTGAACCACCGTGCGTTTGATGATAAACTACAGCTTTCTTTCAATCTAGCAAACTCTTTCGTGAAAGTGGACGCAGTTTCCGATGATGTGGATAAGGTAGGAGATATCCCTAATTACGGCATATTATACCAGGCTATCCGTATCAACCCGACGATGCCTATTTATAAGGAAGACGGCTCCTTCTGGGAAACTTACAGCGGTTACGAAGATTTCAACCCGGTAGCCCGCATATACCAGCGTACCAAGAAAAAGGAATTCAAGAATTTATTGGCGAACTTCAAGGCTCAATATGAGATTATCCCCGGTTTGACAGCCGCCGCTTTCTTCGCTATGGAGAAGAACGATGCGTTAACTAACGATTATAGTATGCGTGAGGAATATAGCCAACATAAAGACGGTACAAACGGACGCGCCAAAAAAGAATATTATCAGAATACCAACCGTACCACTGAATGGACAGCAAACTACAATACTTCCATCAACGGCGTACACAATATTACCGGTTTGCTGGGATACAGTTACCAAGATTTTGAATACGAGCAATTCAGCGCCGAGAACAAGAACTTCTTGACGGACGTATTCGGTACCAATAACCTAGAAGCCGGCGGTTACCTAAAAGATGGTAAGGCCGAGATGAAGAGTAAAAAAGAGACCAGCAAACTGATCGCCTTCTTCGCCCGCGCCAACTATAATTACGACGGTAAATACATGGCCAGCGCCTCTATCCGCCGTGAAGGTTCCACGAAGTTCGGAGCGAACAACAAATGGGCTTGGTTCCCCTCTGTCAGCGCAGGCTGGATGATCTCTCGTGAGGACTTCATGGAGAGCCAAGAAGTGTTCGACGTATTGAAATTCCGTGCCGGTTTCGGTATCACGGGTAGTTTGCCTACCGATCCGTATATGTCTCTCGCTACCTACGGTACAGGCGCTGGAGCTTGGAACGCTTACACCGGTTCATGGCTAACCGCCACTTACGGTCCGAATATCAACCCGAATCCAGATTTGAAATGGGAGAAGAATGAATCCTTGAACGTAGGTTTCGACTTCGGCTTGCTAGGTGGACGCCTAAATGGTACGATCGATTGGTATAGTCGTACGACTCGCGACTTGATCAGTAGCTACAATGCCCAACAGCCATCTTTGATCTACAACACGATCACCACCAACGTAGGCACGATGAGAAATAGAGGTATAGAATTAGCATTAAACGCAGAGGTCGTAAAGACTAAGGATTTCTCTTACACGGCTAATTTCACGTTCTCATACGAGAATAATAAATTGACATCTTTGTCTAACGACGTGTACAAATCTTCTTACGAGGATCAATATGACC
>OJJP01000818.1_pt1 | contig 10470 bp, 2 predicted proteins | sample 1596261 | NCBI WGS metagenome assembly OJJP01 (sample SAMEA4350154, study PRJEB24818) | metagenome | biome: human; feature: gut; material: faeces | place: Denmark | collected 2013-09
CTAATGATACAGACTCGTTTTCGGCGACGAATGTTCATTAATTAACAACTTTGCAGATTAATTAACCAATTGAAATGGCTTATGAAATTTAGTGTTGACAGACAAGGTACCGCTAAGTAATATGCGCCCCGTTCACACGATTCCTCTGTAGTTCAGTCGGTAGAACGGCGGACTGTTAATCCGTATGTCACTGGTTCGAGTCCAGTCAGAGGAGCCAAATTCTAAAAATTCGCTTTTTAGCGCAATGTCACTGATCTTAGTTGAGCATTGCTTTTTAACGGATAGCGGGTTTTTGACATCTTAAGCGCCCTCAACCTTTATGGTTGAGGGCGTTTTGCTATGAACGCCATCACCATTTTCCCCTCGATTATAAAACTTGAGTAATTCAGTAGTCTCCCCTCTTGCAACTCACACTCAAAACTGCTTAACGAAAAGTTATTAATTTTCAATCATATTGCTATCAGGATTTACTTTTTTTCGCTGTGCTAGAAAGGGCGCATTTATGTTAGCTCGTTCAGGGAAGGTAAGCATGGCTACGAAGAAGAGAAGTGGAGAAGAAATAAATGACCGACAAATCTTATGCGGGATGGGTATTAAACTACGCCGCTTAACTGCGGGTATCTGCCTGGTAACTCAACTTGTGTTCCCTATGACTGTGGCAGCACAAGGTGTGGTAAACGCCGCAACCCAACAACCAGTTCCTACACAAATCGCCATTGCAAATGCCAATACGGTGCCCTACACCCTTGGAGCGCTGGAATCGGCCCAAAGCGTTGCCGAACGTTTCGGTATTTCGTTGGCTGAGTTACGCAAACTCAACCAGTTTCGTACGTTTGCTCGAGGTTTTGATAATGTCCGCCAGGGTGATGAACTGGATGTCCCGGCACAAGTTAGTGAAAAAAATTTAACCCCGCCGCCGGGTAATAGCAGTGACAACCTTGAGCAACAGATAGCCAGTACTTCACAGCAAATCGGGTCTCTGCTCGCCGAAGATATGAACAGCGAGCAAGCGGCCAATATGGCGCGTGGATGGGCCTCTTCTCAGGCATCTGGCGCAATGACAGACTGGTTAAGCCGCTTCGGTACCGCAAGAATCACGCTGGGCGTGGATGAAGATTTTAGCCTGAAGAATTCCCAGTTCGATTTTCTCCATCCGTGGTATGAAACACCTGATAATCTCTTTTTCAGCCAGCATACTCTCCACCGTACTGACGAGCGTACGCAGATTAACAACGGCTTGGGTTGGCGTCATTTCACTCCCACATGGATGTCGGGCATCAACTTCTTTTTCGACCACGATCTTAGCCGTTACCACTCCCGCGCCGGCATTGGCGCGGAGTACTGGCGCGACTATCTTAAATTAAGCAGTAACGGCTATTTGCGACTGACCAACTGGCGCAGCGCACCTGAACTGGACAACGATTATGAAGCACGCCCGGCCAATGGCTGGGATGTACGCGCAGAAGGCTGGCTACCCGCCTGGCCGCACCTTGGCGGTAAACTGGTCTATGAACAGTATTATGGCGATGAAGTGGCCCTGTTCGATAAAGACGATCGGCAAAGTAATCCTCATGCCATAACCGCTGGACTTAACTATACCCCCTTCCCGCTGATGACCTTCAGCGCGGAGCAACGCCAGGGTAAACAGGGCGAAAATGACACCCGTTTTGCCGTCGATTTTACCTGGCAACCTGGCAGCGCAATGCAGAAACAGCTTGACCCGAACGAAGTCGCTGCACGGCGTAGCCTTGCAGGCAGCCGTTATGATCTGGTGGATCGCAACAACAACATCGTTCTGGAATATCGCAAAAAAGAACTGGTTCGCCTGACCCTGACAGACCCCGTGACAGGGAAGTCAGGAGAAGTGAAATCACTGGTTTCGTCGCTACAAACCAAATATGCCCTGAAAGGCTATAACGTCGAAGCCACCGCTCTGGAAGCTGCCGGTGGTAAAGTGGTCACAACGGGTAAAGATATTCTGGTTACCCTGCCGCCGTACCGGTTCACCAGTACGCCAGAAACCGATAACACCTGGCCGATTGAAGTCACCGCTGAAGATGTCAAAGGCAATTTTTCGAATCGTGAACAGAGCATGGTAGTCGTTCAGGCACCTACGCTAAGCCAGAAAGATTCCTCGGTATCGTTAAGTACCCAGACGTTGAGCGCGGATTCCCATTCAACCGCCACACTGACTTTTATTGCTCATGATGCAGCTGGTAATCCTGTTATCGGGCTGGTGCTCTCGACGCGTCACGAAGGTGTTCAGGACATCACCCTGTCTGACTGGAAAGATAATGGTGACGGAAGCTATACCCAAGTCCTGACCACAGGAGCGATGTCTGGCACGCTAACGCTGATGCCACAGCTGAACGGTGTGGATGCGGCTAAAGCCCCCGCCGTGGTGAATATCATTTCTGTTTCGTCATCGCGAACTCACTCGTCAATTAAGATTGATAAGGACCGTTATCTCTCCGGCAATCCTATCGAGGTGACGGTAGAACTGAGAGATGAAAATGACAAACCTGTTAAGGAACAAAAACAGCAACTTAATACCGCAGTCAGCATCGACAACGTGAAACCAGGAGTCACTACTGACTGGAAAGAAACCGCAGATGGCGTCTATAAGGCAACCTATACCGCCTATACCAAAGGCAGTGGACTTACTGCGAAGCTGTTAATGCAAAACTGGAATGAAGATTTGCATACCGCTGGATTTATCATCGACGCCAACCCGCAGTCAGCGAAAATTGCGACATTATCTGCCAGCAATAATGGTGTGCTCGCCAATGAGAATGCAGCAAATACCGTCTCGGTCAATGTCGCTGATGAAGGAAGCAACCCAATCAATGATCATACCGTCACGTTTGCGGTATTAAACGGATCGGCAACTTCCTTTAATAATCAAAACACCGCAAAAACGGATGTTAATGGTCTGGCGACTTTTGATCTGAAAAGTAGTAAGCAGGAAGACAACACGGTTGAAGTCACCCTTGAAAATGGCGTGAAACAAACATTAATCGTCAGTTTTGTCGGTGACTCGAGTACCGCGCAGGTTGATCTGCAGAAGTCGAAAAATGAAGTGGTCGCTGACGGCAATGACAGCGCCACCATGACCGCGACAGTCCGGGATGCAAAAGGCAACCTGCTCAATGACGTCAAGGTCACCTTCAATGTTAATTCAGCAGCAGCGAAACTGAGCCAAACCGAAGTGAATAGCCACGACGGGATCGCCACAGCTACGCTGACCAGTTTAAAAAACGGTGATTATAGGGTTACGGCCTCTGTGAGCTCTGGTTCCCAGGCCAATCAACAGGTGAATTTTATCGGTGATCAAAGTACTGCTGCCCTGACCCTCAGTGTGCCTTCAGGTGATATCACCGTCACCAACACAGCTCCGCAACATATGACTGCAACCTTGCAGGATAAAAATGGCAACCCACTAAAAGATAAAGAAATCACCTTCACTGTGCCAAACGACGTCGCAAGTCGGTTCTCGATTAGCAACGGCGGAAAAGGCATGACGGATAGTAACGGGGTTGCAATCGCCTCCCTGACCGGCACGTTAGCGGGCACGCATATGATCACGGCTCGTCTGGCTAACAGCAATGTCAGCGATACACAGCCAATGACGTTTGTGGCGGATAAAGACAGCGCAGTTGTCGTTCTGCAAACATCGAAAGCGGAAATCATTGGGAATGGCGTGGATGAGACGACGCTGACAGCAACAGTAAAAGATCCTTTTGATAACGTGGTTAAAAATCTGTCAGTAGTCTTCCGCACCTCCCCCGCAGACACGCAACTGAGTCTGAACACGCGTAATACTAATGAGAACGGTATTGCTGAAGTTACCCTTAAGGGCACGGTTTTGGGTGTTCATACAGCCGAAGCCATACTGCTTAACGGCAATAGAGATACGAAGACAGTCAATATTGCGCCCGACGCCAGCAACGCGCAGGTCACGCTGAATATCCCTGCTCAACAGGTGGTGACGAATAACAGTGACAGCGTGCAGCTGACGGCGACGGTGAAAGATCCGTCGAATCATCCGGTGGCGGGAATAACGGTGAACTTCACCATGCCACAGGACGTGGCGGCAAACTTTACCCTTGAAAATAACGGCATTGCCATTACCCAGGCCAATGGCGAAGCGCATGTCACCCTCAAAGGCAAAAAAGCGGGCACGCATACGGTTACCGCAACGCTGGGTAACAATAATGCCAGCGATGCGCAGCCAGTCACATTCGTGGCGGATAAGGACAGCGCAGTTGTCGTTCTGCAAACATCGAAAGCGGAAATCATTGGGAATGGCGTGGATGAGACAACGCTGACAGCAACAGTGAAAGATCCTTTTGATAACGTAGTAAAAGATCTACCGGTCACCTTCAGTACTAACCCGGCTGATACTCAACTTAGTCAGAGCACGAGCAATACTAACGACAGTGGTGTTGCTGAAGTTACCCTTAAGGGCACGGTTTTGGGTGTTCATACAGCCGAAGCCACACTGCCTAACGGCAACAACGATACGAAGACAGTCAATATTGCGCCCGATGCCAGCAACGCGCAGGTCACGCTGAATATCCCTGCTCAACAGGTGGTGACGAATAACAGTGACAGCGTGCAGCTGACGGCAACGGTGAAAGATCCGTCGAATCATCCAGTGGCGGGAATAACGGTGAACTTCACCATGCCACAGGACGTTGCGGCAAACTTTACCCTTGAAAATAACGGCATTGCCATTACCCAGGCCAATGGGGAAGCGCATGTCACGCTCAAAGGTAAAAAAGCGGGCACGCATACGGTTACCGCAACGCTGGGTAATAACAATACCAGTGATTCGCAGCCGGTAACGTTTGTGGCGGACAAAACCTCGGCTCAGGTTGTCCTGCAGATGTCAAAAGATGAGATCACAGGTAATGGCGTCGATAACGCAACGCTAACTGCAACGGTTAAAGATCAGTTCGACAATGAGGTGAACAATCTTCCGGTAACATTCAGCTCAGCCTCTTCAGGACTCACCCTGACCCCGGGAGTGAGTAATACCAATGAGTCTGGCATCGCGCAGGCCTCTCTCGCAGGCGTTGCCTTTGGTGAGCAGACGGTCACTGCATCACTGGCTAATAATGGTGCCAGCGACAACAAAACTGTGCATTTTATTGGCGACACAGCGGCGGCAAAAATTATCGAGTTGACGGCTGTGCCAGACCGCATAATCGCCGGTACCCCGCAGAACAGCTCCGGCAGCGTCATCACCGCCACAATCGTTGATAATAATGGCTTTCCGGTAAAAGGTGTGACTGTGAGCTTTACCAGCAGAACAAAATCTGCCGAAATGACGAACGGCGGCCAAGCCGTGACGAACGAACAGGGTAAAGCTACCGTCACTTATACCAATACCCGCTCCTCGAGAGAAACAGGAGCGAGACCGGATACCATTGAAGCTAGCCTGGAAAATGGTAGCTCCACGCTTAGCACGTCCATTCAAGTCGACGCTGATGCGTCTACGGCACATCTCACCTCGCTTTATACCCTTTATGACACACAATTGGCAGGCGAGGATACCGCTCTGTACATTACGGTGAATGATAATTACGGCAATGGTGTACCCCTGCATCAGGTAACCCTCAGCGTTTCGCCGAGTGAAGGCGTGACCCTCAGTAATAACGGTATAAATACTACCAACCACGACGGCTATTTATACGCAAGCATGACCGCTACAAAAGCCGGGGTTTATCAAGTGACGGCAACCCTCGACAATGGCGATTCGATGCAACACACAGTGACCTATGTGCCGAACGTCGCGAATGCTGAAATCACGCTGGCAGCCTCGAAGGATCCGGTGATTGCCGACAATAACGATCTCACGACACTAACAGCAACAGTCGCTGATACAGAGGGCAATGCGATAGCCAACACTGAGGTAACATTTACTCTGCCGGAAGATGTGAGGGCGAACTTCACGCTGAGCGATGGCGGTAAAGCGATTACTGATACTGAAGGCAAAGCGAAAGTCACGCTGAAAGGTACAAAAGCAGGCGCTCATACTGTTACAGCATCGATGGCTGGCGGTAAGAGCGGACAACTGGTGGTGAACTTTACTGCGGATACGCTCACTGCGCAGGTTAATCTTAACGTTACCGAGGACAACTTTATCGCCAATAACGTTGGGATGACCACACTTCAGGCAACAGTGACTGATGGAAACGGCAACCCGTTAGCCAATGAGGCGGTGACATTCACGCTACCGGCAGATGTGAGCGCAAGCTTCACTCTCGGACAAGGCGGTTCCGCCATTACAGACATCAACGGCAAGGCTGAAGTTACACTGAGCGGTACAAAATCCGGCACCTACCCCGTGACAGTTAGCGTGAACAATTATGGTGTCAGTGATACGAAACAGGTGACGTTGATTGCCGATGCTGGTACCGCAAAACTGGCTGGTTTTACCGCATCATCAAGCTCATTCACCGCGAGCACAACCGAGGGCGCGACCCTGACGGCAAGCGTCACTGACGCTTACGGCAACCCGCTAGAAGGCATCATGGTCAATTTCCGCGGCAGCGCCACGCTGAGTAACACCAGCGTCGAAACGGATGCTCAGGGTAAGGCAGAAGTTCTTGTGACCAGCACCATTGCAGGAACGAAAGTAATTACAGCTAATCTGGCAAATGCACCTACCGAAGCCGCCATGCGAACGCTGACTGTCAAAGCAGATATTGATTCTGCGACGATCACCAGTCTGGAGATGCCTGAAGGTCAGGTAATAATCAGAGAACCCATAGCGGTTAAAGCACACGTCGACGACCAGTTTGGCAATCCAGTTGCTGACCAACTTGTGACATTCAGTGCAGAGCCATCAAGTTTTAACATGGTCATTAGTCAGGATACGGTTTCTACGAATAGGCAGGGTATAGCTGAGGTCACCATGACGCCTGGAAGATACGGTTCGTATACTGTGAAAGCATCCCTGGCGAATGGATCCTCTTATGAGAAGGATCTGGTGGTAATCGATCTAAGACTAACACTCACGGCATCAAGTCAACTTATCGGCGTCAATGACCCATCGGGAGCAACTCTGACTGTAAGGTTAACTCATGCAAACGGGGCTCCATTGAGCCATGAACTCGTTACCTTTAGCGTAACGCCCGAAGGTGCAACGTTAAGTAACCAAACGGCGACAACCAACACTTCAGGTGAGGCACAAGTCGTTCTGACCAGCAATAAAGTCGGTACATATGTGGTGACAGCATCGATCCATAGCGGCGTAATTATTCAGACACAGACAACCGTGAAGGTTACTGGCAACCCAAGCACAGCACATGTTGCTAGTTTTATCGCTGATCCGTCGACTCTCACGGCCAACAACAGTGATATCAGCACGTTAAAGGCTACTGTTGAAGATAGCAGTGGGAACCTGGTCGAAGGTGTCAATGTGAACTTCGCATTAAAAAGAGGCTTTGCCTTTGCCACATTAACGTCATTAACAGCGGTGACCGATCAAAACGGAGTCGCGACAACGAGCGTAAGAGGTGCGATAACGGGGAGCGTCACGGTAAGCGCAGAAACGAGCTATGGTGGGGCGCAAACAGTAGATATAACGCTGGTGGCAGGCCCGGCAGACGCCTCGCAGTCCGTCCTTAAAAACAACCGGTCATCACTGAAAGGGGACTTTACCGAAAGTGCTGAACTATATCTTGTTTTACACGATCTATCAGGTCATCCGATCAATGTTTCTGAAGGGCTGGAATTTGTGCAATCAGGTACCAATGTGCCCTATGTGCAAATCAGCACAATTGATTACACTCAAAATTTATACGGTGAGTATAAAGCCACTGTTACAGGCGGCGGAGAGGGTATCGCAACGCTGATCCCCGTGTTGAATGGTGTTCACCAGGCGGGTCTGAGTACCACGATAGAATTCATTAGCGCGGGAACCAGACCAATGACCGGTACAGTATCAGTGAATGGTGCAAACCTACCTGCAGCTTCATTCCCTTCGCAGGGATTTACCGGGGCGTATTATCAGTTGAATAATGACAACTTTGCACCAGGAAAAACGGCGGCTGATTATGCGTTTTCAAGCTCTGCCTCCTGGGTAGGCGTTGATGCTACTGGTAAAGTGACATTCAAAAATGACGGTGATAGCAATACTGTAATAATTACAGCGACCCCAAGATCCGGTGGCGCTATTTACCAAACGCAAGTACGGGTGAAAGGCTGGTGGAAAGATAACAATAATATTATCTTACCATTAAGTCGTGCTGAAAATTATTGTAATAACGAGATCGGCAACGGTTACGCTATTCCTGGCGTGAATCTTTTAAGCAGTGGAGAAAACCGACGCGAAATAGGGTCACTGTTCGGTGAGTGGGGAGATATGGGACATTATATGGACGCTGATTTTTATTCAGAAATATATTGGTCTTCTAATACCGCAGGTGGAGGCCGACAATACATTGTTTCCCTGGAAAACGGGGCGCATGGTTCTGTTCAAACATCTGAATATTTTCATGTAGCATGCTATAAAAACATCTAATTTTTCGCTATATTTTCTTACAGAGTGCTCCATTCGGGGCGCTCTACTTTTACATTCGTTTGCTGTCAAACGCTCCATTAATATACCTGCATTTTCCCATACATCCCTGTTAGTCTGAAGATAGTCGAGCCTCCTTTCTTTTTTAATAAACGCTTTCACACATGGTATAACCACCTGTTCCACGCCAGCGGGAAACGAAGTACATGAGCTATTATTGATAGCTATCATTGTTGCTATGCAGTCAAATTACGTTAATGTTTAGCTAATTACATCAAGGAGGAAGATATGTCAGGACGAACAAACAATATCAGTTCATATTTCAATATTACAAATTACATCAGTACCACTCATTATAATGTATGCCTGTTAACGGGGATTTAAGTTCAGGCTGTCTTATTTATGATGGTGAATGTTTTAGTTCCACCTGAATCGCGTTCGGTGTGACTATGAGCATTTTCGGTGAGTACTGCTTTGATCCAAAGGCTGGTTTTCTGTGATGATTGACCAGCCTCAGAGCATTGATGACACTACCGTTCATAACAGATCGGCATTACTATGCATAAGTACTGCCTCAAATTCTCGCCAAAACACTTTTTAATGCCTTTGCGAATTCATCCAGACTTATATTGTCAATTTTTTGCCCAACGACGACTGACTCCGAGACATCGGCCATTGCGGGCCATCGCGTTTTGTAATCAGCATAAATTGCAACAACGGGGGTATTATAGGCACTTGCCATATGTAATATTGAGGTGTCAGGTGTTATTGCGATATAAGCATCTTTTATGATTGCTGCTGAACGTTTAATCGAGGGTGACAAGGATAAACGGTAGACATTATTATAACTATTCACTAGTTCCCTGGCTTTATCTTCCCCTTTGGGTCCATGAACGATCACTATTGGTATATCTGTTTCACTTTGAATTTTTGCTATTAGATTTTCTGCAATCGATAATGAAAATGTACGCTCCTGCGAGCTACCTTCTAAATTAAGCGCAATGTAAGATCCTAACGATCGCATTTCCTCGCGCACCTCATCGAGTACATCCTCGCTTAATGGCAATTCATATATTGGCCTGACTGCAGGAAAACCCGCTTCACGCATCATAAACGCCCATGTCATGGGTACGGGAGCCCTGAGATTCTGATCCATCCGGGACGCGTTCTTACACAAAGGGGAATAGCACTTCATGGTTAAACCGACAACCTGAAAATTCGTTTTTGCTTTCAACTGACTGATAAATAACATCGTTTTCAGGTTCTTTTTACGCATCGCCTCTATACAAAGATCCGGCGTACCGTATTGCTGTGTTATGTTCTTCGCTAAATCTTTTATTTCTTTTAATGTTGCGTGATCCTGCATAGTCATTGTGACTAATGTTAATTTAGTCTGTTCAAGTTTGAGCGCATTAAAGACTTCTAAATTAATAGTCGAAGTAACAATTAAAAGATGCTTTGTTTTATGCATTTCAATCGCCCGAATAACTGGAAAGATGGCCATAGCATCGCCAATTTGATCGGGAATATGGATGACAACAAAGTCTGTTTTTCCAATATTGAAATTATTAGCTTTATAATCGTAGTAACTAAATGCAATACGTCTCAACAATGATGCTAAAAACATACCTAACCTCGCCTCCCTACTGGTTATAATGCAATGCAGTCTATCAGACTCATCAGGGTGCTATTTTGTACATATGCGGACTTTTATGTTTCATATCTCAAACCTGTGGGGCCTCTGCTTAATCCTTAAACAACACCAGCAACTCCTGCGCTTTCATCTTCCAGCGAATTTTTCGTGTTGTTGCTCATCAGCCATAAAATCATTTGCAGATGCGCTCTGTCGAGGTAGTCTCATAAGGTTCGTTTATAGATCGACGGCAATGTGAGTTACCTTTTCCATACTAATTATAAAAAGACAGTACAAACAGGATCAT
>OJJP01000821.1_pt1 | contig 10451 bp, 6 predicted proteins | sample 1596261 | NCBI WGS metagenome assembly OJJP01 (sample SAMEA4350154, study PRJEB24818) | metagenome | biome: human; feature: gut; material: faeces | place: Denmark | collected 2013-09
CACCCGGACAAAAACAGCGTCTGGGTCTGGCGCGCGCGCTGATATTGCGCCCAAAAGTCATTATTGCCGATGAAGCCCTCGCTTCACTGGATATGTCGATGCGTTCGCAGTTGATTAATCTGATGCTTGAGTTACAGGAAAAACAGGGCATTTCGTATATTTATGTTACCCAGCATATCGGAATGATGAAGCACATTAGCGACCAGGTGCTGGTGATGCATCAGGGCGAGGTTGTCGAGCGAGGCAGCACCGCCGATGTGCTGGCATCGCCGCTGCATGAACTCACCAAACGGCTGATCGCCGGTCATTTTGGCGAGGCATTGACGGCAGATGCGTGGCGTAAGGACCGTTAGTGTTTTGCGCCTCATCCTGACAGGGGCCCCCCTCAGGATGAGGTGTTCATTACTTTTGATTGTCGATTCTGGTGAGAGCAACCAGCAATGCCAGCGTATAACACACCGTAATTGCCAGACTCATTTTTAACAGTGTTTCTCCGCCAATTCCCGACAATGGCGCGGCTATACCGCCGAAGACAAACATGCTCATCCCCATCAACGCAGACGCCGTTCCAGATTCCTGCGTCCCTACTGCACTCATAGCCTCTGCCCCGCCAACAGTGCCGATGCCGCTACAAAATGCGATGGTGAAAAATAATGCCACCAGTGCCGGAATGGGCAATTGTATCCATGCGCATAAGACCGTGAGCATTGCACACAAAATTGCCGCTATCAGGCCACCTCGCAACAATGTCATCGCGTTAATCCGTCGCGCCAGGCGCGAGAAGATCCATGAAGCAATGATAAGTCCGATGCCGTTAAGGCCAAACACCAGGCTAAATTGCATTGGACTAAAGCCAAATTCCTTCTGCAACACGAACGACGAAGAGCCGATATATGCAAACAAACCGGCCAGCATAAAACTTTGAATCAGGCAAAAGCGCATAAAACGGCGGTTCTGCACCACGCTTCGTCCGGTTAATAGCAATGATGAGCCCCTTTTATTTTCTGGCAAGGTCTCATTAATAAATAACAGGCAGCCCAGCAACAGTACGGTGCTAATTTCAGCCATTACCCAGAATAAAGTGCGCCAGTCAAAAGTGCTGACAATGTACCCGCCCAGCACTGGCGACAACACCGGTGCCAGGCCATTCACCGTCATTAACAGCGCAAAAAACTGGGTCAACGTTACTCCCTGATATTTGTCACGAGCAATAGAACGAGAGAGCACCGAACCACCCGCCCCCGCGATCCCTTGAATAAAACGCCAGACCACCAGCCAGTAAATATTGTTCGTTGTCGCGCACAAAATGGAAGAAACAATAAACAATAGCAACGACAAGATTAACGGACGTTTACGCCCTAATTTGTCGCTCAGAGGGCCAAATAACAGTTGTCCGACGCCAAGACCGATCAGCGATGCGGTCAGGGTTAATTGCGTTATGGTCGTGGTTGCCGCCAGTTGCTCAGACATCTCCGGCAAAGCCGGCAAATAAAGATCGGTACACATCGGGCCGATACCGGCTAAAAGACCAAGAATCAATGCCCATGAAAGAGAGACTCTAGCCATATTATTCCTTACTTGAGTGATGACATGCCGCCGCCCAGCGACTGCCAGAGCGTGATTCGGTTTGTAAAATCAGTCAGTTGCAGTGCCAGCAGCGCCTGCTGTGCGCTCCACAAGCTGCGCTGCGCCGTCAACACGGTCAGGTAATCACCAACACCCGCCTGATAGCGACGCAAGCCAACATCGACCGTTTGTTGCTCAGCTTTAACAGACTGGCGCTGTGCATCCAGTTGCTCTTCAAGCGTGGTCCGCCGCGCCAGTGCGTTAGCGACATCTTTAAATGCGCTCTGAACGGTTTTTTCATAGGTGGCACTGAGTCCACGCTTTTGTGCTTCTGCGTAACGAAGCTGCGCCAGATTACTTCCGCCAGTGAACAGCGGTAATGTGACCGATGGCGTAAATGACCAGATCTGCATTCCGTGGCTGAACAACGACGACAATGCGTCACTGCCAACACCAGCGCTGGCAGTCAGCGAAATCGTCGGAAAAAAGTTAGCCCGCGCCGCGCCAATATCGGCATTGGCGCTCTTCAAATTATGTTCCGCTTCCTGGATATCCGGACGACGCAGCAGAACGTCAGATGACACTCCCGCAGGAACCAGACTTATCATCTGTTCCGGCAGGCTTTCCAGTGTTCCCGGTAGCAAATTTTCCTCAAGCGTTGTACCTGCCAGTAAGTTCAGCGCATTTTTATCCTGCATCACTTGTGTCTGATAGCTGGCAACGCTGGCGCGTGCTTGCTGATAAACACTCATCGCCTCACTGACATCTGTCGCTGCCGCAGTGCCAACCTGTTGCTGGCGCTGGATAATTTTCAATGAGTTTTCTGCACTGGCCATCGTTTCTTTTGCCAGGGCCAGGTTGCTGTTATCGGCCGCCAGTGTCAGCCAAGCGGTGCTGATTTCAGCAATCAGCGTTAAACGGGTGTTCTGGGCTGTAAATTCACTGGCAAGCCAGGTTTCTCGCGCCGCCCGAGATAAACTCTGATTACGACCAAACAGATCTAACGTAAAACTGGACACCGTGCCGTCAGCCTCGGCAGTGGTTTCCGTACCATTCGCCAGCGAACGACTGCGGGTCGAACTTAAGGCCGCATTCACCGTCGGGAATAACGACGCATTAGTTTGCCCATAGAGCGCCCGTGCTGAGTCAATATCAGCAATCGCTTTTTGCACATCGCGGTTACTGTTCAGTGCAATAGTCACCACCTGCTGCAATCGGGGATCGTGGATCACCTGCTGCCAGTCATGGCTGATTGCCTTTCCCTGGCCCTGTGCTCCCGGCAAGGTCGCCGGGATTGGGGATTCAGGCGTACTGTAGTGAGGATCGAGCGAGACACATCCCGCACTCAACAACACCAGAAAAATAAGAGAACGACGCAACATAACTTACTCCTGACGGCGCGGTTTACCGGCAAACAAACGTTTCACCAGTATAAAAAACAGAGGAACGAAGAAAATGGCCAGTAATGTAGCGGTCAGCGTGCCGCCAATAATGCCCGTACCAATGGCGATGCGGCTGTTCGCCCCTGCGCCGGTTGCTATCGCCAGCGGCATTACCCCCGCAATAAACGCCAGCGAGGTCATGATGATTGGGCGTAAACGAGTCTGCGCCGCGCGTAATGCCGCACGACTCAAGGAATAGCCCTCTGCAACCGCCGCTTCAGCAAATTCCACAATCAGAATGGCGTTTTTCGACGACAAGCCGATAGTGGTTAATAGCGCCACCTGGAAGTAAACATCGTTGTTTAAATCACGCATCCAGGCCGCCAGCGCCGCGCCAAGAAGCCCCAGAGGGATCACCAGAATGACCGAGAACGGGACTGACCAGCTTTCGTACAGTGCTGCAAGGCAGAGGAAAACCACCAGAATAGAAACTGCATACAGACTCAATGCCTGACCGCTGGCCAGTTTCTCCTGCAATGACAAACCACTCCAGGCCCAGGTTGTTCCCGCAGGAAGACTGTTTGCCAGTTCCTCCATTTTTGTCATTGCATCGCCGGAACTAAAGCCAGTCGCATTTTCCCCCTGAATTTCATAGGCTGCCGAGCCGTTGTAGCGCACCAGTCTTTCCGGTCCATACAGCCAGCGGGTGGTCGCAAAAGCAGAGAATGGTGTCATGGCGTTATCGCTGCCGCGCACAAACCATTTACCTAAGTCTGACGGCGCGGAACGAAATTCGCTGTCGCCCTGAATGTAGACTTTTTTCACACGACCACGGTCAATAAAGTCATTCACATAAGTACCGCCCCACGCACTGGACAGGGTGTCGGTGACATCATTCAAACTCAACCCTAATGACACCGCTTTATTGCTATCAATATCTACCTGCAATTGCGGCATTTGTGGCAAATCATTGGCGCGTACAGAATGTAACTCCGGACTTTGATTCGCTTTTTCTATCAACTGATTACGCATTTGCAGCAGTGTTTCACGATCGGTTCCACCGTTAGCTAACAATTCAAACGTAAAACCATTGCTTTGCCCCAGCCCATCAACGGCTGGCGGCGTCATCGCAAATACCGTGGCATCACGAATTGTGCCCAGCTCTTTGGTTGCCCGTAGGGCGATAGCCTGGGCGGTGTTTTCTGCCCCTTTACGTTGAGACCAGTTTTTCAACGAAACAAACGCCATCCCGGTGTTCTGTCCGCTGCCGCTAAAACTGAAACCATCAACGGTAAAAATAACATCGGTATTTGCTTTCTCATTAATCAGGAACCAGTCAACAATCTGGCGATTCACTTCTGCTGTACGGGCAGCGGTCGCCCCGGCCGGCAGCGTGTACTGCACCATGATTTCGCCCTGGTCTTCAGTGGGTAAGAAACTGCCCGGCAGTTTCCACATCATCAGGGCCATTCCACCACCCAGTACGACATAAAGCCCCATCGTTCGAGCAGCACGGCGCAGGACATAAATTACGCCTCGCTGATATTTATCTTCAGTACGGCGGTAAAAGCGGTTAAATGCGCCGAAAAAGCCTTTTTTATGTGGCGGAACATGCTGGAGGACGGAACCGCACAGGGCGGGAGTCAAGGTCAATGCCACTACCACGGAAAGCAGCATTGCGGAGATAATGGTTATCGAAAACTGACGATAAATTACCCCCGTAGATCCCCCAAAGAAGGCCATAGGCAGGAATACGGCTGATAACACCAGCGCAATGGCAACCAGTGCGCCAGAAATCTCGCCCATTGATTTTTCCGTGGCTTCACGCGCGGGCACCCCTTCGTCACGCATAATGCGTTCGACGTTCTCCACCACCACAATGGCATCGTCCACCAGCAAGCCGATCGCCAGGACCATTGCAAACAACGTCAGGGTATTAATCGAATAGCCAAACAACGCAAGAACGCCGAATGTGCCCAGCAAAACGACGGGGACAGCTAACGCCGGAATCAGTGTGGCACGCAGGTTTTGCAGGAATAAATACATCACGCAAACCACCAATACGATGGCTTCAAACAGCGTCTGAATTACGTCCTCTACAGAGATTTTAATAAATTCAGTGCTGTCTTTCGGGTATGCGATGTCGTATCCCTGCGGCATGTTCCGCTGGAATTCGGCAATCTTATCCTTGACCAGCGTCGCCGTATTCAGCGCATTCGCACCGGGCGAAAGCATTACAGCAACCCCGGCAGACGGGTGACCGTTAAGTTTGCCGATAGCGGTATAATCTTCACTGCCCATCTCAACGCGAGCCACATCTTTTATACGAACAACTGCGCCGTCTGACTGGCTTTTCACGATAATATTTTTGAACTGATCCACCGTCTGCAAGCGAGACTGCGCACGTACCGTTGCGGTCAGTTGCTGAGTATTCGGTGAAGGCAATGCCCCTATTTTCCCGGCAGTAACCTGCACGTTTTGCGCTTCAATAGCACTTTGCACGTCTGAAGGCATTAGCGAGTAAGACGCCAGTTTGGCCGGGTCAAGCCAGATGCGCATAGCGTATTCCGCGCCAAAGACTTGCAGACTCCCCACACCTTCAACACGCGCCAGCGGGTCCTGAACGTTACTAACCAACCAGTCGGCGATATCCGAACTGGTGGCTTTGTCAGTGGTGTCATACACGGCAGCAATCAGCAAAAAGTTGCTTTGTGATTTCTCCACCGTAACACCCGTTTGCTGCACTTCGCTGGGTAGGCGCGACTCCGCCTGCTGAATTTTATTCTGCACCTGAACCTGTGCAGTATCTGGATCGGTACCTTGTTCAAAGGTCACATTAATACTGACCGAACCATCAGAGCTACTGGTTGAGCTGAAATAGAGTAAATTATCAAGCCCAGTGAGTTGTTGCTCGATAACCTGAGTCACGCTGTTCTCCAGCGTTTCGGCAGAAGCACCAGTATAAGTGGCTGAAATTTTAATGGTCGGCGGTGCAACGTCAGGATATTGCGCGACGGGCAATGTGCGAATAGCCAGAATCCCCGCCAACATAATCAAAATGGCGATAACCCAGGCAAAGACCGGGCGGCGAACAAAAAAGCGCGAAAACATCAGGCGTTGCCTCCATTAGCCTGAACTTCAACAGCCTTGACGGTCTGCCCTGAAGTGACTTTGGCAGAACCTTCAACAATCAGTCGGTCGCCGTTGTGCAGGCCGTTCAGCACCAGCCATTTATCACCATACGTTTCTCCCGTTTCGAGCGTTCGCTGCTCTACTTTATTGTCTTTATTCACCACCAGCGCAGTTGCATTGCCTTTAGCATCGCGCGTGACGCCCTGTTGCGGCGCGAGAATAGCGTCTTCCATCACGCCTTCATCGACACGAGCGCGAACAAACATTCCCGGTAATAACTGCTGTTGTGGATTGGGGAAAATCGCCCGTAATGTCACCGAACCGGTAGACTCATCTACAGCGACTTCGGTGAGTTCCAGACGCCCTTTTTCGCTGTAGGTTGTGCCATCTTCCAGAATAAGTGAGACGCTCATGGTGTCACTGTTGGTCGCCAGTGACTGTTTACGCAGACGTAATAAATCGACACTGGAGCGAGTGAGGTCGACATACATTGTATCCAGACCACGAATAGTCGTTAACGCTGTATCTTGCGACGCGGTCACCAGTGCGCCAGGGGTTACCGACGAAATGCCAATGCGCCCTGAAATCGGTGCGGTTACCGTGGTCCAGTCAAGATTAATGCGCGCAGTTTCCAGTGCGGCTTTTTTCGCCTCTACACTGGCTTTATCTTGTGCACAGGTAGACTGAGCATCATCAGCATCCTGTTGTGAAACACCGTTCTCTTTCACCAGTCGGGCATAACGCTGCGCTTTCTGGCAATCGGCTTTTACCAGTGCCTGTGCTTGTTGTAATGCTGCCCGAGCTTCATTCCATGCAGCCTGATAACTGGCCGCATCAATCTGGTAGAGCTGCTGTCCAGCCTTGACCAGATCACCTTCCTTAAATAAGCGTTTCTGGATAATTCCCCCAACCTGCGGACGTACTTCGGCACTGAGCGCAGCACTGGTGCGTCCGGTTAATTCACTGACTACCGAGACCGGTTGAGATTTGACTGTAACAACGCCGACTTCTGTTTCTGACGGGGATGAATTGTTACTTTGCGTATTATCACAACCCGATAAGAGCAGCATTGCCACTACAGATGTTGCTATATACTTCATTATTTTCTCCAGGGTGAGAAATACCCTCCTCATTAAAATTAATGAGGATATGTCAGGGATATTCAGTTATAACGGACCCGCATCGCGAAATGAATTTCGCAATGAAATATGGGGGATTAATATCCCCCGCTATTGGTTAATTCTGTTCTTATTTATTTATCAACATACTAACAATATCCTGATATATTTCCTGCAGATGTTGTGGATCGCTTTTTTGCGGTGTTAAACGACGATAAACCGTACCTTCCATCATGGTAGCAAACACTTCAACGCAGCAACGAATGTGCTCGTCGCTAAGATGGGGATGCATTCTTTTCATATGTGCACAACCGTTAGCGAACATTCTGGCGTCAGCTTCTTCAAGCATTGCCATAACCCGCGGATTGCGTGTGGCTTCTGCAGCCACTTCCAGCATCAGCGCGTCGTCGTCCTCATTTAAGGATTTACGCAAGGCAAGGACTTCCGGGAAGTGATCGGTACGCGCGTCAATGTCCATTTGGGCAATACGAAAGTCGATGATACGGCGAACCATCTCTTCAATAATGGCGTCTTTGTTGGCGAAGTAACGATATATCTGACCCACGCTAAGCTGAGCTTCGCTGGCAATTTGCGACATACTGGCGGCATGAAATCCGCAGCGACGAAAACACCGACGGGCGGCGTTAATGATTTCATCCTGACGTTGTTTGTGGCGTATCTCCAGCTTGCTGGTCATTTCTGTCTCCTGGCCTATCACTTGGTGAGAATGATCGTTCTCATTTTTGCTGATTATACGTTTCTCCAAAGTAATGGAAAGTATTTTTATCTTATTCATGGTGCATATTCTGATAATGAAGAGATTGTGGAGATTCTGTGAAGATAGTTGACAATATTAAGTTGGGGTCAATTCATCAGAAAGGATGCTACTTGTTGTTGCCAGTTCTGTTTTCATCATCAAACTTATCGGAGCTAATACGAATAGTTTCATAGTCAGATTCTATAAGATATTCCCCCAACCTCCCCCTTGCAGGCGTCAAGAGTAGATAACGCAAAATGCTCTGTACCGCAGCTTCTCTCCGGAACAGAAAGCGCAACTATAGCCACCCACAGCCAGGTTGATTATAATAACCGTTTATCTGTTCGTACTGTTTATTTAAACAACGAATCGCCTGATTTTCAGGCACAACAAGCATCAACAATAAGGATTAAAGCTATGGGTTTTCTTTCCGGTAAGCGCATTCTGGTAACCGGTGTTGCCAGCAAACTGTCCATCGCCTACGGTATCGCTCAGGCGATGCACCGCGAAGGAGCTGAACTGGCATTCACCTACCAGAACGACAAACTGAAAGGCCGCGTAGAAGAATTTGCCGCTCAATTGGGTTCTGACATCGTTCTGCAGTGCGATGTTGCAGAAGATGCCAGCATCGACACCATGTTCGCTGAACTGGGGAAAGTTTGGCCGAAATTTGACGGTTTCGTACACTCTATTGGTTTTGCACCTGGCGATCAGCTGGATGGTGACTATGTTAACGCCGTTACCCGTGAAGGCTTCAAAATTGCCCACGACATCAGCTCCTACAGCTTCGTTGCAATGGCAAAAGCTTGCCGCTCCATGCTGAATCCGGGTTCTGCCCTGCTGACCCTTTCCTACCTTGGCGCTGAGCGCGCTATCCCGAACTACAACGTTATGGGTCTGGCAAAAGCGTCTCTGGAAGCGAACGTGCGCTATATGGCGAACGCGATGGGTCCGGAAGGTGTGCGTGTTAACGCCATCTCTGCTGGTCCGATCCGTACTCTGGCGGCTTCCGGTATCAAAGACTTCCGCAAAATGCTGGCTCATTGCGAAGCCGTTACCCCGATTCGCCGTACCGTTACTATTGAAGATGTGGGTAACTCTGCGGCATTCCTGTGCTCCGATCTCTCTGCCGGTATCTCCGGTGAAGTGGTCCACGTTGACGGCGGTTTCAGCATTGCTGCAATGAACGAACTCGAACTGAAATAATCGTTCTGTTGGTAAAGATGGGCGGCGTTCTGCCGCCCGTTATCTCTGTTATACCTTTCTGATATTTGTTATCGCCGATCCGTCTTTCTCCCCTTCCCGCCTTGCGTCAGGATAACGATTTCCTTTACGACCAAGGAGCGCCCATGGAACAACGCCACATCACCGGCAAAAGCCACTGGTATCATGAAACGCAATCCAGTACTGCGGAGTATGACGTTCTGCCTCTGGTCCCGGAAGCCGCAAAGGTCAGCGATCCCTTTCTGCTCGACGTGATCCTTGATGAAGAAACGCTGGCTCCCTTCCTTTCATGGCTGGTCCCTGCGCGCGTTCTTGCAGTGGAATTGTTCCCTGACCAGCTTACCGTGACCCGTTCACAGACCTTCACCGCTTATGAACGCTTGTCGACGGCCCTGACGGTTGCTCAGGTTTGCGGCGTCCAGCGGTTATGTAACTACTATTCGGCGCGACTTACGCCGCTCCCCGGGCCTGATTCCACCAGGGAAAGTAATCATCGGTTGGCACAAATCACGCAATATGCCCGCCAACTGGCTAGCTCGCCTTCTATTATCGACAACCGATCGCGCCAGCATCTGAATGACGTCGGTCTTACTGCCTGGGACTGTGTGATCATTAACCAAATCATTGGTTTTATTGGCTTTCAGGCGCGGACCATTGCGACATTTCAGGCTTATCTCGGGCACCCGGTACGCTGGTTACCCGGTCTGGAAATACAAAACTACGCCGACGCGTCACTGTTTGCTGATGAATCAATACGCTGGCGAAGCAGCTATGAGGTGGAAAAACTACCTGAAGAGTACACAAAAAGTTCAACAGCAGAACTTTGCCAACTGGCCGAAACACTCTCTCTCCACCCTATTTCACTTTCCCTTCTCGAAAGGTTGTTAAACAGTACACGGGTTAATACACAGCCGGATAATAAGCTTGCGGCGTTGTTATGCGCGCGGATAAATGGCAGTCCTGCTTGTTTTGCCGCCTGTATGGATTCATCAAATGAATATAAAAAAATCAGCCCCCTTCTGCGCAAGGGCGAAAATGAAATTAACCAATGGGCTGACCGTCATTCTGTTGAGCACGCTACCGTTCAGGCGATACAATGGCTGACCCGAGCACCCGATCGCTTTAGCGCCGCCCAGTTCAGCCCTTTACTCGAACACGAAAAATCATCAACGCAGATTATTAATCTGCTGGTATGGAGCGGGCTGTGTGGCTGGATAAATCGCTTAAAAATCGCGTTGGGTGAGACATATTAACCTTGCCGCGTCAGACAGA
>OJJP01000834.1_pt1 | contig 10339 bp, 10 predicted proteins | sample 1596261 | NCBI WGS metagenome assembly OJJP01 (sample SAMEA4350154, study PRJEB24818) | metagenome | biome: human; feature: gut; material: faeces | place: Denmark | collected 2013-09
TCTTTGAAGGTTACGCAACGCGCAGAAAGATGATGCAGTAGATAACTAACTAAATCGTAACCTATTACTATCATGAGCAATTAACCTACGCTCATTTCCAATGAATTACACTCTTTTCGTAACTTCTTAGCGCAAATCTACAACAATATCGCGATAGATTTCGTTAATTCGCGGAAAAAAGAATGAAGATATGAGTATAACGATATTAGGAATCGAGTCTTCTTGCGATGACACTTCCTCTTCGGTGATCCGTGACGGCGTGATGCTGTCCAACGTAATAGCCAGTCAAGCCGTTCATGAGGCCTATGGCGGGGTTGTCCCCGAGTTGGCTTCCCGTGCCCATCAGCAGAATATTATTCCGGTAGTAGCCGAGGCCATCAAGCGTGCCGGCATTGATAAGTCCGAGTTGAGTGCCGTGGCGTTTACTCGTGGACCGGGTTTGATGGGTTCTTTATTGGTCGGGACCTCGTTCACCAAGGGTTTGGCCGCTTCCTTGGATATCCCGATGATCGAGGTCAATCACTTACAGGCTCACGTGTTGGCTCATTTTATCAAGGAGACTCCGGACGATGACCATGCTCCCTCGTTTCCTTTCCTTTGCTTGTTGGTTTCGGGCGGTAACTCGCAAATCATAAAGGTGAACGCTTATAATGATATGGAGGTGATCGGCCAGACGATCGACGACGCCGCGGGAGAGGCTTTCGACAAATGCGCCAAGGTGATGGGACTGGGTTATCCCGGTGGCCCAGTCGTGAATCGTTTGGCGAACGAGGGTAATTCGAATGCCTTTACGTTCAGCAAGCCGCATATCCCCGGATATGATTATAGCTTCAGTGGCCTGAAGACCTCCTTTTTATATACCTTGCGTGATCATTTGAAAGATGATCCGGATTTTATTGAGAAGAACAAGCGAGACCTATGCGCTTCCTTGCAAGCTACGGTAATCGATATCTTGATGAGTAAATTGCGTAAGGCGGCGAAGGATTTGCATATAAATGAAGTAGCCGTCGCCGGAGGTGTATCGGCCAATTCCGGTTTGCGTGAGGCATTCTTGGATCACGCCAAACGTTATGGCTGGAAAGTACATATCCCGAAGTTCTCGTTCACCACGGATAACGCCGCTATGGTAGCTATCACGGGATATTATAAGTATATGGATAAGGAGTTCTGTCCGATGGATGCCGCTCCTTTTTCTAGGATTGTCTTATAGGAAAATAGTTTTACTATAGAGAAACAAAAGTTTCTTCTAGGGAAAACAAAAGTTTCTTCCTAATGAAACTATTGTTTTCCCATAATGAAACTCCTAGTATCATTATAACAATGGAAGTAGATGATTTACCAATAGAGTTAGAAGTTGCGGACGCACTCAAATCAGGACACCTGATGATGGGTACGGCAGAGAGTTGTACAGGCGGAAAGATTGCCAGCATGATAACCTCCATGGCGGGCAGCTCGGAATACTTCACCGGGGGCGTGGTAGCCTATTGCAACGAGGTGAAGCATCATGTGCTCGGTGTCTCCGAGGCGGACTTGAACACTTTCGGGGCCGTAAGCCAGCCGGTTGTGGAGCAGATGGCCCGTGGAACTATGCGGGTATTGGGATGTGATTGTGCCGTCGCTACCTCCGGGATCGCCGGGCCGGGAGGCGGGACTCCCTCGAAACCGGTGGGAACGGTATGGATTGCCGCCGCTTATAAGGAGAGGATTCTCTCCGAGTGCTATCATTTCGGGGAGAATCCTCGTATGGAGAACATTCGCTTGTCGGCAGAGGCGGCGTTGCGTATGTTGCTCGGATTGATTCGTGAGTAAAGGGACTATCGCTTAATGGGCGATCTCGTCCACGATTTGTTTATAGCCTTCCTCGTTCGGGTGTAATCCGTCTGAGAATAAGGATTCGTTTATCTTGCCGTCTTCCTGAAGCAACTTCGTACCCGGGTTCTTGAACGTGTACCATCCGGTCTCGGCCATTTGACGGATGCGGAGATTGAGATTCCTTACCCGTTCTTCTTGGTTGCGGCGGGGCAAGATGCCGATTACCTTGATCTTGGCCTCCGGTTGCCGTTGCTTGATGGCGGAAAGCAAGAAACGAATGCCTTCCACGATCTCGTTGTCATTGTTGATTCCGATGTTATTCGTGCCGATCATCAATACTACTTCCTCAGCCTTGTATCCATCCAATTCACCATGATAGACTCTCCAAAGTACGTTCTCGATACGGTCGAAACCATATCCGAGATTGTGGAATCCTGCCGGACGCATGATTTTCTCCCATGTTTCCATACCTCGCACGGACGGTCCTTTGGGCTCTCCTCCCCAGAAATGCGTGATGGAATTACCTAGGATCACCCGTCGAGGCGGGTTGCTTTGATTCAGCGAGAGAATATCCCGGTGACGTTTTTGCCATTCGTAATTATTGGGTTCCCGGCGCTGGGTGACAGGCTGTGTAGTGGAGAGATTACCTTCGGGGATGCGTAATATTTCCCGTACTTTCCGCTCTACGGCGTTCGCCTGTGTTTCCATGCCCCAGTCGGAAGGATGGACGTAATCTACCCAAGCGTCCGGGTGCAGTCCCAGCTCTTCTCGTGTAAGGTAGTAGATATCTTTTATCCCTTGTGCCTGCAATTCCTCGAATGCTTTTTTAGCTCCTTCGTTCATGCGCACATAATCTTGTAGCTTCGTATCGTCGGCGAGTGCGTTGCTATATCCGGCATGCTCCACCAATAAGATCGGAGAGGAGTGGGTGGCACGTATTTGCTTGACTGCGTCCGATACGAGTTGCGTGATCTCATCTTTGCTCTTTGGCGTGAGGTTGGGCAGGCAGTCAAGGATATAAAGGCGTGCGTCTATCTCACAAATAAAATCCAATACCTCTTTCTCTAAACGTCCGTTACCGGAGAAGCCTAGGTTGATAAGCGGATATCCCAGTGAACGCTGCAAGATCGTGCCCCAAGTCATGCCCGGACGGGAGGCGCATGCGCCTTGGGCGATCGAGGTTCCGTATAAAAGAATCGGTTTCTCGGGCGATACGGGGATAAACGTAAGCTCATCGTTTTCGGGCACGCCGATTTCCAACCACTTTATCGTATTATAAGGAGGCAGGTAGAGGCGGAACTCATAGCCCCTGTCATGATACAGATCTTTGCCTATGTTCGTATAATGATATTGAAGCGTATCTCCGGAAGGATAACCGCCGAAATAAAATCTCCATTGGCCATCGCTATCGATACTATATAGATCTACGCCGGATACGCCTGTCGTGGGCATATGTGGCATATTCAGCGGTCCGCTTACTTGATAGCGTACTTTTAGTTCAGGGGCGTTGCTGAAAAAATGAATCGCCAACCCGGCGGAGTTGCGCGATAAATCCCAGACGGGTTTACGTACCTTGCCTTCGGCTCTTTGGGGAAGCCGGACGTAGCTGTCTCCGATCTCTTCGGTCCATCCTTGGTTTTGTATGACAGGGAATCCGCATTCGAGCGGGTTGAGCCATTTCCATTGTGCGTGGGCGGATAGAGCCGTGAGGCATACGAGCGTTAAGAGGATTTTGTGAAGTCTCATCATTCTGGTATTATTTGTTTTTTGTTATGAATATGACAAAGATAATATATATTTGTATTCATAAACAAACTTAAATCAATAAACCATGCGTAAAAACATTCTATTTGCTTTTCTCTTTTTAATGGGCGCTATCCCGTCGATCGCCCAGAAGAATTACCAAGTCCAGTCTCCAAACCGGGATATAAAGGTGGAGGTTACGGTAGCTGATAAAGTCGCTTTCTCTATCGTACAGGATCATTCGGAGGTAATGAATTCTGCCGTATCTATGACTTTACAAGGAGGTGAGGTACTTGGCGCTAACCCGAAAGTCTTGAAAGTGACGAAGACCTCGGTAGACAAGGAGATACCCTCTCCGTTCTATAAGAAGGACGTAGTAAAGGATATCTATAATGAGATGCAAATCTCGTTCCGGGGAAACTACGGGCTGGTTTTTAGGGTGTATAACGATGGAGTCGCTTACCGTTTCACGACGAAAAGAAAGGAACCGATCGTTATCGCCGACGAGGAGGCCGTCTATAACTTCCCTTCGGATTATAAGACATTCACCGCTTACGTGAATAGTACGAAGCCGACGTTCGAGGAGCAATTCTTCAACTCCTTCGAGCAGCCCTACGTAAACGAGACGATCTCTAGCCTAAATGATAAACGCCTGAAGATCCTGCCTCTTTTGGTGGATCTGGGAGACGGTCGCAAGGTCTGTATCACGGAAGCCGATCTAGAGGATTTTCCCGGGATGTTCTTGAATAACGAGACGGGAAAAACTTCCTTGAAAGCGGTTCATGCGCCTTATCCGAAAGTGAAGGAGCAAGGCGGCCATAATCAGTTACAGATGTTGGTGAAAGAGCGTGAGAACTATATCGCCAAAACATCCGGAACCCGTTCTTTCCCTTGGCGTGCGTTTATAATCTCCCGGAATGATAAGGAGTTGGCCGATTGCGATATGGTCTACCGCCTGGCTTCTCCCTCCCGGGTAAACGATATCTCTTGGATCAAGCCGGGTAAGGTGGCTTGGGATTGGTGGAACGACTGGAATCTATACGGTGTGGATTTCCGTGCCGGAATCAATAATCCCACCTATAAATATTATATCGACTTCGCCGCCGAGCATGGCATCGAGTACGTAATCTTGGATGAGGGCTGGGCCGTGAACCTGCAAGCGGACATGATGCAAGTAATACCGGAGATCGATCTTCAAGAATTGGTGGATTACGGTAAGTCCAAGAATGTCGGAATTATCCTTTGGGCGGGTTATTGGGCTTTCGCCCGTGATATGGAGAATGTCGTGAAGCATTATTCGGATATGGGCGTGAAAGGCTTCAAGGTGGATTTCTTGGATCGTGACGATCAGGAAATGGTGAACTTTGTTTATGAGGCCTCCGAGGTATGCGCTAAATATAAGATGCTAGTGGATTTCCATGGCGTATTCAAGCCGACAGGTCTTCAACGGACCTATCCGAACGTATTGAACTATGAGGGTGTGAATGGTTTGGAGCAACTGAAATGGTCTCCCGAGTCTTACGATATGGTGACGTACGATGTCACGATCCCATTCATCCGTATGATCGCCGGCCCGATGGATTATACGCAAGGCGCTATGCGTAACGCCGTTAAAGGTAATTATTGCCCGGTAAACTCGGAGCCGATGAGCCAAGGAACCCGTTGCCGCCAGTTGGCTACTTACGTGATCTTCGAGTCTCCTTTCAATATGTTGTGCGATGCCCCGTCTAATTACAGGAGGGAAAAGGAATGTACGGAGTTTATCTCTAACATTCCCACTATCTGGGATGAGACGGTCTCATTGGATGGAAAGGTCTCCGAGTATGTAGCGATCGCCCGCCGTCATGGTAATGATTGGTATATCGGGGTATTGACCAACTGGACGCCGAGGGAGCTGGATTTAGACTTGTCTTTCTTGGGCGAAGGTGATTATATTTTGGAATTATTCAAGGATGGCATAAATGCCGATCGTGCTGCCCGTGATTATAAGAAAGAGGTAATCCCAGTCCCTGCGAATCGCAAATTAAGGATCCGTATGGCTCCCGGTGGAGGCTATGCGGCTCGTATCCAGAAACGATAATTCTTTTTCGTCTAAAGCGACCCTGCCACTCGTCGAATAAACGCTTGCGTTCATAGGCGCAGGCGTTAGATTCGCTTACTTTTATAAAAAACGTATTATGAAACTCACGAGGCAAGATTATATATTGGCGGGAGGACAGGCTTTATTGTGGATCACCTTATGGCTGATTCCTCCTGCGATCGATTTTTTCATACGCTTTAATCCGAGTTCGGCTTTCGAGGTGTGGAAGATTAATACGGGGTTCATTACTCCGTTGGCTATTGTTTTCACCGCTAATTTCTATGTATTGGTTCCCTATTTGCTTTTTCGGGATCGGAAGATGCTCTTTGGGTTGATGAATTTGCTATTGATCACGGGGGCTAACCTATGGATATTTTCTCCTAAGGCGGATTTCCCGGACGAATGGCGTTCGGGAATGTATATGGTCGCTTTCGGAGCGTTCTTTTTACATTTGCTAGTGATTGGATGTGCCGTGGGATTCCGTTATATCGTACGCTGGGGCGATATGCAGATGCGTTTGAAAGAGGAACGGCAGAAAAACGCCGAAGCGGAACTGGCTTGGCTGAAGAACCAGTTGAATCCGCATTTTCTCTTTAATACCTTGAATAATATTTCCAGCTTGGTCCAGATAGACCAAGATACGGCGCAAGAAAGTATCGGGCAATTGAGCGATTTGCTGCGGTATACGCTCTATGAGTCGAACCATGAGCTGGTACCGGTGGAAGGCGAGATCGAGTTCATGAATAATTACATCGAGCTGATGAGATTACGCTGCAATGAGTTGGCTACCGTGGAAGTAGATTTGCAGATTCCGATTAAACCGATGAGGATCGTTCCGCTCTTGTTTATTTCTTTGATAGAGAACGCATTCAAGCATGGCGTGAATAGCCGTAAGTCGTCGTTCGTACGTATTCGTTTCAAGGCGGAAGGAGATAACCTTGTTTTTACCTGCGAGAATAGCGACCATCCGAAACCGGATGTGAACCGTAGCGGATCGGGGATCGGGTTGGAAAACCTGAGGCGTAGGCTGGATCTGGCTTATCCCGGTCGTTACCGATATGATCAGGAGCTCCGGGAAAATAGTTACTTTGTTCAAATAACACTTCGAGACTGCTTATGAAAACACTGACTTGCATGATCGTAGACGATGAGCCCTTGGCGGTGAAGATGCTGGAGGACTTTGTAAGCCGTACGCCTTATCTGAGGCTAGCGGCTTCCTTCAATGATCCGGTACTGGCACTCTCCACGTTGCGTGAGTCTTCGGTGGACGTGCTTTTCTTGGATATTCAGATGCCGGATCTGGACGGGCTGAACCTCTCCCGCATGGTGCCCCCCGGTACGAGGGTGATCTTCACGACCGCCTTTAAGGAGTATGCCTTTGATAGCTATGAGGTGAATGCCCTCGATTTCCTGCTGAAGCCCATCCGATACCATAAGTTTCTCGGAGCTGCGGAGAAGGCCCGCCAATGGTTTGAGATGAGTAGCGTGAAGGAGGAGAGAGGCAGCCTTTTCGTGCGGGTGGATAGCCAGTTGCGGCAGGTGGAAATCTCCCGGATATTATACGTGACGGGTTTGAAGGATTACGTGATGATCTATCTGGAAGGGGAGGTCCGTCCGCTTATCACCCACGTGACGATGAAGGCCATGGAAGAGATGCTGTCTACCGGTCGCTTTATGCGGGTACATCGTTCTTATATCGTGGCGTTGGATAAGATCCGTTCCGTCGACCGGAATAATTGCGTTTATATCGGGAAGGAGATCATCCACGTGACGGATGCCTACAAAGAGGCGTTCAACGCTTATCTGAAAGCTGCTCAACCTTCTTGAACTTGGATGCCCATTCAAAGCTCCTTACGATGGGCATTCTAACGACCTTACAATGCCCATTGTAGGAACCTTATAATGGGCATTCTAAACTTTATGTGTATATTCGTGCCTTAATTAAGAGAAAACGATATGAAGAATAGCATTCCTTTAGGGTTTATCCGGATCTTTATCCTGCTTATATGTCTGACCTCGTGCGGTAGCAAAAAACAACAAAAAGTAGCTTTGCCCGCCGATTTCAAGGGACCGAAGGAGTTGGCTCGCTTATATGGGGTACGTATCACACCGGAAGATAATATATTCTTGTACAACGAGGGGGCCCGTTGGTTAGGTGTACGTCATAAATTGGGAGGGAGCACGAAACGGGGCGTGGATTGCTCCGGTTTCGTATCGATCGTTTATCGGGAGGTATACGGAAAACAGCTGGCTCGTTCCTCGGCGGATATGCTGAAGTATAATTGCAAGAAAGTGAGTCGTGCCAAATTGCAGGAAGGAGATCTGGTATTTTTCAAGACGGGCCGTGGCGGGAAGCGTGGCGTTCCGAATCACGTGGGGATTTACTTGAAAAATGGGCGCTTCATCCATACCAGTACTTCTAGCGGCGTGATGGTAAGTAGCCTTAGCGAACCTTATTATACAAGAACTTGGTTAACGGGTGGTCGGGTAAAATAAAATTACTAAATTCGCGTCTTAGAAAAACTATTAAACATAAATAGAATATGTTGACAATCAAATTAATCACTGAAAACACGGATGCCGTAATCCGTGGACTGGAAAAGAAACATTTTAAGGGTGCGAAAGAAAGCATCGATAAAGTGTTGGAATTGAATGATAAAAGACGTATCGCACAAAATCAATTAGATAAGAACCTAGCGGAGGTAAACGCAACCTCTAAGTCGATCGGACAATTAATGAAAGAGGGCAAGAAGGAAGAGGCGGAGGCCGCTAAGAAACATGTTTCTGAGATCAAGGAGGTGAGCAAGGCTTTGCAGGCTGAGATGGATCAGGCTGCCGAGGAGCTGCAGAACTTACTTTATACGATCCCGAACGTACCTTACGATGAAGTGCCCGAGGGTACCTCCGCCGAGGACAATGTGGTAGAGAAAATGGGAGGTATGGAAACGGAACTTCCGAAGAACGCTCTTCCGCACTGGGAATTGGCGAAGAAATATGATTTGATTGATTTCGATCTGGGTGTTAAGATCACGGGAGCAGGTTTCCCGGTCTATAAAGGACTGGGCGCTCGTTTGCAACGTGCGTTGATCAACTTCTTCTTGGATGAGGCTCGTGATGCCGGTTACTTGGAGATCATGCCGCCTACGGTGGTGAACTCGGCTTCCGGTTATGGTACGGGACAGCTTCCGGATAAGGAGGGACAGATGTATCATTGCGAGGTAGACGACCTCTATTTGATCCCGACAGCGGAGGTCCCCGTGACAAATATTTACCGGGATGTCATTCTGGATGAGAAGCAGTTACCGATCAAGAATTGCGCTTATACACAATGCTTCCGTCGTGAGGCCGGATCTTATGGCAAGGATGTACGTGGTTTGAATCGTTTGCACGAATTTTCTAAGGTGGAGTTGGTTCGGATCGATAAACCGGAGCACTCTAAGCAATCTCACCAAGAGATGTTGAATCATGTGGAGGGATTACTTCAGAAGTTGGAGTTGCCGTATCGCATCCTTCGTCTTTGTGGGGGTGATATGAGTTTCACGGCTGCCCTTTGCTTTGACTTCGAGGTGTATTCCGAGGCACAACAACGCTGGTTGGAAGTTAGCTCCGTGTCCAACTTCGATACGTATCAAGCCAACCGCTTGAAATGCCGCTATCGTGACGAGAATAAGAAAACGCAACTTTGCCATACCTTGAATGGTAGTGCCTTGGCTTTACCCCGCATCGTAGCCGCCTTATTGGAAAACAACCAAACCCCCGAAGGTATCCGCATCCCGAAAGCGTTGATCCCTTACACTGGGTTTGATATGATTAAATAAGAATGAGTGAGGCCATGTTAGGATTTTGATCTTAACATGGCTTTGTTTAAAAATCAAAGAAAGTTATTGTAAGTATATGATGCTTATTTGATTGTTATTACCTATCTTTGCCGCTATAGGACTAAAACATATAAAGCTATGGCACGACCGATTAAAGAAACTCCCGTTTTATACGGTGATGACGCTAAGCGTTTTGATGAACGAATGAAATATAATGAAACGCATAAGGCAACGGAAATAGAGAAAGAACGTATCCGTAAAGCTTATGAGTATATGAATTCAATCATGATTAAATAATTTACTACTATGCAACCAAAACATCTTAACTTGCAAATCCTTTCTGAACAGGTAGATCTACACTCTTTTAACTGTGGCGATGAAGATTTAAATGATTTCTTGATTAATAATGCGTATCAATCTATGATGCACAGAATGTCATTGACTTATATACTGAAAGAAAATGAGCAGGTAGTTGCTTATTTTAGTTTGCTCTTTGATAAAATATCAAAGGAAGATACTAGGAATACGACTTCTTTTATTGAATTTAAAAGTAATAAAGGGCTCATTATGGAAGGTAAGGACTTTAAAAGTTATCCGTCACTGAAAGTTGGACGTCTAGGGGTTAACATTAGTTGCCAAAAACGTCAGTTAGGCCATTTGATACTGGATTATATAAAAAGGCTCACATTGACCCAGCAATTAGCCGGATGTCGTTTTATCACTGTGGACGCTTATCGAACAGCCTTTACTTTTTATGAGAAAAATCGGCATAAGGCGCAAAGAAAAGCAAAGTTCTACATAAATAAATGCAGGTCAGCATCTTGTATGCAGGGCGGGTTGAAGCAGGCTTCGGCATAAAAAGCCTGAAAACACCCCTTTCGGACAA
>OJJP01000835.1_pt1 | contig 10329 bp, 9 predicted proteins | sample 1596261 | NCBI WGS metagenome assembly OJJP01 (sample SAMEA4350154, study PRJEB24818) | metagenome | biome: human; feature: gut; material: faeces | place: Denmark | collected 2013-09
GAAAAGAATTATTCAGATAAACCGAATAGCTAATCCACGGATTGCCCAACGCATGCATATCCGTCGCTATCGGCTGCAACTTAGCCATAATCTGTGACTCCTCGGCTCCCGCAGAAAGTAACACTTGGCGCACGACTGCACCCGAAGCTAACACCGACATGGTTTTGAAACTTTTATATAGCAACGACGCAGGAATGTAATAGGCATCATTCGTATAAAAAGAAATCTCGGGTTGACGACCGGCGATAGCCTTCGCTTCAAAATCCTCAGGAATAATCAAAAATCCGAAAATATCACCCGACTGCATCAACTCCCGAGCCTCGGTAAAGCTATTCAACTTATAGGCAACATCGACCGACTCCTGAGATCCAAGCTGTTGAATAAAATTCCTAGACGTAGAAGTGTGGTCGTGATCGACAATCGCTACCGGAATCTTATGAGGTAATCCTTCGTGCATCAAGGAAAGCAGGAATATGCAACTGAATAGCGGCGCTCCTACCATACAAAGTACATAGATAGGACGCGAAACCAGTTGTTTCAATTCCCGGACAATAGTAGCCCAAAGCCCCGTTTGATATTCCATTCGTTCTGACATATAGACATTCTCGAAGTTACAGAACTTCCTTTTTACTTTTTATCTCTTTTCAACAATACCGACATTCCCGGACGTAGATTATCGACCGGTTCGACCGGACGGGCTTTCACTTGGAAAGTTTTAGCATCGTATTGCCCGGTAACTTTCGTAGCGCGCCATACCGCATAAGATCCCATATCCCGAATATAAAATACTTTCAAAGTCACTTCCTTATTTTCCAATGCCGGAATTACAGCCTGTACTTCGGCTCCCATAGTCAAATTTTCTAACAAGTCTTCCCGAACATTGAACGAAACCCACATATCGTCGAGTTTCAATACATTCATAATCGGAGCACCTAAACTCACCAATTCCCCCACATTCGGAAAAATATCGGAAATTTCACCGTCGGTAGGAGCCGTCAGATAAGAATCCGACAAAATAGACTCGACCTCTGCGACACTACCTTGTGCGGCGGCGACCATAGCGGCAGCGGCAGCCTTATCCTCGGCCTGCGCACCGGCCTTTGCCATTTCATATTGCGATTTAGCCGCACTTTCAGTAGCGACCATTGCTTTATAAGCAGCCTCGGCTTCATCGCGTTTTTGTTCCGAAACTACTCCTTTCTTATACAACGACTGCATACGCTCATACGTCTTCTTGGCGATCGTTAAACCGGCTTGAGCCTGTTGCCACATATCATAGGCAGAATTCAACAGTTCCACGCGCGTACCACTGTCCACCTTTTTATTCTGAGCCTTAGCTACGGTTTCCATAGCCTCGGCCTGTGAGAGTTTCGCCTCTACCAACGAAGAATGAATATGTACCAATGTATCCCCCGCCAGAACATGCTGTCCCTCCTCTACCATGAATTCGACCACTCGGCCGGGCAACTTTCCTGAAACCCGTACTTGTGTCGCTTCGGCTTGCCCTTGAATAATTTGGGGCTCCGGTTTAAGCAAGAATAATCCGATCAAGGCCAAAACAACTATAATGACAATCAAAGCAATGAGGCCTACGACCAAACTGCGCTCTTTCTTTTCTCTTAGATTTTCCATTGTAAATCTGTTTTGCTATTTTTTATATTTTCTATTTTCAATATTTCATAGTGCCCAAAGCCTTAGCCAAATAAACCTCGCAAAGTCGGGTATCGATTTCGGCATCTATTTTTTCCGATTGGGCTTCGAGCCATGCTGTTTGAGCTTCAAGAACATTTGTCGTCGTAAGTACTCCCTCTTGAAATCCAAGTTGCGCATTCCTCAAATTTTCATCGGCTTTCTCCAAATTTTTCACAGCCATTTTATAAGTTCTATAAGCCTCCGAAGTTTTAAAAGCCGCTTGACTTACCTGCAATTCTATCTTTTCTTTCACGTCGGCCAATTCCAACTTGGCAACAACCGCTTCACTCTTAGCGGCACGAATCTTATTGTAGTTCTTTCCCCAATGAAGGATTGGAATATTGAGCATTACTCCCACGCTGAACATACCATCGAACTCGTTTTTAAATCCGTTAAATACGTTGGGATTAGTAAAAGAATAAGTCCCCACCAAAGCCAACTTGGGTAACATATCGGAAAGAGCCAAGTTTTTCTTCTTTTCATAGATTTTCGCCGCATAATTAAGACTCAACACTTCGTTCCGATTTTTAAAAACCTCCTCCATATTATACGACAACGGAGTCTCCTGCGGAGCTACACGCTCCAACGATTCATCTTCAAGCGTAAATATAGAATTGACCGGCAACCCGCAGATTTGAGCCAAAGCCATACGCGACAAAACCAATCCGTTATCGACCTTAGCAAGGGTTATCTGAGCGGCATTCAACTTCACGGCTACGGTCAATCCGTCTGACTGAGTCGCAACTCCTTCGGCTATCATCTCTTGTACATGCCGGTTCAACGTATCGAGTAAAGCCGTATAACTCTCGGCCAGTTTTCTCTTATGAACGAGAGAGACCACTTGCCAATAAGCCTCATCTGTCTGATAAATAATTTCCTTCTCGGCCGTATTCTTCTGCGACACCGCCAACTTCTCGGCATATCCGGCAATATCGTTCAATGCCTTTATCTTACCCCCCATAAAAATAGGTTGCGTCAGTGTCACCAACCCGGCATACACATTATGTACATCGAACTCGAAAGCCTCTTTCGGGATCATGGCGACAGTCGACGGTATAGGCTGCCCGTTGTTCAATATAGGTTGCCCGGTCGCCGGGTTAGTTACTACATTATACTTGTATTCTTGACTGGCTAAATCGAATGTCTTTGTAGGCAAATATTGGTCGGACTCCAAAAGCGATATCGACTTTTGATTATACATATAAGACCCGGTAAAATCTATTCCCGGGAAATAAGCTCCCCTAGCCGATTTTTTTGTATAGCCTGCCCCTTTCACCTTTTCTTCGGCTATACGTAGTTGCTTATTATTCTTTAATGCCATCTGTCGGCAAGAATCGAGCGAAACCGGTTGTTGTGCCGAACCCATCAGAAAAGATAACAAGAAGGCTGCTAACAATGCCCTCCCTGCCCATATGCTTCCATTTATTTTCATACGCTTCTATTTATCTCTTACTTTGCTTTAACGAAACTAATACTTGCTTTGCTTATAGTTGCATAAACAATTTTCTTTCTTAAAAAAATAATGCACCCGGCATTACACCGCAAAAATACGCCGAGTTTAGCATTAAACAAATATTTAAAGATTTTAGTTTTCTATTTTTACTATTTTTTAAGAATCGGCTATGAATTTTTCCACGCTGTATTCGAAAGCTATTTTCGAAAGCATTTTTCATGAACGAAAAAAACTCAATAACCAAACGATAGAATGCTACCGAAAATATACTTCATAAGATACATAGAAAAATCATCTCTCTACGCAAAATATCGACTCAGTCGATATTTTCTCCTTTTATACCTCTACCCCCTCAATCAAAGATTATATGATTTTTTCAACCCCCTCGCCCTGCGGGCTCTTCCCCTATTGCTGCGCGACACAGAGGGAGAGGGCTAAAACTCACTTCGGAGATTTCAATAGAGGAGAGGAGTTGAATAATCTGGTACTAACTATGAAGTGAAATGTTTCCAGTTAGGTTCAACTTGTTCAATTTTTTGGGGCACTTCACAAATGAATAGAGGGTTACTTTTAAACTCCTCCCCTGTGTTTTGCACAGCAAAATATAGGGGAGGTGGCACGTAGTGACGGAGGGGTTAAATTTTTCAAGAATCTATTCGGCCGCTTTTTAACCATTCACCAAGAAGACAGAAATACACTTATCGACAAGAGATTCATCGCTAAAATTCAAGTCTGCCTCCCCACAAATTATCGACAAAGCCAAAATATCGATAAAATCGGGAAGAGCTTTACCCATACTTTCACATCGGCCCAATTCTCCAAACAAATACAGAGGCGGAAGCTATTGTTTCAAAGTGAACGAACGAGTCCCTATCATATAGTTATCGGCAAAGATATCCACGCGATATTCCCCGGGATATAAAAATTCTTCCACAGCCCAATACATTGTCACGTCATTCAATTCTTCACCTGTATATTCAATCAATTTTCGGCAAGAATAATTTATTTCACGATCTTCAAAAGGAAATACATCGGCCCTATCCTTCACCAATACATCTCCATCGGGTTTTACAATACGGGCATAAATATATTTCTCACCGACTTCGGCCGTTACATTTTTAGCTATGGAGAATGTTATCTTTATTTTATCGGTCTTTTTAATTTTTTTTGCAGTTTTTCCTCTCGAATCTATCGGAGTCACCACAATACCTACGGCATCGAGCTTTGCCGCTAATGTTACCTTTTCGGTCAATTCCTCTCGTTCTTGTTTCAATTGACTTGCTGTTTGCGCTACCTCTCTATACCGCCGGGTCACTTTCGCATTCTCTTCCCGCAACTGTTTATTGGCGACATTCAACGAATCGATTTGCATCACATAATGACGCATAATTCCCCGCCGCGTAGTCAACTCCCGCTTTAATTCCTCGATACGAGCCGAACTCGTATTTTTCACAGTCCGCAACTCTTCCAACAATCGTTGAACTTTCACCTTCTCGGCATCGAGCTTTTCGATCAACGAATCGTTATTGAACATCATCTTCTGCCCCTCGAACTGATCGTATTGGGCAGCCAAATCGCTATATTCTTTTTCAAGCTCGCTCCGCTGTTTGTCTATCTCCACTTGCTCCTTGAAATCGGACATTTCTTTATGTTGCATGTATATGAAAATCCCGGTTCCCAACAATGCGACGACCAGAACAGCGATAACAACCCATACCAAATTACTCCTTTTCATAATATACAGAAGCTTATTTTTTTCTTGCAAAAGTAAATCATTATCGAATATCAATCAAGAACAGACAGATTATTTAAGTTATAAATGTTAAATTATATTCTTCCTCAAATTCGAAAAAGGAATCATGCAGCTCTTCATTTCACCAAAGAAATATTGGAAGAACAAAATCTTTTTGTCATAAAAATAATTAAGTTAACACCGTTGCAAGCTATTTTCCCTATCTTTGTGAAATCTTAGATAAGTTATGCACCTAAGCGATTATGGGAAAAATAATTGATTTTTTCAAAAAGCACCCGATAATCAAAACGTTAGTATTGATGATTATCGTTTTTTTTCTGCTGATAGCACTCACTCTATACGGGTTAAAGCTATATACACGGCACGGGAAAGCGGTCATTGTCCCCGAGGTCAAAACAATGATTTTACCCGATGCTCTACGCATACTCGATCGGGAAGGATTTCGGTACGACATAATAGACTCTCTGTTTATCGACGGTGCGGTTCCGGGCAGTGTCATCGAACAGACCCCTGCTGGTGGAAGCAAAGTAAAAGACGGTCGAATTATTTATCTATCGATCAACGCTTACTCCCCCAGAATGATTTCTTGTCCAAAAGTCTCCGATATGTCGCTTCGCCAAGCTCTTTCCACCTTAGAAAGTGTAGGGTTGACAGACATTAAAACACAAAATGTACCATCGGAATACCCCGATCTCGTTATCGGTATACAATACAAAGGCGAAAACCTCGAACAAGGAGATAAAATTCCTGCGGGAAGTTCCTTAACTCTACTTGTGGGAGACGGCATACCCGAAGAATATCTCGACTCGACGATCGACGAGATTCCACAAAATGCGGAAGAAGCACCTCTCACCGATGAAAGTTGGTTTAACTAAACAATCTCGAATGCAATGAACACTTGCGACGAAGACATAGAAGCCGATGACAAAATCATCGCAGAAGAAGGTGAGCGGGAATTGTATGAACACTTCCGGTTCGTGGCAGACAAAGGACAAAATCTATTACGAGTAGATAAATTTCTCGTAGCACGTCTCGAAAGTTCTTCCCGTAACCGGGTACAACAAGCAGCCGAAGCTGGCTGTATTCTCGTAAACGGGAAAGCGGTCAAGTCGAACTATCGCGTAAAGCCGCTCGATGTCGTGTCTGTCGTCATGGATCGACCCAGATACGAATTCGAGATCATACCCCAAAACATACCGCTCGATGTCGTATACGAAGACAAAACCGTCTTGGTTGTCAACAAACCGGCTGGATTGGTCGTACACCCCGGACACGGGAATTATAGCGGGACACTGGTAAACGCATTGGCGTACTATTTCCGGGATACCCCCGACTATGATGTAAGCGACCCCCGTTTAGGATTGGTACACCGTATCGACAAAGACACTTCCGGATTATTAGTCATAGCCAAGACTCCCGAAGCCAAAACAAACTTGGGATTACAGTTTTTCCATAAAACTACCCAAAGACAATACATAGCTTTGGTATGGGGTATTATGGAAAATGACGAAGGAACGATAACCGGAAATATCGGTCGTAGCATCAAAGACAGATTACAAATGACCGTATTTCCCGAGGGAGACTTCGGTAAACATGCGGTAACTCATTATAAAACCTTAGAAAGATTGGGATATGTTTCTATCGTCGAGTGTAAGCTCGAAACAGGGCGGACACACCAAATCAGGGTACACATGAAACATATCGGACACACTCTTTTTAACGACGAACGTTACGGGGGAAACCAAATTCTCAAAGGAACGACCTTTACCAAATACAAACAATTTGTACAAAACTGCTTTGAAATTTGCCCCCGGCAAGCCCTACACGCCAAAACTCTCGGATTCAAACACCCCGTAACAGGAGAAGAGATGTTTTTCGATTCCCCCATACCGCAAGATATGACCTTGCTGTTTGACAAATGGCGTAATTATACGGCCAATCGAGATATATAAAACATAAGAATAAAAACAATAGACGGTTCTATACCTTAAAAATATTAATGTTATGGAATGCCCAAAAGAATTTGACGATATTCGACCTTTTTACGACAGTGAATTTCACGACAAAATGAAAGTTCTGGTTACAGAACCCGGATTCGAGCACGCTGTTCGTTACGTACTCCGCGACATTAACTACGAACTATTCTGCCAAGAATTGTTGACTATCGACAACAAAAAAGACTTTCAATTACTGGTTATGCGCTCTTTCCTAGAAGGGCTAACTCAGAAAACCACCAAAGGACTTACCGGGAACAATCTCGATGTGCTCGATAAGGCAAAAAGCTACACATTCATGTCCAACCATCGCGACATTGTGCTCGATGCCTCTCTACTCAATCTGCTACTCATTCGAAACGGAATAAAAACCAGTGAAATAGCCATCGGAAACAATCTGCTCATATACGATTGGATATCCGATTTAGTTCGGCTCAACAAGAGCTTTATCGTCAAACGAGACGTAGGCGTGCGCCAAATGCTCGATGCGGCACGACAGTTATCGGGATACATACATTTCGCTATCACGAAAAAAAACGAATCGGTATGGATAGCCCAACGGGAAGGCCGTTCAAAAGATTCCGACGACCGCACACAAGAATCTCTCATTAAAATGTTAGGCATATCCGGAGAGGGAGACCTTATAAATAACCTGAAAGAAATAAACATTGTTCCGGTCTCCATATCCTACGAATATGACCCCTGCGACTATCTCAAAGCACACGAGTTCCTGCTCAAACGAGACAATCCCGATTTTAAAAAATCCCAAAGGGACGATTTGCACAGCATGGAAATAGGTCTGCTCGGCTTCAAGGGGCGTGTACATTTTCAAATATCCCCGTGCATCAACGACGAACTTGACAAATTATCGGCAATCGACGAAAAATCGGAATTACTGGCCAACATACTCAAAGTAATAGACAAGGCCATTCATACCAATTATAAAATATATCCCGGTAACTATATCGCTTACGATATTCTAGACGGACAGAAACGTTTCGCCGACCGTTACACAAATAAAGACCAAACCACTTTTGCCAATTACCTGAACTCACAATTGGCAAAAATCCCCGACGTAACGAGTAAAGACAAAGACTTCCTGAAAGAGCGCATTCTCTCCATGTATGCCAATCCGTTGAAAAATCAATTGATAGCATTAGGGCAAGAAGCCTGAATGACAACACAATAAGGAAACGATGAGTGTTGCGTTGAAAACACTCATCGTTTCTTTCTCAACATTCGATAAAATTATATGCGGTTACCCCTTCTTCTCATTTTACTTCCACTGTTGGCTCTATCGGCCGATTTCTATATCTTTCGACGCAACTTTCGTCATAAATCTAAATGGATAAAAATTCTTTGGTGGGGCCTTTCCTTAGTCACTCTCCTTCTCGTGTGTATAGGGGTGACGGGGCTATTCGCTTTTCCGGGGAAGCTCGATATAAATATCTCCATGTGGATATTCTATATTTTCTTCTTGGTCTACATGCCCAAATGGTTTTACTCCATATTTTCTCTATTCGATTACGTCCCCCGTCTATGGAAAAGAAAGAAAGGGAAATGGGGGCACATTATCGGTACGACATTAGCACTGTATGTCATCGGGTCCATGCTCTACGGCGCATTCTATGCCCGACAACACCCCATATATAATTACAGGACAATCTCTTTTCCCAATTTGCCGGAAGGCTTCGACGGATATCGCATCGTCCAATTCTCCGACCTCCACCTCGAAACTTTGGGCTCCGCAGCCGATTACCTGCCCCGATGGATAAACCGCATTAATCAACTACACCCTGACCTTATCGTTTTTACGGGAGACCTCGTCAACCGCCGAGGAAACGAACTGCCTCCTTACATGAACGAACTTTCCCGTCTCTCTGCGCCCGATGGAGTATATTCTATCTTGGGGAATCACGATTACGGCGACTATTTCCATTGGGAAAACCCCGAAGAAAAAGAACAAACACTCCGTTCTCTCATCGTCAACGAGGAAAAAATGGGTTGGACGATGTTGAACAATCGTTCGATATTTCTTCACCGGGGAAACGACAGCATCGCCCTTATCGGTGTTGAAAATTGGGGACTTCCACCTTTCCCGCAATACGGGAAATTGGATCAGGCATATTCCTCGTTGAACGATTCGGTTTTCAAAATACTGCTCTCTCACAACCCGCTGCATTGGAAACACGAAGTTATTCCACACTCAAACATCGACCTCACTTTATCGGGACACACCCACGCCATGCAGCTGAAATTAGGCTGGGAAGGATTTGAATATTCTTTTGCCGAACCCTTGTATCCCGAATGGAGCGGTCTATATACCGCCCCCGATAAACATCAAATGTTATACGTCAATGAAGGTATCGGTTGTGTATTCCTTCCCATGCGAATCGGCGCCCGCCCCGAAATCACGATTATAACATTAAAGAAAGAATCATGAATACATCGATATACAAGCTCCTGTCACAATCACTGGGTTTTGCCGAGAAACAAATCGAAAAAACAATCGAACTGCTCGACAGCGGAGCCACTATTCCTTTCATCAGCCGTTACCGCAAAGAGGCTACCGGTTCCCTCGACGAGGTACAAATAGGTAATATCAAGGAAGCATACGATAAACTATGCGAGACCGAAAAACGAAAAAAATTTATCATTTCGACAATCGAGGAACAAGGAAAGTTGTCGGAAGAGTTGAAACAACGCATAGATTCTTGTTGGGACATTACCGAGCTCGAAGATATATACCTACCCTATAAACCCCGTAGAAGAACCCGTGCAGAGATAGCCCGGGAACATGGATTAGAGCCCCTAGCCAAAATCATCATGGCGCAAAAAAGCGAAAATATAAAAACGAGTGCCGCCCGATTCGTTACTCCCGAAATCCCCGATGAGCAAACAGCGGTCGAAGGAGCTTGCGACATTATCGCCGAATGGGTCTCCGAGAACGAACGAGCCAGAAATACCATTCGGCGTTGTTTCGAGCACAGCGCTGTCGTCCATGCAAAAGTCATTAAAGGGAAAGAAATCGAAGGCGATAAATACCGCGATTACTTCGAATGGAGCGAACCGTTACGACGTTGTGCTTCCCATAAAATCTTAGCGGTGAGACGAGGAGAAAATGAAGGTATTCTCAGAGTTTCTATTACCCCCGACGACGATACAGCGATAGAACGGTTACAACAAATATTTATCAAAGGCTCAGGAGAAACGTCGAACCTTGTCGACAAAGCGATAAAAGATAGTTATAAAAGACTTCTGCGCCCTTCCATAGAAAGTGAATTCGCCGCCGCCTCAAAAGAAAAGGCAGACAACGAAGCTATCCGAATTTTTGCGGAAAACGTGCGACAATTACTTTTAGCACCACCATTAGGACAAAAACGAGTATTAGCCATAGACCCGGGATTCCGGACCGGCTGTAAAGTAGTTTGTCTCGA
>OJJP01000838.1_pt1 | contig 10283 bp, 11 predicted proteins | sample 1596261 | NCBI WGS metagenome assembly OJJP01 (sample SAMEA4350154, study PRJEB24818) | metagenome | biome: human; feature: gut; material: faeces | place: Denmark | collected 2013-09
ATATCAATGGGTGCGCTCACTCATTCGGTTAAGGCTTTTGATATTTCTCTTAAAATAAAATAAGCCTGAATTGAAAAAAATTTAAATCCAAAACCAAAAAAGCAGCGGTGATTATTCTTCATCGCTGTTTTGTGTTGTTTGGGTCGAAATTAAATTGTTGTGCTTGTAAAATGCAGGGAGCATTGCATAATGACGATGATTTTATAATCGGAAGTTGTGATAACAATTAGCAAGATTCTTGTATATTTCTGTCGGTATCGCAAGATTTCCTTTTCCGACTCCAAGCAAAATATCGGGTTTTGTTGCTCCGTGAAAGTCACTTCCGCCGCTTTTCAAAAGACCGTATTCGTCACAGATTTTCTCGGCAAGCTCTGTTTCGGCTTTGTTAAAAAGCGAATAGTACGCCTCCGTTGCGTTAAGACCGCAAGCCTTTGCTTTTGGCAGAAATTCTCTCAACTCATCTTCGTTCATATTGAGAAACGGGTGTGCCAGAACGGATATTGAACCGAAACCTTTCAGCTTTTCAATTATATACAGAGATGACGGTCTTTTCGGCGGAACATAGTAGCCGAACTTCGACATAAGCAAGGTTTGAAATGCCTCTTTGACAGAAGAAACATAGCCCTTTTGCATAAGAGCGGCGGCGATGTTTGCACGGTTTACAAAGCCGTCAACCGTGCTGTTTTTGATTTTGTCATAGTCGAGAATATAGCCGTCTTTCGCAAGATTTTTAACGAGCAGTTTGTTGCTTTCCTCCTTTAATTTTTGCGACTCAGCCATAATTTCGGTTATGTCTGAATAGCTTTCTTTCTTGATAAACAGACCGACAATGTGCAGCTGTTTTGAATTGTATTCGGTTGAAAATTCAATCCCCGCAACGGTGGTTACGCCGTACTTTTTACCTGCCGAAACAAATTCGTCAAGTCCGGCAACCGTGTTGTGGTCGCAGAGTGCAACGGCGTCAAGCCCGATTTCTTTGGCTTTTAAAACGATTTCCGTAGGTGAAAATGTGCCGTCCGAAAATGTTGAATGTGTATGCAAATCGCAGAACATAAAATTCCCCCGATACAAAATGGAGTGGGATAATTTTACCCACTCCATTTTAGCATATACGGCTTGCAAATTCAACGCAGATGAATATTTCACACAAGCTTTTTCAGTTTCATTGCAAGGTCGGCAATGTGATTTACTCCGTTTCTGAAAACATAGTCAAACTCGCCGGCATAGGTTTTGACTTTGCCGTTAAATCCCTGTTTAAAGCGGTAGACACCGTAGTTTTTATGCGTTTCGTCATACCAATAGGGAATACCGCAAAAATCGTATGTATGGCAACCGCTCTCAATTGCGTACTTAATCATCGTCCATTGCATAAGATAATTCGGCATATATTTTCTGTATTCGTTTGATGAACAGCCGTAAACATAGCTTGCAACATTTGCATAATTTACAAGCAATGCACCCGACAAAACTTTTCCGTCAAGTTTTGCGATACATAGCTTTGCGTTGCCGTGAAATGCCTGTAAAAAATTTCTGAAATATTCTTCCGAACGGATTTCAAAGCCGTCACGCCTGCCTGTTTCTTTCATAAGCTCCATAAAATCGTCAAGCTCATCTTCACCGCAGAATTTACACTCAACGCCTTTCCTCATTGCAAGGCGGATGTTGTACCGCCATTTTGATTTAAAATTTGCAAAAACTTCATCACACGATTTATCTTTTATGTCAAGCACATAATTTTCTTTGCATTGGGTGTTGTCATATCCTCGTTTTTCACCGTGATAAACAAAGCCGAGGTCAACAAGATTTTTAATCGAGATAAAGTCGGTTTCGTCAATCAGCGGATCGGTTTTGAGTGTGTATGCGTGATATTTTTCTGCAATCAGTTTTATCTGCTCAAATATTTTTCTGACGGTTTTACTGTCGTGAGTGTCGCATACAAAGCCCCTCGGTGCATAAAGCATTGCCGTGTTGAGAATCGGTATTTTCTTTACAAGCACAAGTGTACAACCGTTGATTTTTCCGTTTTCATCACGAACTGCAACATACTCGGGAATCCAACCTTTTTTAACCTTTGCCCAGTCTGCCGACTGCATAAAGTTTCCGTATTTACTGTTTTTACAAAATTCCTCATACTCTTTAATATCCATAAAAAAACAAGCCTTTCGTAAGTGTATCTATACTATACAAAAGGCTTGTTTCTGAATTTGTTCAAAAATGTATCATAGTTGTTTCATAACACATAATAATCAAATTGTTCGTTGTTTATTTTGCTGTATTCCAAAAACGGCTGCGGGCAGATGTTGATGCTGAAAGATTCGGGACTTACATTAACCGTTATTGAATCGGAACTGACACCCCAGTATTTTATGAGTGCATCGGACAACTCCTGTTCATAACTGTCGCTGTACGGAATAACCGAATACAGCGGATTTTCACTCTCGGTACCGCTGTCCGACAGGTAGGTTGTATCAATGTTAAGCTCATAAATTGTAAAGGTTTCCGTGTCAAACAGCATTGTTATGTTTAGTCCGTATCGTGCGCCCTCTTTGGCATAGTTGCATGCGACAAACATAATATCGGACGAAACGATTACATTGCCGTCAAGTGTTCCACGCATTGTAAGTTTGTAACCGCTACAGCTGTCAAATGTAAAAAACTGCGGAATGTAGCCTGCAATATTGGAAAATAAATTTGTGTCTTTAAGCGAATTTGCAAGATTGCTTATCGCTTTTTTGGCATAGCTGATTACAGTTTCTGCTTTCGGAGCATTGTTTTGAAGAACCCAGACGGTATCTTCGCTTGAAACGAGTTTCAAAAATTCTCCGCCGCTCAAAGTAGTTATATCGGCGGTAAGTTTAAATGTTTCGGCTGTGTTTCCGACAGAATCCCGATTGTCCGTTACCGAATAATAAAAGCGGGGGAGAAACACAACGGTTGCGACTACGGTCAAGGTGAGCAGAGTGCAGATGATATATTTTGCGGATTTTTTAAGGTTAAATTTCATCTTCAAAATCCTCACTTTCCTCAGAATTATCGGCAAGGCTTACCGTAAAGCTGATGTCCGTACCCTTGCCGACTTCACTGACAATTTCAAGAGTTGAGCCGTGAAGCTTTGCAATTTCGTTGCAGATTGAAAGCCCGAGTCCGGCTCCGCCCATACTCCTTGAACGGGATTTGTCAACCATATAAAACGGTTCGGTAATTTTGGCAAGGTCATCTTCCGCAATTCCGCAACCGCTGTCGGTAACGCAAAAACGGTATCTGTCGCTGTCAACATATCCCGTGAGTGTAACAGGCTTTCCGCTCTCACTCGCTTTGCAGGCATTGTCAATCAGGTTGTACAAGAGCGTTTTCAAGAGCGACGGCTCTGCGTTGACTTCTGCTTTTTCAACATTTAATTTGAGTTTCACACCGTATTTTTTCAAAATAAAGAGAACAGACTTTTTAATGTCATCGGCAATTATGTCCGTTTTGATGTTTACGGTTTTGATTTCGTCATTTTTCAAAACTATAAGGTTTAGCAGATTAAGCGAAAGCGCCTCAAGCCGACTGCCCTCTTTGTAGATAAGGTCGGCACATTCTCTGCGTTGTTTAGGCTCCATTTCATAAGAACGGAGCATATCCGCATAACCTATGACAGATGTCAGCGGAGTTTTTAACTCGTGGGTAAAATCCGCAATAAAGTTGTCACGATTCTGCGTTGCAAGCTTTAGCTGTTCAATGTAGTCTTCAACATAATCTGCCATGGTGTTAAAGCTCTGCGAAAGCTCGGTTATTTCGGTTGAAGATGTAATGCCGTGGCTTTCCTTTACTCTCATATTAAAGTTGCCCTCGGCAACTTCCTTTGACGCATCCTTTAACTTAACAAGCGGTCTTGTCAAAAGCTTTGAGAAGATTACAAGCAGAATTGATGCAAACAACGCAACGCCTATGAGAATGAACTGATAAATTGTGCAGTACATATCACGGTCGCTGTACACGCTTGTTATATTGTCAACAGTTTCAATATAACAGCTTTTGGTTACAAGCTGAATTTTGCTTATTGTCTGAATGTAGTATTTTTTATTTTCAGTAACTACTCTGCTTTTTCTGGAATTTACCGACATACCGTGGGCAAATTCATTTTCTGCCGAAAAGCTGAGCTCGTTTATTGAACCGATTTTGATTTTAGAATCCGAATTACCTGCAATTTGTTTTGCAAATCCGATTGCCGAAACGCGCAGATATTCCAAGTTTCCGTAGGTGGGCAGATTGTTGTCTGCATATACCGAAAGTGCCGTTGTGATGTAATTGTTGTTCTTTTTGGCTGAGTCAATGCGGTTGTTCAGCGTGTTTGTAAAAACGGTGTTGATGAGGAGAAAACCTCCCGCACCGAAGGAAGTAATTATAATAAGAAAAGTAATAAAAAATATTTTCCACGAAAATTTCATTAGGGCTTTCCCTCCGCTTATTCAACAAGACGGTAACCGACTTTATACACAGACTGAATGTTGTCTTTTAAATCAAGCTTTTTTCTTAACCGCTGAATATGCAGATCCACGGTTCTTGTATCACCCATATACGGTTCATTCCATACCCTTTCGTAAATCATTTCACGGTAAAGGGCAATGTTTTTGTTGCGTACAAAAAGCAGAAGTATTTCGTATTCCTTTAATGTAAGGTCAATTTGTACTCCGTTTTTGGTGACTATTCTTGAATTTGTGTCAATTACTATGTCTTTAAAGCTGAGTTTTGTTTTTGCCTTGTTGTATCTTCGCAGTACCGCATCGACTCTTGCCTGAAGTTCCGAAATGTTAAACGGTTTTGTTATGTAATCGTCAGCCCCCAGGTTAAGCCCGTAAACCCTGTCCGATATATCTGATTTTGCAGTAATGAAAATTACGGGTGTGTCAAAGCCTTTGATGTAGTCCATAAGCTCAAAACCGCTGATTTTCGGCAACATAACATCAAGCAGAATAAGGTCAAAGTGCTTTTTCTCCAGAACATCGGCACAGCTTTCGCCGTCAAACACACAATCGGTTTTGTGCCCGTGCCGAGAAAGAGCCATTTCAATAAGATTTGAAATATTCTTTTCGTCCTCAACAATCAATATGTCAGCCAACAACCCCACCTCCAAGACACAGTTTATATTGCCATTGTATCATAGATGTATCATTTTTTTCAAATTATCTTTTTTTTGCAGAGCTGTATCCCAAAATCGGTCAATGCAGAATATTGTCAAATTATGTGCAGTTGTTAATTATTTCACGAACCGTGCTTGAAAACAAAGTCGAATAATGGTATTATTTTATGCAAGCAAAGCATTTTGAAAGGAAGATTACAATGGGTAATTCTAAATCGGTAAAAAAAGGCGTTGCAGTTGTAACGGCAGTTATTGTTGCTGTTGTTATGGTTTGCGTTTCGATAGTTTGCAATTTGTTTTCAACAAAAACAGAAAGCTCAAATCAGACATATCTTGATGACGCAAAGGCTCAGCTTACAGAATACAGCGATAACTATAACTACACTAAATTTGAGTTTATGAACTCACTTTTTGAAAAGGCAAATGTAATTGCGAGTGTTGTTACGGAAAATACTTCGGCTGACACAAATGCCTCACTTGTAAAGAACCTCGGCATCAATTCATTTGTTATGACAGATGCTGACGGCAAGATTATCGCATCGTCAGACGATAAAAGGTCGGCACAAATTTCCTTGATGACGAAACAACAAAGCAGTTCAAGGCTAACCTCAAGGGTATGAAGGTCAAGAGCATTTCAGAGCCGAAAGTCGTTGAGGGCGAGGACGGTGTGTATAACCTCATGGCTTGCGTTGCAAGAACAGAGGGCGGCATCGTTATTATTGATACAAATACAAGCGACTATTCGGCTGTTATCGGTGCTGATATTGCAAAAAGCTGCAAGGGGGATACAATCATCGTTAAGAACGGCGAAGTTGTAAGCACAAATATGAACCTTGGCGATAACGGTCTTAAAAGCGCAGGTATTACAGACGAAATGATTTGTTCGGAAAATTTCAATGTTACAATCGACGGCACAACATATTCACTCAGCAGTATGCCGTCAGGTGAATATACAATCATCAGCGGACAGGCTGCGACAGAAAGCGGTTTCAATATGATTTACGGTGTCGTAATTCCGTGTGCCGCAGGTGTTGTAATGATTATCATTTCCGGAATTATACTCAGCCTTGGCACAACAAAGAAAAAGAAAAACGAGTAATTGTTAATTACAGCATACAAACAAGAAGTGGACATTTCACGAAATTTGTATGTAAAATGACGAAAAGGTCATAAATTCAAGAAATATCTCCGAAAACATTTTGCTTTAGCACAAAGAATATTGTGCCGAAAAATATTGCATAACCATATTTTGGTGATATAATAATGGCATAAACAAAAAAGACGCAAAGCAAAGGAGCTTCTGAAAAGGAGGCTCCTTTTCTGTTTATCTTTTTTGGTATCTTAAAAAGGGGAAATTATTATGACACCTGAGAAAATTGTTGAAAACCATAAGAAATATGTCCTCCAGTCATGGAGCAAGCAGGGTAATCTCAATCCGATTCCCGTTGCAAAGGCAGACGGAATTTACTTTTACGATTTTGACGGTAACAGATATACAGATATACAGATATGTCATCACAGCTTGTAAACCTCAATCTCGGTTACGGAAATAAAGCAATCGGTGATGCAATCATCGGCGTGAAAGCCGATATGGCTGACCATATTTCTTCAAGAAAGCTTGAATCGGCATTTGAACGAACAATTTATTCCTACAAAAAGCACTGGGGCGGCTTTAAGGTTGACAACATGATGTTCTATATCCTCAATGACTTTTCCGATGATGAAATTGAAAGCATAGCCGAAAAATTCAGTCGGAAAAGGAGAGGTATGTAAGCGTCAACAAGCTGTATGTGGCAGTGAGCAAAACAAATAACAAGCTGAAATCACTCCCGAAAACATACCGGATTGTTTTAAGAATGCTAAGGCTTGCCGTCCGTGCAGATATGACGCCTATGTTCTATGACCGACTTGAAGTTAAAAAGCTGATTCTTGCGGTTGACGATATTTCATTGCTTGAAAGTATCTATAACGAAAATCTCAAAAAGCTTGAAGTGTATGGCCGTGACAACGGCACGGATTATATGAGTTTTTTAAGTCTTTACCTAAAGTATGACGGAAGTTTTCAGAGGGTTGCTCAGTAAACCTTTGTTCACCGCAACACCATAAATTATCAGCTTGCAAAAATCAAAAAGATTCTCGGCAATAGTCTCAAAACCTTTGAAGAACGATTCAAAATTATATTAGCCTTTGAAGTATTAGCATTTGAAGTTTGTGATGTGCCTTGACCGCCTCCGTCCCCGTCACGATGTTAATACTGAAAATCCCCCGACAGCCTAACGGAAACCGCTGTCGGGGGATTTTTTATGTGTTTATTTTATATTTGATTCTTGTACCGTATTTTGTCGATGAAAGCAGACCGAGTCTTTCAAATTTCTGCACAAATCCTCTTATTGTGGCATATGCGGCATTTTGAAAGTCCTTTTCAAGCATTTTGGTGGAAAATTCGTCTGTACCGTAATTTGACAGTACAAATTTCCAAAGCCGGGATTCTTTTTCGGTGACTTCACCGTTATCAAGATATTTTTTGTATTCACGGAGAAGATTTTCGTCAGTTGTTTTCTCGTTATATGCATTGTACACATTATCGGCAAAATAGATTAAAAACGGTGTAATGTCAATTTTACCGCTGTATCTTTTGTTTTCTTCAATTGCGGTGTATGCGTTATAATATGCTTTGTGAGTTTTTTCAATTTTGCTTGAAAACGGTACTCAAGCAATTTGTTTTTTACAATGCGTTCTGTTTTGCCATAGGCGGTTTTACGCATTTTCTTTCCGTTAATATCAAGAGTAATTTGCCCTGCATAGCTCTTTCGTCTTTCAACATAATAAATTGAACCGTCACCATAATCCCAGTATTAAGAATTTTGTCAACATCTTCATTTGGCAAATGAATCATATGCCTGTGCATTTGACCGTCAAAATCTTCAAAAGCCACCACAAGGTCATTTGTCTTCTTTCAATGCTCCACTAATGCTCTAATCATCTTATCGTTATTGTCCATAACTATATCTCCTTTAAATAAATTAAAATAAAAGAATACGAAGCTAGATAATTAAATTTTTTAGTAATCGGAATTTTAGTTTTTTGAAAGCTTTTATAAAATATTGAATTTTCACATAATGTATGCTAAAATAAAGAAGCCAAACAAAAGGGCTATGTGTTTTTCGGATGCGTAGCTTGTCTATGTACTCCTTTTTAATAATATTTTATTTTCGTAAAAAATGAACCTTTTCGACATTTCAATTGTCTAATATATAGAAACGCAAAAAAATTATAAAGGAGAAAGTTATGAAGATAAAAAAGAAGATTATTTCGGGCTTACTTATTGCCACTACTCTTGTGAGCCTTTGTGCCTTTAGTGCAGGAGCAGTAAGCACAGACAAAAAGTTTTCAGTCGAAGATGCAACGCTTATTCAGAAGAATGTTGTAGGTATGACAACATTTGATGAAAAACAAATTAAGCTGTATGACCTTAATAAAGACGGTGTGATTACCGTTGTCGATTCAACACTTGTACAGAAGATTATCGTAGGTCTGATTAAAGAGCCAACAGAAGAACAACCGACAACAGCAGAATCAACAACAGAGCCTACAACGGAAGCAGTTACAGAGCCTACAACGGAAGCAGTTACAGAACCTGCAACGGAAGCAGTTACAGAACCTACAACGGAAGCAGTTACAGAACCTACAACTGTTCCAAAGCCTACTACTGTACCAACCGGCATTAAGCTGAATAAAACGGATATAGTCTTAGGTACAACAGAATCTTATGCTTTAAGTACAACTGTGACAAATGGTAATTTATCTCAGGTTACATTTTCAACAGGCAATAAAAAAATTGCAACGGTTGATGAAAACGGCAAAATAACTGCTGTCGGTGTCGGCACGTCAAAGATTACAGCCAAAACATATAACGGCAAAACTGCAAGCTGTACCGTAACAGTCAAAAAACTTGCTGACAGTATCACACTTAATAAAACAAGTATTACTTTAGGTGTTGGTGAAAAATATGACTTAAACAGCAGTATTCCGAACAATACAGCAGCCTACTACAGACTTTATTACTCGAATAACACCGCAATTGCTCCCGTCCAAAAGGCAGGCGGTCTTGTTACTGCAAAAACAGTCGGCACTACTACGATAAGATGTAAGCTCAGCAATGGCAAGGAAGCGATTTGTAAGGTAACAGTCAAATCTGCACCTTCAAGAGTAACTGTTTCTGATAAATCTGCAACCCTTAAAGTCGGACAGAGTAAAACGCTTAAAGCTACGCTCAACAATAACGCATACAGTTATCGCAGTACTTGGACAAGCAGTAATACATATGTTGCAACGGTTAATTCAACCGGAAAAATCTCCGCTAAATCTCAAGGAACAGCAACAATCACATACAAAACCTACAACGGAAAAACCGCATCGTGCAAGCTGACTGTTTCGGGAAGTGTCGCAAAGTGTATTGATGTATCAACTTGGCAAGGCTCAATAGATTTTAACAAGGTAAAATCAGCCGGTTATGACTATGTGATTATCCGTGCAGGCTACGGTAAAGAAAAAAGCCAAAAAGACAATATGTTTGAAACAAACTACAAAAAGGCAAAATCCGCCGGTCTTAAAGTCGGAGCATATTGGTTCAGCTATGCAATGTCACCGTCAACGGCAACAGCAGAAGCAGATGCTTGCCTTAGTTGTATCAAGGGTAAAAAGTTTGAACTTCCTGTTTACTACGATATGGAATATCAGCCTGCAATGAGTACAAGCAACAGCAATTATACAAAAATGGCAGTCAATTTCTGTAACAAACTCAAAAGCAACGGCTTTAAATCGGGTGTGTATTCCTCAGCAAGCGTTTATGACTATCTGCTCAATCGCAAAACCTTAAAAAATAACGGCATTTCCATTTGGAACGCAGAATGGTATACAAAGCCGTCAATCACTTGTGATGTGTGGCAGTATTCAGATAACGGTAGAATTAACGGCATATCAACAAATGTTGACCTTAACTACATATACAATCTCAATATTGTTGGATAGTAAAATAGACAAGGCAATTTTTTGCCTTGCCTTAAGAAGCCTAAAATAAATCGCTGTGTGTTCCGGTCCTTGTCAGATACAAAATAAGTTCTTCATTACTAATTTCATAAATTAAGAGCCGGTCGGGGGT
>OJJP01000845.1_pt1 | contig 10232 bp, 9 predicted proteins | sample 1596261 | NCBI WGS metagenome assembly OJJP01 (sample SAMEA4350154, study PRJEB24818) | metagenome | biome: human; feature: gut; material: faeces | place: Denmark | collected 2013-09
GTGCGATATAGAGTTTGTCGGTTTTTGGACTTTGCTTTATCTTCCAAGCTAAGGCGCATTCGCGACCTCCCGATCCTAATAATAGAATATTCATTGTATGGAGTTTTTAGGTTTATTCTGGTTTGTCGGAGTCTTTTTTACGATTATCGTCCGACGGTTTTATGGAGGGCTGCTTGAAGGTTACAAATTTCCGAAAAGCCGCTTCTCCGTGCAAGCGTTCCGATTTTTCGCCGTCGGGTTTGAACCGTTCCGGACGATCGAATGTTTTTTTCCCTATGGGTTTTCCCGGTTTGGAATCCCGACGGAACGAAGGTTTTCCCGATCGGTCGAAACGCTCTGTTTTGTCGCTTCGTCGGTCGCTGTCGTATGTCCTTTTTCTATCGAAAGGAGCTTTGCCTCGCAGATTGGTTCGACGAGTCTGTCCCTCCCGTTTATCCAAGTTTTTGCCTTCTTCTTTGAATTCTTTGTATCGGCCGTCGAAAATCTCGTATTTCCGGTATTCGCACTCCAAAGCTCCGTTCATCAGGTCTATTTTTACCGAGGGTTTCAGCCCTATTTTATCGAAGCATTCTTTATGGTAACTGATGATCCATGCATCGTACCCTTTGAAAACATGCTTTAAACGGTTGCCTATCGATTCGTACAGTCCGAACAAATCGCTCGATGAGATACGTTCTCCGTAAGGGGGATTGGTGATGAGAATGCCTTGTTCGGACGGAGCGGTCTCGTATCGTTGTATAGGCATGATTTTGAGATCGATGTATTTGGCTACTCCGGCGCTTTTTATGTTTTTTGTCGCGATGTCGAGCGCTCGCGGGGAAATGTCGGAGCCATATATGCGATGGGTAAACTCCTGTTCGTGACTATCGTCGTTGTAGAGCGTTTCGAACAGCTCTTCGTCGAAATCTTTCCATCTTTCGAAAGCGAAACTTTTCCTGAAAATACCGGGATATGTATGGGTAGCGATCAAAGCGGCTTCGATGAGAATGGTTCCCGACCCGCACATAGGGTCTATAAAGTCGGTTTCTCCGTGCCACCCCGTTTTCAATATCATTCCGGCAGCCAATACTTCGTTGATGGGGGCTTCGGTTTGTCCCACGCGGTATCCTCGCTTGTGCAGAGACTCTCCCGAACTGTCGAGCGACAGCGTGCAGCTCATGTGCGATATATGGAGATTCAATACGAGTTCCGCTCCGTTCAACCGCACCGAAGGTCGTTTGCCTGTCTTCTCCATGAAATAGTCGGCAATGGCATCTTTCGCTCGGTAGGTCACGAATTTGGAATGTTTGAAACAGTCGGAATAGGTGACGGAGTCGATCGAGAATGTCGTTTCGGGGGAAAGCAGGGTATCCCATTCGAACGCTTTCATTTTTTCATAGACTTCGTCGGGGTTCGATGCTTCGAATTTATAAATAGGTTTCAGTATTCTCAGAGCCGTTCGACAGGCCAAATTGGTTTTGTAAAGAAGAGTCTTGTCTCCGTGGAAGGATACCATTCTTCGACCTATTTCTATATCCTCGGCTCCCAGATTTTTTAATTCTTCTGCCAGAACATCTTCGAGTCCTTGAAAAGTTTTCGCTACGATTTCAAATTTTTCGGTATTCACGATGGTGTGTATTGTATTTATTTCTTATGGTTTTGCTTTGGCTTGTACAAGGCGTTCCCTGGGAGCTACGTTTTCGGTAACCCAGATGTTTCCGCCGATTACAGCACCTTTTCCGATAGTGATTCTTCCCAATATGGTGGCATTGGAATAGATGATGACATCGTCTTCTATGATGGGATGCCGGGCGATACCCTTAATGGGATTGTTGTTTTCGTCCAGTGGAAAACTGCGAGCACCCAACGTTACCCCCTGATATAGTTTCACTCTGTTTCCGATAACGGAGGTCGCTCCGATTACGACTCCGGTTCCGTGGTCTATGGCGAAATATTCCCCGATAACGGCTCCCGGGTGTATATCTATTCCGGTTTCGGAGTGAGCCATTTCGGTAATGATACGGGGAATCAAGGGGACGTCCAATTCTAACAGTTTATGGGCGATGCGATAGTTGCAAATCGCCCGGATAGCGGGATAGCACAGAATAACTTCGGCTTTGTTTTGTGCTGCCGGATCCCCGTTGTACATGGCCGTGACATCGGTGGATAGGATGCGGCGCATTTCGGGTAGGAAAGTGATAAAGTCGATCGCTTTCTGTTCGGCCGATTCCTGTAACCGTTTTAAATCGCTGTCTGTATGATCGGTATTTTTTTGGAATAATAATCCTGCTAAGATTTGTTTGACCAATACTTCGAAAAGTTTTTCGGTATTGATACCCGTGTGGTAGAGCAAATTTTCTTTGCTTACGTCGGGGAGTCCGTAGAATCCCGGAAAAATGAGCGACCGGCAGAGCGATATGAGTTCTTGCAGTTGTTTTTCGGAGGGAAGTACTTCTCCTCTGCATCGCTGGTGATGCAACTCTTCGAGAGAAAGAAAATCGGATAGTTTTTTTACAGTCTCTTTCAGTCTGTCTGCGTATTCGTAGCTACTCATGTGCAAAGATGGGTATTCGCATTTTGTGCAAAGATAACAAAGATAGCCGATAATAGTGCTTTTACGGAATTATTTCTTAGGTGTTTTGGAGAATAAGAATCGATTCCGGGCCCATATTCATCAGAAGGTCGATGATACTCAGGTCGGGTTGGAAACCATATTTTTCGGAGAATACCTGATAGTAGGGTTTCGGTTGTACGGGTAAGATGGTTTCGGCTTTTCTTTTCTTGGGGTGTATGGCATCTCTTAGGTCTGTTTCCCCGGGAGCAGGTTCGGAGTAAGACGAACTGTATTCTATATGCGGTTCAATACCTATGAGGTTGCATACGGTGTGGCGTATTTCTTCATTGAAATCCAACAGAAATTCGTACCGCTTCTCGAAGAACGGGCGTATATCGTCTTGGTAGTATTCGAAAAAAGGGGAGGACCCGTAAGCCGAAGCGATAGCATTCCAATGCAAATGCCTCCATTCTCCGTGGTCGGAGATACGAATGTCTTTCGTAGGACATTTAATCGTGTCGGGTTTGACGATAGGGACGGACAATGCCAATAGTCCGTTCGCTCCGGCTATGTGGCAGCGGTTCCGATAAGTTTGTTTCGTATAGTTACACCACTGTTCGATGACTATCCGATCGTATCGGAGGAATGATGCGTAGTAGGATACCGGAGCGAAATAGGCGGTCGATAGATATACTGTACTCATAATTCGGTTTTGAAGAAACGATCGGTGCGTAGCGATTGCCAAAACGGTTTTTCGGGATTTCTCGAATAACCTATGCATACGCCTTTACCGATGAGGTGGGAGTGGGGAAGAACTCCGAAAGAACGGGAGTCGGACATGCCGGCTCTGTTGTCTCCTATTACCCAATAATAGCTTTGAGTGAGCCGACATGAGGTTAATTCCTTCCCGTTTTCATAGATTTTCCCGTTGTCGTACTCTACTTTGCGGTTTTCATATCGGGTAAGTATGCGGTAGAGAAACTCTGCATTTTGGGGAGTGATGTGTATTTGTTCATTTTTTCGGGGAAGGGCGACTTCATAAAAATCTCTTTTCAGAAATACCGGGTAGAGTAGGGAGTCGGCCGATAGTTGTCTCCTTACTTTTTCGTAGTCATACCGGGAGAGAAACAGTAGGCGGCTGTCTTTCAATTTACCTTGCTCGACAAAGAAGGAATTGTTTTGTCTCATCATTCGATTTACCCGATGTTCGAGGGAATCGGGCGAAAGATAGGCTTCGAGGATAAGAGGAGGCTGGGCGACGGGTTTGTGGTTAACGAACAGTTTGTTACCTGTACTTTTGATCGTGTCGCCGGGCAAACCTATGCAACGGGCAATGGCAATTTCGGTTACACCCGATTGGGTTTGAGCGATTTCGGGTAATTCGAACACCAAGACATCTCGGTATTTCGGGTTTCGGTTTCCCCACCGAAACGACCACTTATCGACCCATAGTCGGTCTCCCGGCAACAGGCTGTTTTCCATTTGGCCGGGAGTAATGCGATAGGGTTCTATGATGAAAAAACGAATGAACCATACACTCCCGATAATGATGATTACCGTGAAGAAAATCGTACGTATGGTTTCTTTTTTCATGTTTAGGGCATAGAATATCTATTTGTAAAAATTGAGACGGTTTCTAGTTCACGAGGCTATCCACCGACCGGAACATTCGGTTGAAACGGATTTTCCCGTCGAAAAGTCCTTTATCTTTGTCGAGCGATAAGAATACGAACATCGGTTTGCCCACGATGTGGTCTTCGGGAACGAATCCCCAGTAGCGGGAATCGGCCGATTTATCCCGGTTGTCGCCCAACATCATGTAATAATCCATTTTGAAAGTATAAGAGTCGGTTTCTTTTCCATTGATATATATTTTGCCGTCTCTGACTTGCAGGTCGTTATGCTCGTAGTTCCTTATGGGGCGTTCGTAAATGGGCAAGTTTTCGAGGGTCAGTTTCAAAGTGGCTCCTTTTTTGGGAATCCATACCGGCCCGTAATCGGAGCGGGTCCATGTGTTCGAGCGAACTAATGGGTAGGTCTGACCTCCGAAGAATCCGGGTTCTCCTACAATCTGTTCTATCGAAGTATCTTTTTTCATCATGTCGATCATCGCCTGTGTCAAAGGCAGTTCGTAAACGGGATTCATGCTTCCGTCGGGGTTGGGGAGAAGCCCCCAGCTTTCGAGGTTCATACGGGCGTTGAGGCTCGATACGTCGATAGGTACACGGTCTTCGACACTGATACCCCATTTTTCAAAGTCATTGTTACCGAGATAGCGTCCGTTGGTTCTAACCAAATAGTTTAACTGCATGTTTTTGGGACGGGGTTGTTTCACTCCGTCGATGTAGATGTCGTTATTGACAATGCTGAACGTGTCGCCCGGTAAGCCCACACATCGTTTCACATAGTTTTCCCGACGATCGACCGGACGGTAAATAATATCGCCGTACAGAGCCTTGTTGCGGTTTACGGCTTCCCGGCCTTCGAGGAAGCACAGGGTGTAATAATCCGGGTTGGGTTGTTTCACGGCTACCGTATCGCCTGCCGGAAAGTTGAAGACGACGATGTCGTTGCGTTTCACCGGGCCGAATCCTTTGAGACGGTGGTAGTCCCATTGGGGCCATTCGATGTAAGATTTCGTGTTGAGAAGAGGTATGGTATGCTGGGCGAGCGGGAAGTGTAACGGTGTGTTGGGGACACGAGGGCCGTAACTCATCTTGCTGACCAATAGGAAATCGCCTACCAATAGCGATTTTTCGAGAGAAGAAGAGGGTATCTGATAGTTCTGAAAGACGAATATAAAAATGAAATAAACCAACACTAAGGCATAGACGATGGCATCGACCCATTCCATCACCGTTCGAACGACCGGATTTTTACTGGTTTTCCACCACCCCCACGGAATATATTGGGTGAGATAGATGTCGATGAGTAGCAACAGGCCGAACAATACATAGTAATTGTTTAGCCAAATAGTCCACCCTATATATAACAAAGCTACGATGGAGAAACGTATCCAGCGAGTTTTTTTCACACGTTTCAATCGTTCTGCCAGACTGTATTTGTCGTTGGTTGTCGTTTGATTCATAACGGTTATGTGTTATTTGAGGAATGAGAATAAATCTTGCATGGTGAGAAATCCCTTTTTTCCGACGGTAAATTCGGCGGCGATGACGGCTCCGAGGGCAAACCCTTTTCTGTTTTTCGCCTCATGGGTGATGCGTATCGTATCCACGGCACTGTCGTAGACGATGGTGTGTGTACCGGGTATTTCCCCTTCGCGTCGGGCGGTGATATGAATACTGTCATCGGTGACCGGCATATTTTCGCTCCACGAATGTTTCGCATCGAGTTGGCCGATAATATCTTCGGCCAAAGTAATAGCGGTCCCGCTGGGGTGATCGAGTTTATGAATGTGGTGTATCTCTTCTATTTCTACCGAATATTGGGGGAAATGGTTCATGATACCTGCCAGATATTTGTTAACGGCAAAGAAGATATTAACTCCCAAACTGAAATTCGAGGCATAGAAAAAAGTCTGGCCTTTCTCGCAGGCTTCGCGTATTTCCGGTAAATGTTCCAGCCACCCCGTAGTGCCCGATACTACGGGGATACCGGCCGCGAAAGCCCGCCGATAATTGTCGACGGCGACCGACGGAGCCGTGAACTCGATAGCGACATCGGCGCTTTTGAATGAAACTGAATCGAAATCTTCCTGATTGTCTTTGTCGATGCGACAAACAATCTCATGCCCACGGGACAGAGCCGCTTCTTCGATGGCATGTCCCATTTTTCCATATCCTATGAGTGCTATTTTCATATCGAACTTCTGTTACAAAACATCTCGGTTTGTACCGATTAATTCAACAAGGTTTGTTTAATTTGCAGATAATGCAAAGATAATAAAAGATGAAAGCAGAGGCAAACGGAAATCTTGTTTCCGGCTTGGCTATGCCGAATCGTATCTTATCTTCGTAGTGACAAAGATAGCGAAAGGTGGGAGCAGGACAAAACAAACTTGTTTGTTTTTCATTTATACACTTAAAGATAGTGAAAGGTGAGCGCAAAGGCAAATGGAAATCACATTTCCGACTTGACTATGCCGAACCGTATCCTATATTCTACAAAGATAGTGAAAGTCAAAAAATTTTCGTCTTAAAACGTTTTTATGGAAAAGCTCATGCAATATATCTGGCAACATCGGTTGTTCGACCATACGAAGTTGGTCACGACGGACGGCCGTAAATTGAGGATAATCGATAACGGGCAATTAAATACCGATTCGGGTCCCGACTTTTTCAATGCGAAAATTTCTATCGACGGTTGCGTATGGGCAGGTAATGTGGAGATGCATCGACGTGCATCGGACTGGCGGCGGCACAATCACCATCTCGACCCGGCTTACGATTCGGTGATTCTGCATGTGGTCGAGGTAGCCGATACGCCGGTGTATCGCACGAACGGAGAGGAGATTCCCACGTTGGTGTTGTCGTGCTCTCCGTCGTTTCGTTCCGATTATGAAACTTTGGTTTCTCATTCTTCCTCGCAATCTTGCGCCCCCCATATTGCGGAGTTGGGGCCGATTGTCTTGTCCGACTGGATTTCTTCTCTCGCTATCGAGCGGTTACAATCGAAGTCGCAGCGGCTGCACGATTGGTTGGATTTGTATAAAGGAAATTGGGAGGAGGTCTGTTATGTTGTCGTCTCCCGCAGTATGGGATTCGGTATCAACAGCGATGCTTTCGAGCGGTTGGCACGTAGTCTTCCGTTGCGATTTATGCAAAAACATGCCGATTCTCTGTCGCAAGTCGAGGCTTTCCTGTTCGGGCAGGCGGGGCTGTTGGCCGAGGGCGAGTGTCCCGGAGACGACTATTATGCGAGATTAGTCAATGAATATGCTTTTTTGAAAAATAAATTCGGGCTGACACCGATTAATCGGGACAGTTGGAAATTCTTCCGGTTGCGTCCGGCCAATTTTCCTCACAGACGATTGGCGATGCTGTCTCAATATATTCATCGGGATTTTAATCTGTTTTCCCGGATTTGCGAGGCGGGTAACGAAGAAGAATTGCGCCGAATTTTCAAGGTGGAACTTTCGGGGTATTGGACCACGCATTATCTGTTCGGACACGTGTCGCCCGAATCCCCGGTCGTTTTAGGTGAGTCGGCTATCGATATTGTGCTTATCAATGCGGTAGCACCCTTACTGTATGCCTACGGTATGTCTGTCGGCAATGAAGATATGACCGACCGGGCTCTCTCGTTGCTCGAATCGCTACGTCCCGAAAAGAATTCGATCGTGCGTCGTTTTTCCGATATAGGAATACGGGTGACGAATGCTATGGAAAGCCAAGCTGTCATACAATTGAACAACGAGTATTGCCAGACCCATAAATGCCTTTATTGCCGGATAGGTCATAAATTACTTTCTCGTTCGGCGATGAAGTTGGGGTAGTGATGGTGACAAAGATAGTTTATTGAATATAGAAATACCCGTAGCAGACAAAGGCGTCCGCCACGGGTATGGTCGTATGAAAAGATAGATAGTTTTGTCTAATAGTTGTCCCTTGCCGGTTCGAAAAATGCGCGGGGTTCGAGGCAAGCCGGGCATCGTGCCGGAGCTACGCTGCCTTCGTAGATGTATCCGCAGTTACGGCATTGCCAGCGGATAGGCGCTTCGCGCTTGAATATCGATCCGTTTTCGAGACGTTCCAGAAGTTTGCGATAACGCCATTCGTGGAAGGCTTCTACTTCGGAAATCATTTTGAATGCAGTCGCTACGTCTTTAAACCCTTCGTCTATGGCGACCGATTCGAAATCGTTATATAGAGCCGACCATTCGAGTTTTTCTCCTTCGGCGGCTTCGAGCAGATTTTCAGCCGTATTGCCTATACGTCCGGCCGGATATTCGGCCGTAATGGAGACCATTCCGCCTTGCATGAATTTGAAGAATCGGGTGGCATGTGCCAACTCCTGTTCTGCTGTTTCGGCGAATATGCCCATGATTTGTTCATATCCTTCTTCTTTCGCTTTTTGGGCGAATAGCGTGTAGCGGTTGCGGGCCTGTGATTCTCCGGCGAAGGCTTTCAGCAGGTTTTGTTCGGTTTTTGTTCCTTGAATAGATTTCATAATCGCATGTTGTTTTTGTACAGTAAAAACAGTATGCGATGAAAAAGGTTCAAAAAAAGAGCCGCATTTTGTCGTGCGGCTCTTCTATTGTCGTGTAGACAATCTTTATTTCATTTGCGGGGTATTATCGGTGTGGGGATAATCTATCGTGTAGTGTAGTCCCCGGCTTTCTTTTCGGTCCATAGCTTGTCGCATGACAAGATATCCGGTGTTAATCATGTTCCTCAATTCGCATATCTCTTTGGAGGCTTTACTGCGTTTGAAGAGGCTTTCGGTTTCTTCATACAGAATATCGAGCCTGTCCCATGCCCGTTTAAGCCGCAGGTCGGAGCGAACGATGCCTACATAGGTACTCATGATTTGTCCGACTTCTTTGACACTTTGAGTGATAAGTACCATTTCTTCGGGCGATTGTGTCCCCTCGTCGTTCCATTCGGGAATGTTCTCCTGATAGGAGAAGTTATCGATTACTTTGAGACTATGTTTGGCTGCGGCATCGGCATAAACGACAGCTTCGATCAATGAATTGGATGCCAGCCGGTTTCCTCCGTGAAGTCCTGTGCAGGCACATTCGCCTACGGCATAGAGCCGGTTGATGGACGAGCGGGCATCCAAATCGACTTTGATACCTCCGCACAAATAGTGAGCCGCAGGTGCTACGGGAATGTAATCGCGTGTGATGTCTATGCCTAAACCGAGGCATTTTTCATAGATGTTGGGGAAGTGTTTTTTTGTCTCTTCCGGGTCTTTGTGAGTGACATCGAGATAAACATGGTCATCGCCCCTGTTTTTCATTTCGTTATCGATTGCCCGCGCGACGATGTCGCGTGGAGCCAAAGAAAGGCGAGGATCGTATTTTTGCATGAACTCTTCGCCGTCGAGTGTTCGCAATACGGCTCCGTATCCCCGCATGGCCTCGGTGATGAGGAACTACGGACGATCGCCGGGGTGATATAAAGCGTTCGTGTGGAACTGGATAAATTCCATGTCTTTTACGGTTCCCTTAGCCCTGTATACCATCGCTATGCCGTCGCCGGTAGCGACGAGCGGATTGGTCGTGGTCTGATAAATAGCTCCCACGCCGCCGGTCGCCATGAGGGTGACTTTGGAGAGGAATGTATCTACCTTACCGGTTTTCAAATCGAGCACATAAGCTCCGTAACATTCGATGTCGGGAGTCTGCCGCGTAACAGTTACTCCGAGGTGGTGTTGCGTAAGAATCTCGATGGCGAAATGCTTTTCGAAAATAGTGATGTTGGGGTGTTGTTTGACAGCCCGTATCAGGCTGTCTTGAATTTCCGCACCCGTGTTGTCCTTGTGGTGCAGGATACGAAATTCGGAATGTCCGCCTTCCCGATGAAGGTCGAATTCTCCTTTTTCGTTTTTATCGAAATCGACTCCCCAACTGATGAGTTCTTTGATTTGCGAAGGAGCTTCTTTTACGACTTTCTCGACTGCGGCGCGGTCGCTGAGCCAGTCGCCGGCGATCATCGTGTCTTCGATATGTTTCTCAAAGTTATCTACCAACGTGTTGGTTACCGAGGCTACGCCTCCCTGTGCGAAATAGGTA
>OJJP01000904.1_pt1 | contig 9545 bp, 7 predicted proteins | sample 1596261 | NCBI WGS metagenome assembly OJJP01 (sample SAMEA4350154, study PRJEB24818) | metagenome | biome: human; feature: gut; material: faeces | place: Denmark | collected 2013-09
ATCCATCCTGGGTATTTTCTGCCGGGCAGATCTATGAAGAAGTGTGGGGTGGGGATGGCGAAAACTGTGGAACGGCTGTTGCCAGCGTCATTGGGCAGATCCGCAGAAAACTGACTCCGGATATGCCCAAAGCGGGTTATATTCGTACTGTTCTGGGGAGCGGATATAAATTTGAAGTTCCGCAGGGGATGGCAGAATAGACGGATTTTTAATTCAACTGCACATACCGTAACTACAAAAAGATTTTATACATAGTCAGCACCGCCGCAATCGTATCGTTTGCGGCGGCGTTTTGTTGTCCAACATGACATTGAAACTATTGTATGTATTCGCGTTTTTGCCCTTGTGCTGAAAAGCAGGCTATCCTATAATTAAAAAATATCTGATTAGGACATTTCTGCAACATTTAATGTTTAAAATATCAGTATGATTGGAAAATTGGAAAAAGGAAGTGAGGGTCTTGAAGAAGATTTTAATTGTAGAGGACGATCAGCTTTTGAACCGGACCTTGGCATATAATCTGACCTCGGATGGATATGAGGTCATTTCGGTTTTTAATTTTGACAGCGCGGTAAGAAAGCTGCGGGAAAATGAATTTGATGTGGCACTATTGGACATTAACCTGCCCGATGGCAGCGGACTGGATCTGTGCGAAGAAATCCGGAATCGCGGTCAGCATACCTATATCATCTTTATCACAGCCAATGATAAGGAGAGCGATATGCTTAAAGGTTATGAAGTCGGCGGCGCAGATTATGTGACCAAACCATTTTCTGTGACGGTGCTTTGCAAAAAAGTGGCGGCGGTTTTTGCAAATCTGGAACTGCGGACACCCCGGCATGATCTGTTTGATGATGGCTTTCTGAAAATCGACTTCTCCGAACAAAGTGCGTCCCTTGCCGGAGAATCCCTGGACTTTACACCGAAGGAATACCGAACCCTGTTCCTGTTCGTAAAGAACCCCCGGATCATTCTGACCAAGCGGCAGATTTTAGAGAAGCTGTGGGACATTGATGGAGACTTTGTGGATGAGCATACGCTGACGACGATCATCAGCCGTATCCGCAAAAAAATCGAAACAGACGAGAGGAAATATATTAAGACAGCTTATGGAATGGGCTATCAGTGGATCGGCGGTGAGCCTCGATGAAGCTGCAAAATTTATCTGTCAGGGCATTTTTGAGAAAAATTGTGGCGGGGACTCTGCTCACTGCCGCTTTGCTGCTGTTGATTTTTTTCTTGTTGACGAAAGATGTGCGTGTTGTCATCTGCGGCATTATTTTGACAGCTGCATTTTTCATTTGGGGCATGGTTTTTCTGCACTATTTTCAAAAGAAACTTTCTCTGTTCACAGATGGTTTGTGCCAGACATTGGATCACATGATGGACAGTACAGACCGGCCCCAGGTAGACTATGAAGCGGAAACACTGCTGTCCCGGATCAGCCACCGTTTGGAACGGCTCTATAATGTGATGCAGAAAACCAGACATACGGCGGAGGTGGAAAAGGAAGAACTGCAATCCCTGGTATCGGATATTTCCCACCAGACCAAAACTCCCATCGCAAATTTGAAGCTGATCAACGATACGATGCTGACAAGGCCATTGACAGAAGAAAAGCGCAGGGAGTTTTTGCAGGCCACGGGCACGCAGCTGGACAAACTGGATTTTCTCATTCAGGGAATGGTGAAAACTTCCCGTCTGGAAACGGGTGTCATTACGCTGGAGAAACAGGATGCTGTGATCGGGGATACACTGGTGAGCGCCATCAATGGTGTTCTGGCTCCGATGGAACAAAAAGAGATCAGCCTGTCGGTGGACTGCCCGCCTGATCTGACAATATCTCATGACAGCCGTTGGACTTCCGAAGCATTGTTTAACATTCTGGATAATGCGGTAAAGTACACCTCTGCCGGTGGCAGCATCCAGGTGAGGGTACGGGATTGGGAAATGTATTTGAGGATAGATGTGACGGATACAGGCAGAGGCATCCCGGAGCATTCTCAGGGCACGATCTTCAAACGCTTCTATCGGGATGAAGCGGTGCATGATATAGATGGGGTCGGAATCGGCTTATACCTTGCCCGTGAGATCATTACCATGCAGGGGGGCTATATTACCGTCGAGTCTAAAGTTGGGGAAGGATCAACTTTTTCTGTGTTCCTGCCCATAAAATAATTCTGAGGCAGTCTGTTTTGGCAGGCTGCCTTTTTTGAAAAATTTTTAGAGGACAATGGATTTTAGGACAATTCTGCAACATTTGGGATTTATGCTGACAGCAACATCATGAATTTGGAGGTGGCCTTATGGAAATCACAAAGACATTACTCATCAATGCAGCTTGCTTGCTGATCCCGCCGGTTGTTGTTGTGCTGCTGCTCCGGCACTTCTTTCCAAGAAAAATTAGATGGTCGGCTGGTGTGGTGGCTCTGGTAGATCTGGTGATCTTCTGGACAGATATTTTTTATTATGAGAGCGTTTGGCTGACGCTGTTTTTTGTTGTAATTCAGTTAGCAATGGTTTTGCTTATATCTATCTGGCTTTATAAAAAAGACACACGAAAATGAATTGTCCTAAAATTGAAGCAATTCACCCTTAAACTGTTGAGCCTTTGGGATATTTCTGCAACATTTGGGGGTTAGGATGACAGTGAAAGGAGTGGATGACTATGACATTACCATTTGAAAATGACACCCGTATCATTATAAAAAAACTGGCGAAAGCAGACCTAAAGGAACATAAGCTCAAGACTTTAATCACTGCAATTATTATTGTAATTGCGACTTGTCTAATGGCAACCGTCTTTTCGATTTTAGTAAATGACGCACTGAAACAATCCACACAAGCACCTTATCATGCTATGTTTCGCGCTGTGAGCGAAGATACGAAAAATAAGTTACAGACCGATAATGATTTTGAAGCAGTTGGTGTTTACAAAACTTTTGGTAATATTGTGAACGATGATGGGCGCACTGATCTGGCATACATGGATGATCCGGCAATGTCCTTTTTGGGCTTTGAACTGCTGGATGGAAACCTGCCGCAAAATAACACAGAGGTACTTGTATCTGAAACTTATCTGTCTATTCACAAATTGGTATTAGGTGATACATTTTCCTTTGAATATGTAGACACCTTGACAAACGAATTGAAAGAAAACACATTTACTGTTTGCGGCATTATCCAAAACGAAACACAGGAAAAAGGAAAACAGTTTTATATTCTGACCTCTGATCGTTTCCGCACAGAATACGCACAGCAGTACAGCGAGCTTTCTTTAACTTACAGCACGCAAACTGCTACGACGGTTGATGTATTAGTTTCACTTAATTCGGAAAAAGCCGATATGAGTCCTGACACTCAAAAAGATTTTTTGAAAAGTAAGGGCGAAGCCGAAGGTATTGAAGATTTTGACATCATATTAAATGACAGATATATTGATGGAATCTATATTGATGGTGTTGTGGTGGTCGGTATTATCTTTTTTGCGATATTCATTATGTTCGCCAGCAGCTTTGTGATTTACAGTATTTTTTATATTTCCATTGTCAATTCGATGCCTATGTATGCACAGTTTATTTCGTTAGGAACGACGAAAAAACAGTTGCGTTACTTTTTGAAAATGCAGGGGAATTTACTGGCATTACGGTTTATCCCTTTGGGAGCATTGATTTCTATTTTGATTGTAGTTATTCTCTCCGGGGTACGGTGGATTTTATATGATATGGCGATTGTTTTATTGTCTGGTTTCTTGATTTTTGTTGTTATCAAATTCGCTTTGAGAAAACCAGCGAAACTTCTTGCCAAAACTTCCCTTATTGAAGCGATGAAATTTCAAGGGGAAAAGGCCAGACAAGGACACAAAACATTGAAGCGGATTACACCAAACACTTTGGCACAAAGCAATCTGAAAATGAATCAGAAGAAAAATTGTATGTCAATTATTTCATTGAGCATTAGTGGAACCTTGATGATTGCATTAGCTATCCTCATTTCTTCCATCAATCTTCCGGCTATGTTGCGACAAAGCTATCCATTAGACGAGGATTTCCAGATTGGCATACAGATGGATAACTTTTATGAGCGTTTTCCGACTATCATTCAAGACAATCCTCTATCAGAGGATTTGCAGGCACAAATATATAAAATTCCCGGCGTAGAAAAGATTGTATTGGATGGATGTGTCGTGGGCCGTTTAGTAGAATCAAAAGTTGTCTACGATTCGCCAGAGGACAATTTAGAAACTGTAAACAGTCTATCACCAGAACTCATTGCTAATGCAAGCGAATTTGTGGATGGTACGCTCAATTATGATGAAATCGGTCTGGACGGAATAGTTATCAATAAATACCGTACAGATCGGAGTGATACAAACTATGGCGATTTGAAAATTGGAGATACACTATTATTCCATTTTGATGTTGCCGGACAAACCATTGAAAAAACTTTTACCGTTTCTGGAATTGCTTACTTTCCATCAACAGGGTTGTTCTATTGTACCAGCGAAGCAATAGCAGAACTTTCCCCTTATAATAATACATCACATTTATCCGTTTTTTGTGACCCAGATTATAAGGAATTTATTCAAGATGGGATCATGGCGCTTATAAGCGGAAATCCGAATTTGAGGCTCAAAATTTACGATGAAGAATTTTCTACAATTAGAGGATTCATAAAAGCAACCACAAGCAGTCTGTACGGTATCTCTGCATTTGTAATTCTTTTTGGGCTATTAAATATGGTAAATATGCTAATCAGCAGCGCTATTGTCCGCAAACGGGAATTTGCGCTTTTGCAGGCAGTTGGAATGACAAATCAACAACTAAGAAAAATGCTTTACCGAGAGGGAATGAGCATTAGTGTAAAGTCTGCAATATTGGCAACCTTTTTGGGCGTTACAGTAGGTGTCCTGCTATGTTATTTGGCAAATAAGGTATTGGCCCTGAAATTTATCCTTTTTGAGTTTAATATATTCCCGATTCTTTTATTCTCCATTTTGCTTGTTGGATTGCAGATTTGCATTAGCTATGGGGTTAGCCGATCCATTGAGAAAGATACTTTGGTGGAACGGTTGAGAACGGAATAGCAACTGTATGGGATCGGCGGGGTGGCACACGCCCCCCGCTTTTTTACCGTTTCTCAAGGAAATTTTGAAATGTCCGAGCATTGTAACATTTCACCTTGAGGGTTCCTCTTGCGAAGTTGGGAAATGAATTGTCCTAAAATTGAAGCAATTCACCATGGATTTTTATAGCGTTTAGGACAATTCTGCAACATTTGCCCTTTACCCTATACGCAACAAATTAAGAAAGGCAGGTAACTGTTATGAAAATTTTGCAGACAACTGATCTTAAAAAATACTACGGCACAGAGCCGAACATTACCCGCGCCCTGGATGGCGTGAACTTCTCTGTGGAGGAGGGCGAATTTGTGGCGGTGGTCGGTACTTCCGGCTCCGGTAAGTCCACCCTGCTTCATATGATGGGCGGCCTGGACACACCTACTTCCGGCAGCGTGATGGTGCGGGATAAGGAGCTGGCGAAGATGAACGATGAGCAGCTTACCATCTTCCGCCGCCGCAATATCGGCTTTATCTTCCAGAACTACAATCTGGTTCCAATCCTGAATGTCCATGAAAACATCGTCCTGCCGGTGGAGCTGGATGGGGATACGGTGGATCAGAAATTCATGGCGGATGTGGTGTCCATGCTGGGTCTGGAGGATAAGCTGAAGAATATGCCAAACAACCTCTCCGGCGGCCAGCAGCAGCGTGTGGCGATTGCCCGCGCTCTGGTGTCAAAGCCCGCGATTGTCCTTGCCGATGAACCCACCGGAAACCTGGACAGCAGGACCAGCGCCGATGTGCTGGGGCTTTTGCAGAGAACAAGCCGTGAGTTTAACCAGACGCTGGTGATGATTACACATAATGATGCCATTGCCCAGCTTGCAGACCGCATCGTGCGGATTGAGGATGGCAAAATCGTTGGATAAAGGAGGTGGCAGACATGACATTGCCTTTTGAAAATGATACAGGTCCGGTCATTAAAAAATTGGCGTCACGAAGCATTCAAACAGATAAGCGGCGCAACCTGTTTGTGATCGTAACGATTGCTCTGGCGGCAGCTTTGATGGCAGCGATTTTTTGTGCAGGAGCAGGAAGTGACAGAAAATTGGAGGCGGACATCCGGGGACAGTATCAGGCGGTTGTGGTGAATTGTGACCGCGATATGATTGAAAGACTGAAAGACTGCCCGGAAGTGGAACACTGGGGCCTTTCCCAGAATTATGGTTCCGCCCGCTATGGTGACAGTGTTCTGACTGTGGAGTATGCGGACGCCAACTGGATGGAATTGGGGAAGAAACCTTCCTTTACCGGGATGCTTCCGCAGGCTGCCAATGAAATTCTGGTAGAACGGGCATTTCTCGATTATTTTGAAATCCCGGCAGAAGTCGGGCAGACCATAGAGGTGAATCTTGGAAACGGAAAGCGGACCTATACCGTCAGCGGTATCATGGATGTGGAGAATGACTCCCGTATGTTCCAGCTTTATGTATCCGAGGCATTTGTGGAGGAGATGGCGCAGGGAGAGCCGCTGTTTGAATTTCGGCTTCGTTATACTGGTGCTGATAGTATGGAACTGGAGCAGCTCAAGGCGGATATTGCAGCATTCCTTTCTGCCAACGATGTCTCAGAGGATCAGATTTTTTACAGTTCCAACTATTTCGATATGCAGGGCTTTAAGTCCGGCGTGATGAAATATTACATTCCCGTGGCAATCCTTTTGCTGGTTGCCTGTGCCGTGGTCATTTACAGTATCTTTTTCATTTCCGTAAAGGGCAAAATGCGGGAATATGGACGCCTGAAAGTGATTGGCACAACACCAAAACAGATTCGGCGAATCGTGCGGCGGGAGGGATTGCTGTTATCTCTTTGCGGTATCCCGCTGGGGCTTTTGGTTGGAGGGGCCATCGGGTTTGCCATTTTCCCGGCACATTGGAGCTGGATGGGCAATCTGCCCTATCTGGCTGCGACCGCAGCAGCCTGCGCCCTGACGGTATTTCTGTCCATTCATGCGCCTGTCCGCATGGCGGCGAGGGTATCCCCGATCGAAGCGGTCCGCTCCAGTGGTTATGAAACGGCAACAGACCGGAAAGATCAGAAAAACCACCGCATTACGCCGTTCTCTATGGCACAGATGAACTTTAGGCGGAGCAGGAAAAAGACGGTCATCACTCTGGTATCTTTGGGATTGACGGGTGTGTTCCTGGTAACAGCCGCTACGGTACTTAACTCCATCAGTCCCGAAAAGATGGCGATAGAAGCTATGGGAGATCACTGTAACTATGAGGTCAGCTGGATGGATTCGGGAGGAGCGGAAGGATTGCCTGCCATCGCGCGGGAAAATCCACTGACAGAAGAACTTCGCCAGGAGCTTCTTGCCATAGATGGTGTGGAATCTATCACCAGCCATGAAGTAACATCCGCAACGGTGAAATTCCCCCAGGAAAGTGTTGCATTAAAGTTCCCTGTATTTGACAGAGAGCAGATGGAACAATGGCTGCCGGAGGAAAATCTGGAACAGGGCAGCGCAGATTATGAGGAGCTTGCCGCAAACAACGGTGTGGTCGTGACTGATTCGGAAGATCATCTTCTAAGTATGTTTTATGGCTATACGCCTGCTGTCGGGGATGTGCTGACCTTTGAATCCATGGATGGTAAGGCCATAGAAGTAACGGTCATGGGGATTGCGAAACCATCAGTGACATCAGGCACCGGCGCATGGGGTCTGTTTACCCTTACAGAAGAACTGGCCGATCAGCTCTACCCGGACATTGAGAACAGAGAGGCTGTTTGGAATGTTCATACATCGGAGGACTCGGATGCGCTCAGGGCGTCTATTTTCAGCCTGCTGGAAAATCCGGTGCTGACGGTCTTTTCCAGAGCAGACCATGCGGCATCCCTGGAATCGCAGCTAAAGATGATGACCCGCGGTGTTTATCTGCTGCTGGCATTCCTGTTTGTGTTCTCCATGGTAAATCTGGTCAACACCCTGATGACCAATCTGCTGGCAAGGCAGCAGGAGCTTGGGATTTTGCAGTCTGTGGGAATGACCGGAAAGCAGGTTTCCCGTATGCTGATCGCAGAATGCCTGTGGTACGCAGGGGTTACGGTATTTTTGTCAGTTGGCATTGGCGGAATACTGGGCTGGATCTTTGACTATGTGATCAGCAGCTTTAATATTTTCGGGGAACTGTCCTATCAATTCCCTTTGATGGAAACGGTTGTTTTTGTTCTGGCACTTTTGGTCGTGACCGGAATCTTCTCTGTGGTTGCTGTCCGTTACTCTAAACGGCTTTCCCTTGTGGAGCGGATCAAGACCATGGACTAACCAGAGGCGGCGGCTTCCGATATGAAGCCGCCGCTTTGTTGACAGCAGGAATATAAGACTTAAAGGAGATGATCAAATTGACAGTACCATTTGAGAATGATACAGGAAATATTGTCAGGAAACTGGCAAGAAAAAGTTTGAAAAGTGAGAAGCGTCGGAATCTCATGGTGGTGATCGCCGTTGCGCTGGCATCCTGTCTGATTTGTTTTTCGATTGTGATGGCTTTGTCTACCCGGCAGATAGAGAAAAATCATGTGGAGGATACCTATGAGGCGGTCTATACCAGGATTACCGAAGAAGATGTGTCCACCCTGAAGGGGCTGGATGACTTCTCAAGGGTAGGAGAGTATTATATGCTGGCTGTGGAACCTGCGGAGCAGGGATACAATGCCTCCTATATTTATTGTGATGACGAAACGATGTATATTGCCCGTGACCAGATGAGGCTGCTGGAAGGCCGACTGCCCCAAAAGGAGGATGAGGTGGTGGTGAGCCGTTATTTCCTTTCCAACTATGGTGCAGACGCCGGGATAGGTGAAAAGGTTATGCTAAGCAGCGAGAGCTTTCACGGAGAATACACGGTGACTGGCATTATGGAAGGCTATAAGGAAAAAGAGGTAAATGGCACATCCATCCTTCTTTCCAAAGAAGCCCTGAAGGGATGGAGCGGCTACGACCCCGCTGATTATCGTGCCTATGTGCATTTTAAGAATGAGCAGCAGATGGATGAAACAGAGCTGACTGCCCGTAGCCGGGAGATTGCCAAGGAATATCAGCTGGAAATGCCGGTCATGAACCTCAGCTATATGAAATTCTATAAGCAGCCGGTGAATGTCAGTATGCTTGCGCTGGTTGCCGGAATCGCAGTCCTGGTCATCATCGGAGGGTATGTTGTGATACAAAGTATCTTCCGAATCTCGATCAATGACAAAATCCAAAGCTATGAACCTTTCTTTTATACACATCTCCGAGCCCACGAGACAGGCAGAAATCTCGTATGCCGCCTTCTGCTTGAAAAAAAAAAACAAACTCACCAACTAGTGGCGTAACCGCCGCGACAACGATTGAGACAAGAGTGCCAACTGCGATGCATATTACGCCCGTGACGTTACTCGCTGAGCTAACGAAACGAACACAATTACACGTATTGTTGTG
>OJJP01000912.1_pt1 | contig 9472 bp, 6 predicted proteins | sample 1596261 | NCBI WGS metagenome assembly OJJP01 (sample SAMEA4350154, study PRJEB24818) | metagenome | biome: human; feature: gut; material: faeces | place: Denmark | collected 2013-09
CTCTGTGAAAAAGTCCCATGTTTTTAATTTAATTACTTGATTTGTTGTCTTTAATGAGCACCAATCTTGACAATGTCCGGCTTACAGCTTCCATATTTACACTGGAGTCTATATTATTATTGACAATGCCTTGATGTCAAAACCTATATGGTGGATTCTCCGTGTGTTCCATCACGTCCTCCTTTCTTTATTGGGGTTATACTTCGGTTCTTTCCGTTGCGGGCGGAACTTTTTCCGCCCGACGTTTACTGCTTCCTCAAGGTAGGCAATGCTCCGTTAAGTTCGTAACGCCACTCTGAGCCTGCGTTCTGCAAGGCGGTGTTCATGGCATCAACGGCTTTCTGCCAGGTAACGTAAGTGCCGTCCACCTTCGTGGCTTCGGGGACGATGTTTTCTTTATTGTAGCCGATGCCTTGTTCATGATTGTTCTTCCAATAGCAGGCGGTCACGGTGGTGTAGTTATTTCCCAAAAAGCCGCCGATATGTACTTTGCCGGTGCTACTACCCGTACTGGTTACGTTGCCCGTGGCATAGCAGGCAAGGAGGCTGATTCCTGCGTTCATTCCCACCAGACTGCCGCCAGCGATATTCTTTTTGGGGTTTATTTCTATGATCACGTTGCCCGTGGCATAGCAAGCGGTCAGGGTGGCACTCGAATTCGTCTGACCTGCCACGCCGCCGACATCGACCGTTCCCTTCACTGTGGCAGAGGAACTGCATCCGGTGATGGAACCGCCTATTTGAACACCCACCACACCGCCGACATACACCGTGCCGCTGACGTTGCCCGACACCGAGCAGTTTTCAATGGTGCCCCAGCTAGATCCTACCACGCCACCAATACTGCCGCCATATATTTGATTGCTTGTTATCTGTACGCCCTCCATCACCACGTTCTTCACCGTACCAGCTCTATTGAGCCAGCCGAACAGACCCGCAAATTCGTCATTTGTCGTAAAGGTCAGCCCCGTAATGGTATGGCCGCCACCATCGAAGGTGCCTTTGTATGAGTTGTCGTAGTCTGTGCCTATCGGCGTCCAGGCTTTGCCGGTGAGGTCAATGTTTTTGTCGAGGGTAATGTTTATGTCGGTCTTACCTCCGTTCACTAATTCGGCTATATTCATCAGACCGTCGGCGTTATAGACCGTGTAGCTGCCGTCGTCCTCTATGATATAGCCTCTTGCCGTAGCGAGGGAGACGGTGTAGGTATATTCACCGCCCGCCTGCCAGTCGGTAGCATTCTTCATCTTATAAACGAAGGTCTTGCCGTTAGTGAAGGTGCAGGTAATGAAGGCCGTGCCAGCTGCCACACTTTGCGGGGCTACGATGGCGGTGTAGGTGTTGCTGCCCTTGTCATACGGGACGATTATATCCGGGTTGCCGCCTTCGGTGGAGAGACCCGTCAGCTGCACGGATGCCAGCCCCTCGGTGTTGTCCGTCAGAACGATGGTCACCCGCGCCGTGCGGTGGGTGAAGCGGAGCGTGGGGCTACCGTAGGTCACCGTCTGTCCGTCGGCTACGATGAGGTCGCTGGTCTCAAAGTCCTTCTGGGCACTTTGGTTGGCTTTTACCTTTACCGCAGGCGGGGTTGTCTCGCCAGCGGTGTAGGGCCACCACGCCGTGACGGTGATGTCGTTGTGGTTGGTCCAGTAGTACGGGTCGGTGGAGGTCAGCGTGGCGCTGGTGGGGTCGGCGGTGGAGGGCGTCACGTTGTACGTCTTCACCGTGCCGTCCATCAGAACTGCCACGCTCTGCACACCCGTCCAATTGCCATCCGCGGGGGCACGGGTGCCGACGGTGGCTGTCGCGGCGGGATTCAGTCCCGTGGCGGTGAAGACGATGGATGTGCCTTCCGCCCCTTCCGGTAGGAAGCCCGCTTCGTCCTGCGTGCAGGCGGCAAGGGCGAACAGCAGGGCGATGGCTGCGAATATATGGATGTTTGTTCGTTTCATGATGCGTGTTGTTTAGGGGTTGTTATTGTTTCTTTTCAGTACGGGCAGGCCGTCGGTGCCGAGTGCCCACTGGTAGTCGTTGCCGGTGAGGGCGGGGTTCATGCCGTCGACGGCTGTCTGCCATTTCGCGGTCGCACCGTCCACCTTCGTGGCATCTACCGTTCCTCCATGATTACGGAATACTCCTTGCCCGGCATTGCCTCCCCAATAACAGGAAGTTATAGTATTGTAGTTATAACGCACTATTGCTCCAGATTCATACTCTTTCAATGTGCCGTCGAACCAGCAAGCGGTGATACTGCCATAATTTAAATCGGCTATACCACAAGTTCTACCATATGCAGAAATTTTTCCCGTCACAGAGCAGGCAATGATTTGACCCTCATTTTGCTCCACTATTCCAGCTGCTGATCCACTACTGCCATACAGATTCACATCTATGAGTTGTAGGTTCTTTATCACACCACGTACATTTAATAACCCAAAAAGTTCAGTAGTCGCTGCTGAAATGTTTAATCCCGTAATGCGGTGTCCCTGCCCATTAAAGACGCCGGAGTAGCCAGGCCATGTGCCTATCCGTGTCCAATCCTTACCCGTCAGGTCTATGTCGGCGGTGAGGGTGCAATTTATCGATTCGTCCTTTTGTGCGGCTTTGTTCCATGCCAGCAGGCCGTCAGCGTTATAGACCATGTAACTGCCGTCGTTCTGTATAGAATAGCCCAAATCCTCGGCTGCGCCGCTCTCGCCGCCGCCGTCAACCCAGCTGCCGATGGTGCAACCCTCTAACGTCAGGCCGGTGGTGTTCACCTTAACTGTATATTTATAGCGGCTACCCGCTTCTAATACGACGTTGTTCTGCGGACGGAAGTAGAAGGTGCCGCCGCCGAGTTTCACCTTGACGAACGGCTTGCCTGCCGCAACGGTCTGCGGGGCGGTCAGTGCCTCGTAGGTGTTGCCGCTTGCGTTGTAGGTCTTGATGGCGGTCGGGTTGCCGTTATCGGCGGACAGGCTCACGAGGCTCACCGTGGCACCGGCGACGCTCGTGAATCCCGTGCCGGGCTTCAGTTCGATTGTCACGCGTGCCGTGCGGTGGGTAAATTCAAGAGTCGGGTTGTTAAATTCCACCTTCCGGTTCTCAGCAGAGATGAAGTCGCTGTTCTGGAAGTCAGCCAATTTGCTTTGGTCTTCTGCCACCTTCACGGCAGGCATCTGTGTGATGTCGGCATTGTTGAAGGGCCACCATGCCGATACGGTAATCGGGTCGCGGCTGGTCCAGTAGTACGGGTCGTTCTCGCGTGAGAGCGTGGCACTCTTGAAATCGGTAGAAGCCGTAACGGTGTATTCCTTTACCGCATCGCCCATCTTGAGTGCCACGGAAGTGACGCCCTGCCAGTCGCCGTCCACAGCGGCACGGGTGGAAGAGGCTGCCAGCGGCGTTGCTTCTACGGACAGTCCGGTGGCACGGATGAATACAGGGTATTCACCTTCGGGCAGACGGTTATCGCCAGCAAGTTCGTCCTGCGTGCAGGCGGCAAGGGCGAACAGCAGTGCGGTGGCTGCGGGGATAAATAATCTATGTCTCATAATTCTTCATTCTAATCGATTAATTATTAACATCTTACAGGTCAGCACCCACATCTCCACCGTCTATATCGTTCCACTTTGCAATGGTGGCTTCGCTGACTTCAAGGACTTTGTTGCGTACCTTGACGGTATATGTATAGTTGTTGCCCGCCTGCAGTGCGCCTTCGGGCATGGTGAGTGTGGCATGATATTCCTGACCTTTGTAATTCACAACCAACGGCAGGGATGCAACTGTCTGCGGGAAGAGGATGACCGATGACGTGAGATTGCCGTCTGCCAGATTCATGGTCAGTTCTCCGGTCTGTAGTCCGTTGTCTGCGGTGGCAATACCGTCGGCCGTGTTGAACGTACCGGTGAGTAACAATCCGTCCAGCGTGTAACGTTCAGGCTTGACCACGCTGAAATTCACGCCGTCGCCCGCCTCGAAGGTAAGGGTTATCTGGCTCATGCGGTGGTGGAAGGAGTTGTCTTCACCGCCTTTGGCGGTTTTGTCGGTGAAGCTTACTACCGGGTTGTTTTTGTCTCCCGTGGCTCCTGAAGCAAAGAGGAAGTCGATGGCAGGCTGGTTTTGCTGCGCCGTGGCATCGGTCGTGGCTGTGAGGATGCCTCCCGCCGCGTTGTACGGATAGTAGGCGCGGAAAGTATGGGTCTTTGTATCTTCGATATAGATAACCTTTCCTTCAGCCTCAAATTTACCGTTTTTCAAGATGAAAGGCACGTTGCCGTACTGGGAATCGTAGCCGATGTCGGTGATGCCGATACGGTCGCCGGCAGTCCAGGTGGTTCCGCTGGCGCGGGTGGCGGGGGCGATGTTGGCGGTAAACTGGGCGGCCACGGGGTCACCGTTCAGGTTCTCGTTGTCGTTGTTGCAGGCTGCCAGTGCGAGGGCGAGCGTCGCAAGTGCAAAAAATCTTATCTTCATTATATATGTCATTTTATTATTTAAATTCCATTTCAATAATTGCTGCACCTTAGCAAAATCAAAGCAAGCTTTGCTTCTGCGTTCGGTTTGCTAATTATTTTACAAATCGGCATTTACATCATCACCTTTCACTTCTTCCCAGCCGTTGATTTCGGCTCCGTCCACTTCCATGCCTTCGGGAGTCTCAACCAGCGTTCCGCCGAGGGTCAGCGATTTGCCCTTTCTGGTGTTGAACTCCTTGAGAGCTTCTGTGAGGTCGCTTTTCAGCGTGGTGGGGGTCGGGTTGCCGTCAGCATAGCGGAGTTCACCCGTCAGCAGTTGTTCCGTGCCGGTCACACCCAGCAGCCGCACCGTGGCTTTCCACTTGCCGGCATCGTCACCTTCGGTTATCTTGGTGAAGGACAGCACGACGTTTGAAGCGGTTCCGTAGGTATCGGTAGCGAAATCGAGTGTTCCGGCTGCACCCGTCAGATGGGCAACAATCTCCGTGATGCGTCCGGCGGCATCTCCAGTAGGTTCGACGACAAGCGTCAGTTCGCGTACCTGCTGCTTCATTGCGGCGGTCAGCGGATAGTCCTTGTCTTTCTCGATGGTCACCTGTTCCGTATAGGTGAAGAACCATCCCGGGGCATTGTTAACAAAGGCATCCGTGCCTGCCCGGTTTCCTGTGGCTGTGGCAATGGTGGCGGTGGTACCATTTACCGTGATTCCTTCAGCTGGGTTCCACACCGCAAGGGTGTAGCTGCCCGGAGCAAACAGATGGTCGGGGGTATGGGTGGCGGAAGTCTCCTTACCCGTATAGCCACCCATGGTGACCGTCCATGTGGCAGGTATGTCGATACCCTCACCGCGGGCCGACCAGTCGGCTGTCACCGCAATCTTCCCGTAGTCGGGATGCGGCGTGTCATAAAGCGTGTCCTTCACGCAGGAAGAGAGCAGCACAGCGGCTGCCATTCCTACCATATTTATATATTGTCTTGCTTTCATACTCTATTCCTCCGTATTAGAATAACTTCCATACCAATGTCACACCTGCATTGATGGGACCAAACCAATCTTTTGTCTCGTTGCCGCGGCGTACACGTACATCGTCGATGACTTCATATTTTTCGAAATCGGCATTCAGGTAGCCCAAACCGAGGTTGAAATCAAGAGCCAGTACCTTGTTCAGCCGCAGCTGATAGCCGGCGGTGATGCCGCCACCCATCAGGTCGCCCTGCTTGCCTGTTTCGGAAAGCTTGTAGTTGAACTGTCCAGCCTTGAACATCGCGCCCAGATGCCAGGCTTTCTTCTCACCCATATAGTAACGTACTTCCGGAGCCACTTCCCAGAGTGCATAGCGGCGGTCTTTGTCACTCCAGCTCCAAGAAGTCCACGAGCCGTTTACGGCAATGCCCCACGATGGACAGATGCGCCATTCCACGCCAAGATCTGGTGTCAGGGTAGCCCAGCGCAGCAGGTTGGCACGCAGGGAGAGATGATAATCAGTTGTGATTTTGGTTTCCGACAGCGTGTCGGCAAGTGTATTTTGTTGAGCGGTTTTCTCGGCTTCTGCCTTTTCAGCGGCAAGTCGGGCTTCTTCCGCCTTGCGCTGCTCTTCGGCAAGCCGTTCCTGCTCGGCACGCTTCTCGGTTTCTAAGCGTTCGGCTTCCGCCTTGCGTCGTGCTTCTGCTTCCGCATCCGTCACGGCTGTTTCCTTTACCGGTACCGTCAGGCGCACGGTGACAAAATCACCCTCTGTCACATGATTGCGGGTAATGAAGTTTTCTTCCTTGATTTTCGCTCGTGTAATCAGTTCTGATTTCACACGGTTGGCACGAATCTTCGCTGTTGCAAGGTTCTTGACTTCACTGCTCTGCGAATTGCAATATCCGTCAACCAATAGCGGCAGTTTGCCGTCAAGAATTGTTGCTTTGTTGTTTTCGATACATTCCAACAGGCGGGCAAGTTCCGTGTCATTGCCATTCCAAGGCACGTAGAACATGTCCTTCTGCGTAACGAACCGGAAGGTGTAGGTCGTGTCTGCTTTCTGCTGCGCAATGACAGGAAAAGTTAGCGTCATCAGCCACAGAAACAGGGTAAGAAAAGTGATTTTTCTGCTCATATAAACTTGAATTCATTATCTTTGTCATCTCCAAAGGTAATAAATGCCATTCAGCGCCCAAAATATTACAAAAACTTTTTTTGCTAAAACACAGCGTTTTATAAAAATTGTCGTTTGAGCACTTTTCACATTGTCGTCTGAGCACTTATTTTGTCAAATCGGCACTTTTTGAGTTGTCGAATTAGCACTTTTGTGGCTGTCGAATTAGCACTTTTTGTAGTATGAGCACTTTTGGAAAATGGGTTTCTGAGAGCTTTTTCATCGGATTTTTACCACGCAAATCACTTCAGATTTGCTTTTTTCCACTTGGCAGGCGTACATCCTTCCTTCTCGGTAAATAATTTGATAAAGTTACTGCGGGAAAGAAAACCGGAAGACTCAGCCAGCTTCTGTATATTGATCTCCGGATGCTCCTTCAGTATGTTTTTCGCATACTCCAACCGGAGACCGGTTATCCATTCGCGGAATGTCATTTTATACGTAGTCTTGATATAAGCGGAAAGATAGGTACGGTTCGTATGAAGTATTTCGGACAGTTCTTTTATGGTAAGTCCCTGCTGGACATAGCCGTCTGTCTTTATCCAGTTGGCCACTTTCTCTATAATTTCTGTATAGGACACTGGAACTTCTTTCTCAGAAACTATTTTAGGTTCTGTTTCTGTATCTGTCAGAAGTTCTTCTTCAGACTGTATATCTTGCTCAAAAGCATTTTCCACCTGTTCATAGAACAGCAGGTAGTTCTGATAGCTGTAGAAAAGATAGCTGTAGAACGGTATTGACGACAAAATCCAGATAAAAACATATTTGTCTGGCAGAAATGTCAGCAATCCGCATCCGACACCGAAGATAACAGCCCAATAAGTGAATATGGAAAGCCATTCGATATATGTACCTATATCATCCGCCTGAGTTTCATTGAAAATCCGAATGGCTCTACGGTATGCAATTATGACTCTGCGAGCTAAAACGACTCCAAAAACGACTAACCATACAGCTAAAGCAAATAAAGAGAATTTTTGCATGATTCCGCTTGGCAACAGGAACAACACAACTCCGGAAAGAGTTGAAAATATAATCCATAAAATGATATGTGTCCACACACGCCGTTTGGTAATGTAAAAACGATCAAGCAACATTATCAATGCCGAACTGAACAGAGAATAGCACAGGAAGTATGTGGACATGTTCATCAATATGGCAGAATCCGCATTTTTGAATCGGATACCAAAGAAGAAATGTACCGAATAATTTGCCGAAAGCAGCAGCATAGCTATACCCATAATCTGTCGGGAGCGGAGATAATTCTTGAAAATTTTCTTTTCAGGAGTCTTTGCAAACAAAAAATAAAAGCCGAAGAATAACATCAACGGCAGTGCGGTATAAAGTGAAAAACTGTATATAGATGGCTCCATTGTTATGCTTATTTGATTTTGATACAAAGTTACGTCTTTTTCTTCACAAATAGACACATAATCTATGATTTAACGTTATAGATTCGGTCATATTAGATTGAAAAATTATTAGAATTAAAGCCAGTGGTGAAAAATTCAACCACTGGCTTTTTCTGTCAAGACTTCGATATTAAAGTTTTACACCTTTGGATTCCGATAAACCGGGTCTCCCTATAATTAAATGACTGCGTACAAAGTCCACGTGCGGGCTTTCCGGCTGTTGTTCCGTCTGTTTTTTCTCGTTGCCTTGCCGGTTCTCTTCTGTGTTTTCCTGAGCCGGAGCCAGCTCAAGCTGTATCTTGCGGTCCAGTGCGGCGAGTTCGGACTTCAGCTGTTTCAGCTCGTCCTCCTTCTTCCACACCTTGCCCACTATCTCCTGCAACTGCGGAATCTCCTTTTCCAGCACTTCGTTCTTAGACTTGTACTGGTCGATGATGGTCGGAATCCTCTCCAATGCGTTCAGAAAGTTTCGTGCGGCAGCAATCGGGTCTGCCATCGCCAGATGCCCGTTGTTGTAGGTGTACTTGTAGTTACCCTCCACCACGAAGCGGTTGTCAGTGAACTCCAGACCTTCTTTGAGTGTCCTCTCGCTGACCACCTTTATCGGAAAGCCGTAAAGTTCCCCGACAGCCTTGTACAGTCCACCAGTCGTGGCGTTCTTGGCGATTTCCTGCAAACGCTTACCGATGACCTTCTCATCCGTTGAATCCACGCCGTCCACCTTGACAAGATTAAGGCGGCTGCCTTCCTTATCAGTCTGCACAACGGAAAGAAAACGGTTCCAGTCTTCCGTCATGGCTTCGATGAAAGCCGTGTTGTTGCGCAGTTCTCCCGTCTTGGATTCCAGCTTGAACTCCGAATCGCGCTTGCCCTTGTTGACCGACTTGCGTTCCCCTTCGAGCGAGGCGATACGCTTCTCTAATTTCGCCTTATCCAAAAGGTCGGTATTGCCGGAGAGCAACGCCATATACTCCGAGAAGTTCATACCCGATTTTTCGTCCATTGCTCCCTCGTCGATAGTACGTGCGCCCATCGCTCCACTTTTGAGCTGCGATATGAACGTCTGCTTGCAGTGCAGCAGATTGAACTTGTAGCTGTCCAGCGACTTTTCCACCGCGTAGATGATGATATCCACGTTGTTCTCGGCAAAATGCTTGGCAATCTCGTTCCCGGCTCTAACACCCCGTCCGTCACGCTGTTGCAGGTCGGACGGTCGCCACGGTGTATCAAGGTGATGGATGGCGACGCATCTTTTCTGCGCATTCACGCCCGTTCCGAGCATACTTGTGGAGCCGAACAGCACTCGCACTGTCCCTGCGTTCATGGCATCTATCACCGCCTTACGAGCCTTATCCGTCTTACACTCCTGAATGAAGCGCACCTCACTTGCCGGTATGCCGTAATCCTCCACCAACTTGCGTTTTATCTCGCTGTACACGTTCCATCCTTCCCCCGGCTG
>OJJP01000916.1_pt1 | contig 9438 bp, 7 predicted proteins | sample 1596261 | NCBI WGS metagenome assembly OJJP01 (sample SAMEA4350154, study PRJEB24818) | metagenome | biome: human; feature: gut; material: faeces | place: Denmark | collected 2013-09
TATTAATGCATAAAACACACCTCGCTGCCGATAGAGCTGTCGCCATCATCATCGTCACTTACAACCGCGTAGCCAACCTGCGCGTTACCCTAGAGGCATGCCTGGCACAGCAGGGAGACTTCCATGTACTTGTCGTGAACAACGCCTCTACCGACGACACCGCGAAATATCTTGAGCAGGCGGCAGCCGGGGAATCTCGACTGTCGATATTACAACTCACAGAGAACACCGGTGGGGCTGGCGGTTTTGCCGCAGGCCTGCAAAAAGCCTACGACAACGGCTATGCTTGGTTCTGGCTCATGGATGATGATGTTATTCCCTTGCCAAAGGCTCTGCCGAACTTACTCGCCCACAGCGAAAATGCCTATTGTGTTTACCCCGCCAAAGAGTGCGCAGACGGAGGCCTCTTCGCATTCGAAGGCGAAATAAGTCGCAAAACGCTATGGCGCCGATATGTACACCATGCACCGGAGCTGGAAGGAAAGGGCTGGCTGCCAGTGAATTCAGGAAATTTTGAAGGTGCGTTCATCCGGCGGGAGGTAGTGGAAGCCATCGGCTTGCCGGATGAACGCTTTTTCATTTGCTGGGACGATACATTCTATGGGATGAAAGCAGCAGAGCATTTCCCATGCATCTATATTAAAACTGTGTGCATGCGTAAGCAGTTCGACAAAGAGCAGCTGCACCTTTTCGGAGGAAAATTTCTCAGCTCTACGGTTTTTTCCCGCTATTACTTTTTTCGCAATTACTGGTTCGTCATGCGGTATCTGCAAAAAAAAGGTGAGCTTTCACCGCTCGCCTACATTTTATATATGCTTTTGCTGAGCAAGGCAGTGCTGATTACGGCAATGTTTGAACGCGATCCGAAAGGGGCATTGAAGATACTCAAGGGGGCTTTGCACGGCATGCGTGGGGAGTTCACCCCGTTTTTTCCCCGGTAGTCACCTTGGCATACTGCGCCTTGGCATAGTCCGGCAGAATTTCTTCCGGGGGTCCTTCCTTGACAATACGTCCACCTTCCATCCAGATAATTCTGTCGCATTGCTCCACAGTACTCAGCCTGTGGGCGATAATAATGCAGGTTATCTGTCTTCCCAATGCCTGTATGGTATTTTGGATAAGCCGCTCATTGCCTATGTCCAGGGCACTTGTTGCCTCATCAAAAATCAATACTTGAGGGTCTGCATAGAGAGCCCGAGCGATTGACACACGTTGGGCCTGACCGCCGGAAAGCCCCTGTCCCTGGTTGCCGATATGCATCATCGGTCCGTCGGGGTGTTTATCAATAAAATCAATGGCCGCACGGTGACAAGTATTATGTACTTTTTCCATGTTCACCGGCTCGGCCCAGCGGCTGAAGGCAATGTTCTCCGCCAGCGTTCCGCCCATAATAAAAGGAGATTGGGCTACAAAACCCACGGTTTTCCGATATGCGGTGAGCCTACCTTCGGCAAGAGGCTCGCCATCCACGAGTATTTGCCCTTCCACTGGTAGGATAAGGCCGCTCAAAATATAAGCGATAGTGCTTTTACCGGCTCCGGACGGCCCAATAATTCCAATATGCTCACCCTTGTGAATAGTCAGGCTTGTTTCGTTCAAGGCCGTGTAGGTCCCCTGCGGATACTTGAACGAGACCTTGTTCAGAGAAATGTTATTGGCAAAAGAAAAATCAGAGTTAGGAGGAGCTGGCAAGATAGTTTTGTGCCGCATCAAATCCTCAAGCTGTTCCAAGACCGGCAAGGCTAAGGGAGAAAGGCCACGAATGGCCACCATCTGCCCTACAGCGCGATTCAAGTATGGCAGTATTCGCCATGCAGTTAGCCCCAGCAGAATGACTGCGCTTGCAATGGCATCCAGCGGCATGTCCCGGTATGACATCAGACTGATGGTCATCACGATGAGAAAAAAACCCCAAGATTCTAAACAACTGCTGGGAATAGAAGGGGCAACGGCAAGAAAGGCCTTGGAGGGTGCACCTCTCTGCATCTGTGCCGTGAGAGCGTTTAAAAAGGCCTGCTGCTGATTGTAGAGCAAGATTTCACGAATGCCATTAGTGGATTTAAAAATAACGTCATTCTCCGCTTCATTGGCGGCAGCCTCTGTTTTGCCAGCCTCTTCTGTTTTGTGCTTCACAGCCAGATAAGTCCACGTCCCGACCAGTGCCGAGGAGACTATGATTACACTAGACAACGCTGGAGACTCCAGAAACAATCCGCCAAACAGTACGGAGACCGTAATTATACCGGTGTACATGGAAAGCGTAACAACCAATAACGAAGAAAGATAGCCGCGCCAAAGCAGTTTTTGAAAAACTTGCCCACTTTCCTTGGAAAGGTGCCAGACGTATTCACTTGAGAGATACCGCAGCATAATCTCCCTCGCAACATGTAGCGAAGTTGCCTCTGCCGTGCGCGCGGTCAGCCGCCCGACCGCCATGCTGACCATGTTTTTCAATATCATGCAGATGGAAACCACAGCTGACATGAAGATCAAAAAATGTGTCGGCGCACTGTTCGTCCATTCTTGTAAGGAATGAGATGAGCGTAAAATAAGTTGGATAACAGGAATATTCTTGACTGCGTCAGGGCTCCCCAATGCCTGTCCCATATAGGTGAATAGAATAATGCCGGAAAGCTCGAAAAAAGCCTGTAGCAGCATCATAAAGAATAGGAAAACAATAACTCTCCGCAGCTTTGATGGGAGAATAGCGTAAATACGCCCCAGAAAACTAAAAAAAAACGGAGGTAGTCCATGAAAAAAACTCATACTACTATCTCTTCGCCAAGCGCGGTTTAATCTCTTGGTCGTAGCATACTAGAGCAGCTTTAACTGCATCATCCATATCAAGATACTTGTAGCTGCCGAGCCTCCCCCCAAACACCACGCCTTGTTGTGCAGCGGCAAGCTCTCTGTAGGCTTTGTATAGCGCCTGATTTTTTTCAGTATTGATCGGATAATAGGGGGTGTCGCCAGCACCAGCGTAACGGGAGTATTCTCGACAAATGAGGGTAGACGGAACTGGCGGCCGCTCTGGATGATAATGCTTGAACTCATGGACCCGCGTATACTTGGTTTCCACATCCGCATAATTCATAACCGCCGTCCCCTGATAGTCTTGTGTATCAAGGATGTCATACTCGAAATCCAGGGTACGCCATTCCAACCGGCCCAGGCGATGCGAAAAATATTCATCAATGGGGCCGGTAAAAACAATTAGGGTGTCATCTTCTATTTCATCTGACAGTGAAAAATTCGTATTCAAACACAACGAGATACGGTAATTTTTTAACAGAGAGTGAAAAAAGTGGGCATATCCCTCAACGGGGACACCTTCGTAAGTATCACTGAAATACCTGTTGTTGTACGAATACCTCACTGGTAGGCGGGTAATGATATAGGCAGGAAGTTCTCGTGGTGGGCATTCCCACTGTTTTTGTGTATAACCTTTTATAAAGGCTTCATACAGCGGTCGACCAATGAGGGATACAGCCTTATCTTCAAGATTTTGCGGATCCGCAATAGTATCTCGGTCTATCTCTCCAGCAATAAATTTACGAGCTTCTTCCGGCCCCAAATTGACACCGTAATATGTATTGATGGTGTCTAAGTTAATGGGCATAGAATAAACACGGCCCTGATATGTCGTATATACCGTATGTCGGTATGAGTTAAGAGACATAAACTTGGAGATATATTCATAGACGACGGCATCGGACGTATGGAAGATATGCGAACCGTATTTATGGTATTCAATGCCAGTAACCGGGCATATCTCCGACCAGCAATTACCGCCGATATGCGCCCGCTTATCCAGAACTGTTACTGGGATTCCACTGTCATTGGCAATGCGCTCCGCAACAACAGATCCGAACATGCCAGCACCAACCACAAAAACTTTTGTATATTTTTTCATAAAGATATATCCTAAGTTAGGAAGCATCCGTCATTAGTACGACGAGGCTACACAAAAAATAAGCCTCATCCATGAGGCACAGGCCAATCATTTATCATCGCGCGAGAAAGGCATACATCTAAATTCTGGATATATTGCTTTTCATGAAAACAGCATCTTAAGACAATCACTGACGTCGCACCCAACATATTTACAGCACACGCCGACAGGTGGGTGAGACAAAAGAACATGCGAATACCTAACCAGGCCACAATTTTGTTATACCTTTGCACATAACTCATTGCGTCTTTAAAGGTTTCGAATGCCCGATAACTTGAGACTCGTCCATGTATTAATTTATCGTTCGATCAAGCAGTTGCGAGCTATACGGCCAACACAGCAAAAAATTATACCAATTCAAAAGCCAATGGTAAAGCTCTAACTGTCTTGGCGATAATAAAAAAGGTTCCTCGACGTTTAGTGTGGAACTGATTTTTTGAGCAATGTAGTGATTGGAGCGCCGATCAGGTAGATCATGGTGATGAATAAGTTCACATTTCAGTATCCCCTTGCCTGGGCTCTGGTGGCCTGGAAGAGTCCGTTTATACTCTCCAGTCTGGCATTTGAGAGTAAGCATTCCTTGCTGTGGAGGAATACACGGCAGATACTCCTCGAAGGTCGCAGGGCCTTGCGCATGGGGGCAAGCAAGGCATCTGTTCCTATGAGTTCGGCCGTAGAATAAAATCTGTCGCACGCCACCAGGGAAGCCTGCTTGCTGTCCAGAAGTGCTCCCCAAAGTTCGGACAGGTGTGATAGCTACACCCGGGCCAAGGTGGCAATGGCAGCCCTTTCCAGCCAGAAGACCATTACTGAGCCATGTTCCGAATTCGGTGTCCACCAGACTCTCATCTATAAGTGGATGAGGCAGCTCAAAGTATCGGTATCGGGCATTTTTCGATGAAATCAAGAAGGAAGAGGCCCAAAGGGAAAAACAGCTTCACGCCCTTCATGCCAGAATCGGCCAGTTCACCGTGGGACGCGATTTTTAGGCCGAAGCTTGGGGGGGAAACGGTGAACATCTCCCGGCAAGGCATGGCCTTTTCTGGGGGCGTCAGGTGCGCGAATACCTGGTGCTGCAGGGGGATGGAGCAGGATTAAAGCGCGTCCGGCGTCTTATACGCCTGATAGCTGTGCATCAGAAATCCAAGACCAGCATTCCGTACCGGAACGCAAGCATTATCCGTGCCTGTTGCATGACCTGGCCATTAGTAGGCCCAATCATGTCTGGCGTGCGGACATCATCTATGTCCCATGCATAGGCTTTCTGTATCTAGTGGCTATTATGAAGCAGAAAGGTATTGTCTTGAAGGCCGTCCAGTACCATGTACGCGGATTTTTGCGTTTCTGCCCTGGAAGGAGCCTTGGCCAAATACGGTAATCCCGATATGTTCAACATCGATCAGGGCAGTTAGTTTACCCGTTTTGCCTTTACCAATGTATTGCGAGAGAATGGCATCGCATTTCCATGTACGGTCGTGGCCGCTGGCTGGGCAACATGTTTTATTGAACGTCTATGGCGAAGCCTCTTAAGTGTGCGTCTACCTAAACGCCTTTGAAACAGGCTCTGAAGTCCGTCGGGCATTGGCAGATGGAGCACTTCTACAACCGACTTCGGCCTCACAGCAGCCTCAACGGGTTAAACCCCTGACCGCTACTATGAACAGGACCCAGTAAAGGTAACCTGATGAGAAGAAAGGCACGCTAAGGAATCGCTATCGCCTGCCCGAATAAACCGGACCACCTTTCTTAAATGGCGTCTTCAACAGCTCCGTCAGGTCGCTTCACGTGTTTGGTCTCAAGTTTGCGCACATCATCCATGCCTTTTGCAAACAACGGCACCACATGAAACTAGCCCTCCGTCAGCGTGGAGCGGGGAAATTCGTCGCAGACGGTGGCAATGAAAGCCGGAGATATGTCGCAGACCATCTTAATTAATGTTTTGGGCGGTACCATTGTGCCGCTTCAAATATTCGACAAAGGTTTTAAGGCGTTCCTTGCCCTTGCGGAAACTGCAAAAATGACCGAGCTGCTCCCTATAGCGATCCCCCGTTTGGAAGTGGTCTCATCCAGAACCATGTCATACACGTCTAAAAGGTCAGCCCGTTCGTTGCCCGCAACACATAATGACGGATGATGCGCTATATGCATTTATTGTTGCCTATATGGCGAGCAACGGCAGGTACCGGCCTTTCCCAGACAAGCTCTATGAGCTCTTCCTCAAGCAGCAAGGTAAATCCGCACATTCGTCCTATGGACGCTGTGATCGGGACACACTTCACCCTCGGCACTTTCGCTGTAAGAAAACAGGAATGCTGGAAGACGTTCAGATGCCGCCAGAGCATATCTTCAAAGTCGTGTGCCGCGCACAAAGAACCGCATGTCGGACACGGGTATTTGCCCGTGCTCGGCACTAATTTTAAGGCGCAGCTCAAAATGCTTCTTGTCCGTATCGGGTCTCTAGCTCTGCAGCTTCCATGGGGAGTTAACTAAGTCCAAGTACAAAAAAATTTTCCACTTCCATCTCTCTACTCCCTCCGTTTTTACTCCTCTACCGGGGACACAAATATCGTTAATTTTTACAGTAAACATCGGAGAGCCTTATTTATTAGTTATTTTTAATTGTTACGCAATTACTGGAGTACTCAATTTATTACATTTAACAAGGAACATAGCAGATAAGATCATATTCATAGACAAGGCCATAGTCGGGGGCCATACCGCGAAATATGAATCGGTATCCTAGGTCCAAACTTTTTATGTATCTAAACAATTCGAACATTTGCCCCGGAGCCGCCCATTCGTGGTATGCAGCAACGAGCAGAATAGGTTTGTGCTTGCGAATAAGCCCCTCAGCTCCGCGAAGCGCGGCTTCTTCAAATCCTTCAACATCGAATTTGATCAGCCCGATTCTTCCGGACTCTTTCCAAAAGTCATCCAGGACAACGCATTCAACCTCGATAGTTCCATCCTCGACTATCCTCGACCCGCCGCCTAAGTACCCGGCACCTTCCATGTGCAATGTCGCGAACTTGTCACCCACAGCCTTGTTGTGGCAGATAAAGACCCCATTATCTTTGTTGCGCGTCACATTGTCACAAAGGGCGGCAAACGTGGAGGGATTCGGTTCAAAGCAGTGTATGGCGTCAAATCCATACGTATGCAGCATAACGGCCGTATCGCCAACCCATGCTCCACAGTCTAGAGCGATTGTTCCGCGCGCATGTTCAAGCACGCTGTCCGGAATATAAATAAGGCCGTTGTTATAATAATGAACATGCAGAGAGATGGGAATCTCGGAAATATCGTAAGATTCTTTATAAATACTTGTTATATCAATTAATATTTATCTTTGTTGGTGACCAAGAAAAGATCTTCCGGACTAAGTAGTCCTGCCGCATGAGGCAAGTTGAATCTCTGTAGAGCTTCGACACCAGTTTCGTTTCCGTAATATCTTGGAAGCATTCTTGCCTTCTTGAGCCAGAGTCCCAAATGATTCCTGCTTTCTTCATCTATCTCTGAAGAAAACTCCTCAACTTTTTTGTTGAATTCCGGATCATTCTTCATGGCGGCAAAGACGGCAGGCAAATTGCCACACATCATCGATACATGAGTCTTAAACAAGAGCTCCTGAGCAATATATCCATTAAACTTTTTTTGTTCAGAAAACCCGGATGTAGCTGTTTCATTGATCTGAGTCAGGTCGCTTCTTAATTCGTCCAGTTGATTGAGATACTTACCTATATCGACGTGCTGGTCAAGCGCGGCAAGTCGGTCTGCTAAGTCGGCTGTCTGATTTAGTAATGGCTGTGACAGAAAACGGATGAGGGGATAGCGAATCCAGTGGTTTATAATGTCTTTCAGTTTTTTTTTTAAATTCATGTCGGCAATTCTCCAATTCTGGTTCAGATTATTTGATTCTGTCTTTGCAATAACAAACCAAAATATACTCGTAGATCATTGAAATTTCCGGCTGCATCCACTTGAATTGGAATTCATATCCGAGATTAAGATTTTCAATGAATTCTTTGGCTGTGAAAATCTGTTCCGGATCCACCCAGGTATGATAGACAGACACCAGCAACACTGGCTTATACTTTTTGATGGTATCCACCGCGCCATGCAGCGCGGGCACCTCGCGTCCTTCGATGTCAAGCTTGATGAGCCCGACGGGCTGCTCTAGCTTTTTGCAAAAATCGTCAATGGTGACGCAGTGGCATTTTACGGTTCCGTTGTCACTGGCCAAAGAACCCTGCCCGTCTTTTCCAATATTGAGAAAGTTCAGAGTGCCCCTTTCGGCATCCACCGCGCATTGATGCGGCTTGATCCATTTGCCTAGATTGTTTTTTTCGATATTGCGCTTGAGGATGGTATAGGTCTCGGGAATCGGTTCAAAGCTATGTACTTCTTTGAACCCGTAACGCGCAAGGGGAATAGCGCTGTCTCCAACCCAGGCACCGCAGTCCAGAGCTATGGTTCCGGCGAATTTTTCTGTCAGCCGATAAGGCACAAGCTGCACCCCGCACTCAAAGTACATGTTATTGAAACCTATAGGCACTTCGGACATATCCAGGTTTGCATATGCCTCCCGCATCTTTGCCAACAATACCTCTTTATTCGCAAGAATGAAGCGTTCTTCGTCGCTAAATATATCCATAGAGAGAGGGAAGATGTATGTTTCTTCTGTCTTGGTCATTTGTGGAAGAAGGGAGAACAGTTTGAAGTAGCGATCCACTTGGAAGCAACTGGCCTCGTCCATACCGGATTTCAGACGTTCGATTCGTTTAGGAAGGATGTCCCGGTTAGCCCGCAGGTAATAAGCGAACTGTCCGGAGGGATGGGTTATGACCTTAGCGTATAGGCTATCGGTCATTTCCTTTCTGGCTCCGGCAAGAAGAACGTCCAGCTTCCGGTGTGTTTTGTCGACAACGTTGTGCAATGAAGCTAAGGCTTCACCTTGTGATGCCAGCGCCTTTGCGTGATTTCCGGCTTCCCAAGAAATGGCGTCAAGTTGGTGCGCCAGTGGTTTCAAAAACAATGCAAAAAAGGGTTTGCGCACCCAACGGATAAGCACATCTTTTATGCGACGCTTAACCTTGAATCGTAAAGATGTCGGGGATGCTTCGTATGTGAGAGGGGGCAAGGAAGAAGTTTGCGGATGTGTCGTTTTCTCCAGTACCCAATCCCATACCGGCTTGACTTCTCGCTGTACATAGTCGTTAACATCAGGGTGAAAACGCAGGCCATTCAGGGAGATGCCAATTTCTGTCGCTTCGGAGATCATCGTTCGCGCTTTATTACGGAACTCCTCAAGTGCTTCGCCTTTTAGCCGTTTGCTGTGGAATACCAAATCTAGGAACTGGTGCGCGTAATAACCATCTTTAAAGCGTTCGAAGCTGCCGTGCTTTTCCAGGAAATCGCGGATGAACTTGTAGTTTACGAACATGGCGTTTGCCTTGGTAGAGCTCGCACTGGACGAGCCTTGGGAC
>OJJP01000919.1_pt1 | contig 9421 bp, 5 predicted proteins | sample 1596261 | NCBI WGS metagenome assembly OJJP01 (sample SAMEA4350154, study PRJEB24818) | metagenome | biome: human; feature: gut; material: faeces | place: Denmark | collected 2013-09
GTAGGTTCATATCCATTAGTCTGTTTCCTTTTGCCAGCATTTCTTCCGTCAGTACGATATCGCGGAGGTCTGTATTGATTTCCTCCGGTATCTCTACTCCGAAATCATTTCCTGTTTTTTCCAGTGGGGTATCCAGATGGAGTAATTTGGCCATCCATGAAATGGTCGTTCCCTGAACCACTAAAGACAATATGGTAATGAAGAATACGATATTGAAAATCTGAGTAGATCCCGGCACATCAGCTACTACTGGATAAGTGGCGAATATGATAGGTACTGCTCCGCGCAATCCCACCCAGGAAATAAACAGCCGTGAGTTGATGTTCATCTTTTTAAAGGGAAGGAGGCAGAGCAGGACACTGAGCGGGCGGGCGAGGACAATCATGAAAATGCCGATCAAGGTTGCCGGTATGGCGATGGACAACATTTCATGGGGATTCACCAGCAATCCCAGGCTCAGGAACATGATAATTTGGAAGAGCCAGGTCATGCCGCTCATAAAAGTAGCGATCTCCTTACGGTTTACAATGCGTGCGTTACCCACCATCATCCCTGCTATATAGACAGCCAGATAGCCGTTTCCTTTACACAGGTCGGTCATGGTGAATGTGAAGAAAATAAAGCTCAGCAGCAAGATAGGATAGAGTGACTGGTTCTTCAAGTCAATCTTGTTGATGATTGCTACCGCCAGTTTTCCCAGCAGGAATCCTGATGTGCCACCCACAGCAAACTGAATCAGGAATGAAATCAGAATATCGTCTGCCCCCATGCCTGCCGACGTGATGAACTGTATCAGGACGATAGTAAGCATATACGCCATAGGGTCATTACTTCCGCTTTCCAGTTCCAGCATCGGTCGGAGGTTATGTTTCAGATTCATGCTTTGCGAGCGCAGGATGTTGAACACGGAAGCAGAGTCCGTAGAGGACATGGTAGCCGCCAGCAGCATGGCCGTCATCAGGGACATGGTAATGCTGACATTCGAGAATCCGGAAATCCAATAAATAAAGAATCCGGTGAAAATAGTAGTAAGCAACACACCGAAGGTGGAAAGCAGTATGCCTTGTGGCAATACAGGCTTGATATCCGAGTATTTGGTATCCATACCCCCTGAGAACAGAATGATGCTAAGGGCCATCATGCCGATGAACTGGGCTTCGCCCGCATCATGGAACTGGAGTCCCAGACCATCGCTTCCGAACAGCATGCCGACCAATAAAAAAACAAGTAACGTAGGGATTCCGAACCGGTATCCGGTCTTACTCACTACAATACTTACGAACAATAGGATGGAACCTATCAAGAGAATGTTTTCTGCATTAAATATCATACTTCTGTGATCTTGTTTAATTTTTTAATATGATGTGCCAGCATCAGGCAGGCTGTGATAAACGCTAACAGATCGGATACAGGCATACTGAGCCAGATACCGTTCAGTCCCCACCAATGAGGTAGTAACAGCAGGCAGGGTAATAAATACAACAGTTGGCGGGACAAGGAGAGGAAGATAGAAATTTTCGCTTTCCCGATAGATTGGAAGAAACTGGAAATTACAATTTGTATTCCCACGAAAGGAAACATCAGTACTCCGATTTGTAACCCGGTGCGTGCCAATGCTGTAAGTTCTTTATCGTCTGTAAACATATTAACAACCAAATTAGGGAAAAGTTCGCTGAAAGCAAATCCCAACGAAGTGATGCACCCCCCTGCAATCATGCAATATTTCAAAGTCTGCTTCACCCGGCCGAATTTGTGTGCGCCATGATTATAGCCCACAATCGGTTGCATTCCCATAGTCAGCCCCATGATAACCATTACAAACAGCATCAGCAGACGGTTTAATATGCCGTATGCGCCGATAGCCAGATCGCCCCCGTAGAGCAGCAGGCTCTTGTTGAATATAATGACAATGGCCGAAGCGCAGACATTCATCAGGAACGGCGACATACCGATACTGAAGATATTCTCTACGATCCGTTTCCTTAATTTGAATATCCCTTTCTTGAAGCGGATATAACTTTTTTCCTGCATGAAATGGCTCAGCACCCATATCATGCCGGCAAACTGTGAAAGGATGGTTGCCGTGGCTGCTCCGCGGATTCCCCAACCGAGCCAGAAAATAAAGACAGGAGCCAGAATAATGTTGCATCCCACTGTCAGCATGGAGGACAGCATCGCCTTTCGGGGATAACCGGTGGCACGCATGATATTATTCAGTCCGATCATTACATAGGTGACAGGACTTCCTATTAATATAATCTGCATAAAGTCGCGGGCGTATGGCAACGTGTCATGGCTTGCCCCGAAGAAGAACAGAATCCGGTCCAGAAACAGCAGGGTGATGCCTCCGTAGAAAATAGAATTTATCACACAGAGCACCGTTACGTTTCCCAGCACCTTCTCGGCACCGTCCGTATCCTTCTGCCCCAGGCGGATAGAAGAAATGGTAGCGCCACCCACCCCGACCAGTGTACAGAATGCCACCAGCAGATTCATCAGCGGAAAAGAAATAGCCAAGCCCGATATGGCCATGGCGCCGACACCATGACCGATAAATACACTATCAATAATGTTGTACAGTGATGTCAGTGTCATCCCTATGATGGCAGGGATAGAGTACTCTAAAAGCAGCTTTCCGACCTTTTCTGTACCCAGTATGTGCGGGTTGTTTTCTTTCATTCGCGTTTTTGTTATTTTTAAGCTTTGCAAAGTTAGGAATATGGAGGATTATTCGGACCTTTGTGGCGTTAAATCAAACTAAAAGTAATATGAATTCAACAAAAAGCATAGCAGCTTTATTCGATTTTGACGGAGTGGTAATGGACACTGAGACTCAGTATAGTATCTTCTGGAATGAACAAGGACGGAAATACCATCCGGAGCTTCCCGAATTCGGCCGGTTGATAAAAGGACAGACCTTGACACAGATTTATGCCAACTATTTTGCCGGAATGGAAGAGGTGCAGCATGAAATTACAGAAGATTTGAACAAATTTGAAAAAAATATGTTATATAATTATATCCCGGGCGTAGAGGCTTTCCTGAAAGAATTGAGGGAAAACGGGGTAAAGATAGCTATAGTCACAAGTTCAAATGAGATGAAGATGAGCAACGTATATAAAGCACACCCGGAATTGAAGCAAAGTGTGGACCGTATCCTCACTGCTGAAATGTTTACTCATTCCAAGCCTGACCCCGAATGCTTTCTGTTAGGTGCGACAGTTTTTGACACCGTGCCGGAGAACTGTGTGGTTTTCGAGGACTCGTTTCATGGCCTTGAGGCGGGGAATCGTGCCGGAATGACTGTGATAGGACTGGCTACCACCAATTCTGAAGAGCAAATACGCGACAAGGCAAATGCTGTTATTCAGGACTTTAATGGATTCAGTTTCGAAAAAATGAAGAATATGATGAGGTAATGTCAACTAAAACATCTACCTTTGCAGCCGTTTTTTATAAATTAAAGTAAATATGGCAGGATATATTTCAGGTGATACACGCAAAGTAACTACCCACCGTTTGGTGGAAATGAAGCAGAGAGGCGAGAAAATTTCTATGCTTACCTCCTATGATTACACGACAGCGCAGATTGTAGATGGCGCAGGCATCGATGTTATATTGGTAGGCGACTCCGCTTCGAATGTCATGGCAGGAAATGTGACCACACTTCCTATCACCCTTGATCAGATGATTTATCATGGAAAGTCTGTGGTCCGTGGGGTGAAACGCGCGCTTGTTGTGGTGGATCTGCCTTTTGGCACTTACCAGACTTCCGAATACGAAGCGGTGACCAATGCGATCAAAGTAATGAAGATTACGCACGCCGATGCTTTGAAACTGGAAGGGGGCGTGGAGATCATTGATGCGGTAAAGAAAATCATTGCTGCCGGCATTCCCATCATGGGACATTTGGGGTTAATGCCGCAATCTATCAATAAATATGGAACCTATACTGTACGTGCCAAGGACGAGGAAGAGGCCGAGAAGTTGTTGAGCGATGCACATCTGCTGGAAGAGACAGGGTGTTTTGCGCTGGTACTTGAGAAAATCCCTGCGTCACTGGCAGAGCGTGTGGCTAGGGAACTGACTATTCCCGTTATCGGTATCGGAGCCGGTGGCGCGGTAGACGGGCAGGTGCTGGTAGTATCGGACATGCTGGGGATGACCAACGGTTTCAGTCCTCGTTTCCTCCGTCGTTATGCCGATCTGCATACAGTTATGACGGGAGCCATACAGCAGTATGTGGATGATGTGAAAAAAGGGGATTTCCCTAACGAAGACGAACAATATTAAAAGTTTTTGCTGATATGTATGATGACTTCTTCTTTCCGTATGAAAAGGCAAAACTGTGGACTGGGAATATGTTTTTGTTATCCCTTTCCAATTTTTTGCTTTATGCATCACTATACATGATGCTTCCTGTGCTGCCTTTATGGATGGTGCGGCACTGGTATTGCAGTTATGCGGAAGCAGGAGCAGCCATTGCTGTTTTCGGGCTGGCCATGTTCCTTCCGGGAACATTCAACAGCTACCTTATTGATACGTTCAAACGTAAAAGTGTGTGCTTTATAGCGATATTTCTGTTTGTGGCATCCAGTCTGCTATATCCGTACGTTGCGACCGTAGGGTTCGTAGCTTTGGTCAGGGCTGTCCAGGGAGGGCTGTTCAGCGTCATTACCATGACTACGGGCAGTACACTGGTGATTGATGTCACTGCTTCCCGCCGCCGCACGGATGCCAATATCGCTTTTGCCTGGGCGGGTCGTTTTGGAATGGTGGTGGGTCTTGCCTTGGGGATCTATATTTATCCTTATTGGAATTTTCACCATATCATTTATACCAGTATGGCTCTAGGAGCGTTGGCGCTGGTGCTGATTCCGGCGGTGAAAGTTCCTTTCCGTGCTCCGCTCAGCACTTCATGGTTCTCGCTGGACCGTTTTTTGCTGCCGCGCACTTTGTGGCCGGGGATGAATATGATGATGGTGGCCATTATCTTTGGGATATTGGTGGCACATATTTACAATGAATTGTTTTTTGTTTGTATCCTGATAGGCTTTGTCCTGTCTTTGCTGCTTTTGCGTTACGTGCTTTCTCATGCTTCCGGTCGTTCGGAGGTAGAGCTGGGGCAGGCGGCAATGATAGGAGGATTGTTATTGCTCGCTTTTTCCAATAGCTTGATGAACAGTTATATAGCTGGTATTTTGTTGGGGATGGGAACCGGAACCACTGTGTCACGTTTCTTTATAAAAATGATCAGCCTGCCGAGGCATTGCGAGCGGGGAACGGGAAACAATACCTATCAGCTGATGTGGGAGGCAGGAGTACTGATTGGTTTCCTGTTTGAGAATATGTGGACTGAGGGTCATCCCGATACCATTTATTGGATATGTATCGGTATCTGTGTCGTTCTGCTGCTGATGTATGAGTTCTTCACACATCCGTGGTATTACAGAAAGATGGAGGAAAAACAGTGAAATATGGCAACTTACATAAATTAATAATATAAAGAATATGGCAGACGACAAAAAGATTATCTTTTCGATGGTGGGCGTAAGCAAAGCCTTCCAGGCGAACAAACAGGTATTGAAGGACATCTACCTATCCTTTTTTTACGGTGCTAAGATCGGTATCATCGGTCTGAACGGTTCGGGTAAATCAACACTGATGAAAATCATTGCCGGACTGGAGAAAAGTTATCAGGGAGAAGTGGTGTTCTCGCCGGGCTACTCTGTAGGCTATCTGGCACAGGAACCGCATCTGGATGATGAAAAGACAGTGAAAGAGGTGGTGATGGAAGGAGTGCAGAGCATCGTGGACACACTGGCGGAATACGAAGAAATAAACAATAAGTTCGGGCTTCCCGAATACTATGAGGATTCTGAAAAGATGGATGCGCTCTTTGCCCGTCAGGCAGAGTTGCAGGACATCATTGACGCTACGGACGCATGGAATCTGGACAGCAAGCTGGAACGCGCCATGGATGCGTTGCGCTGTCCGCCCGAAGACCAGCCGGTGAAGAATCTCTCGGGAGGTGAGCGCCGCCGTGTGGCATTGTGCCGCCTGCTGTTGCAGAAGCCGGATATCCTGTTGCTGGACGAGCCTACCAACCATTTGGATGCGGAAAGTATCGACTGGCTGGAACAGCATTTGCAGCAATATGAAGGTACGGTGATTGCCGTAACCCACGACCGTTACTTCCTGGACCATGTAGCCGGATGGATTCTGGAACTGGACCGTGGCGAAGGAATTCCCTGGAAAGGAAATTACTCCAGCTGGCTGGAACAGAAGACCAAACGCATGGAGATGGAAGAGAAAGTGGCAAGCAAACGCCGCAAGACCTTGGAACGCGAGCTGGATTGGGTGCGCATGGCTCCCAAAGCCCGTCAGGCAAAAGGAAAGGCCCGTCTGAACTCTTACGACAAATTGTTGAATGAGGATGTGAAAGAAAAGGAAGAGAAACTGGAAATCTTCATCCCGAACGGTCCCCGTTTGGGAAACAAGGTGATCGAGGCCAAAGGAGTGGCGAAAGCTTATGGTGACAAGCTGTTGTTCGATAACCTGAATTTCATACTGCCCCCTAACGGCATTGTCGGTGTAATCGGTCCTAACGGTGCCGGAAAGACTACCTTGTTCCGCTTGATTATGGGACTGGAAACCGTAGACAAAGGTACTTTCGAGGTAGGGGAGACCGTGAAACTGGCATACGTGGACCAGCAACATAAAGATATCGACCCTGCCAAGTCCGTTTATCAGGTGATCAGCGGTGGAAACGAACTGATCCGTCTGGGAAACAGGGATATCAACGCGCGTGCCTACCTCAGCCGTTTCAATTTTTCGGGAGCCGATCAGGAGAAACTTTGTGGAATGCTTTCGGGTGGTGAGCGCAACCGCCTGCATCTGGCTATGGCACTGAAGGAAGAAGGCAACGTGCTGCTGCTGGACGAGCCTACCAATGATATTGACGTGAACACGCTGCGCGCGTTGGAAGAAGGTCTGGACGATTTTGCGGGCTGTGCGGTGGTGATCAGCCACGACCGTTGGTTCTTGGATCGTATCTGTACCCATATCCTGGCTTTCGAAGGAAACAGTGAGGTCTTTTTCTTTGAAGGATCCTATTCGGAATACGAAGAGAACAAGATGAAGCGTTTGGGTAATGAGGAGCCGAAACGGGTGCGCTACCGCAAGCTGATGGAAGACTGATGACGCCCTGTCTATAAAATCTTACCCAAGTGTACGAACAGTAACGTATTCTTGGGTAAGTTTGCATATACACACAACGGCTCGTCAGAAATGTATGGCAACGTCCTCAGTATAAAGACGTTTTTGAGGTTAAGAGCCTTTTTATTATACACCTATCTTATTATGCGCGCACCGCATGGAATTCCCGTCGGCCCGTGTCCCGGGGTCATCCGGCAGGATGAATGTGGTTCACCATAAAACTATAAATTCTCTTTCTATAGACCTGCCACTGTAAATTGTAACCGATTTGTAGTTTGTATATCGTTTCTATTAGCTATCTTTGCAACGTCTTTTAAGACATTAATTATAATATTAATTAATAAAAAGTTTATGGTAAAAAGAATGCGATCTTTTTTTGCGGTGGTTATGTTGGTAATCGCTGCTACTGTTAACGCTCAGGTCACTACCTCGTCAATGAGTGGAAAGGTGGTCGATCAAAGCAATGAAGCCATTATCGGCGCGACGATTCAGGCTATTCATGAGCCGTCCGGCACCCATTATGGGGCCATTACCAATGTGGACGGCCGTTATTCCATCCAGGGCATGCGTGCCGGCGGCCCTTACAAAGTAGAAGTTTCTTATGTAGGTTATCAATCAGTGGTTTACAAGAGCATCAATCTCCAGTTGGGAGAGAATTACGTATTGGATGCGAACTTGAAGGAGTCTACCGAACTGCTGGATGAAGTAGTGATAACCGCTTCCAAGAGCAGCAATATGAAGTCTGACCGCGCCGGAGCGGTGACCAATGTCGATGCGGCCAGAATGTCGGAAGTGCCTACGGTGAGCCGCAGCATGAACGATATCATGCGCCTGACCCCTCAGGGAGCCAATATCGGTAGCGGTTTCTCAGTGGGTGGAGGTAACTACCGCCAGTCTTATGTCACTGTGGACGGAGCCGCTTTCAATAATGCCTTCGGTATCGGCTCGAACTTGCCGGCAGGCGGTTCGCCTATCTCTCTGGATGCATTGGAACAGATTTCCGTTTCCACCACTCCCTTTGATGTCCGTCAGAGCGGGTTTACAGGAGGTGCCATCAACGCCGTGACAAAGAGTGGTACGAATGAGTTCAAAGGTACAGCCTATATGTATACTTCCAATACCCACCTTACCGGTAATAAGGTAGAGGACTATGAGCTGACCCGCAACCGTGACCACAGTACCACCTACGGAGCTTCTTTGGGAGGTGCGATCATTAAAAACAAGTTATTCTTCTTCGTGAACGGCGAATATCAGGATAATGTGCAGGCAGGTCCGTCGGGCATAGCGCGTAGCGGCGCCAATGACGAATGGAGCACCAACGGCATCGTGCACCGTCCGTTCGAGAACACCACAACGGTAGGCGGCCGTACCTTTGTGGGGATGAACAACATCAGCCAATACCTGTCGGAAAAATACAACTATAATCCGGGACGTTATCAAGGATACTCTTTGGAAACCCCTTCTTACAAGATCATGGGCCGTCTGGACTGGAACATCAACAACAACAACAAGATTAATTTCCGTTTCACCCATACCCATTCCAAGTATTCCTCTAACCCTTCCTCTTCCACCACTCCGTTTAAGGATTCAATCATCTATCCGGGTGGAGTAGACGGCAGTGCGGGCAAGAGCAGTTCGGGCCGTACAGCAAACACCGGTCTGTACTTTGAAAGCTCACGCTATATGCAGGAACAGAACTTCACCTCCATCGCTTCCGAATGGAATTCAAAATGGGGGGCTATCAATAACGCCCTGCGTTTCACTTATTCTTATCAGAACGAACCGCGTACATACGAAGGGGGGACATTCCCTACGGTGGACATCCTTGATCAAGGCTCGCTGTACGCCTCATTCGGTCCGGACCCCTTTACAGAAGGGAACTTGCGCCAGGTGAAGACCTTTGTCATTACCGATGAATTCAATTTCTCCAGCGGTATCCATAACTTTATGGGCGGTATCCAGTTTGAGTCCAATAAGGCAGTGAACGGATTCATGCAGGCGGGTAGCGGTTATTATGTCTATTCCTCTTGGGATGATTTTGTGAACAACAGAGCTCCGGCTGCTTTCGGTGTCACTTATTCCAACACCGGGGACGGTTCCCAGTTCCTGGCGAACATGAAGTACCAGCAGCTTTCTTTCTATCTGCAGGACCAGATGAATATCACAGACAACTTCAGACTGACTGCCGGGGTGCGTTTCGAAC
>OJJP01000925.1_pt1 | contig 9390 bp, 9 predicted proteins | sample 1596261 | NCBI WGS metagenome assembly OJJP01 (sample SAMEA4350154, study PRJEB24818) | metagenome | biome: human; feature: gut; material: faeces | place: Denmark | collected 2013-09
ACATGAGCCCGGTACAATACCGAACTCATGCCATCTAAACAAATACTAATCCGTCCAATATTTGGGGTGCACTTCACGTGGCGGCCGCTTTTTGTGTGCCTGTTTCATGACTTTATCGTCTTAATCCTGTTCTCGGTTTCTTGCCCAATAGGAGGGTAGCAGCACGTGCACAGCGGCGGGCCCATTGCAGGTCGTCATCGTCCTTGTCCCGCCAGGGGAGATCGCTTTGCGAACCTCCGCCACCACCTCCGGCAGATACGGCTGGCGTATCAAGCATACCAACAAAGATAGCTACGGCTATGTCAGTCAAATCACTGCTGTTGGCAACCTCCCGGTAGTCGAACTCTTCGTTGAAATAGTCAAGTACCCGCTCCGGGATATAGAAACGCTGTTCCGTTCCGCCATGGGAAGAAAGCGTGTAGGTCACCGAGCCGGAACGATAGTGGGTATAATCCATACCGGCTGCCGGTCTTTGAACAGGTTCCGGCCGATGGATTTGAGAAGTATTGACCTGAGCGGCAAGCCTCTCCCGGTAGTGGAGCTTTTGCCACGTACGGGGAAGTTTCGAAATCATCAGGTTACGGGCCACTCCCAGTTCGGAAGCCTTGTATTTGGCATTTCCTTTGAGGATCGCATATCCACGGAGAACATCTTTCTTGTCTTTCCGTTCATATACGGAATAGCCTCTCCGGGCAAGTGCCTTCTTGTATTCTTCCCATGACCACGATGGCATGGTTCTCAATACCTCCATGCACTCTCTGCTTACTTCCGGAATGTTGCGACTTCGGATTTCTTCCGCAGTCTTCCAGCCACGTTTCACTGCAACTCGCTCGGCTGCACGTTGTGCCCGAAGATGAATGTTATGGTCATTGTTGATGTTCCCGTTTTCATCAAAGCGGCAAATTGCAGCATGGAGATGGGGAACTTTCCCTTTGGATTCCATGTGCAGGTAAACCGTGTATTTGCTGTTTGCCAGATTGGTCGGGCATGAACGGACTTTCCCGTCCTTACCGGTGATTACTTGTTTGTCAAACTCTTCGGCGAACTCGTGCCAGAGCTTTTGCCAGTCCTCAATGTCATAGAAACTGGTATGCTCAGGCGATGGACTCAACTCTATTCTGATAATGGAATTCTTTATCGGCCGATGTTGGGAAAGAGTCAACTGCATGGAGTTCCATATCCCCATAGCGTCCGGATCCGGGGGCAACAGATTGTCCAATACCCGATATATTTTTTCCGGATGCTTCTTGTATTTTGATTCGCCGGTAATATAACGAAGGTCATTGATTCCGTAAGATATGGCTTTGGCTTTTGCAATCATTTTTCTTCGGATTGAGGGGTGGACGGAATTCTGTTTTTCTCCTTTACGGCTTCCAGGAATTGGCAGACTCCTTCGGCAACACTGGAAAGTTCTCCGAGCCAGCCGACCATGAACGGAATCTGATTGAACATTATCATCCGCTGCTTTGTGGACATTCCGTGAAGTGCGGAGGTATATTTTACGAGATCAGAACGACAATTGTCCAGATTCTGCAGCAGTGCCGCCTCTTCTTTAGTAAGCCTCGCTTTGGGCTTGAAGTTATACGCACATGACAATATGTAGTCGCTTACGGTCATGCCGCATTGTTCGGCCAGTGATTTAATATGGTCTCTCTGGCTGGGAGTGACTTTTGCCCCGACAAAGACGCTTCTTGTTTCTTTCGGGGAAGTTGATGTATTGACAATATCTTCTTTCATTTGAATCGTTGTTATAATGGTTGAAAAGGTGCGAGCTTGCGAGTACCGTATTGGCGAAGGAACTGAGCAGTCAAGAGCGCCAATGTACAACCGTAACGCAGTGAGGTTATACCTTGGCATATCTCGAAACAGTTACCTGTTTATTCTTCCCCGCAAGCCATATCGGATGCGTATAATGAATTGGCACTTGGACAAGGAAATGCAGGATATTATTATCCACTAAAAGCGGAGAGAAAATGAGTATCTCACATGATGATTTCCTGTCGACTTTGCTTTATTCTAATATATACGCCCCTGCAATAAAGTAAAGTTGTACTCAGTAATGGCATTCTGGATTGAGAATATAATTTTTCCCCTCCTTTATGACCATCTGCTTGTTGCCAAGAAAGGTGGCTACTTTGACCGCCTTGTTGTAGCCGAGCTTTACATTGTGCAATCCGTAAGCTTCCTTCAGACGTTCCAGGTAGTCATCATAACAGCCGATATTGCCATTGGCAAAAGCGGCATCCACTGCAGCACGATGTACAGGCTCAGGAATCTCCCTCTGCGGATCGAACGGTTCTTTGGTTGGTCGCCCGCTCTTCTTCTCTTTGGACAGATATGGTTCTACCAGTTCGGGCAGGACGTCTTCGTTTATGCGGAAAGCGAAAGGTTCAAAGTCCCGGTCCCGGATGTGCACGGCTTCGACCACGCTTATGGATTTGTCCTCTTTGTCCACTTCTACCTGCAGGATGGTTTCCGCCTTGTTGTTGAGTTCCGTGCCGATGTGACCACGCGCATGTTCATCATTCTTGTTCTGATGCAGGACTGTATGGATATGGATTTGTTTGTCGTCCGTCCACTGCATGAATTTCGAGATAACTTCGGTAGATTCACTGGATGAATTGATGTCGTAAAGGAAATCACGGATGCCATCTATAATGACCAGACCCAAATCAGGTGTGGTGTCGATAGCTTCTTCGACTATCAACAGACGCACTCTTGGTGCAAACTTACGCAGAGACAACATGACCAGATTCTCCGGTACCTTGTCATCCGGCATTTCCGCCAGACGCAGGATGCGCTTCAGTACCTGTTGACAATGATGGCGTCCCTGCTCCGTGTCGATATACAGAATCTTACTCTTGTTCTCGGGAAACATGGAACGGTAACGAAGAACAGTACGGCCACTCAATGCTGATGCGGCAATGGCCGAAACGTTGAAAGTCTTCTTGCTTTTGGCTTTCCCGATGGAAGCGCTGAAATTCCCCAATGTGCCTATAACAGCATCATCCACCATCAACACCGCTGGCGCCTCTTCATAGTTATTCGTGACGCTCACTGCTGCTTCCTCTATAAAAACTGCCAGTTCCTCACGTGAAGGTATCGTTTCGTCCGTCTTCTCCATCATTACCAGTTTTTAAGGTTAGGTTTACGGCGATGGGAAGCGAGCATGGCTTCGTTCTCTTCCTCGAAAGTTTGCGGAGCCGGATTCTTTCGGGAGGATTCCAGCCATTTGTCCAGTTCATCCCGGTAAATGTATAGATGTTTCCCTTGCTTGATGACTGGAATATCATCTTTTTTGACCTTGTAATAAAAGGTCGATAACGGCATTTTGAGATAGGCGCAAGCTTCCTGCACTGTCATGGGGACGTGCGTATTTTCTTTGGCTTCATGCTGCTTGGACAGTTTTTCTGTCAGCAGATTTTCCATGCTTGCTATCCGGTCGCAAAGTTCGCCGACTACTGCCGGCAAGTCATTGAATGTAAGTTGGTCTGTTTTCATATTATAACTTTTTAATCGTTTAACATGCTGCGAACCAACCCAATGAAGCTTTGCAGAACAATACAGACCGGATTAATTATTTCATCTGCATACGTTTTTTGTTACGACTCATCGTTATCTGTTTCCAAATGGAAGCGATAGTCTCCCTTTTCAGGTACATCAATTGGAATCTGACTTGCTACCTGATCCCGCAAATTAAGTCTGAGATATTCAAGACTCGCGTTTTCAAGTTCGTATGGAAATGATGCTTTGATAAAGACGGCTCTTTTCGCCAACGGTACTCTCAATCGTTCACCTACATTCCACGCCAGATGACGAAGTCCCGGTGACCGTAGCGGATTGTCAATATTGGAACGAATCGGTTTATAGAGCTCCGGCTGATCACAAGCCATGTACTCAATGTTGGAAATGAGAGTCGCTATAGCCTCTTTGGAGAGATAGGGGGCAGTTTTGATGGTTACATATTCCCGAATCGCATCCATAACTTTTACTTGCCTTTTCAGTTCTTTCTCTTTGAGTTCTTCCAGAATGGAATCATACTTTTCCAAATGAGATTCATTGGAACAATCGGGGACGACAGGCTCTTGATTTGACTGTACGGATGGAGCATACTCTTGTTCAGAAGAATCCGCCGGTTGTTCGGTAGGCGGTGTTTCGGCAATACAAACAGGCTCTGTGGTGCTCTCTGATTCTATAACAGGAGAGGATTGTTCACCAAAAGAAAAGTGGATGGGATTTTTCGTCAGCCAATTATAGAAAAATTTCTGCAGGACTCCACATAATATGATGGACATCGCCAGTCCGAGAATTACAGGAGTTGTTATGCGCATGATGTTGATGTCATGGCAAAGGGTAAAATAAGTGGCTATGGCCGCAAAAATGATAACGGATAGCGCAAGGATAAAACTTATTTTCTTAGTTCGGATTTGTTCTATATTTGTCATCTTCTATCACTATTTGGAATTACTGTACGTCAAAGTTATGTGCGTTATTCCAGATACTGATAAATAATGAGTTATAATCGTCCGATTTTACACAAAAATTACGGATATAGTCCGATTTTTCGCTCAAAATCAAACTATATCCGCTAAAACAGGTGGTCAAAATGCCTGTCAGTTTTTCCGCATCAGGGTGATTTTCTTGCTGGCTTCACGCTTATTGCTGTCCACTACTTTCATGTACCTTTGGGTTGTGGTTATACTCTTGTGAGCCATCATGCTTTGTATGGTACGGATGTCCGTTCCGGCAGCCGCTTGCAGCGTAGCGAATGTTCTACGATAGGAGTGGAATGTGATCTTTTTGGTGATTCCAGCCGAACGAATCCACCCTTTCATGTAAGTCTGGGTCCAGCTGCGCTGTAATCCCTTGAATACCATTCCCCGCTTGTCGGGGCTGTAGCCGATCAGGTCCAGTGCTTCCTCGCTGATGGGGATGATGTCCTCGGAGCGGTTCTTCTTGGTGATGATGTGTACGCACTTGCCACCGGCCGAATAGTCCACGATGTCCTCCCAGCAGAGGGCGAGAATGTCGCTGATGCGCAGGCTGGTCATGCACGAGAAGAGCGACGCCGTCTTCAGCACTGGCTTCTTGCAGGGTGTCTCGGCCAACTTGTAGAGTTCTTCCACTGAAAGATAATCCTTGACTACATCCTCGGTCTCGATCTTTTCAAGGAAGTCGTTGACGTTGTTGCGGATCAGCCCGTTACGGTAGAGGATTTTCAGAAGTCCCCTGAATGTAGACCAATATCCCGATGCGGAGTTTCGTGTGATGTGTCCGTTACGCTTGAGTTTCTTTGCCGTCAACAGGTACTCACGGAACTTGTTGCAGAGATCAATGTCGAGTTCCTCAAAAGTACATTTTCCATGCACGAAGTTGCTGAAATGGAGATAGACAAATTCCCACTTTGGGTCATGTTTACGGAGCTGATTACGGAAATACTCCAGAAAATCAGCCTTGAGTTTGTACTTGTCGAAGAAATCATACCGTTCATTCACTACCGACTCGAACCTGCGGCAACGGATGGCTTCAGCCTTCTCGGACATTACCTCGTTGAAATCCTGTTCCCGCTTGTTCTTCGGATTGGCATATATATAAATGCCAAGCGATTCATGACGGATAACTTTCATTGTTTCCTTGTCTCTATACCCAGGATAATAATCCAGATAAAACGACAGCATCCTGTTTTTCAAAGGACGAGTTCTTAATGTTACGGTTTTACAATCGTTCATAATGTTATATTTTTTATGGTTGTTATTAATTCGCTGGCAAATCACTGTAATGTAACCATGCAGACCACCTTCAGTGACGATTAATTTTGGAATAATTTACGGTAGCCTATAATCAGGTCACTTACGGACACCCATCACCCGGTCAAAGTCCACTTTCAGGAAGCGGACGAAGCGCCCGTTCTTCTCTCGGGGAATCTGGTGGAACTGTAAAATACCGTACACCGAGTCACGAGAGAGTTTGAATTTTTCCATTGCCTCCTTGACCGTGTAATATTCCGCCTTGCTCTCCTGTTCTGCAGTCTTGGAAAGATCGAAGTGGAGTTTGGAGTAGAATATCTGCCCGTGTTCTTTCTTTGAGGGAATGTTGTTACGGTAGACGTGCGAACGGATGGCGACACGTGTCATGCCGTATTTCTCCTGAATATCTTCGGGAGTGTACCATTCAGTCAGGTCGGAGTCCACCTCATATTTGGCAAAGGCAGCATCAATATGTTTCTTGCTGTAATAGTTGAACTGGCGGATTCTCACTTTCGGGACCTTGTGCTGTCGTGTATAAGTCCATACCCATTTGGCATTGACCTTATATTTCTGTGCAATCTCCTCGGCAGTGTAATACTCGGTGATGTCAAAGTCCTCTTTGGGCATAATACGTTCGTAAGGCTTGGTCTTCATCATCAGCTCGATGTCCGCACGGCGGATGAGCGACTTCTTCCCGCTCAGCCGGGATGCCCGCAGTTTGGATTCCTTGACTAGTTTATAGATGTATTGCCGGGTAACACCCATCAGCTTTGCGGCTTGGGCAAAAGAGAAGAAATCCTGCCCCTCGGCTGCTTGTTGAGGTTGCAATAATTCCTGTGATCGCTTCAACTGTCGCTTACGTTCCCTGATGCGTTCCTTGTAGCCAAGATTGGAACACTGATGGCTACAATAACAGGTTGTTGTCTTTTGAGCTATAAATGGCTTTCCGCACCATTGACAAATCTTTCTTATTTCCATATTTTCCTCCTTTACATTGGGGATAATTTCTCCTTATTTCTCCCGAATTTTGTCAACACATGTAAACCATTGTCAACACACGTCAACTAATGCGTCACTGTGACATTTGGGCAAACCGTGAATTTCTGTCACGGTAGAAATACGTATGAAAAATATGGATAAAAACCGTTACTTCCAAATACGGTCTGGAAAGTATATAAAAACAAAAGTCGCTGATATACAGCGACTTTATTCTAAATGGTTATGGTTGGTTATGGCTGTTTACAAGCCGTTACTTACCGATGCAGAATTTCGAGAATATTTGGCCGAGAATATCGTCGTTGGTGATTTCGCCTGTGATGGTGCCCAGGTGGTGGATGACCTGGCGGATGTCTTCGCTTAAGAGGTCGGCCGGACGATCGTCATCGAGGGCCGTGAGGGCTCGGTGCAGGGCGTCGAGGGCTTGGCGCAGGGCGTCCAGATGGCGGCTGTTCGAGATGACGGGATCGCCGTCGTAGATGCTTCCGGTGTCGAAAGTCGCGCGGAGTCTGGCAAGGAGCCGTTCGATTCCTTCGCCGGTTTTTGCCGAGATGAAAAGAGTGTCGGGGTTTGCCGACGATACTCTGTATTCGACCCCGCAGCCGGAGGATACCTTCGATTCAGTGATATGTGCATCCGGGCTGTCGCATTTATTGACGATGAGCAAGCGAGTCTGTTCGGGCGTAATCTGTATGGCGGGAGGTATCGGGCAGGTCGCATCGACGACCTGAAGTACGATTTGTGCGCGGCGGATCATCTCCTGCGTGCGGTCGATGCCCATTTGTTCCAGGCGATCGGCGGTATCGTGCAGCCCGGCGGTGTCGATGAAGCGGAACAGAACGCCGTCGATATTGAGCGTCTCTTCGATCGTGTCGCGTGTGGTGCCTGCGATGTCGGATACCAGGGCCCGCTCTTCGCCCAGCAGACGGTTCAGAAGGGTGCTTTTGCCGACGTTGGGTTCTCCGACAATAGCGACAGCCACCCCTTTTTTGATGGCGTTGCCGAGTCTGAACGAGTCCGTCAGGCGGGTGATTTCGCTTTCGATGCGGTGCATCATCTCCCGCAGGCGTGCACGGTCGGCGAATTGAACGTCTTCTTCCGAAAAGTCGAGTTCGAGTTCGAGGAGGGAGGCCAGTTGCAGCAGTTCGTTGCGCAACGCACCCAGTGCCGCCGAATATCCGCCCCGCATCTGGGTCGAGGCCATGGCGTGCGAAGCCCGGGAATCGGAAGCGATCAGATCGGCGACGGCTTCGGCTTGCGCGAGGTCCATCCGGCCTGCGAGGAAGGCCCGAATGGTAAATTCGCCCGGTTGCGCCATACGAGCGCCGGAGCGAAGCAGGAGTGCGATGATTTCGGAGACGATGTAGGGCGATCCGTGACACGATAGCTCGACGGCATCTTCGCCCGTGTAGGAGTGCGGTGCACGATAGATGGCCGCGACTACGTCGTCGATCGTTCTGTCCCCGTCTATGACTTCGCCGTAGTGCAGGGTGTGCCCGGCGGCTTCGGCCAGCGGTTTGCGCCCCCGAAAGATGCGGTCGCAGCAGGCGATGGCTTCGGGACCGCTCAATCGGATGACGGCGATGGCTCCGCCCGAAGCGGTGGCGGGAGCGACGATGGTATCGGTCGATGTGTTCATCGGACGAAGATTATCGGCGGATCGGGATCCTGAGCCGTTGGCCTTCCCGCAGCTTGTTGGCGTTTTTCAGCTTGTTCAGCTTCATGATTTGTGCCGTAGTGGTTCTGTAACGGCGGGCGATCGCACCCAGCGTATCGCCTCGCTTGACCGTGTAGGTGGTGTATGCGGGGGTGGCGTCCGCGAGTTTCTTCTTTTCGATGTTGGCCGGATTGATGTACTCTTTCAGATAGGTGGAGTCCTTCCGGTGAATCTCCTCTTCGCTGGCGATGTACTGGCAGAGGTAGTGCTGGGGGAGTACCAGCGTGTAGCTTTTGATCGTAGCCGGGATGATGTCCATTTTGTATTGCGGATTGAGTGTCCGCAAAGTTTCGATGGGAATGTCGAGTGTCGAGGCTACTTGTCCCAGGTGGAGCAGGCGGGTGACGCGGATCGTATCGGTCGCCAGCGGCATGGGCGGGTTTTCGCTCTGGATACCGTGCTGCTGGTGGTAGGCATAGGCATAGGAGGCTCCGACGAAGGCCGGTACATACCCGCGAGTTTCGCGGGGCAGGTATTCGTAGATGTCCCAGAAGGTCGTCCCTCCGCCGGCGCGGGCCAGGGCTTTGTTTACGTTGCCCGGGCCGCAGTTGTAGGCGGCGATGGCGAGTGTCCAGTCGTGGTAGATGCTGTAAAGGTCCTTCAGATAACGGCAGGCGGCGCGGGTCGCTTGCACCGGGTCCCGACGTTCATCGACGAACGAATTGATCTCCAGTCCGTAACTTTTGCCTGTCGCGGGCATGAATTGCCACAGTCCGACAGCACCCATCGGAGAGGTGGCCGTGGTCGAGAGAGCCGATTCGATGATCGGCAGTGCCCGCAGTTCGACGGGGAGCTCCTCCTTGAGCAGTTCGTCCTCGATGAGCGGGAAATAGTACTGCGACATGCCCAGAATGCGGCTGATCGTGCCGTAGCGCGAATCGGTGTGGCGGCTGTAGCTTATACAAATTCGACGCTGCCGAAGAAGAGGCG
>OJJP01000926.1_pt1 | contig 9367 bp, 5 predicted proteins | sample 1596261 | NCBI WGS metagenome assembly OJJP01 (sample SAMEA4350154, study PRJEB24818) | metagenome | biome: human; feature: gut; material: faeces | place: Denmark | collected 2013-09
GCCTGATGTGGCCCGCGTAGTAGATGGTTCCAAGGTCAGTGACCATCATGCCCTCCTGCCCACCATGCAGGTACGAAGTGATACCCTGGCCGCCCTGCCCGCCGGGGAACGGAATGTCCTGACCCTGGTTATAGTGCGGCTGCTGTGTGCTGTAGGAGAAAAACAGGTTTATGAGGATACGGCGGCGGCACTGGAATGTGGCGGCGTGTCCTTTTCGGCCAGGGGCCGTGTGGTGACGGTTCCCGGCTGGAAAGCCATAGAGCAGATGTTTCTTTCCACGCTGAAGCAGAAAACGGAGAAAGAAGAACCGGAGGCCCGCGCCCTGCCGCCGCTTGCCGAGGGCCAGACGTTTTCCGGGTGTAAAGCTGCGGTGCGTGAGGGGGCCACAAGCCCACCCAAGCATTTCACGGAAGATCTGCTGCTGTCCGCGATGGAACATGCCAGCGCGGAGGAATTTGCAGAGATTGAGGGTGTGGAGCGTACCGGCCTGGGAACCCCGGCCACCCGCGCCGGAGTGCTGGAAAAGCTGGTGCGCGGCGGTTTTCTGGAACGCAAGGGCCGCCAGCTTCTTCCTACGAAAAAGGGGCATAACCTGATTGTCGTGCTGCCGGACAGTATCAAGTCGGCCAAGCTGACAGCACAGTGGGAAGCCGCCCTAAAAGATGTGGAGCACGGCCAGCAGGCCGCCGCTGACTTCCTGACCAGGATTGAACGCATGGTTGCCGATCTGGTGGAGGGCTATCGGGCTGTCCAGGCGGATACGGCCCTGTTCGACCTGCGGGAAAGCATTGGGAAATGCCCCCGCTGCGGAAAAGATGTGGTGGAAAGCAAGCTGAGTTTCCAATGCTCTGATCGTTCCTGCGGCTTTACCATGTGGAAGAATGACCGCTTTTTTACAAACAAGCATAAAGAACTGACAAAATCCATAGCCGCCGCCCTGCTGAAAAAAGGGCGCGTCAAAATGAGTGGCCTGTTCAGTGAAAAGAAAGGGACCACCTACGACGCGGTGGTGGTGCTGGACGATACCGGGAAATATGTGAACTACAAGCTGGAATTTGAGCCGAGGAAAGCAGGTGAAAAGAAATGAATGAGGAACAGAAAAAATGGGATGTGGTGCCCTTTGACACCTTTGAACAATACCTGGGGCCGCGCTACGAAAATGTTCCCGGCGTGGAGTACATTTTGGAAAATGGAACGCTTCTCTATTTCATGGAGGAAGCCCCCGGCGTATATGAATCCGCCGATCATACTGTGACCGGCGCGACGGATAAGCCCAAGCTGTATGTACCCGTTTACGATGGCGACGAATTGCAGCCCTCCTCTTTTGCGGAGGTCGGTGCCCGTGAGCAGTTTGCGGCTATCACGGATTTCACAGTTACAATGGGCCTGCCCGGTGTGAATCAGCGGCAGGAACCGGGCTTTGTGTTGGACAATGGCCTTGTACTGCTGGAAAGTGAACGTGACAGCCAGGGCAACTATAAGGCCGGTGCCGGTATGGACGGAATGTTTCTTCAAACGGGGCGGGTGTTCGCGCCGAGCCGCTACGATGGCGGGGAGGTCACGGCCGTTGGGGAGCAGCCCCCGGCGCGGGAACGTGAGCAGGAGCAGGCAGAGGCAGCGCCCGCGCTGCCGGTGGTGACGGAGCAACAGACGCTTTCCGTATCTGCCGCATCGGTCAAGACTGGAAAAACCACGCCGCCCAAGCATTTCACCGAGGATACGCTGCTGGCGGCGATGGAGAACGCGGGCAAGGAGGATATGCCAGATGATGCCGAGCGCAAGGGCATTGGCACCCCAGCGACCCGTTCCGGTATCATTGAAAAGCTGGTGTCCTCCGGTTTTGTGGAGCGCAGGAAGTCCAAAAAGATCACAAATCTGCTGCCCACCTCCACCGGCACGGCGCTTATCACCGTTCTGCCCGAACAGCTCCAGTCTCCGCAGCTCACCGCTGAATGGGAGCACCGCCTGAAAGAGATCGAGCGCGGTGAAATCGCCCCGGACAGCTTCATGGATGGGATCGCCGCCATGCTGAATGAGCTGGTGCAGACCTACAAACCCATCCCCGGTACGGAAGTCCTGTTCCCCTCCGGGCGTGAGGTGGTCGGCAAGTGTCCCCGCTGCGGAGCCGAGGTGACGGAATCACCGAAAGGCTTTTTCTGCGAGAACCGTGCCTGTTCCTTTGTTCTCTGGAAAAACAGCCGCTTTTTCACCGCCAAGAAAAAGGTGCTGACAAAATCCCTTGCCGCTGCGCTTTTGAAAAATGGCCGCGCCCCGCTGAAAGGCTGCTACTCCGAAAAGACCGGGAAAACCTATGATGCCAGCGTTCTTTTGGAGGACGATGGACAGCGCACGGGCTATAAGCTGGTGTTCGACAATGGCTGATGCGCCGCGTATGGATTACAAGCAGCTCCGCCGCGCCAAGAAGCTCATTCGGAAGCTCTGCTGTAATTACGATCACGGCAACTGCCTTGCTCTGGATGATGGAGAGCCTTGCGCCTGCGTACAGGGTATTTCCTACTCGCTGCTGTGCAGCTGGTTCCGAAACGCGGTGCTTCCCGCCGACCATGAGCTGCTGGCCGACGTGATGCGGGAAAGGCCGGGAAAGCGCTGCGCCGTCTGCGGTAAGCCGGTCTATTCTTCCTCCAATCGCGCCAAATATTGCCCCGCCTGCGCCAAGCAGGAACGCCGAAAGCAGGACGCCAAACGAAAGCGTGAACAATACTGGAACCTCCGCAAATAGAGGGCGTAAAAGCCCCGTGCCGCAAGGCTTTTTCCATGCGGAATCACAAGGGGCTGCGTCATTCTATCCGCAAGCTCAAAAACAACGTCTATCTGCGGAGAATCGCCCCTGTGCAGGATGTGTTTTCTTCTGCGCAGGGGCGCTATTTTTTCTGAAAGGAGATCATCATGGCTGAAAAACAAACCAGCAAAGACCGGATGCGGGAGATCGTTGACAGCATCGAAAACGGCATCAAGGAGCTGTTCGAGAGCGATAAGTACCGGCAGTATCTCTCCACCATGAGCCGCTTTCACCGCTACTCGGTCAATAATACCATGCTCATCTATATGCAGCGCCCCGACGCCACCCATGTGGCGGGCTTCAACAAGTGGCGCGATCAGTTCGGCAGGAACGTCCTGAAAGGCGAAAAAGGCATTCGCATCATCGCTCCCACTCCCTATAAGAAAAAGGTCGAGGAAATCAAGACCGACCCCGAAACCAATGCGCCGGTGCTGGACGCAGACGGCAAGGCCATCATTGAGGAAAAGGAAATCCGTATTCCTATGTTCAAGGTGGTGTCCGTCTTTGATGTGTCACAGACTGCGGGAAAGCCCTTGCCCCAGCTTGCCGCCGATCTGAGCGGCAATGTGCAGCAGTATGAGGTTTTCATGGAGGCGCTGCGCCGCGCTTCTCCCGTTCCGATGGAGATAAAGCCCATTGCGCGGGATACGGACGGCTTTTTCAGCATTAAGGCGCAGAGCATCACCATCCGCGCCGGTATGAGTGAGGTGCAGACGGTATGCGCCGCCGTCCATGAGATTGCCCACGCCAAGCTCCACGACTACGAACACATGACGGAGCTTGCGGACGATGGTGAGACGATCCTTGTCCCCGGCGAAAAGAGCCGCAACACCGAGGAGGTCGAGGCCGAAAGCATCTCCTATGCGGTCTGCCAGTATTACGGCATTGAAACGGGAGAAAACAGCTTCGGCTATATCGCCACATGGTCAAAGGGCAAGGAGCTGAAAGAGCTTCGCGCCAGTCTGGAAACCATCAACAAGACTGCCTCCGAGCTGATTACGGACATTGACTGGCACTTTGCGGAGATTTGCAAGGAGCGCGGCATTTCTGTGGAGAAATCCGAGCAAGCGGAAAGCCAATTAAAAGAGAACAGCAATATGTCTGCGGCTGACTTGGCAAAAAGCATTTCAGAGCTGTATCTCGATGCGAATGGCCTTGCCTTTCTCAGCGAATTTGCAAGTCAGGAAGATTGCCTCCAGCATTTCTACGAAGATCTGTTGACAGGAGCAGATGAGATAAAAGGCTTCCTGTCCGAAACACTTGAGCAGAGCGATGAATACGCGCACAGAGCGAATGAGCTGCTGTTGGAAGTTGAGGCATTTCAGAAAAGTCACACTTCCTTAAAGGAACTCGACGCTAATGAGCGTTGGTATGCGGTTGATGGTGGGAGCAAGCATCTTCGCATAACAGAAGATGGTGCAAAATATGCCTATGAACTTTACGACAAGGACACTCTACACCTTCTGGAAAGCGGAACAGTACATGACGATGATGTAAACTTTCTTTTGGCGGCTGCGATTCGTATCTGCGAAACACATGGCTATGATAAGACCGTGCCGTTTGAAGTTTTGTCAAACAAGTTTGCAGGGATTTTGTACTCACTCGAATTGTCATCGGACGACAATCAGGTTGTTCACGAGGAGGCCGGTTCTCGTGCCGCAGGCACACTTCCAACTTCGCCAGAGCTGGAACAGGCCACCCCGATGCCCGACCCCACGCTGACGGTGGACGATATGCGCAGCTATGGGTATCTGGATAGCGATATGCTCCCACTTTCCAAGGATCGGGCGGTGGAGCTGCTGGAGCATGACATCACGGTTTATATGCTCTATCCCGACAACGCCGAGGAAATGGTCTTTGAAGCCGAGGACATCATCAAGCACGACGGAATGTTCGGCGTCACAAGACCGGATTGGGATGCGGTCAAGGGCCATATTCCTCCCCGCGATGTGGAGCAGCGTTTTTTGAACAGTCCCACCGATTCTATGGCGATCTACCAACTGCGCCGGGATGCGCCGGTGGAGCTTCGTTTTGCCAATCTCGGCAGTCTGGCCGCGCCGCCTGACCCTGCCAACTATGAAGCTGTCTATACCCGTGAGGTGTACCCGGACGATGATACCGGCAGAATCCTTGAAAACTTCTACTACATTTTCAACGACGAGCGCCCCGGCGATTTTGTGGGACACAGCCTCTCCGTCAGTGACATCGTTGCGCTGAAACAGGACGGCAAGGTATCCTATCACTACTGTGACAGCATGGGATTTCAGGAGCTGCCCGCCTTTCAGAAACCGGAGAATTATCTGAAAGCCGCCGAGATGTCGATGGAGGACGATTACGGCATGATCGACGGCATTATCAACAACGGCCCCAAACAGCCCACCGTCGCCGACCTTGAAGCACAGGTCAAGGCCGGTATGTCCATCTCCTTGATGGATTTGGCAGAGGCGGCACACCGGGAAAAGAAGAAATCTGTGCTGGAGCAGCTCAAAAGCCAACCGGCCCAAGAACGTCCACACAAAATAGCGCCCAAAAAGAGCGCGGAAAAGGAGCTTTGATATGAACATCACCTTTGAAGAACGCCAGCTTATGAGCCTCTACAACACCGGCACCCGCACGGGCTTGATCGCGGCGCTGGAGGAAATGCGCGGCTACCTCGCTGCGGATGAAACGGAGCTGCGGGAGCTGACGGACAGCGCCATCGCAAAGCTGCGCAGGATGAGCGACGCGGAATATGACGCGCTCGACCTGTTCCCCGATTTTGAAAAGGAGGATATGGATGCCGAGTAAAGTACAGCTCTATGCGCAGATGGCAGACCGCACGGCGGAGCAGATCACGGGAAGCTACCAGAAGTGGACGGCATTTCTGACCACCGCCGCAAGGCTGTATAAGTACCCCTACAATGAACAGCTCATGATTTTCGCCCAGCGCCCGGAAGCCACGGCCTGCGCGGGATACGACCTTTGGAATAAGCAGATGCGCCGCTATGTGCGGCGAGGCAGCAAGGGCATCGCCCTTGTGGATACCAGCAGCGACCAACCCAAACTCCGATATGTATTCGATGTTTCCGATACCAGCGGCGGCGAGAACTCTCGCCGCCCTTATCTTTGGGAATACCGGCAGGAGCATCGTGAGGTGGTATCTGCGGCGCTGGAACAGCGCTTTGACGTTTCCGGTGAAAACGGACTTGCCGATCAGATGGAGCGTGTGGCGGCGCAGCTTGTAGATGAATACTGGCACGACAATCGGCGCGATATTGTCGGCATCGTTGACGGTTCCTTTTTGGAGGACTATGATGAGTTCAACATCGGAGCCGCTTTTCGGAACGCCGCCGTTGTCAGCACCACCTATACGCTGCTGTCCCGCTGCGGGATGCAGCCGAGAGATTACTTCGAGCATGAGGATTTTCTGAATGTCTTTGATTTCAATACCCCGCAGACCGTCGCCGCTCTTGGAACGGCCATCAGCCAGTCCAGCGAGCTGGTGCTGCGGCAGATCGAAGTCACCATCAAGAATTATGAGCGCGAGAAAATCGCGGAAAGGATCGAAAGCCATGAGCGAACTGACCTACACCCGCAGCGGGGATTATCTGATTCCCGACCTGAGCCTGACAGAGCAGCCGCAAGCCCCGCTGGGCAAGTACGGCAGGATGCGGAAGGATTACCTGAAGGAGCATCGTCCGGTGCTGTGGAACAGCCTGCTGCTGTCCGAGAAGCTGTACCCCCATCTGCGGGAGATCGACGAGGCGGCGAACAACCGGCTGGAACAGATGATGCCGGAGCTGATGAAGTCGGCAGGCGTGACGGAAGCGCTGAAAGCCAGCGACCCGATGAAGTGGGTAGGGCTGATGAACACGCTGAAAGCGCAGGCCGAGGAAACGATCCTCACGGAACTGGTGTTCAGCTAAATATGTTCGATGCCCCTGCTGGGGTACAGATGTCCTTCTTCCCCTCAGAGGCAGAACAAATTCAATCCATCGCAGAAGCGGAGAGTGTAACACCCTCCGCTTTTTCTATGTTCATTTCTCAGGATGATATTGACCACATCCTGCGCGCGGGCGGTAATGCGGATGCAGCGCGGATGAAAATTGCTGCGGAATTCTCCAAGCAAAAGCCTTTAGAGGATCGCGCGGTATTTCTCAAAAAGCTCTACTACGGCGGCAACGGCCTGATTACGGATAACGGCAGGTTTTCCGCATGGTACGGGGACGATGGTATCCATATTGCAACCGGAGATACCTCTCGCTATCTTCGTTCTGCCCAAGTGATAGGCTGGGCAGATGCGGCGGAGCGTATTGAGGAACTTCTGGACGGCGGCGCATTTGCCACCAATCTTGAGGTCACGGAAGCCCCGCGCTATGAGCGGCTGGGTATTGCTGTGGATGTCTGGAATCTTTATCACGATTTCTCGGATGAAGCAAAATCGCTGGGGTATCTGTCCTGCTTGGGCAATATCCATAGCACCAGCTTTCCAGAGGAAACGGAGCGCCTGACGGATGATCTGCTGAATCCGGAGTTTCGGGAAAGGCTTCTGGCAGAACACAGAGTATTTCTTGACGCATACCGTGAGAACCGGGAGCTTCTGCGTTTCCATTTCCACCGTCCGCAGGCGCTTCTTACACGTATGGAAGATCTGTCATTGCCGCGCAAAGAATATCACTCCGATATGGCGGCTGTTCCGAAGACGGGCCGGTTTATCACTGAAGATGAAATTGCGGCTTCTCTTGCAAATGGAAGCGGCTTTGAGGGTGGAAAGACCCGCATCCATGAGTTTTTCCAGACTCCGCACACGACAAAAGAGAGCGCTGATTTTCTGAAAAAGGAATACGGCATCGGAGGACGCACCCATGCTGTATCCAGAGAAAGCGGCAGCTATGAAGATCACGGCAGCAAAGGCATTGTGCTGAAAAAGAACGGCTGTGCAGACATTCAGATGAATTGGAACAAGGTCGCTTCGCGCATCTCGGAGCTGGTTCGGTTGAACCGCTACCTTACGCCGGATGAGCAGGCAGCCTATGACAAGGAAATGGCGCAGGACGCCATGCGGAACGCGGTTTATAACGACTATAACGACGTAAAGGCGGCGCACCCCGATGAAATTGTGCTGTATCAGGTTGGGGACTTCTTCGAGCTGTATGGCGAGGATGCGCGGGCAGTTGCAGATGATCTCAGCCTTGAGCTGACGCGCCGCAATTTGGAGGGAGTAGGCCGTGTTACCATGTGCGGCTTCCCTGCAAAGGATTTGGAGAAATACATTGAAAAGCTGCGGGAAAAGAATGATGTAACAATTTCGCGCATTGGCGATTCCAGCCATGAACACACGGCATATACGCTTCCGTCCATCGACCACGAGGCAGAACAGGCCATCAACGCCTATGAAGCGGAGTTCGGCGCGGATGGGACGCGGGTGTTCCGCGACCCCGCCGCCGAGCTGCCACCACAGCCTACCGTGCGAGAGCTGTTTGACGGGTACAAGCTGACCGTCGGCAACTCGCTTTCCAAAGATACGGCTTTTGTCAATGCCTGCCGCAATTCAGACCGCCAGAACGCTTATCTGGAGGGCGCGGACGCTATCCGTCGTATTGTCATGGCATCTGATGATCTCCAGCTTGTCCGCCTGTACTTTGATATGCCCGCGTTCCATAACCGGCTGCATCAGGAGCTTTTGGAGGAACTGTATCCCACGCTGGCAGCGACGGTCGCACCCTCTCCCTATCAGATCACACAGGAGGACATTGACAACGCGCTTCTGGATTGGCACGACAACCTAAAGGGCAAGCAGGAAGTCGCACTATATATGCAGGCGCATGGGCGAGAACGCAGCACCGCCGCATGGCTGGCTGCAAAATATGGCTGGGAAGATAGCAAAACCCCCATGTATATCCATGTAGGAAACGCCGAGCCGGTGACGCTCACATGGGCGCAGGTACAGCGGCGGTTGGCACAGCTCATCCGCGAGAATAAATTTTATGATGAGAATGAGCGACTGCGGTTATTTTCACCTGACCGATACTCCATTCGTCTGCATCCCGGCGAGGGCGGAATTACCGGCATTTGGGATGAGGTGTTGGAACGGTTCTGCGGAGATGGGGAACAAACGCTCCGCTTTGCAGAACAGAATAACGCCATTGCTTACTTGGATGGCATCAAACGGGATATGGGAATTGAGCTATCCCCTCCGGCGTTTACAACACCGCTTGGCTATACTTATCATATTGGAGATCGTATTTCATCCATAGAGTTAGACCACATAGCAGCAGTCGGCGCTATCGCGCGTGTAGATGAAGATCACGTCTGGCACACGTTACCTAACGCACCCGAACAGGAGCCAGTCAGCATCCACCGCAATTCCTTTGAACGCTACCTCGACACCAGATATTTCGAGGTTTCTGAACCGGAGCCGCAGCGCGTCATTGCGGCGCAGCACACAGAACAGCCAACCCCGGAGACGCCGCAAGCGGTTCAAAACCTTGTGGGGCAGCGCGTGGAAATTGACGGTACGCTCTATAATGTTGATTCCGCAGATGAAACTGTCGCGCATCTCAGCGCCGTTCCATCCTCCAGCGAGAG
>OJJP01000928.1_pt1 | contig 9347 bp, 9 predicted proteins | sample 1596261 | NCBI WGS metagenome assembly OJJP01 (sample SAMEA4350154, study PRJEB24818) | metagenome | biome: human; feature: gut; material: faeces | place: Denmark | collected 2013-09
GCTTTTGACAGGATATACGATAAATTTTCATTAACAGTTAGATGTAGAATTGAAACGTGCTCATATGCTTTATAAGCATCTTAACGATTCTATGATTGGCGGTAGTTTTGCGGGTTCAAAATATATTGCCGATAAAATTGCGATCCCGGCAGATTTATTACAAGCCCGCTTCGGGCAGGCATTCAAAGTGGAAGAAGGGAGGATCGTTGCTTATGACGCTTCCGGCAACAAAATTTATTCCCGCGCGAAGCCTGGCGAACTGGCGCAGTTTGATGAGGCGCTGGAGTTCCTTGTCGAAAATTACCCTCAGAAAGACTACATCCTGAAAGCCAGTGGCAACAATGGCGGCGGCTCCCGTCCGACACAGCATGATATTGGTCAGAAAACGATGAAACGCTCTGCTTTTGATGCACTGGATGTTGCAGGTAAGCAAAACGCATTGAAAGACGGTATCACAATCGTTGATTAACACATTTGTCAGCTTCCGGATGGGAGCTGGTGTCAGGGCTGGATAGCTCATTACTCCATCTATTCACAATTACGCAAATTTTTAAGGAATATTTAATTATGGCTGGAAATACCCTGACCGGGTTGATCCCGACTATTTATACCGCCCTGGATGTTGTATCCCGTGAGCAGGTAGGTTTTATCCCTGCGGTAGCAAAAAACGCAAAAGCTGACGCCGCAGCAAAAGATCAGACGGTAACCGCGCCAGTTGCGCCTGAGGCGAAAACCGAAGATATCGTACCGGGGCCGTCAGCTCCGAATACCGGTGATCAAAATATTGGCACTGTTGATGTAAAAATTACTAAATCCAAAATGGCACCGGTTAAATGGAATGGTGAAGAACAACTGGCTCTTGGCCCTTCAGGGACTTACAACACCATTCTGGCTGATCAGTTCAAGCAGGCTTTTCGCGCCCTTGCAAACGAGGTTGAGGCTGATCTTGGTGCGTTGTATTTCGGTGCTTCCCGCGCCGTGGGAACCGCAGGGACAACGCCGTTTGGTGTTAAAGATGATCTTTCTGATGCTGCTCTGGCTCGTCAGGTTCTGGAGGATAACGGCGCACCGACAACCGATCTGCAGATGGTGCTTGGCTCCACTGCCATTGCTAATTTGCGCGGAAAACAGTCTGTATTGTTTAAAGTGAATGAATCCGGCACTGAACAGCTACTGCGTGAGGGCGTGTTGGGGCGTCTGGAGGGATTCAATATTCACAGTTCGGCAGGTGTGAAACGAGCGCCAAAGGTTGCTGCAACTGGTTATCTCGTGAATGGAGAGAAAAAAGAAGGCGATGTTCTTATTTCCATTGATACTGGTTCGGGGAGTATTTCTGCAGGTCAGATTGTTACGTTCGCTGGTGATCCGAATCAGTATGTTGTGGCAGCAGCGACCAGCAATCTGATTACTCTTGCAGCGCCCGGACTGCGTCAGGATCTGGCCGATGATACTGCCATCACAGTTGTTGGGGCCTTTACTGCAAATATGGCGTTTGATCGCAACGCGTTTCTGCTGGCATCCCGTACTCCGGCAATGCCGGAAGGTGGCGATAATGCTGATGATGTAATGAATGTTACGGACCCGATTTCAGGGATTACATTCCAGATTGCACTGTATCGTCAGTATCGCCAGGTGCGCTATGAAGTTGGACTGGCATGGGGTGTTTCATCAGTGAAGCCGGCACATGGTTGTCTGATTCTTGGTTAAACATTCAAACGGGGCTTCGGCCCCATTTTTAATGGGGGGCATATGGCCGGATTAACTAAAGAGCAAAGAGCACAGCGTGAAGCCGCACAAAAAACGCAAATTGAGTTAGTGGTTATGGTGACCGATTATCAGATGTTTCCCGGCGCACCAACTATCGCTAATGTTCATCCTGATGAAGTTGACAACTGGAAGGCTATGGGCTGGAAAACTCAGGAGTAACACATGATCACTTACGTGACCTGTGATGACGTTGATAATGCGTTTGGGAACGCCTGGACGAGTGAGAACGCTAAAAATAAAGCTGTTTTAATGGCTAATGCCTGGCTTAATGGCTTCAAGCTGAAAATTAACCCATCCCGTATTCCGGAAGAGGTAAAACTTGCGGGAGCATATGCAGCCAGAATTGCCTCATTCGGTAAGTTGTTTCAGCAGAAAAATGATTCTGGCGTTGTTATCAGTAAAGCCGTGTCGGCTGACGGGGTCAGTGTATCGAAATCATTTGCTGAGTTGCCAGCAAACAGCACTGCATTGCTTGAACCCGATTTACAGCTTGCGATAGCACTGCTGAAACCGTACGGACTTAGTCGCTCACAAGTCAGGGTTGTGAGGGGGGGATAATGGGGCTTCGTGAAGAGATTCAGTCAGAGGTTGCCGCTGCTTTTGATGAGGATTTAGCGGACGCCGTGAGTGATTTTTCTGGTTCTTACGTTACGCACCGGCACTGGGATCCTGTGACGGAAACTGGCGGCGAATCCACCGCAATCTATACCGGGCGAGGCGTGTTGACACGTTATAAGCTGGGCAGAATTGATGGGATTAATATTTTGCATGGTGACCTTATATTAACCGCTCTGGTATGCGAGGTTACGGATAAACCAGCTGTCGACCATATTATTGAGATTTATGATCCTGTATCAAGGCAGTTACAACGATACGAGGTAATTACAGCAAGTGTAGATCCTTCCGCATCAGTTTACTCTATCCAGTTAAGGAGAGCGTAAATGGCAAAGGCATGGGATATAGAACCGTCAATATTTGCCGGGATGATTGAGGAAGATGTAGGGCTGAAGATTCGCTACATCGCTATGCAGATTCTTACTGCTATTGATATTGCTGCTCCGGTTGATACCGGACGTTTCAGAAATAACAACCTGGTGTCGTTACAGCATCCCGATTTTGGTATATCTGATAACGTGGATCCGAACGGTACGATTGCTGTTCAGCGTGGGATCGGGGTTATTTCGAAAGCTGCAAATTACGGGGTTATTTATATCCAGAATAACCTTCCTTATGCAGAGGCTCTTGAAAACGGTCATTCACAACAAGCGCCAACTGGCGTGTATGCCAACGCTTTTCATGGTGTTTTACAGGCTTACAAATGAAGTTTACTGAAATCAGAAATACGGTTATTTCCAGAATGACGGCACAGACGATTATTGATGGAAAAGACGTATTGTATCCGAACGGGCCAACGTTCGATCCTTCCGGTAAGTTAATCTGGGCGCGGTTAAGTAATATTCCCGGGCAGGCTGGAGTTAATGAAATTGGCGCGGGGCCGGTTGTTTATCGCACGGGGATAATCATTATTCAGTTATTTGTCCCCGCAGGTTCTGGTTCAAAACTCATTACTGAGACAGCCGATAAATTGCGGGAACTGTTTGAGTTTCAGGATGACGATCGTCTCAGTTACCAGGCTGTTTCCTCAATAGCCGTCGGCGAAAAGAATGGCTGGTTCCAGCTTAATCTTCAAATTCCATATCGCGCGCTCTAGCGCAATTAATGACATAGGAGGCTCCTGTGAGTTCAGGTGCAAAGGTTATCTCGGCATTTATCCGGGAGACAGTTGCAGGCACTACGCCAGCAAGTGGTGACTGGAGTTTATTAAAACGCACAAGCTGGGGAGTAAAACCCACCCAGAATAAAGGCGAAAATAATGAGATTGGTGGCTCCCGGATGGCTCAGGGGGCGACGCCTGGCACTGTGGATGTCGGCGGTGATGTTGGTACCAAATTTCGCTGGGGTCAACATGATGATTTTCTTGCATCCTGTTTCGGCGCGGAATGGTCAGGCGATTCTCTGACAATGGGGAATGAGCGAATAACATTTTCTCTGGCGACCTATGCGTCCGATGTCGGAATTGCCTCTGTCGTCAGAGGAGCGCAGGTTGGCTCATGGAAAATGCAGATCCCTAACGACGGCGATATTACAGCGACCGTAACCTTTGCCGGGCTGGGCTGGGAATCAAAGGCCGATGATACGAATTTTATCAAAGGCGAACCTGTGGATAGTGCAGGAAAGCTACGTTATTCGTTTAAGGAGGTTTCAGCAGTAAGCCTGAATGGTGTTGCCGGAGGTAACGGTTTTTGTATCGACAGTTTTGATATTCAGTTCGATAACAAACTCCAGACACAGCGTTGTATCGGGACTGGCTCGCCTTATGCAGGAGCAAATATTCCGACTACTTTTACACCGTCCGGTACGGTGACGCTTTCATGGTCTAAAGCCGCGTGGGAAATCTGGAGTAAAACACTGACTGGAGAAACAGTTCCGTTCAGCTTCACGCTTTCGAATGGAGAGGGGGCATACACTTTCAGTTTCCCGAAGGTTCAGGTGTCAGGTGAATGGCCTGATGGGGGTAATAGCGACATTATCCAGGTTCAATTGAGCATTACCGCAGCAGATGAAGCACCTACGATAACTAGAAAAAAAAATTCCCCGGCTGCCGTGATCGCAAAAGCCAGTGCTGAGGCGATTAGTTGATTTTCCGTTATTCCTCCTGTGGTACTGCCCTACAGGGGGACGCATTGAATGAGGTTATGGATGTTTATTCTTAATCAGAAAATTATCATTGGTGGAGAACGCTGGTTTACGCCAATGAAGGACTTAAAACCTGTAGACGGGTTAAAACTGTTGGTGGCAAGCAGCGATAACGATCAGTATCGCTCCCGTAATGCATTAATCCGTCGCCACATTGAGAAAATGGATGCCAGTTTGCACGTCGGAACGAAGGAGTTTGATATTTCAAAGGTTTCCGAGGTGGATTCTGTTGATGATTTACTCATTGATAATGCCGCTCGTTATCTGCTGAAAGACTGGAAAGGGGTTGGTGAACTGGTTAATGGTGTTGAGGTTGCACTGGAATATACGGCAGAACGAGGGATCGCGCTGCTTAAGCAGAATCCAGAGTTGTACTGGCAGATCCTTGCAGAAGCAGCCAGCATCGCCCAGGGTAAAGAGCAGCAGAAGCAGGATACGATAAAAAAGCCATAGCCGCCCAGCGGTGGTTATCGGAGTTCGGGGGAGAAAGGGGGGAAAAGGCAAGATGGAAGCGAGAAAAACTCAGGTTGCCACCGATACCGGAACCAGAAATAGACCCGGTGCTTAAGGAATTGTTGTACGCCTATTCGGTAATATCCCGTGCCCGACGTTATGCTGGAATGACCGGGGTGCCTTTGCCTTTATCTCTGACAGAGATAAATGAATATTTAGCCACTCATCCGGTATTGATTGAGCGCGATGAGTTTGAAGCAGTGATCTTTGCACTGGATGACCAGTATTTTCAGGAGCAGTGTGTGTAGTTGTTAATTACGTACACTCTGTTACAGAGATGTGATGGTGTCTTTAATTAAATCGATGATGCTCCTGGAGAAAAGCATTGCGTGGCCTCGTAATCGCTATATCTACTATTATGTCGCCTGAAACCCACTTCGGTGGGCTTTTTGTTGTCTGGAGTTTTAATAAATGGCAGAGCAAACCTCGCGTCTCGCAATAATTATTGATAGCACTGGAGCAAAAAATAATGCTGACAATCTGACCTCCTCATTAGTCAAAATGACGCAGGCCGGGGAAACTGCTGCAAATAGCGCAGGGAAAGTGACTAAGGCAACAGAAGATGAGAAGAACGCGCTCGCAAAATTAAAAGCAGCTATTGATCCAGTTGGTGCCGCAATTGATACTGTCGGTCGACGCTATTCTGAATTAAAGAAATTTTTCGATAAAGGGCTTATTGATAAAGAAGAATATGAATTTCTTGTCCGTAAACTTAATGAAACCACAGAGGAATTGAGCGGGGTTGCGCAAGCGCAGAGAGAAGCCGAGAAGGCCGGAAAACTTGCTGCCGCCCAGCAGGAATCGCAGGCTCAGGCCTTTCAAAGAATGCTGGACAAGATCGACCCTCTGGTTGCGGCGCTAAGAAATCTTGAACAACAGCAGGATGAACTTAATGCTGCGTTTGCATCCGGGAAAATAAATGGTTCTCAGTTTGAGAATTATAGCCGAAAAATACAGGAAACACGGCGAGAGCTTACCGGAGAGGCTCAGGCAGAGCGAGAAGCAGCAAAAGCGCATGATGAACAGGTTGCTGCTTTGCAACGTCTGATTGCTCAACTTGACCCTGTCGGAACTGCTTTTAATCGTCTGGTAGAACAACAGAAACAGCTCAATGAAGCAAAAGCTAAGGGGATGCTCTCTCCTGAAATGTATGAGGAACTTTCTGGAAAACTTCGTGCTATGCGGAGTGAGCTTGAGGTTACTCAATCTCAATTAAGCAAAACCGGAATGTCGGCAAAACAAACGGCTTTTGCTATGCGCATGTTGCCTGCACAAATGACGGATATTGTTGTTGGGTTGTCCACTGGTCAGTCGCCTTTTATGGTGTTAATGCAGCAGGGCGGCCAGCTAAAAGATATGTTCGGTGGGATTGGCCCGGCGATCAAAGGTGTTGGTTCTTATGTGCTGGGATTAATTAATCCTTTTACCCTGGCCGCAGCAGCCGTTGGCGTCTTAGGGCTGGCTTACTATAAAGGTTCTCAGGAGCAGGACGAATTTAATAAATCTCTTATTCTTACCGGAAATCAGTTGGGGACAACCAGCGGGCAATTGGCCGATATAGTTCAACGTGCCGGTAATGCGGCTGATTCGACAACTGGCGCTGCGGCGGCAGTATTAAACCAGCTTGTGCGTTCGGGAAAGGTAGCGAGCAGTTCGCTGGAGCAAGTGACGACAGCGATAGTAAAAACGAGCGAAGTAACAGGAATATCAACCGAACAACTGGTTAATGACTTCAATGAAATTGCAAAGGATCCTGTCAGTGCCATATCAAAACTTAATGATCAGTACCATTTTCTGACACTTGCGACTTATAACCAGATTAAGGCGCTACAGGATGAAGGGAACCAGCAGGAGGCCGCCCGCATTGCGACAGAAGAATACTCATCCTCAATGATCCAGCGCACCAACCAGATTAAAGAAAATCTTGGTTATCTTGAGACTGCATGGAAAGCTGTCGCAGACTCCGCAAAATGGGCATGGGATTCCATGCTGGATATTGGCCGTGAGGCCTCCCTTGATCAAAAAATCTCAGATGTTCTCCGTCAAATTGATGAAATAGAAAAAAATACCCGACCCGGAGTTTTCGGGTTAGGTGGCATTGGAGATGGCGGAGCTCAAAATAAAAGGCTGGCACGATTAAAGCAGCAATTGGGCGTACTTCAAGCAGAAAAAATTGCTCAGGACGTACTAAATTCATCAATAAACGATTACAACAAGCGACAACAGGAAGGAATTGAACTCAGACAGAGAGCAGATGCCTTTTCAAAACAATATCAGACCCGGGAGCAGCAGAGAGCTAGTGAACTTGCAAAACTGGAAAAGCTAAAGAATCAGTATTCAAAGGAAGAATATAATAATCTTATCGCTCAAATAAATGAGCGTTATAAAGATCCAAAGCAACCAAAGGCGAAAGGTTATTCTGATGATGCAGCCCAACGAATGATTGATCATCTGAATCAACAGAATGCGTTACTAAGTTCACAAGCTGAGTTGACCGTTAAATTAAGTTCCTCTGAACAGGAACTGGTTAAGTGGCGTCAGCGGATTGCCGACCTGGAGTCACGACCATCATCGAAATTAACCCAGGATCAGAAATCGCTTCTCTTACACCGGGAAGAAATAACCACGTTGATGGAGAAAAATGTTGCGATTGAAAAAAATAACAGGCTAATCAAGGAATCCGCCGAAATAACAGCATGGCGTGATTCATTGCAGGCTTCGATTGATAATCGTCAGCAGGGGTATGATATTCAGATTGCTGGTTATGGGGTTGGCGATAAAAATCAGCAACGCCAGCAGGAATTACTGCGGATTGAACATGGATATAACAATCAGCGTCTGCAACTTGAACGTGACTATGCAGATAAATCCCGTGGAATGTCAGATCATGTTTTTCAAGAGAAAATGCAGGCTCTGAATGATGCTCTGGAACGGGAAAAAGAAATTGTCAGACAGAAAAACGAGCAGCTCGATATTCAGGCAGGAGACTGGGTTAGTGGTGCCTCCCAGGGATTCAATAACTGGCTGGATGACACTAAGGATATCAGTGAGCAGATAAAATCAACCACGACTCAGATGTTTGATGGGATGACCGATGCGCTGGGTGATTTTGTCACGACAGGCAAGGCAAATTTTCGTTCTTTCGCTACTTCCGTGATTTCGGATCTTAGTCGAATAGCATTAAAGGCTTCAATTACTGGGATTTTCGACAGCATTAGTAACAGTTCTTCTGGGGGGGTTTTAGGAACTATCGGGAGTGCTATTAGTAAATTTATTCCGAATGCAAAGGGCGGTGTTTATGAGTCTCCGTCATTGAGCACGTATTCGAACGGTATTTATGATTCCCCGCAATTTTTTGCTTTTGCAAAAGGGGCTGGTGTTTTTGGTGAGGCTGGACCGGAAGCCATTATGCCATTAACACGAACTTCCGATGGTTCTCTTGGTGTCAGAGCTATTAATAGTAAAAGTGGTAATGGAGGCGGAGATATTACCTATGCCCCTGTATACCAAATCACTATTCAAAATGACGGCCAGAATGGAGAGATTGGCCCTCAGGCAATAAAAGCACTTATGGGGATGGTTGATCAGCGGGTGCAGGGCAATCTGTTAAATATGCGACGTGATGGGGGAATGTTAAGTGGCTAATACGGAAGAATTTCACTGGTTACCAGAGGATGGAATGAAAACAGAAAATAAACCATCGATAAAAACTGTAAGATTTGGTGATGGTTATGAGCAACGAAGTCCAAATGGACTTAATCATTCTCTGCGCGTTTTCACCTGTGATTTCAAAGTTGAGGCGAATGAACGTGATTCATTTGAAAAATTTTTAGCCCGGCATGAAGGCTATAAATCTTTTTTTTGGCGCCCGCCGGGTATTAACAGAAAAATCAGAGTGGTGTGTCGAACGTGGTCAGCGACAGAACATATCACCTATACCGATTTTTCGTGTCAGTTTGACGAAGTGGTGATCTGATGCAGGACATACGACAGGAAACACTGAATGAATGCATCCGTGTGGAGCAGACGGCCAGCGTGGTGCTCTGGGAAATTGATCTGACAGAGGTCGGTGGGGAGCGTTACTTTTTCTGCAATGAGCAGAATGAAAAAGGTGAACCGGTTACCTGGCAGGGGCGAAAGTATCAGGCGTACCCCATTCAGGGAAGCGGCTTTGAGATGAACGGTAAGGGCAGCAGCGCACGTCCCACACTTAAGGTATCTAACCTGTATGGCATGGTCACCGGGATGGCGGAAGATCTGCAGAGTCTGGTCGGCGGAACGGTGGTCAGGCGTAAGGTTTACGCCCGTTT
>OJJP01000943.1_pt1 | contig 9176 bp, 7 predicted proteins | sample 1596261 | NCBI WGS metagenome assembly OJJP01 (sample SAMEA4350154, study PRJEB24818) | metagenome | biome: human; feature: gut; material: faeces | place: Denmark | collected 2013-09
GATTTTGCCTGCAAATAACGTTTAACGGTATTGCGGGAGATCCCCAGTTCTCTGGCAATCGCCCGGCTACTCATTCCCTGCTTGTGCAGGATTTTAATTTCCATAACTGTCTCAAAAGTGACCATAAGCTCTCCTGAATCAGGAGAGCAGATTACCCCCTGGATCTGATTTCAGGCGTTGGGTGTGGATCACTATTGCACCGTTCGTGACATTTTGAGAAGATCATGGATGACTCACTTGATTTTTTGCTTTACAGCCAAGACGTTATGCCTAACATCAATCCGGATAATCTCCAATACCATGATTACGAAAAGGTTAGCAGTAAGGGTAAAATGTACTGTGTAGCGCTTCTGTTCCATGTCATTGCACGGGCTGCATATGAACCCGAATCTGTGGGTGCAGATCCGACACTTCCAGAATATTGCCGGTGGATGAAAAATTGGATAAAGAAAACATTAGGTCATGATTTTTTAGAGAGAATAATGATCAATTATGCGCTGTTTAACCCAGCGTATTTTCCCGCGTTACAACGTCTGAGCGGAGAGAAAGAAACGCGTGATGCCCATACATTCCTGGCTGATTCGTTAGCCAGAGCCTGTAACTGTTTTTCGTCCATAAATTAACCTTCATTTGATGCTGGATTGAACATATCAAAATCAGGCAATTACACAAATCTATGTACAGGCTCTTTTTGCAACACTGATTTTTGATTAATGGTGGGCTTGCTTAAATCTATCCGGCGTCTCTGTGGGCAAGGAGGCCCGCGCCTCGATGAGTTCCGCACCTGATAATCCTAAAAAGACCCTCGGCTTCAGCGAGCCATTTTTTCTGACAGGTTTTTAATCAGGTCTATTTGCCGTTCATGTCATCAATAATCAGTCTTCGCAAAACCAGACAGGTAACTTGTATCTTATTGTTTAAAATGAGCCAATTGAGTTTTGTCAGTATCTATATCAGGCCTGATATTCTTTTTGCAGAGCAGTGATTGCCCAGGCTATTCGGGCCAGTTTATTCGCCAGAGCGCAGGCGACAATATTTGAATGCTTGTTGTCGAGTTGCTTTCGAACCCATTCAGCGAGTCTACCCTATTGATGCTCCAGCCGCATCATGAACGAGCGGGCGCACTGAACAAGTAACCGACGCAAATTTTTGTTTCCTCGTTTGCTGATCCCCAACAGCGTTGATTTACCACCGGTACTGTATTATCGGGGAACAAGTCCTGTGGATGCTGCAACATCCCTGCTGCACGAAAATTGTTTACCATCACCAAGCTGGGATGAGAGCTGGCTGGCCGTCATCGGCCCAACACCGGGGATTGTCATGATGCGTTGCGCAGTAGCGTCAGCTTTGATTGACTGGTTTAACTCTGATTCCAGTTCTGTTATTTGCTCAATAAGATAAAGATAGTGAGCATGTAATTTCATCAGCAAGCGACTCAGATATTCAGCTACTTCGTGTTCAGCCAACACCAGAGACAACCGTTTTATTGCGGCATCCCCTGTCGGCAGACTGATTCCAAATTCCAGCAAGAAACCGTGGATCTGGTTGGTTGTTTTCACCTTATCTCTGATGAGCGATTCTCTGACCCGGTGTAATGCCCTCATAGCCTGCTGGGTTTCTGTTCTTGGCTGGATAAAACACATTGATGGTCGTGAAGCCGCTTCGCATATGGCTTCTGCATCAATAAAATCATTCTTATTACTTTTGACAAACGGACGCACGAATTGCGGAGAGATAAGTTTTGCTTCATGACCGATGTCGCTGATACGCCGGGCCATAAAATACGCACCAGCGCAGGCTTCCATAACAACTACTGAGGATGGACATGTTGCCAGAAACTGCATCAACTTCGTACGCGTAAACTTCTTACGCAAAAGCGCATTGCCAGATTTATCCTGACAATGAATATGAAAAGAATGTTTACCGAGATCGATACCAATAAGCGCAACGTTTTGCATGATGGTGCCCTCTAAAATAATCCACCCTGTCAGCGTACCGCTCACCGGGTGGGGGTGACCATCTCATTAGACCCGGGCATCAGTATCAGTCACCTGAACAACAGAGAAAAAACAAAGATCGCTGATGCCCTGAGACAAACATATCCCCTGACAGAATTACTGCATGTTCTGGGCCTTGCCCGTAGCAGTTATTTTTATCACCAGGCTGCACTGAAAGCCGGTAATAAATACGCCACGATACGTACGATGCTGACAGATATCTTTAACAGTAATTACCAGTGTTATGGCTATCGTTTCCTGCATATGATGCTCAGGCATGAGGGGGGCGGCTATCTGAAAAGGTTGTACGCAGACTTATGGTGGAGGAACAGCTTGTCGTCAGCCGTAACCGTCGTCGCCGCTACAGCTCATATTGCGGAGAAATCGGACCGGCTCCGGATAACCTTATCGCCAGAGATTTTAAGGCGGAGCAACCTAATCAGAAATGGCTGACAGATATCACGGAGTTCCAGTTCCCTGCAGGTAAAGTCTGGCTATCACCGGTGGTGGACTGCTTCGATGGAAAAGTTGTGAGCTGGTCTCTCAGTACACGCCCCGATGCTGAACTGGTCAACACTATGCTGGATAGCGCTGTCGAAACGTTAAATGCTGGCGAACAACCGGTGATACACAGTGACAGAGGTGGGCATTATCGCTGGCCAGGCTGGCTGGAAAGAGTGAATGCAGCAGGTCTTATTCGCTCAATGTCCCGTAAAGGATGTTCACCTGATAATGCCGCATGCGAAGGCTTTTTCGGCAGACTGAAAACGGAAATGTATTATGGGCGTAAATGGTCGGGCATCACGCCAGAAAAGTTCATGCAGCAAGTGGATGCTTACATCAGATGGTATAACGAGCGGCGTATAAAATTATCGCTGGGTGCCGTCAGCACCAAAATGTACCGCCAATAATGTGGACTGGCATAATAAAGCCGTCCAGGAAATTATCCAGATCCCCCCCCACAGTGAGTCATAATCATCCTGACTTTCCAGAACCATATGGATCGCCCGCTGACGGACTTCGGGGGAGAAGTGCGTATTTTTATTCATCTTGTTTACCTCTTTCTCTGGGAGTTTAGTCACCAAGAACTCGGGGCAGTTCAAAATGGTTGTCGGAATATAACTGTGAATGCCAACATGAATCACTGAACAACATGATGTCGCAGGAATAAATCGATATTTAAATGTCACCAAGGGCAAGCGCCATTGGCTGCTTTAATATTTGTTGTAATGGTTGCTGTGTGTTATTTATTTATTTGATTGTTGATTGCTGTTTGTTTAAAGTGGCCAAGTGTTAGGAGGGGGTATGCGAAAATTATTTTTAAGTTTGCTTATGATTCCCTTTGTTGCGAAGGCGAACTTTATGATCTATCCAATATCAAAAGAAATCAAAGGAGGCAGTAGTGAACTTATTCGTATATATTCTAAATCAAAAGATACACAATATATAAAAGTGTATACTAAAAAAGTTTTAAATCCGGGGACAAAGGAAGAATACGAGGTAGACACCCCAAATTGGGAGGGAGGGTTGGTTACTACGCCGTCCAAAGTAATCTTACCGGGTGGGGGCAGTAAGTCCGTTCGGCTAAGTCAGTTAAAGGACATCAGTAGCGAAGATGTCTACAGAGTGTATTTTGAATCAATTAAACCAGAAAAACAGGATGGTTTATCGAAAAATAAATCGCTGAAAACAGACCTATCTGTCAACATTATATATGCGGCATTAATAAGAGTGCTCCCCAAGGATGGGAAAAGTGATATGAGAGCATCATTATCACCCAAGAGCAGTCTTCTTATAAAGAACACAGGAAATGTGCGGGTCGGAATAAAAGATGCTTTTTTTTGTAAAAAAACAAGCATTAACAATGATGACTGCATAAAGAAAACATACAACAAGAATATCTATCCCGGTTCATCATTTGATACAGGGGTTATACAAAATGGATTCTCGCATATTTTTATCGATAGTGTTGATGGAAGCGCGGGCAAGCAAGGAAAGCGAATGCTAATAAGCATTCATTGAGTATTACTTGGGTATCTTAATTTTCCATAATAAAACATAATGGAGTTTATATGAAACTAAAGAAAACAATTGGCGCAATGGCTCTGGCGACATTATTTGCAACTATGGGAGCATCTGCGGTCGAGAAGACCATTAGCGTTACGGCGAGTGTTGACCCGACTGTTGACCTTCTGCAATCTGATGGCTCTGCGCTGCCGAACTCTGTCGCATTAACCTATTCTCCGGCTGTAAATAATTTTGAAGCTCACACCATCAACACCGTTGTTCATACAAATGACTCAGATAAAGGTGTTGTTGTGAAGCTGTCAGCAGATCCAGTCCTGTCCAATGTTCTGAATCCAACCCTGCAAATTCCTGTTTCTGTGAATTTCGCAGGAAAACCACTGAGCACAACAGGCATTACCATCGACTCCAATGATCTGAACTTTGCTTCGAGTGGTGTTAATAAAGTTTCTTCTACGCAGAAACTTTCAATCCATGCAGATGCTACTCGGGTAACTGGCGGCGCACTAACAGCTGGTCAATATCAGGGACTCGTATCAATTATCCTGACTAAGTCAACGTAATTATTCAGAATTACAACGGAAGTCTTTTAAGCCAGAGCAGCGGTGTGATGCTGCTCTGTTTCTGTTTGTCTAGAGGAATATATGATTGGTGGAAAGTCGAGCAAGGTGGTCATTGTGTTATCCGTTCTTATTGGATCTTCTTCCGGATTTGCCAGCAAATACAACCTTGTTGATATTCCGGAGTCTTTTCGTGATTTATGGGGAGAGCAGGACGAATTACTCGAAGTCAGACTTTATGGGCAATCTCTTGGCGTTCATCGTATTAAGTCCACTCCTACTACTGTGGCATTTGAGTCTCCGGATAATTTATTAGATAAAATTGAGATTAATAAAGGAAAGGAAGCTGACTTAAGAGTACTTATGCGAGGTTCATTCCAACGGAATGGAAATATGAGTTGCCAGGGATATACGGGACAGAACAACTGCAATTACATTAAAACAAACACAGTTGCGGTTATCGTAGATGATGTTGAAAATGTACTTAATCTTTTTATAGGAAATGAGTTTCTTGCTTCCGGAGAGAATGACAGTGATTATTATCAGCCATCCAAGAACACAAAAAAAGCATTCATACATAGCCAGACAATTAATTTATCTGATACCGGTAATTATGAAAACTTGTCCATTGTCGGGACGGGTTCGCTTGGGATAACAGATAACAGTTATGCTATTTTGGGTTGGGCAGCAAATTATAATCGGTATAAATCTTACAATTACAATGAACAGTCGATTAACAGCCTGTATTTCAGACATGATTTTGAAAAAAATTTTTACTATCAGTTGGGACGGATAGACAGATCCGACTTATCGCAAAGTAGTGGCGGAAACTTTAACTTCGATCTACTTCCTGTACCTGATATTTATGGTATGAGAGCCGGAACGACTCAGTCATATATCAAGAATACGGGAAAGTCAGTTGCATCTCCGGTCACAATTATGCTGACCCACTTTTCCCGTGTAGAAGCATATCGAAATGGGCAATTACTGGGAGTTTGGTATTTAGATGCAGGTATCAGTGAGTTAGATACGGAGCGTTTACCTGACGGAAATTACGATCTGAAATTAAAAATATTTGAGCAGGAGCAACTTGTCCGTGAAGAAATTGTACCTTTTAACAAATCAGGTTCTTCAATTGGTGACACGCATTGGGATGTTTTCGTGCAGGCAGGCGATATTATAAATGATAATGGCCGATATGTTGAAAAACAGAAAAACCATAAATCAGCCATTAATAGTGGATTACGTTTACCGTTAACAAGGAATCTTGCAGTACAGCTGGGGGGGGCTGTTATTGATAATAAAAATTATTACGAGACTGGGATTCTGTGGAACTCAGGACTCCTTGATGGTTCTCTCAATAGCAAATTCACTTTCCTTTTTGGTGACGACACACATGGAAACTATCAGAATGTTTCCTATACTGATGGTTTCAGCTTATCGTTCTATCATAATGATAAGCGAGTTGATGATTGTGGTAAAGATTACAATATGGGCTGGAGTGGATGTTATGAGTCTTATTCAGCGTCTTTAAGTATCCCTGTGAAAGGGTGGAATAGCACTCTTGCATACAGTAATACGTACAGTACGTCTGTATACAGATATGATGCTGTTTCTGAATATGTTCCTTATTACTATTATAAAGGAAGAACTAAAAGATGGCAACTTACTGCTTCTACGGTGGTAAGATGGGGGGACTATAACATTATGCCAACAATAGGAGTATATAATAGTGAACAGAAACAATGGGCTGATAAAGGAGGCTATTTATCCTTAACGCTTACTCGAGTTGATGGTGGCAAGTCCTTGAATGCTGGTTATTCCTATAACTACTCCCGGGGTAATTATACTTCTAATGATGCATTTGTTGAGGGGCATCTGGTTTCAGATACAAATGTCAGTTATCGTGAACTAAGTGCACGCGTCAGTGGTAATAGATATTACACTGAGGGAGGAGTTTCAGGGCGCATTAACAATAGATTTGGTGATCTGAATGGGACACTTAATGTTAATAAAAACAGAAAATCACATGATACAACTCACTCTCTGACAGCTGGTTACAGTTCGTCATTTGCTCTTACGACCGATGGCATCTACTGGGGAGGAAGCGCATCCGGGCTGACGAATTTATCCGGAGGAATTGTAAGAGTAAAATCAAATGAGGATGAGAGTGAACTATTGAATGTGAAAGGCTCATCATATGGTCATTATTCCCTGGGCAGCAATGATAGTTTATTTATACCTGTACCTGCCCTGATGCAAGCCAGCCTTACTATTGAAGAGAATACAAATAAATCTAAAAATATTGATGTGCTCGCACCAACAAAAAACACTTTTTTTATGTTACCTGGAAGTGTTTATCCTATTGATGTTTCAGCCAATGTTAGTTTTACTTACGTTGGACGTGGAGTTGATGTTAAGGGACGACCTTTATCTGGTGCATATATTTTGAATGCGCAAAATATTGTGTTGGATGAAAATGGTGGATTTTCTTTTGAGAGTTCAGAGAATGAGAAGGAACTCTTTTTATTAAAAGATAAAACAATTTATTCCTGTTCATTAGACAGAAGCGAAATGCGCAATGGTATTGCTTTCGTTGGTGAGGTTGCATGCAATTCTACCATCAAAGAACTTCTTCCTGAAAAATTGGTTACAAATTCTCGCATTCATGATTTATTAGCTTACAATCAGGATACTGAATGAAAAAGATATTTATTTTTTTGTCTATCATATTTTCTGCGGTGGTCAGTGCCGGGCGATACCCGGAAACTACAGTAGGTAATCTGACGAAGAGTTTTCAAGCCCCTCGTCTGGATAGAAGCGTACAATCACCAATATATAACATCTTTACGAATCATGTGGCTGGATATAGTTTGAGTCATAGCTTATATGACAGGATTGTTTTTTTATGTACATCCTCGTCGAATCCGGTTAATGGTGCTTGCCCAACCAGTGGAACATCTGGAGTTCAATACGGTACTACAACCATAACCTTGCAGTTTACAGAAAAAAGAAGTCTGATAAAAAGAAATATTAATCTTGCAGGTAATAAGAAACCAATATGGGAGAATCAGAGTTGCGACTTTAGCAATCTAATGGTGTTGAATTCGAAGTCTTGGAGCTGTGGGGCTCACGGAAATGCTAACGGAACACTTCTAAATCTGTATATCCCTGCAGGAGAAATCAACAAATTGCCTTTTGGAGGGATATGGGAGGCAACTCTGATCTTACGCTTATCAAGATATGGCGAAGTCAGTAGCACCCATTACGGCAATTATACCGTAAATATTACGGTTGATTTAACTGATAAAGGTAATATTCAGGTATGGCTTCCAGGGTTTCACAGCAACCCGCGTGTAGACCTGAATCTGCGCCCTATCGGTAATTATAAATATAGTGGTAGTAATTCACTCGACATGTGTTTCTATGATGGATATAGTACAAACAGTGATAGCATGGTAATAAAGTTCCAGGATGATAATCCTACCAATTCATCTGAATATAATCTTTATAAGATAGGGGGCACTGAAAAATTACCATATGCTGTTTCACTGCTTATGGGAGAAAAAATATTTTATCCAGTGAATGGTCAATCATTTACTATCAATGACAGTAGTGTACTCGAAACAAACTGGAATCGAGTAACCGCAGTTGCTATGCCGGAAGTTAATGTTCCAGTATTATGCTGGCCAGCAAGATTGCTATTAAATGCTGATGTAAATGCTCCCGATGCAGGACAGTATTCAGGACAGATATATATAACATTTACACCCAGTGTCGAAAATTTATGACAAATATGCATATTTGGCAAAGAAAAATCTGACACTGGGCATTGTATGTGGCGATGGGAGGTAACTCTGATAAATCGGGATAGGAACTGTTCTCACGATTCCGACTCATCCCACTGTACCGTACATACGGGGTCGTATACGGCGGTTTGGTTATGTTGATTGTCGCCTGCCTATATTTCAGGCAGGATCAGTCTGGTGAACAGATTATAGAGTACAGGTGTCTTGTATGATAACGCGATGGCGGAGAGCATCAATAGTCTTGACAAAGCGAGGGCTTTAAGTGCTTTGTCGAAATCGAAGGGCTGGGACATGTGTCATTCCTTTTTGATTGTATATTACTGGAATGACACAGAATTTCTAACACTCTCGAGCTGACACCCTAAGTTCACAGATAAAATATTCTCTAGGATACTCGGGGCGGTTCATTTCCCGTTATGTTCAGCACTTCATTCAGCATTCTGAACAGATAAATATCGAATATTTCCGTACAGTATGGTCTTATTGGTAAATATACGTCGTCTGTTGGGATAAAGTTCATTAACCTAGCTTCTAAGGAATGAGGTGGTGAGCGACTCGGGAAAAGGCAGAGATCTACTGTCACGTGGAGTTCGGGAAGCTGAACGAAAGTAAACTGTCCGATGAAGCATCGAAATCTTAGATGATGTCAAAATGGGGCTGGATTTGCCCCTATATTTCCAGACATCTGTTATCACTTAACCCATTACAAGCCCGCTGCCGCAGATATTCCCGTGGCGAGCGATAACCCAGCGCACTATGCGGATGCCATTCGTTATAATGCTCGA
>OJJP01000945.1_pt1 | contig 9176 bp, 8 predicted proteins | sample 1596261 | NCBI WGS metagenome assembly OJJP01 (sample SAMEA4350154, study PRJEB24818) | metagenome | biome: human; feature: gut; material: faeces | place: Denmark | collected 2013-09
CGCGTGTTCCGAGTGCGGCTGGACGGCCCGCTGTCCGGATTGTAATGTGACTCTCACGCTCCACAAGGGAAGCGGTCGTATGGTCTGTCACTATTGCGGTCATACGGAGCCTGTTCCGGCCAAGTGCCCCCATTGCCGGGTGACCGAACCCGTGCCGATGGGCTTCGGGACGGAAAAGGTCGAGGAGGAGATCGCCCGCGTTTTCCCCGAGGCGCGGGTCGCCCGGCTCGACCGCGACAGCGTTACCTCCGAGCGTGCTTTCCGGCAGATCGTCGAGGCCTTCGCCCGGGGCGACGACGATATTCTGGTGGGGACGCAGATGATTACCAAAGGATTCGATTTCGGCGGCGTGGAGCTGGTCGGTGTGCTCAACGCCGACAATCTGCTCAACAATCCCGATTTCCGTTCGGCGGAGCGTGCATTCCAACTGCTGATGCAGGTGGCGGGCCGCGCCGGTCGGCGCGAAAATCCCGGAACGGTCGTGATCCAGACCGCTGAGCCGGGACATCCCGTCTTGCAACAGGTGATTGCGGGCGATTACGAGGCGATGGCTCGTCAGCAGCTCGCCGAGCGGAAAGCGTTCTTCTATCCGCCCTATGCACGGCTCCTGAACCTGTTGTTGCGTCACCGCGATCCCGTGACGCTGCGCCGTGCGGCCAACGCCCTGGCCGCCGCCCTGCGCGAACGGTTCGGGCGGCGCGTGCTGGGACCCACGGCCCCGCCCGTCGATCGGGTACGGGGCGAGTATCTGGCGACCCTGCTGCTGAAGGTCGAGGCGGGGGCTTCGCTGGCCCGGGCTCGCGAGGCGGTGCGCGGGATTCTCGACCGGGTGGTCAAAAGTCCCGAATGCAAAGGCGTTACGATTCTCTGCGATGTCGATCCTCAATGATATAAAGGGGCTTTTTCTGCCGCCTGTCTGTCCCGTATGCGGCGGCGAGTTGCACGAGGGCGAGGGTGCTTTCTGTATGATGTGCCGTACGTTGGCACCCCAGACCGGATTCTGGCGCCGTGCGGACAATCCGCTGGCCGAGCGGCTGCGCAACGAGTTTCCCGTCGTGCAGGCCTCGGCTTTTCTCTGGTTCGTTGCGGGCAGTCCCTGGCAGCGGGCCATTCATGGTTTCAAGTATTACAACCGCTGGCGCACGGCCCGCGACCTGGGTGCCTGGTATGGCGGCAACCTTGCCGACAGCGGACTGTACGGAAGCGTGGACTGCATCGTTCCCGTGCCGCTTCATACCCGGCGGTTGCTGGCCCGGGGGTACAATCAGGCTGCCTATATCGCCGAGGGGATCGCTTCCCGGATGGGAGTGCCGGTGGAGGATCGGGCGGTCAGTCGCCTGCGCAACAACCCGAGCCAGACGACCCGTTCTTCGGCCGGGCGCTGGGAGAACGTACGCGACTTGTTTGCGGTCGCGCGGCCCGGAGCGTTGGCCGGACGGCACGTGCTGCTGGTCGATGACGTGGTGACTACCGGTTCGACGCTGCTTTCCTGCACCGAAGCTCTCCTTCGTGCGGTGCCCGACTGTCGGGTCAGCATTGCTGCACTGGCCGTTTCGCGCCGCCATTTCGGATTGGATCGGTAACTTCGATCGAGTAGTCTTTGCATTGACAATGAGGTGTTTCGGTTGGATTTTGCTCCGGCCAGGTCCGAACGGGTTTGGCTTGTCACTTACCTTTCGCTATCTTTGTAGAAGATAGGATGCGCCTCGGAAAACTGGGAACAAGTTCCTGTTTTCTCTCGGCTTTCGCTATCTTTGCAGCGCGAAATTTGTGTTTTATAATATTTTTCCGGCGGGGTGCAATGTATCTCGTCGGGCTTTTTTAACTGTCGATTGAGCTATGTTTCGTATCGTTTTGCTGTTGTTTGCCGGAATCGGAGCGGGCTATCTGCTGCGCAACTGGTCGTTTGTGGCCAGGCTGGAGCGGGGAGTATCGCTTACCGTGTGGGCCCTGCTCTTCGTTTTCGGTGTTACGATCGGTTCCAACCGCGAACTGATCGTCAATTTCGGACGTTTCGGCTGGCAGGCCGCCGTGATCGCCTGCCTCGGCGTCGCCGGGAGTTTCGCGGCGGTATTCGTCGTCCGGCGTTACTTTTTCCGGAAAGGAGGGAGCGATGAGAGATAGTCTGATCGTTTTCGTTTTTTTTGCAGTCGGCGTGGCGCTCGGTTATGCCGATGCCGTCCCGACGTGGCTGTTGGATCCCGATCTGCCGATGATTATTCTTTCGGTGATGGTGGTGCTGGTCGGCTTGGGACTCGGGGCCGGCGACAATCTGCACTATATGCTGCGCACGTTCAACTGGCGGATGCTCCTGTTGCCGCTTTGTACGATCGTCGGCACCCTGCTCTTTTCGGCGCTCGGCGTGCTGGTGCTCCGGGGATTCAGCCTGACGGACTGTCTGGCCGTAGGCAGCGGTTTCGGCTACTATTCGCTTTCGTCGGTGCTGATCGCCGACCTGAAGAGCGCGACGCTCGGCGTGCAGGGCGCCGCCGAGTTGGCGACGGTCGCTTTGCTGGCCAACGTCGTGCGCGAGATGATCGCCCTGTTCGGAATGCCGCTGTTCGCCCGCTGGGGCGGTCCGCTGGCCCCGATCTCGGTGGCGGGCGTGACTTCGATGGACGTGTGTCTGCCTTCGATCGCCCGTTATTCGGGCAGCGACCTGGTGCCGCTGGCCATCCTGCACGGCATCGTACTGGAGGTGTGCGTGCCGATTCTGGTCGGTGCCTTTTGCTGACCGAAGGGACCGTAAAAAAGAATCGACAGAAAGCCCCTTTTTATCGACATCTTTCCGGCCCGGGAGAATCCCCTGCCGGGGATCGTTCGATTGTAAACAGATTTTTCGACAAAACGGGGTCCGGGGCGTTTTGATATGTCGCCCCGTTTGTCTATTTTTGAAAGTTGAAATCCACGTAACGAATGGCTAAAGAATATACCCCCGCTTCGCGCAACCGCGAAGCGTTCGCTGCAATGACCGATACCCCCGGCAACGTGCCTCCGCAGGCCGTCGAACTGGAGGAGGCGGTGCTCGGCGCTCTGATGCTCGAGAAGGATTCGATCATCACCGTGCAGGAGTTCATCACGCCCGAGGCTTTCTATACCGAAGAGCATCGGACGATCTACCGCGCGATCGAGGAGCTCTCGACCGAACTCAAACCGATCGACCTCTATACGGTCACCGAGCGGCTGAAGGTCCGCAAGGAGTTGCAGAAGGTGGGCGGTGCGTCGTACCTGGCGCAGCTCACGCAGAAGGTGGGCTCGGCGGCCAACGTGGAGTTCCACGCCAAAATCATCGCCCAGAAGTACGTGCAGCGGGAGCTGATCCGCTCCGCGACCGAGATCCAGCGCCGTTCGTACGACGAATCGACTGACGTGACGGAGTTGATCGGCTATGCCGAGAGCGAAATCTTCAAGGTGGCCGAAGGTCACGTCAAGCGTTCGGTACAGTCGTCCAAGGATTTGCTGGCCAAGGCGCTGATGCAGATCGAGGAGGCATCCAAGAACACGTCGGCCTTCAACGGCGTGCCTTCGGGTTTCATGGCCATCGACCGCGTGACGCTCGGCTGGCAGTTGTCGGACCTCATCATCGTGGCGGCACGCCCTTCGATGGGTAAGACCGCCTTCGTGTTGTCGATGGCCCGCAACATGGCCGTCGATCACGAACGTCCGGTGGCGTTCTTCTCGCTCGAGATGTCTTCGGTGCAGTTGATGATGCGCCTTATCATCGCCGAAACGGGTATTCCGGGCAACGATATCAAGAGCGGCCGTCTTACGCCCGAGCAGTGGCGCCACCTGGAGTCGGCGACCAAGCCGCTGGGGGCGGCCCCCCTTTACATCGACGATACGCCGGCGTTGTCGGTCTTCGAATTCCGCTCGAAAGCCCGGCGTCTGAAGATACACAACGACATCCAGATCATCATCATCGACTATTTGCAGTTGATGACCGGCGGAACGCAGGATTCGAAGGGCAACCGCGAACAGGAGGTGGCTTTCATCTCCCGCACGTTGAAGGCCATCGCCAAGGAGTTGAACGTGCCGATCATCGCCCTCTCGCAGTTGAGCCGTGCTACGGAGCTGCGCGGCGGTTCGAAACGCCCCCAGCTTTCGGACCTGCGCGAATCGGGGGCCATCGAGCAGGACGCCGACATCGTGGCTTTCATCCATCGTCCCGAATATTACGGTATCAATCAGGACGAGAACGGTATGCCGACGGCGGGTATGGCCGAGATCATCATCGCCAAGCACCGTAACGGTGCGGTCACGGATGTCAATCTGCGTTTCCTGAAGGACCAGGCCCGCTTCGCCGATGTGGACGAAACGCTGATGCCGGAGGCGGGCAGTCGCCCTGCGCCGGGGCAGTACGAGGATGTATCGAGCGGTTCCAATTCCGGGCTGGGCGGCTTCGGCGGCGTGCCCGAGGAGTTCCTTACGCCCGGTGTGTCGGGGGCGCCCGTGAATCTGAACGAGGAGGAGCCGTTTTAGCGGAGCCGGCTCCGGTTTCCGCGTCCGGTTTTGCCGCATTCGCGGCGGGGGCGCCGCTCTGGAAGTGCGGGTCCGGAAATTCGGACCGGAGCTGGAGGAAGATCGCTTGATTGTATAGTGAAAGATCGATAATATGTTCGTCAGTACGTATGCAGGGGCTGTTGCCGGGATCGACGCCGTGAAGGTGACCGTCGAGGTCAATCTCACCGGGGGCGGTCTGGGACTCTATTTGGTCGGACTGCCGGACAACGCCGTCAAGGAGAGCGAGCAGCGTATCCGGGCGGCTTTCGAGAATACCGGTCGCAAGATGTCGGGCCGCAAGGTCGTGGTGAACCTCGCTCCGGCCGATCTGCGCAAGGAGGGGGCGGGTTTCGACCTGCCGATCGCCGTGGGGATTCTCGCCGCGATGTCCGAGGTGAGCGGGGAGTTGCTTCCGACGACGATGTTCGCGGGCGAGCTCTCGCTCGACGGAACGCTGCGGCCCGTACGGGGTGTGCTGCCCCTTGCGGTCAAGGCCCGGGACGAGGGGTTGCGGCGGCTCGTGGTGCCGGCCGAAAACGCCGCTGAAGCGGCGGTCGTGGAGGGGGTCGAAGTGTACGGTCTGCACTCCCTGGGCGAGGTGATCGCCCTGCTGAACGGGGAGCGGAGATTCGATGCGACGGTGCCGGTGGATGCCGAGGCAACTTTGGCGTCGCAGAGTGCCTATGCCGAGGATTTCGCCGACGTGAAAGGACAGACGGCCGTAAAGCGGGCGCTGGAGATCGCGGCGGCCGGAGGACATAACGTGTTGATGATCGGTGCGCCCGGTTCGGGTAAGACGATGCTGGCGCGGCGCATGCCGACGATTCTGCCTCCGCTCAGCGTCGAGGAGGCGTTGGAAACGACCAAGATACACTCCGTGGCGGGAAAATTGGGCGCAGAGAGGGGATTGCTCTCGCAGCGTCCGTTCCGTGCGCCGCATCACATGACTTCGCAGGTGGCGCTGATCGGCGGCGGACAGTCGCCCCAGCCGGGCGAGGTGTCGCTGGCGCACAACGGAGTGCTGTTCCTCGACGAGCTGCCCGAATTCGGACGCAGCGTGCTCGAAGTGCTGCGGCAGCCGCTGGAGGATAAGAAGATCGTGGTTTCGCGGGCGAGATACAGCGTGGAATATCCGGCCAATTTCACCCTCGTAGCGGCCATGAATCCCTGTCCCTGCGGGTATTACAACCACCCGACCAAAGAGTGCACCTGCCCGCCGGGTGCGGTGCACCGTTATATGGGACGTATTTCGGGCCCGCTGCTGGACCGCATCGACTTGCAGGTCGAGGTGACGCCGGTGGCTATCGGGGAGATTTCGCAGGTGCGGCCTTCGGAGCCGAGCGCCGCGATCCGCGAGCGGGTGATTCGGGCGCGGGAGGTGCAGGCGGAGCGTTTCCGTGAGGTGCCGGGCGTGCATACGAACGCCATGATGAACGCCAGAATGTTGCGCGAGTTCTGCCCGCTGGATCAGGTGGCGCGGGAGCTGCTCGAACGGGCGATGGTGCGGCTCGATCTTTCCGCCCGTGCCTACGACCGGATCGTGAAGGTGGCCCGCACGATCGCCGATCTGGAGGGGACGGCCGACATCGGTGCGGCGCATCTGGCCGAGGCGATCAACTACCGTTCGCTCGACCGGGGAAGTTGGGGCCGGTAATCGAATGGGGATGTTGCGATGAAGAAGTGGAAACCGGAAAGGAGGGACGGATTGCTGCTGCTGGGCATCGGGCTCGGTGCGGCGGTGGGACTGTTGCGCGGTGCGGTGCTCGCGTGGCTGCCGGTGGGCGTGGCGCTGGGGCTGTGTCTGCGGGGCGGGGCCGGAACCCGCAGCGGAAGCGGTAAGGATTCGTTAGGAGATATTTCGGATAAAAATCAGGAATTTTATGCCGGCGGGGATGCGTCTGCCGAGGCTGGAAACGAAAATAAAATATGAAAAGAGTCATTGTTTCGGGCGGCGGCACGGGCGGTCATATCTATCCTGCCGTGGCTGTGGCCGAAGCGCTCCGACGGCGCTTCGGGGAGGAAGTCGAGATCCTCTTCGTCGGTGCCGAAGGCAAGATGGAGATGGAGAAGGTGCCTGCATTGGGATACCGGATCGTCGGTCTGCCCGTTGCGGGCTTGCAGCGCCGTTTCGATTTGAAAAACCTGGCGGTGCCCTTCAAGGTGCTTAAAAGCATCCGCAAGGCCCGGCGCACCATCCGCGACTTCGGGGCCGATGTGGTCGTCGGTTTCGGAGGGTATGCCAGCGGCCCGGTGCTGTGGGCGGCGCAGCGGATGGGGATTCCGACCGTGATTCAGGAGCAGAACTCCTATGCGGGAGTCACCAACAAGCTGCTGGCCAAGCGTGCCCGCACGATCTGCGTGTCGTATGAGGGAATGGAACGCTTTTTCCCGAAGGAGAAGATCGTGATGACGGGCAACCCTCTGCGGGGACGTTTTTCGAAAGCGGGTGCGGATCGCCGCGAGGCGCTGGCGCATTTCGGCTTCCGGGACGATCTGCCGGTGCTGCTCGTCGTGGGCGGGTCGCTCGGTACGCGGACGCTCAACGAAATGATGAAGGCCTGGGTTCTGCGGCAGGGCGGTACTTCGCCGGTGCAGGTGATCTGGCAGACGGGTAAATATTACGAGCGGGAGATGCGCGAGTTTCTGGCGCAGCATCCTACGGCGAATATCTGGCAGGGGGCATTCATCGACCGCATGGATTACGCTTATGCGGCGGCCGATCTGGTCGTTTCGCGCAGCGGGGCCTGCACGGTGTCGGAACTCTGTCTGGTGGCCAAGCCGACCCTTTTCGTGCCGTCGCCCAACGTGGCAGAGGACCACCAAACCAAGAATGCCCGGGCGTTGGCCGACAAGGGGGCTGCGCTGCTGATCCCCGATTCCGAGGCGGTTGCCCGAGCCATGGACGAGGCGGTCGGGCTGTTGAAGGATCCGGTCCGTTTGGCCGAATTGAGCCGCAATATCGAGGCGCTGGCTATTCCCGATTCCGCCGAGCGGATCGTGAACGAAATCGAGAAACAGTTGCCGCAGTCGAAATAGAGCCGCCGGGAGCGACCGAGCGGGGAAAATGCCTGAGCGGGGCAGGTGAAATCGTCCTGCCGGGTGTAATAAAGAAGAAGAAATCGATCAATGAAAGAGTTTTCCAATGTTTTCGATGAGCGAGGGGAGCACCGAATCTGTTCGGACTCTGCCGAGCCGGAAAAACAACGAATGCAGTTCAACGTATATTTTCTCGGAATCGGGGGGATCGGCATGAGTGCTCTGGCCCGGTATTTCCTCCACGAAGGCCGAAGGGTGGCGGGTTACGACCGGGTGCGGTCGCATCTCACGGACCAGATCGAGGCCGAAGGAGCCGTTGTTCACTATGAAGAGGATCCGGCGCAGATTCCGGTGGATTTCCGGGATCCGGCCACGACGATCGTGGTCTATACGCCGGCAGTTCCGGCGGATCACGCCGAATTGCGCTGGTTCCGGCAGAATGGGTTCGAGATCGTCAAGCGTTCGCAGATGCTGGGGTATCTTTCACAGGGGAAGTTCGTGATGGCGGTGGCTGGTACGCACGGCAAAACCACGACCACGACGCTCGTGGCATGGCTCAACCACCGGGTGACGGGCGGCGGAAGCGCTTTCCTGGGGGGTATTTCCCGGAATTTTTCGAGTAACCTGGTGCTCGGCTCCGGCCGGCGTCTGGCGGTCGAGGCCGACGAGTTCGACCGTTCGTTCCTGCGGCTGTGGCCCGACGTGGCGGTGGTCACCTCGGCCGATGCCGACCACCTCGACATCTACGGGACGCACGAGGCGGTGAAGGAGGCTTTCGCGCAGTTCGTGCGGCAGATACGCCCCGGCGGATTCCTCGTCATCAAGCAAGGGGTCGACATTGTGGTGGACAATCCGCAGATTACGGTGTACCGCTATTCGTACGACGTGCCGTGCGACTTCTATGCCCGTAACGTGCAGCTGCTCGAGGGAGGCCATTACCGATATGACATCGTAGTGCCGGGCGGTGTGGTCGAAGGCTGCACGCTGGGCATTCCGGGCTGGGTCAACATTGAAAATTCGGTGGCGGCCGTGGCCTCGGTATGGTGCGCGGCCAGGGCCGAAGGGGTTGCGTTGGATGCGGACGCCCTGCGCGGGGCGCTGGCGTCGTTCTCGGGCGTGAAGCGCCGGTTCGAATTCTATGTCAACACCCCCAGGCAGGTCTACATGGACGATTACGCGCACCATCCGCGCGAACTGGCGGCGACACTGACCTCCGTGCAGAAGATGTTTCCGGGACGGCGCATTACGGCGCTGTTCCAGCCCCACCTCTACACCCGCACGCGCGACCTCTACGAAGAGTTCGCCGAGTCGCTGTCGCATGCCGACGAGGTGGTGCTGCTGCCGATTTACCCGGCGCGCGAGGAGCCGATCCCCGGCGTCACGTCGGAGCTCATCGCCCGGCACGTGGCCGTGCCGTGCCGCATCGTCGGCAGGGAGGCGCTGGCCGATACGGTCGCGGCGATGGATACGGACGTGGTGGTGAGCTTCGGGGCGGGCAATATCGACGCCTGCTGCCCCGCATTGGCGGAGCGATTAAAAATGAAAAGCTAAATATTAAAAATACAGGCATCTGTTTTTGGCATTTTCGTTTCCGGCTGGAGTTGATGAGGTCTCTTTTGCTTGACAAAAACGACTTCTTG
>OJJP01000952.1_pt1 | contig 9120 bp, 9 predicted proteins | sample 1596261 | NCBI WGS metagenome assembly OJJP01 (sample SAMEA4350154, study PRJEB24818) | metagenome | biome: human; feature: gut; material: faeces | place: Denmark | collected 2013-09
GTATCTCGCCGTGGAGTTATTCCCACCTTTTCTGATTTGGAAGTTATAGCTCTTTCTCTTACAGCCGAAGCATTCGGTTATGACAGCGAGAACAACCTCTTTAAGAGATTGGCTGAATCTCCCGAACATATCCCTAACCTTATATCCAGAAGACAGTTCAACGTCCGTCGCAAACTCACGGCTTGTCTTGCAGAAGACATCCGCAGGGATATTGCCAAGAGCATAGACGGTGGGGAAAATGTCTTTGTGATAGACTCCAAGCCTGTCAAAGTATGCCAGCTGGCACGAGCCAAGCGTTGCGTTATGGGAAATGATAATCCGCAAAGCGCACCTTCCAAAGGCTTTTGCGCCTCCCAACAAATGTATTACTATGGGTATAAGCTCCACGCTATCTGTGGAATAAGTGGTGTTATTCACTCTTATGATATAACGGCTGCAAATGTTCATGATATACATTATCTGGATGATGCAAAGTGGGATTATCACGACTGTCTTATGCTTGGAGATAAGGGGTATTTAAGTGCTGAGGTGCAACAAGACCTTTTCGAAACGGCTCATATCAAGCTTGAAGTCCCGTATCGCTTGAACCAAAAGAATTGGAGAAATCCTTCGTGGGCTTACAGGCGTTTCAGGAAGCGAATCGAAACCGTTTTCTCTCAACTTAACGACCAATTCATGATGGTACGCAATTATGCAAAGCAGACAGGCGGACTGTTTACACGTACTGCCGCAAAAATCGCTGCTATGACCGTGCTGCAATACATCAACTTCTGTAACCATCGTAAAATTGGTCTTGTTAAAGATGCTTTATTTTAATTCAACCAACGGGTTATAAGATTATTTGATATAGTGAAATTTTACCTATTATATTTGCATAGAGTTGTTTGAAGTAGTGCAAAACGGGGCAATCCGAAGCAGTTGCTATTTTGCTTAATCATTCCTATCGTATTTTGGAGCCTGAATCTATGGCTTATCTTCAATGACTTATCCCAAATCTGCATTTTTTAGGCTAAAATATGTCATTTCCCGTCACTCCGCGCCTCTTCCCGCCAGAAGGGGCGCGTTTGGTGTTATGAACTGGAAAAAGGTCTTATCTTTCCGCCGGATTTTCACCATTCAATTTACTCATTTAATTATCTGCATTATGGCAAGAGAACAGGAAAAGCTATCGAAGGACGTGCTGGCCGTCCTCGACAAAAAGACGAACGATCTGCGTCTGGTCAGCGAGATGAACGAGCAGACGGGAGAGTTCAACACCGTGAGCACGGCTCCGGGCGATCGGCGCAGAGCCCTTTCGTTCGACAGCCGAACGGTTTTAGGAACCTTTTTCGAGAACCTTCGCAACCAATACGGACGCCCGTCCGACCTGGGCTGAAGTTTCTTTCGGATCGGTACCGAAAAACTCGACCGTATCCTCGACTCCATCATCCAAGTCCGTGAAGGCAAAGATCAGGACGGCTCCCTGGCCAAAGAGGTCTCCGACTACGAACTCAACAACGAGGGGCGTATCGCCAAGTTCGCCGACCGCTATAAGTTCGAGGAACGGGAACTTCCGTGGGATCAGATTCAGGCGTTGGGCCTGAACAAAGAAATCCTGCTGGAGAATCAAAGCATGGGTGACATCCTCAAGGGACGTATCCCCAACAAACTGGTACCGCTAAAACACAAGGTGGACGGCCGCTGGGTCGATCTGGGCCTCGGCACGATTTCGCCGATCCGCGACGATGCGGGCAATGTCCAACTCCGTATCTTCACACGTCTGGACGAGCCGCAGTACAAAATATCGCCGTATAAGGAGCTCTTCACGGACAAGGAAATCGAGCGCCTCGAAACCGACGGACATCTGGGTTCCACCAAGAAAATGAAAGATTTTACCTCGGGCCGCGAGTGCGAGTGTTATGTCAGCGTCCATGAGGCGACGAACCGCCTGACGACGCTTCCGGTCGATGCGCTGACGCTCCCCACTCGAATCTACGGCAAAGAGATCGGCGACGACATCGAGGCGCTGCGCTCCGGCAAGGAGATCTTCGTCGAAGACATCCACCTCAAGGACGGCCGGGTCATCTCGGGCCATGCCCGCGTGGACGCCAACCGCGGAGACGTGGTGTTCCGCAACGACAATAATCCGCATCTGCGCATCCACGATACGGTTTTCGGAGTCAAGGTAAGTACAGACATCCAGGCGAAGCTGGCCAACCACGAGGTCGTCTTCATCCCCGGCATGAAAGTCGGCGGCAAGACGATCAGCACCGACCTTCGTTACAGCGACACGGGCCGGCCCCTGTTCGGCAACAACGCCCGCAATTACCGTTCGCGTCTGGGCGAGGAGAACCCGCGTCCGCGCCAGCGCGTCCGCCGGCGTCTTCCGTCGCTTCCCGGCGCACAACCCAAAGGCATGAAAATCGGTTAGCCATTATGAAACGACACGTAGAAGAGAAAGAGTTGCCGTACTTCGCGGCAACTCTTACCGCTTATTTGCGCGAAAGCCATCCTGAACTGCTCCCCGACAAACACTTCATCGCCGAGCGGAGCGACCATGCGGCCCAGACCTATGAACGTGCCGTTCGCAACGGCAACAGCGTCTACGAGGCTCTGGAACTCTCGAACGCCGTTCTGTACCAAGACCTGCGTTTTTCGAAATACGATGCGATCTTCGAGGTCGTATCGGAATGGTTCCCGGAGGTCGCAGCCCGGCAGCGCACCGCTTTCTGTCTGAAACTGCTTCCCGTCTGCGAAGAGGTGTTCGAGATGTACGACCTGACCGACGACTTCGAGAGCAGCCCGTCCTATAAAAATCTTCTATTGGAACTCACCGGACTCATCCAAACCCACATCGAACTGCATGGCATACAATAAAAGAAAACATCTGGAGGCGAATATCGCCGCCCTGCGTATCGCTTTCGCATCACCGGCAGTACTGTCCCCACAGCAGCGAGACGCCCTGGCTGCGTACAGCGGCTTCGGAGCGTTGAAATGCGTCTTGCAGCCGGCCGCTGCGGACGACGACCTCACGCAATGAAAGACAGACCGGGAACTCTTCCCGCAGGTGAGGGAACTGCACGAACTGCTGCGCCATTATGCCGGCAGCGAACAGCGGTATAAAGACCTCGTGCAGAGCATGCGCAATTCTACGCTGACGGCATTCTACACTCCGCCGGCCATCGTGCGTGCGCTCGCCGAGACGCTCCGGGATGCTGGCGTCGTTCCCCGGCGGTTGCTCGACCCCAGCGCCGGGGCCGGGATTTTCCCTTCGTCGTTCCGGGAGACCGCCGACGGCGAAGTCGAAATCCTCTCTTTCGAGAAAGACCTGCTGACCGGACAAGTGCTCTCCACACTGGCCCGGGAACGAGAGCAGGTCATTATCGACGGTTTCCAAACCATCGAAACGGCCTATGACAGTTATTTCGACGTAGTAACGTCCAATATTCCCTTCGGTGATACCCGGATCTTCGACGCATCCTTTCGGAAGAGCGACGACCCGGTTCGACGGCAAGCGCTCAAGGCCGTTCACAACTATTTCTTCATCAAGGGTCTGGATACGCTCCGCGAAGGCGGTATTCTGGCGTTCGTCACCTCGGCGGGCGTCATGGACGCTCCCGGCAACGAACCCGTCCGTCGCTATCTGATGGAGCATGCGCGGCTGGTTTCGGCCGTGCGGCTGCCGAACAACCTCTTTACGGAGTATGCCGGCACGGAAGTGGCCAGCGATCTCATCGTCCTTCAGAAATGGAGCGAAAAGCGGGAGCTTACCCCCGACGAGCAACGCTTCGTCAGTTCGTCCGAGATCGGCAACGGAATTTACCTGAACGACTACCACCGGGATTTCAAGCACGCGATCCATACGACGTTTTCGCATGAAAAAGGTCTCTATGGACAATCCGCTCTCGTACTGCACTACGACGGAGGCCCGGAACGGATCGCCGAGCGGCTGCGCGGAATCCTCGCAAATGATTTCGCAGCCCGCCTCGACACCGAACGATATACGCAATATCTCCGTCCGCTCCATATTCCGCAGGCGCAAACCGTGCCGCCGACCGCCCGGAGGCAAAATCGGGTCGCGGCTCCGCAATCCGTGGCGCCACCGGAGCTGGCATCCGTTGCACCGACTCCGGAAATATCGGCTCCGGCCGCATCGCTTTTCGGCAGCGCTGCCGCCGTTCCGATCGCCCGCCGTCCGCTATCCCAGCGGCGGCGAGCGGGGCGCAATACGGATACGACCGGCATGTCCGATCTCTTCACGCAGGGGAATCTGTTCGCACAACCGGCGGAGGCAGCGGATGCCCCGGCAGCAATCACTGCGCCGGCTTCGGAGAATAAAGATCCGCGGCCCTTTACCGGCACGATGCTTCCGCACTACAAAGAGCGGTCGTTGGTTCTGTTCGAAGGGCAAGTCGGGCGCCTGGGCGGCCTGACACGACAGGGCTGTACGTTCCATCCCGAAGAGCTGGGAACCTTGTCCCGATACCGGGCCGAACGCTATATCCCGCTACGGGATACCTACCAGCTGCTCTACCGGCTCGAAATGCAGAACGAGATCGAATACAAGGGTCTGCGGCGCAAACTCAACGGATGTTACGAGAACTTCACGGCTCTGTTGGGCGATCTGAACAAGAAGGAGAATGCCGCTTTCATCCTGAATGATCCCGGCGGGCGGGAGGTGCTGGGGCTCGAACGCTTCGTAGAAGGCCGAAAACAGCTCTCCGACATCCTCCGACGCCCCGTATCATTCGATCCTTACGAGCTCAAGCACGTCGATACGGCGGCCGAAGCGCTGGCCGCCTCGCTCAACAAGTTCGGACGGGTGGAGTTTTCCTATATGGAGTCGCTCGCATCGCGCTCCCGGCAAGAGCTGATCGACGAGCTGGGCGATCTCATTTTCTATAATCCGATGGTCAAGGGGTTTGAAATCCGCGAACGGCTCGCGGCAGGGAATGTCGTCGCCAAAGCCGAATGAATCGAAAATTACCTCAAAGAGAACCCCGACGACGATGCCTGCCGCCGCTCGCTCGCGCTGCTTCGTGAGGCCGCACCCAAACGCATCGAGTTCGAGGAGCTGGATTTCAACCTCGGCGAGCGATGGATACCGACCGATATTTACGAAGGCTTCTGCGAGCATTTCTTTCAGGTGCCCGTATCGGTAAGCTATTCGACGAAGATGGATGCCTTCGGCATCGAGAACCACGGGTACAGCCCTCTGATCTCCCAGAAATACGTCGTCAAAGGGGACTTCGAGGTCTACGACGGTATGGATCTGCTGCATCATGCCATGCTCAACACGCTGCCCAACATCAACAAGGACGGCGGCAAGGACGAACACGGCAAGACCATCCGGATTCCCGACTTCGAGGCCCGGCAGAAGGCCGACACGCTCATCACCGAAATCCGGCAGGCGTTCGTCGAATGGCTGCATGCGCAGCCCGACGATTTCAAGGAGCGGCTGACCGATCTCTACAACCGCAAATTCAACTGCTATGTCCGTCCACGCTACGACGGCAGCCACCAGCAGTTTCCGGGGCTCGACCTGCGGGGGCTGGGCATCGAAGACCTGTATCCCAGCCAGAAGGATGCGATCTGGATGATCAAGCAGAACGGCGGCGGCATCTGCGACCACGAGGTCGGTACGGGCAAGACGCTCATCATGTGCGTCGCAGCGTATGAGATGCATCGTTTGGGACTGGCCCGCAAGCCGATGATCATCGGTATCAAAGCCAACATCCACGAAATCGCCCGAACCTTCCGCACGGCCTATCCCAATGCCCGTCTGCTCTATCCCGGCAAGGAGGACTTCACGCCGGAGAACCGCCTGCGGATCTTCAGCGACATCAAGAACAATAATTGGGACTGCATCATCCTTACGCACGAACAGTTCGGCAAGATACCCCAGTCGGCCGAGGTGCAGCAGCAGATTCTCCGGCAGGAGATGGACGACATAGATGAAAATCTGGCGTCCTACGAAAAGCAGGGCGGACATGTGGACGGCTGGATTCTGCGCGGTCTGGAGAAACGCAAGGAGAATCTGGATGCCAAGCTCCACGAGTTGCAGGAGACAATCGACGCGCAAAAGGACGATACGGTGGATTTTCAGCAGATGGGAATAGACCATCTGTTCGTCGATGAATCGCACAACTTCAAGAATCTGATGTTCAACACCCGCCACAGCCGCGTGTCGGGACTGGGAAATACCGACGGCAGTAAGAAAGCCACGAACCTGCTGTACGCCATCCGCACCATTCAACAACGCACGGGGCGCGATCTCGGAGCGACGTTCCTTTCGGGAACGACCATCGCCAACTCCCTGACGGAGCTGTATCTGCTGTTCAAGTATCTGCGTCCCAAAGAGCTGGAGCGACAGGACATTCCCTGCTTCGATGCGTGGGCCGCGGTATTCGCGCAGAAAACATCGGAGTTCGAGTTTTCGGTGACCAACGAAGTGATCTCCAAAGAGCGTTTCCGCTATTTCATCAAGGTTCCGGAGCTGGCCATGTTCTACAACGAGATTACCGACTACCGCACGGCCGCAGACGTGGGAATAGACCGTCCCGAGCTGGACGAGGAGTTATGCCAGATACCTATGACCGACGATCAGCAGGCGTTTTTGGACAAACTGGTGCTCTTCGCCAAGACGGGCGATCCCGAACATATCGGACGCACCGACCTGAGCGACGGAGAGGTCAAAGCCCTGATGCTATTGGTGACGATGTACTCCAACAAGCTCTCGCTCGACATGCGGCTGATAAGTCCCGCGTATGCGGATTCACCGGGCAACAAGGCCAGCCGCAGTGCCGCCAACATCGCTGAATACTACCGGCGATACGAAGATCAGAAAGGCACACAGATGGTTTTCTGCGACCTCTCGACCTATAAACCCGGCATCTGGAACGTCTATTCGGAGATCAAACGCAAACTGGTCGAAGACCACGGTATTCCGGCGCAGGAGATCCGCTTCGTACAGGAAGCCGCGAGCGACAAGGTGCGGCAGGCGATGTTCGACGCCATGAACGAAGGGAAAATCCGGGTGCTCTTCGGCTCGACGCAGAAACTCGGAACGGGAGTCAATGCCCAGCAACGGATCGTCTGCATGCACCACCTCGACATTCCGTGGCGGCCGATGGATCTGGAACAGCGCAATGGCCGCGGCGCACGGAAAGGCAACATAGTCGCCAAGGAGTATGCCGGCAATAAGGTCAAAGCCTATGTCTATGCCGTTCTACGCACGCTCGATGCCTACAAATTGAATCTGTTGCACAACAAACAGCAGTTCATCGACCAGCTCAAGCGCAACCGGTTAGGTGCGCGGCGGCTGGACGAGGGGGCCATCAGCGAGGATTCGGGGATGAACTTCGCGGAGTGGATGGCCGTGGTGTCGGGAAATACCGACCTGCTGCAAAAGGCCAAGCTCGAAGGCAGGATCGCGGCGCTGGAGAGCGAGCAGACAATCTTCATGCGCACCCGGCATGAGGCGCAGAGCCAACTGCAGCGCTACACGGCGGAGATCGGACGACGGGATGCGATGCTCGAACGTCTGAAACGCGACTGGGACTATATCAACGAGGTGGCGCCGCCGGACGCCAAAGGCAAGCGGGCCAATCCCCTGCGGATCGACGGCGTGGAATCCGCGGATATTGTCGCCCATGGCAAGCGCCTCGTGGAGATCGACCGCACCGTAAATACCGGCGACGATTACCAGAAAATCGGCACGCTGTTCGATTTCCGCATTCTCGTCCGCACCGAGCGAATGCAGAAAGACGGGCTGGCGCTCACGGTCAATAAATTCATGGTCGAAGGGTTGGACGGCATCAAGTACACGTTCAACAACGGGCATCTGGCTGCGGAGCCGAAAACAGCGGCGACGAACTTTATCCGGGCGCTCGACACGATACCGTCACTAATGGCGACCTACGAGAAAGAGAAAAAGCAATTCACCCGCGATATTCCGACCTTCGAGCAACAGATCGCAGCCGTATGGCCCAAAGAGGAGGAGTTGAAGCGGCTCAAGGCCGAGGCAGAGTCGCTGACTCGGAAGATTCAGCTCGACATCGCACAGAAGCAGCAGGAGATGCAGGCGAAAACAGCAGATAACGGCAATGGGCTGAAGATCGAAAACGCGGAGGTGGTGGACGAGGTCGTCAGACCGTCGAAGTCAGAGCCGCTTTCTGCGGCATCCGGGAACCAAGAAGAACCTCCGAAAGAACGGGAGCACGTCGTGCCTCCGCCCGAATCGGACTTTATTCGCAATCATATTCTTCTCGTGCGACCCGCGACAAACGTGAAGGCCAAAGGGCCGAAGTTATAAAAAAGCGAGGCTGTCTAAAATTTGTTAGGCAGCCTCGTTGAATTTGAGTGGTTATTCCCGATCAATCGTAATCGCCGTATCCGGCACTGCTTGTTCCATTGTCTGATAGAAAATACGCTTACTCTCCTGCATGTCTTTCAGATTGATGAAATCCAGTACATTGTAGTATTGTTTGCCATCCTGATCCTCGACGGGACAGAGTTTCCCGCGACGTTTGTATTTCTCGACGAAATCCGGATCGAGTCGGATGAGCTGGCAGACTTCCTCCTGCGTCATCGAAAGAGAAATACGACGCTCCCGGCAGACATGCTGCAATACGAGGAGCATGTTCGAGGCTTTCATGTGGCTGCGAACGAGCAGAGCGAATTTGCTTCGCTCGATAAGAATCATCTTTTTCATGACTTCTTTACTTTATTGGTTGATGTGGTGTTGGGTTCATTCCGGAGGGCTTCGAGAACGCGCGATCTGCTGTAATAGATTTTGCCGCCGTGCTTGACATAAGGGATCGTGCCGTCGCTTCGACGACGGGAGAGGGTACGGTCGGACATCCGGGTAAGCATGCGGACTGCCGGAGTGTCGATCAGGTCATCGGGTAAAGGTCGAGAATTGTTTTGGATGAGTAGTTCGAGACGATTGAATCGTCGCAATACCAGACGTAACAAACGCAGAGTCGGATTACCTTTCAATGGCTTCATTGCAATGATCGTTGGTTAGACGATGCAATGATAGGAAACATTCCGATAGTAATAATTTAGTTAAAACAGGCAACTAAATAATCAACCCGCTCGTAGCACAAAAAAGCATATCCGAGTTGGATATGCTTAAAT
>OJJP01000968.1_pt1 | contig 9040 bp, 6 predicted proteins | sample 1596261 | NCBI WGS metagenome assembly OJJP01 (sample SAMEA4350154, study PRJEB24818) | metagenome | biome: human; feature: gut; material: faeces | place: Denmark | collected 2013-09
TTCTTCCTACGGGCAGAACTTGCTGCAACACTCTCGTGAAACGGCGAACCTTTGTGCCGTTATGGCTTCGGAACTCGGTTTGAATCCCAAGAAAGCCCGTCGAGCCGGTTTGTTGCACGATATAGGTAAAGTGCCCGATGAGGAACCCGAATTGCCGCATGCATTGTTAGGCATGAAGTTGGCGGAGAAATATAAGGAAAAGCCCGATATTTGTAATGCTATCGGAGCTCACCACGACGAAACCGAAATGACCAGTCTGTTGGCTCCTATCGTACAAGTGTGCGACGCTATTTCGGGAGCTCGTCCCGGCGCCCGTCGCGAAATCGTCGAGGCCTACATTAAACGGTTGAACGATCTCGAACAGTTGGCTCTGTCTTATCCGGGCGTGTTGAAGACTTATGCCATACAGGCCGGCCGAGAATTGCGAGTGATTGTCGGAGCCGACAAGATAGGCGATGCTGAAACCGAAAACTTGTCGACTGAAATTGCAAAACGTATTCAAGACGAGATGACTTATCCCGGTCAGGTGAAGATTACCGTTATCCGGGAAACTCGGGCTGTAAGTTTCGCCAAATAACAAGGAGACGCCATACCGCTCCACTTTAAAAACGAATGACGAGGCCGTAGGGCGTTACCCGAATGAAATTCGTGTACGATCTATGGCTTTGTTCTTGTTAACGACAAATTCAAAATGGATAATACAAACGATAACAATACGATAAATCCGTCGGAAAAAACACAGCTCGACCCGTGCGCTTGTCGTCGGAAAGGTGCGAAATTGGAAGTCTACGACTGGCTGTCCGATGTTCCCGAATCGCACGACGATACCGATTTGGTCGAGGTGCGTTTCAAAAATACCCGAAAAGGATATTACCGTAATACAACTCATATCAAACTCGCTCCCGGCGATTTGGTCGCTGTCGAGGCTTCGCCCGGTCATGATATCGGTGAGGTTACTCTCACCGGGCGTTTGGTCTTGATACAGATGAAAAAGAACAATGTAAAGATCGATAATCCTGAGTTAAAGCGTGTCTATCGGAAAGCCAAACCCAATGACTTGGAAAAATTCGAAGAAGCTAAGGCGAAAGAGCATGATACGATGATTCGAGCCCGCAAGATTGCCGAAGATTTGCATTTGAATATGAAGATCGGCGATGTCGAATATCAGGGAGACGGTAATAAGGCTATCTTCTATTACATTGCCGACGAGCGGGTCGATTTTCGCCAGTTGATTAAAGTGTTGGCCGAAGCGTTCAGGGTGCGTATTGAGATGAAGCAGATCGGGGCGCGTCAGGAGGCCGGACGTATCGGGGGCTTGGGACCCTGTGGTCGTCAATTGTGCTGTTCGGGTTGGATGACCAACTTTGTCTCGGTAGCGACCAGTGCTGCCCGTTTCCAAGATATAGCCCTCAATCCTCAAAAGTTGGCCGGACAATGTGCCAAATTGAAATGTTGCTTGAATTATGAGGCCGATGCATACGTGGAAGCCCAGAAGCGGTTACCATCGCGAGAGATTCCATTGGAAACGAAGATGAATACCTATTATCACTTCAAAACCGATATTTTCAAACGTGAGATGACTTATTCGACCGATAAGTCTATTGTCGCCAATTTGGTAACGATTTCTGCCGATAGGGTATTCGAGGTAATCGCTTTGAATAAGAAAGGAATAAAGCCCGATACATTGGAGTCGGAAGCCGGAGCTCGTGCTCCCGAACGTCGTGATTTCGAAGACGTGGTGGGACAAGATAGTTTGACTCGCTTCGATAAGGCGAAGAAAAATAAGAAACGGAATAATAACGGAGGTAATAACAATCGTCGTCAACAGTCGGGCGAGCGCAATAACCGTTCTAATAATAACAATCGGAATCAGAATAAGTCTTCCCGCGATGGAAATAAAAAGGGCGGAAATGACAATGGCAACCATACGGCTGCTGCTCGCAACGGTAGTGAAAACAATTCGTCTAAACCTGCCGCTTCCGATAAGAAAGAATAGATGGGCGTATGTGGAGGAACTTGGTAAATACAGGTATCGTTTGTCTTTTGTTGGGAGGCACGGTCTCTTGCGGGCGAACCGATGTGTATAACGAGTTTAATACCCTTCCTAAAAACGGCTGGTTCAAACGGGACGTACAACGCTTTACACCGGAAGTTCCCGATACTGTGAACCGGTATGATGTCTATTTGTCTCTGCGGCATAACGGAGATTATACGTATAGAAATTTGTGGCTTTTCGTTTCTTACAACGACGAGGGCGGAGTTTTGAAAACCGATACGGTAAATTGTGAATTGGCCGATGAGTTCGGACGATGGTCGGGCGGAGGTTGGGGCTCTTATTATCAGCAGGAGGTTTTGCTGAATGACGATTTCCGCTTTTCGGGCGAGAAGGAACATGTCTTCACTGTGCAACAAGCTATGCGGGACGATCGTATCAGAGGAATTTCCGACGTGGGGATTCGTATCGTTCCTCATGAAGAAAAATAATACAAAATCGAAGCACAACGATTCGGTAGAAAATCCGTGGGGGATAGGCTTGAATTTTAGAGATGAATTCTTTGTAAATAATCACATTTCGGACTAATCGATGAGGTTGATACGTTTCCTCTGTTGCGGATATTTTTTAACCTCTCCGTCACTGTGTGCTACCTTCCCTATATGGCTGCTCCACACAGAGGAGGAGGTTTAATACCTTTCTGCCACATTATTTTATCGAAAGAGAAGGATTGCATTTACCCTTCTCCCTTGCCGTGTTCCGTAGCATTACGGTGAGTTGCGTTAGCGATATAGGGAAGACACCGAAGAATCGATGGTTTCTGAGGAGAGGGGTTAGATGTGTAAAAACATAATTCTTTCTGATTTTCCATGGAGTCATATCTTTGCTAAATTATCGACTGAGCCATTATAACCGATAGGGCATATTCAGAAATGATAAGCCCTATTTTTGTCTATAAAAAGAGAGTTGCCCTTTACTCCCGCAAAAGGCAACCCAAGTTCTCAAAAATTAAAAGATGCAAATTGAGACTTTATGTGATTATTAATTTCCTTCCTGAAATTTTTGATTCATTTTCAACAGGTTTATCGTGTAAGCTACTACATTTTGGGATTCTTGAATGACAGTGAGGTAAACGATTCCTACTTTGATGTAGGAGACTTGTTCCCGCATGTGACGTATTTCTTCCCGTTTGAGTACACCTAATTGATTGATGAGTATATTCCCTTGATTGTAGAGGGCGGCAAGATCTCCGAACGCATCTTTTTCGATCGATTGCCGGCTTTCCTCCAAGAACGATACGATCGATTGTGCTATCTCTCCAAAGCTGTCTTTCTGACTTTGCTCCAAAGGATTGAAATTATTGTCGGTATGTTCCAAACAAGGTTCGCAGGTTCTTTTTATGGAGTAGATAATGTCGTAAGAGAAATCGTTCCCTTGAAAATAATAGAGACCTTTTTCTAATCCTACTTTGTCATTCAAGTGGGAGACTCCTATGGTTCCCAAACGTTTTACTTGTTTGAAGTATCGCCGTTCCGTTTCTATATCGCCCATCGCTTTGCGCAGGGTTCTGTAACTTTCGTTGAGGAAACCGGTGGTGACGCGATGATATAGGTCGGCACTCCATTCAAGGACTTTGGCGAATTCTTCCCGGCTGAATTTTCTCAATAAGACAAGTGCTTCTTGCTTGTCTTTGTTGGCGACCATCTGTTGTGCCAGCGAGCTGTTTTTTTCTTGTTTTAGTTTTTTATTGTATGATATTTGGCTGTGTATGAGCATATAAGCGGCTAATGCTCCCAACAGGATAATAGCGATACTACCTCCGAAGTAGACAATCATCGTCACTGTAAAACAAATCAAAAAAGCGGCTCCGGCTGTGAGAAACCAACCTCCGATAACGGAGATGACTCCGGTGATACGGTAAACGGCACTATCGCGTCCCCACGCTCTGTCGGCAAGAGATGTACCCATAGCAACCATAAAGGTGACATAGGTAGTGGATAGGGGTAGTTTCAACGAGGTTCCCAATGCGATCAACAAGCTGGCAAGCACCAAATTTACCGAGGCTCTAATTAAGTCGAATGCTGCACCGTGTTCGAGTATGACTTCGTCTTTGTCGAATCGGGCGTTGAGCCAAGTTCTTGCTTTGGGCGGTATGTTATTGACAATAAAAGAAGAGGTATTTGTTGTCATGCGCACCAATTTACGAGCGATGGGAGAAGTCCCGAAACTTTCTTCTCCGGCTTCCTGACGGGATAGGTCGAGAGAAGTTTTGATTACGTTATGTGCTTTTTTGGAGGTGAGTAGGGCGACAACCATAATTATACCTGAACCGATGAGGAATATGGAAGGCGTCGAAGCCGAGTCGAGAAGAGAGGTCATCAAGTACTGATCGGGACTGACGCCATTGCTGTTGGCGATGTAGTCGTGGTAGGTCGAATACCCGGCCAAAGGCATACCGATAAAATTGACTAAGTCATTTCCCGCAAAAGCTAATGCCAGAGCAAAAGTTCCCAACAAGACGACTATTTTCAAAATGTTTATGCGACACCACATGAGTACCTGCATGAGTATTGTCGTGCATAGGAAGCAACAGCCTAAAAGTATTTGTGTGTTGTCGTGAATCCATTGGCGGTTTTCGGGGGTCATCAGCGTGGACTCTTTTAATCCCTTGATAAGTATGAAATAGATGATGGAGGTAGCCGCGAATCCGCCGAACAACGCACCGAAGTATTTTAACTGTTTCTGGTAATTGAATTTGAAAATCAAGCGGGCGATGTATTGTACCAAAACACCAAAGAAGAAGGCGATGGCTACGGATACGAAAATGGCTACGATTACTTGCAGGGCTTTGTCTGTATTGATGAGGTCTCCCATTTGCAAGGCTCCTGCGCTATTTATCGTTTTCACGATAGCCAAAGCAAATGTGCCGCCTAACAATGCGAATATCATCGATACGGTGGTCGATGTGGGGAGTCCCATCGTATTGAATATGTCGAGTAAAACTACATCTGTGAGCATGACCGCCAACAAGATACTCATGATTTCGTTCATGTAGAAATATTGGGGCTGATATATTCCATGTCGTGCGATATCCATCATACCGTTCGACATGGAGGCTCCTACAAAGATTCCTATTGCGGCGACCGCCATAATTACTTTGAAGGGGGCTGCTTTTGCCCCGATAGCCGAATTGAGGAAGTTGACGGCATCGTTACTGACCCCCACCGATAAATCGAAAATGGCGATGAGAAAGATAAAAATAACGATGATCAGATAGAACGTTTCCATAATGTCCAATTTGCATGTTTTTTCACTCGCAAAGAAACGATATTGATGTTACAGAAGCGTTACAAACATGTATCTATCTTGTTTCTTTTCTTCGATTTTCGTCGGTGGAGTGCCGGAAATTCGAGCAGGAGATTCTGTAAGAGGCAAAAATGTCCTCGGTAATTGTTCGATTACTTTCGGTATCATGGCTTTCTCAATAGACTATCTTCATCGTAACTCGATTTTGTAAAGCTCGTTAAGGTTTGCTTTCATTAGAACGTTGGATTATATCCAGAATTCTATAATCGTATCTGAAACAATTGAATCCTATGCGAATTTTTCTCTCTTTCTCAGAAAGATTCGGACGAATTGTAATATTGTTTTTGACCGGTAGAGTGGCCGATGAGATGATAATTTCTCCCCAGTCGTAGGAATAGTCTGCCCTGTCGTTGTATAGGTCATTTTCTACGCTGTCCAGATAGCATTCTATACCGTTTACTTCTAACCAGTTGACGAAGCAAAAAGGATTCTTTTCTTCTGTACTATAAACAGTTAGCTGCCCTCCTCCCGCTGGTATCGTATATTCGTCACGGGTCGTTTGTGTCAAATCTGTACTCTCGATTTTCAAAGCGACCGGATTGAATTTTTCATCTTCGTTAAGAATACAACCAGAGAATATCACGATATTTGTGAGTATTAGTAGCGTTCCAAGAATTTTTTTCATGAGCTTCCGAATGAAAGATTACTACTTAATAAATGCCAATTGTGTGAATTACTGCATTTCGAGCTTTGCATTTATTACGCTTTTCCATATCTAAACGGATTGTCGATAGACTATTTCTTTTTGCTTTTATTCTCTTTTTTTATCGAACCTGCCGATTTTTTCGATTTACTTGCATTCTTCGTTTCTCCGGGTTCGGGCTTTTTCCATCTTAAAATCTGAGCTGTCCGTGCCGGGAGGTAGAGCATGAGCCATTCTTTGTTGTCTTTTTCGAATAACGGGTCGTGTCGGGTGAGGTGTTTCACTTTCATATCGATGAGTCCGTATCCTCCGAATTCGGGATCGTCGCTACTGAGTATATGCTCGTATTCTCCTGTCGGGGCCAAAATGCCGTATCCGTTGAAGGATTTGAACGGGTGGAAGTTGAATACGAAAAGCAGATCGTCGCGCAGGAATGCGAGTACTTGGTCTCCGTCGTTTTCACAGAGTTTAACGATAGGGGTTCGTTCGAAATTTTTCTTTTGGCTTACGACGTGAATCATGGCTTCGTCGAAGGCTCCGAGGTATTGATATTTCAAATCATTTCGATCTACGAGGTCCCATTGCCGACGAGCGTATTTATAGGACCAGCCGTTTCCTTGACGCGGAAAATCGATCCATTCGGGGTGGCCGAATTCATTTCCCATGAAGTTGAGGTAACCGCCGTTGATGGTCGAGAGAGTTACCAGCCGTATCATTTTATGCAGAGCCATGCCTCGATCTACGATCAGATTGGTATCTCCCTTGCTCATGTGCCAATACATGACGTCGTCGATGAGCCGGAAGATAATGGTTTTATCACCGACCAGTGCTTGGTCGTGGCTCTCGGCATAATTGATGGTCTTTTCATCGGAACGCCGATTGGTCAGTTCCCAAAATATGGCCGTGGGTTTCCAGTCCTCGTCTTTTTTCTCTTTAATGGTCTTTATCCAGAAATCGGGTATTCCCATAGCCATTCGGTAATCGAACCCTATTCCTCCGTCGTTGAATTTCGCTGCTAATCCCGGCATTCCGCTCATTTCTTCGGCGATGGTTATCGCCCGCGGATTTACTTGGTGAATGAGTTCATTGGCCAGAGTGAGATAAACGATAGCGTTGTCGTCTTGCCCTCCGTTGTAATAGTCGTCGTACGAACCGAAAGCCTGTCCCAAACCGTGGTTGTAATAGAGCATCGAGGTAACGCCGTCGAATCGGAAACCGTCGAACCTGAATTCGTCGAGCCAGTATTTGCAGTTGGAGAGCAAGAAGTGGATTACATCGTTTTTTCCATAGTCGAAACACAAAGAGTCCCAAGCGGGGTGCTCTCGCCGGTGGTCGCCGTAAAAGTATTGATTGTACGAGCCATCGAATCGACCTAACCCTTCGACTTCGTTCTTGACGGCATGAGAGTGTACGATGTCCATAATGACGGCTATTCCCATTTTATGAGCTTCGTCGATGAGCGATTTCAATTCGTCGGGTGTCCCGAAGCGAGACGACGGGGCGAAGAAACTGGATACGTGATACCCGAAAGAACCGTAATAGGGGTGCTCTTGTATAGCCATGATTTGTATGGCGTTGTATCCATCGGCAACAATGCGGGGAAGTATCTTTTCTTTAAATTCGGTATAACTGCCAACTTTTTCTTCTTGTTGCGCCATACCGATGTGACATTCGTAAATCAGTAGCGGGGAGGTTTGGGGGCGAAACGGCTTTTTTGAAAAAACGAAAGGCTTTTCGGGATCCCAAATTTGTGCCGAGAAGATATATGTTTCGGGGTCTTGCACGACTCTCGTGGCCCATGCCGGAATGCGTTCTCCTTGTCCTCCGGGCCAGTGTACAGATAGTTTGTAAAAGTCGAGATGGTGTAACGTATCAAGTGGAAGTTTTATTTCCCATACTCCTCTGCCGATGGCCAATAACCGATATTCGGGGCGTTCTTTCCAGTTCGAGAAGTTTCCTATCAAATAGATGGCATTGGCATTGGGCGCCCACTCCCGAAATACCCAGTGGTCGTTTTCTTTATGTAATCCGAAGTAAAGATAGCCGTCGGCAAAATCGGAAAGGTTTCCTGTTCCGCCGGTTAGTTCCGAAATTTTTTCCACGGCACGATTGTGCCGGCCTTCGATAGCCTGTTTATAGGGAGCCAGCCACGGGTCGTTTTTTATCAGTTTCAGAGTTTTCATAGGGCTGTATTTTAAGGAGGAATATAAAGAGCGATGCAGTTACTGCTTCTGCCCGTTGTTTCTGTACAAAGAAAAAACAAATGACCCGATGTAAAAATTTTTTGCACGGCCAGGCTCGATTTCCTTTGCATCACGTGCAAATATAATGAAAGTCGAGCGCAGAACAAACAAGTTTATTTATTTTTATACCGAATGTGCTTTTTGTATTCGGTAAGTTTAAATATATGAAAATTCATATCGGAGACGACCGTGTGGTCGAAAAATCGACTTTGTGTTTTCCCCGGAGGTTATTTTCGGTGTGTTTTACTTCGATGGGCAACTTTCTTTATCTTTATTCCTTCGGGAAAATTTGTCACTGATGAGAGGTGTGGCGGTTCGACCAGCGTATGTGGGGTGGGTTTTGCGGCAGCCGTATTTTGTGTTTTTTTCGGTTCAATAGTTTCGGTTTTTTCTCCTTCGTGTGGAACCGTGTTTGTTGCCGTTTCTTTCCTGTTTGTCATCGGTTGGGGTTCGTTAGGGACGGGAGTAACTTCGGCGGAGTCTTTGGGGGTGTATTTGCGAGCATAACGTTCGAGGGTGTTAATGCTGCTCATGAGCGTTTTCACTTCTTTGGGATGCTGCATAATATCGAGTTCGAGCAATTGTGCGTAATAACGCAGCAATACTTGATTGCGTAACAGTTCTATTTGCATGCGGCTATTAGCCAGTTCCCGGGTGAATTTCTGTTCTTGTGTTTCCATACTTTTTTTGAGGCAAATGTATGATCGGGGCATTCGCATTTTATGGCATGATTGAATTTTTTATCCGATCGGTATCGGGTAAAAATAGGGAGGAAGGGATATGTCCGATATAAGC
>OJJP01000972.1_pt1 | contig 9029 bp, 10 predicted proteins | sample 1596261 | NCBI WGS metagenome assembly OJJP01 (sample SAMEA4350154, study PRJEB24818) | metagenome | biome: human; feature: gut; material: faeces | place: Denmark | collected 2013-09
TGTAAAAAAAAAAAAATAGAAACTATACAACGCAAAAAGTCGCACATTACTGTGCGACTCTTTGCAAGGGGTTTAGATAAGGAAATGGGTATGAGTGGAACGGATGCTTTCGCACCCTCTGAAAAGTGAATTAAGCAGTTTTTTCTGCATCAGGCTTTTGATGTCTTTTAGGAATCCGAATTGTGTATTCAATAAAATTGTCTGTGTCTTTTTTGTCTGATTGTGCGTCGATTCCTGCAAGACGCATTGTATCAATAGCCTTGTTGATTGTGTTAAGAAAAATTCGTAAGTCTTTTATCACCGCTTTGCTTGTACCTTTGGATTTTGTTGTTTTTGGTACTGAATTAATTATAATGCCGACGAGTTCATCAGTCTGACTTGTGTTGAGATTCTCCGAAATTATTTTTGACAGAGCCTCATGTCTTAAAGCGTCATCTTCAATTCTTAAAAGAGCCCTTGCGTGTCTTTCGCTCAACCCTGCATTTACAATCCATTCCTGCTCCTCGTATGTAAGGCGAAGAAGTCTTAGCTTGTTTGCAATTGTTGATTGGCTTTTGCCCAGTCGGTTCGCTGCTTCCTCTTGGGTAAGACCGTAGCGCCTGATCAGCTTTGAAATCCCGCGAGCTTCCTCGAATATACCGAGGTCGCTTCGCTGGAGATTTTCAAGGAGAGCATAAATGGCTGACTCTTTTTCCGAACACTTTAAAACGATGCAAGGCACCTTTCGTAATCCTGCCAAAACCGATGCCCTGAGGCGGCGCTCACCTGCCACAAGTTCATACTCCGCAGCCGAGATTTTTCTCACAGACAACGGTTGCAAGATACCGTTTTCGCTGATTGATGCGGAGAGAGCGGCAAGTTCGGTTTCGTCAAAGGTTTTGCGAGGTTGTGCTTTGTTCGGTCTGATTTTAATAATCGGAATCTCTAAAACTTTGTTATCGTTTTTGAGCATAAAATTCAACCGCATCGCCTCAATGTTCGTTAGCATCAGGGGTTGTCCCTGTGCTATTATAATAACATAGACACGGTGCGGTTGTTGTCGCTTTGTGAGCAACTTTTTTAAGAAGTTTTACCACAAAATGGTAATTTATCAAAAAAGCTGTCGATATTTATCACAACGGTTGTGACTTTATTTTGCCCGAAATTCTCGGGTATTGTTTTGGTGTGGGTTTTACCTTTTTGATTACAATGATTGTACGCTCGCCCTCGTCAGACGGAAGATTAAACTTGTGAACCTTTTCAACCTTACCGCCGAGTAATTTCAAAGCATTCTCTGCTCCGTCAAGTTCTTCATCAGCATTCGGTCCTTTCATTGCTACAAACAAACCGCCAACCTTGACATACGGCAAGCAGTATTCACAGAGAACATTCAGCCTTGCAACTGCTCTTGAAACGACAATATCAAACTTTTCACGATAAAGCTTATCTTTACCGCCCTCCTCTGCCCTGCTGTGAACAAGCTCGGAATCAAGTCCTGTATCTTTAAGAACTGTGTCGAGAAATGTAAGTCTTTTGTTAAGGCTGTCAAGAAGCGTCAGCTTAATGTCAGGTCTTGCAATTTTAAGCACAACACCCGGAAAACCGGCACCTGTTCCCACATCAATAATGCTTGCATTCTTCTTTACATCAACAAAGTTGTAAAGTGTAAGGCTGTCGGCAAAATGCTTGACCGCAACACCGTGTTCATCGGTTATTGCAGTAAGATTCATCTTTTCGTTCCACTCAACAAGCAATTTGAAGTAGATTTCAAACCTTTGGAGCATTTCATCGTCAAGTTTGGTTTTAAAACCATCAGTAACGGTAGTAAGAGTATCTTTAATTGCCATTACTGCCTCCTGTTGTTCTGAGCAAGCCAGATAAGAAGTACGCTGATATCCGCAGGAGAAACGCCCGAAATTCTTGACGCCTGTCCGATATTGAGCGGTTTAATCTTATTAAGCTTTTCCCTTGCCTCAAGTCGAAGTCCTTCAATTTCATTGTAATCAAAGTCCTTTGGCAATTGCTTAACTTCAAGCTTTTTCATTTGTTCAACCTGTTTAAGCTGTTTTTGAATATAGCCCTCATACTTAATTTCAATTTCAACCTGTTCAAAGATATTCGGATCAAGCTCAGGTCTTGTTTTGTCAATGTTCTTGAGTGCATCATAACCAAGCTGAGGCCGTTTCATAAGGTCAATAAGTCGTACTCCTGAAGTAATTTCAGATGTTTCACGTGAAACAAGTATCTCATTTACTTCATCAGTAGGTGAAATGACCGTACTTTTAAGTCTATTAAGTTCTTCTTTTTTAAGTTCCTGTTTTTTAAGAAACTTTGCGTATCTTTCGTCGCTTATAAGACCAATTCTGTGACCGAGTGGAGTCAGTCTTTCGTCGGCATTATCCTGACGAAGTACAAGTCTGTACTCACTTCTTGAAGTCATCATTCTATACGGCTCATTCGCACCCTTTGTAACAAGGTCATCAACAAGTGTGCCTATATAGCTTTCCGAACGGTCGAATATAACAGGCTCTCTGCCGAGAACCTTCATTGCGGCATTAATACCTGCAACAAGTCCCTGAGCCGCAGCCTCCTCATATCCCGAAGAGCCGTTGAATTGACCGGCACCGAAAAGTCCTTCAAAATCTTTAAATTCAAGCGTCGGGTTCATTGCAAGCGGATCAACACAATCATATTCAATTGCATAAGCAGGTCGCATAATAAGGCAATGTTCAAGACCTTTTATTGTGTGGTAGAATTTAAGCTGAACTTCTTCCGGAAGTGACGAGCTCATTCCCTGAAGATACATTTCCTCGGTATCAAGTCCGCACGGCTCAATAAAAAGCTGATGTCTTGGCTTATCCTTAAAACGCATAATCTTATCTTCAAAGCTTGGACAATAACGGGGACCAACACCCTCAATTTTACCGGCATAAAGGGGAGAACGGTTGATATTTTCAAGAATAATCTGCTTTGTTTCGTCATTTGTCCAACTGATATGGCATTCAACCTTGTTTTCACCGAGATTCTCAGTTTCATAAGAGAACGGCTGGGGAGGTTCATCACCTTTTTGAACTTCAAGCTCAGAAAAATCAATTGAACTTTTCAGAACCCTTGCCGGAGTACCTGTCTTAAATCTTCTCAAAGGCAGACCGAGTTTTTTAAGGCTTGAACCAAGAAATGCGGCGGAAAAAATTCCGTCGGGACCGCTTTCATATGAAACCTCACCGACAAAAATTCTTCCGCCGAGATATGTACCCGTTGCAATAATAACGGTCTTGCACTTAAATACGGCAAGCATTCTTGTAGTAAGATTATAACCGCCCTCCGTCTTTTCAATATCCGTAATTTCAGCCTGACGAAGGTCGAGATTTTTCTGTAATTCAATCTTATGTTTCATAACAGAAGAATATTTTCTTCTGTCAATCTGTGCTCTCAGCGAATGAACAGCCGGACCTTTTCCCCTGTTAAGCATTCTGGACTGCAAAAAACATTCATCGGCAGTCTTTCCCATTTCACCGCCGAGTGCGTCAATCTCACGGACGAGATGTCCTTTTGCTGTTCCTCCGATTGACGGATTGCAGGGACAGTTTCCGACCGCATCCATATTTATGGTAAATATTGCAGTTTTACAGCCAAGCCTTGCCGCCGCAAGAGCCGCCTCGATTCCGGCGTGACCTGCACCGACTACTGCAACATCATATTCACCTGCAAAATAATTCATAATATCACCTATTTTCCTACGCAGAAGTTGTGAAACACCCTATCCACTACCTCATCACTTGTTCTCTCACCCGTTAATTCAAGTAAGTGTGAAATTGCATCCTCAATTGAAACTGTTACTGCATCAAATGTCATACCGCATTCAAGTGCGTTCATTGCCTCAACAACCGAATCAAGTGCATTTTTAACGGCAATTCGCTGTCTTTCATTTGAGAGAACGCCTTCACTCGGATTAAAGTTTTGAGTTCCTGCAATTTTTTCAACAGCCTTTGTTAATTCATCTCTGCCGTCACCGCTGATTGCAGATATATATACTATATATTTTATATTTTCACTGATATATTCTATATCAAGCTTATTATCAAGATCAGTCTTATTAATTACAGCAATTGAAGGCACAAGCTTTGCAGACTCAATGAGTGCATAATCGTCCTCGTCAAGTTCTCTGCTGTTATCAAAAACAGCAAGCAAAAGACCGCATTGCTCAAGTCTTTTTCTCGCTCTGTCAACACCGATTTTCTCAACCGTATCCTCAGTATCACGAAGTCCTGCCGTATCGCTGAGATTCAAAACAACATCGCCCACAGTTACCGTATCTTCAACAATATCTCTCGTAGTTCCGGGAATATCGGTTACAATACTCTTTTCATATCCCGAAAGCAAATTCATAAGTGTGCTTTTTCCTACATTCGGTCTGCCGGCAATTACGGTATCAATGCCTTTTTTTACCGCCTGACCGCAGTCATAGCTGTCAAGTAAGGACTTAAAACACTTGATTGCATTGTCACAGGTTTCTATTACGGAATCAGCCGTAACCTCGGCAATATCCTCCTCAGGATAATCTGCCCACGCAGAAAGGTGAGCCGCCATTGAGAGGAGGTCATTTTTTACACCGTCAATTTTCTTACGCAAAGCACCCTCTTTTACACAAAGAGCAGACCTTGCCGCCCCTCTGCTTTTAGCACTTATAATATCAATTACAGCCTCTGCTTCGGTGAGGTCAATTTTGCCGTTTAGGAATGCTCGCTTTGTAAATTCTCCTGCCTGAGCCGGAACGGCGCCGGCATTGAGAACAGCACGCAGAACTCTTTTTGTAATGTAAAGTCCGCCGTGGCACGAAAGCTCAACAACATCTTCACCGGTATAGCTGTGAGGTGCCTTAAAAACAAGTGCAACCGCCTCGTCAATATCTTCACCGTCTTCTGAAATTTTTCCGAACGATGCCGTATAGCCTTTCATCTCAGTAACCTTTTTACCAGAAACGGAGTAGAAAATTTTGTCGGCAATCCGAAGTGCATCGTTACCCGAAATTCTAATAACGCCGATACCGCCCTCGCCCTGAGCGGTACTTATTGCGGCAACTGTATCGTAATTCATAAAATCACCAAGAAAAAAGGGCGGTTAAAAACCGCCCTGTAATTATTTGTCTATTCTTCCGTAAAGACCTGTTGCACCGCCCTCGTTAAGGGGCTTTCTGTCAGGATTTGCGGGAGTGTTATGCTCGGAACGGTTTGCGCTGTATGGGCGTCTGCCGCCTCTGCCTCTGTTGTTATAACCGCCGTTTCTGCGAACGGGCTTTGCCTTTGGATCAGGACCGATAACAACATGGCGGTTTGCGTTTTCGCCTTCGCTCCATGAAATAGCACCGTTTACCTTCTGAACAGAAGTATGAATAATTCTTCTCTCATAAGGATTCATTGGCTCAAGATTTGTCTTTCTGCCTGTTTTAACAGCTTTGAAAGCAAGCTTTCTACCGAGAATTTCAAGAGTCTTTTCTCTTTTTTCTCTGTAGTTTCCGGTATCAATAGTTACCTTAAAATAGCTGTTGTCAGAGTGGTTGGCAACAAGGCTTGTAAGGTACTGAAGTGAGTCAAGTGTTTCACCTCTTCTGCCGATTATAAAACCGACATCCTCACCCGAAAGATTGAACTCGATACCGCCTTCAATTTCTTTCTTCTCTATCATAACGCTTTCAAGCTTCATGTTATCGAGAACATCTCTCAAAAACTGTTCAGCTTTTTCTGCAGGAGTTTCTTTGAGAGTAACCCTAACCTTTGCAGGCTGACCTCCGAAAAGACCGAACTTTTTCTTTTCGGCTCTCTGGATAACCTCAAAATCAACCTCTGCATTTTCGTCAAGACCAAGCTGCTTCTTTGCATCGTTTAATGCATCAACTTCGTTATCGCCAATGCCGATAGCTTCTTTAATCACAATATCACCTGATTTCAAACTTCTACTTCTTTTTCTTCTTTTTGGAATTTGTATTTTCTTCTGCACTCTCTGAAAGACCGTGCGGAACATAGTTATACTGAACAAGAGCCTCCTGCTCAAACATAAGAGCGGCGTGTCTTGCTTCGGATGTTGCTGTCATTCTCTGAGGGCTGAAAAGCTTGCCCACGATAACCGACTGAACAAGGCTTACGAGTGAAGATACAATCCAGTAAAATGCAACGGCTGACGGAACAATGTAAGCGATATATGCCGAGAAAAGCGGCATTGCATACATCATAACCTTCATACAGCCCTGCTGTTGCTGCATAGGATTGTTCTTTCCGTTGATTCTCATTGTGATAAACTGTGTAAGTACGTTTGATGCAAAACATATTACAGGGAAAAGAATCATCGGACTCCAAAGACCGTAGTCCTGCGGAATTGCGAAAAGGTTCATACCGAATGTATTAAATCCCTTTTCAAACATAGTGATTGTATTGAGCTGGTCGGCAGAAAAAATCTGCTGAATAGCGTCAATATTTTGGAAACAGCTGAAATCCTTCAAAAAATAAATTTCCTGATATGTGGCATTGGTTGCGCCCGACGCCGCAGTATATCCGGGAATTGTATTTACATAGTTAAGAGCTTCGGTTACCTTTGCGCTGTCGATATGAAGTGTGTTTGTAAGCGGATATGCAACAGCGTAGAATACTCCGAAAAGAACAAGGAACGGAACAATCATCGTAAGACAGCCGCCTGTCGGCTTTACGCCCTCTTTTTCATAGAGCTTATATATTTCTTCCTGTGCCTTTTGTCTGTTATTTTTATATTTTTCCTGAATTTCCTTTTGTTTTTTGGAAAGTCTTGCGGTACCTGCCATTGATTTTTGCTGTTTGATTGTAAAAGGAAACATACAAAGTCTTACAATAATTGTAAAGACGATAATTGACAGTCCGAAATCTTTAAGAAGATAGAAAGCTCCCCACAGCACATAGCCGAGCAAGCTTCCAAGAAAACCAAAGATCTGCATACGGTTACCTCACTTTAATTTCTTACTCTTTGGCTTTTTTTCCGGAACGGGATCATACCCGCCCTTTGAAAACGGATTGCAGCGCAGAATACGCCAAACGGTAAGCGCTGTGCCCTTGAGTGCACCAAACCTTTCAATTGCCTCAATACCGTATTGCGAACAAGTCGGAATGTATTTACAATGACTTGCCGTCAACGGAGAAACTGAGGTCCGGTAAAACCTGATAATTGCCAGAAGAATTCGTTTCATAAAACTATCCCTCTTTAAGAACACCTGCAAGCGAAAGCTGTTTTTTCATTTCCTTGTAAACAACAGTGCTTTTAACATAGGGTGTTTTACCTCTGGCAACAAAAACAAAGTCATATCCTTTTTTTATATCGGGATAAAGTTTGTAATAAGCCTCTCTTATTACCCTCCTTGACCTTGTGCGCCTTACGGCTTTTCCGATTTTTTTGCCGGTGGTTATTCCAAAACGCAGGTTATCGGATTTATTCTTTAACACATAAGTTACCAAAACAGGACCAACAAAGGATTTTCCTCGTCTGTAAAGTCCGGAAAAATCCCTGTTATCCTTCAAAGTGATATATTCACTCATAAATTTACCACCTTGCAAACAGGTGCATTAAAAAAGAAAGACCACCGGTTAAAAGTGGTCTTCTCTTTAATAAGACAACCTTTTTCTACCTTTAGCTCTTCTTCTGGCTAAAACTTTCTTGCCGTTAGATGTAGACATTCTCTTTCTGAAGCCGTGCTCCTTTTTTCTGTGGAGCTTCTTAGGCTGATAAGTTCTCAACATAATGAAAACCCTCCCTTCAAAATATAACCTTGCAATATAGCATTATATCTTAATTTCAGCCCGTAGTCAACAAAAATTTTTATTTTTTTATTTTCAAAAATGAAATTTAAAATTTTCTTTTGATTTTAAAAAAAGCAGCAAATTATTTTTCTTTATCGGTAAATACAATATATTGCAACGCAGAATTTAACACACACTATATATCCGAATTATTGTAAAATTTGCACCCTGTTTGCGCACTTTAATAATAATAAAGTATAAATTACAATAAATTACAAATGGCTTTTTGTAATTGCAATTTTAAATTTGTTGCGTTATAATAAAGCAGAATGGTATTTTATCAAAATGGGATAATTATGGAAAATGGGTGCAGTGTGTTGCACCGTGGAAGGGAAAGATTAAATTAATGGACTCCTTTGAAGACGCATGGAAAGTTATAAGCGATTACTGTAAATCTAAAATTACCGACATTGCCTACAATACATGGATTAGCAGAATTCAGCCCGTTGACCTTGACTTTGACAACGGAACCGCTTATCTGCTCGTGCCAAATGACTTTCACGCCCAAACATTGAGGAGATGCTATATGTCGCTTCTCAACGAGGGATTTGAAGAGATTTTCGGAACAAAGTTCAATATTGAGTTCCGCACACCGGCAAATGCGCCGAAAAAATCAAAGCCGTCTGCGGCGGCATCAATCACAACATCGGCGGCAACCGCTCCTCTTTTGCAAAGCCCCGACAGCAGTTCTTACGAATACACCTTTGACACATTTATTGTCGGCTCGTCAAATAAGTTTGCTCATGCAGCCTGTCTTGCAGTTGCAACAAATCCGTCACATGCCTACAACCCCCTCTTTCTTTACGGAAACTCGGGACTCGGCAAGACTCACCTTTTGTATGCAATCGGCAATGAAATCAAGAAGAACGATCCGTCAAAGGTTATCTGTTACATAAAAGGCGACGATTTTACCGTTGAGCTTGTTGAGTCGCTCCGTCTTGCCAAGATGAATGAATTCAGACAAAAATACAGACAGGCGGATATTCTGCTCGTGGACGATGTTCAGTTTATCGGCGGTAAAGAAAGTACACAGGAAGAATTTTTCCATACCTTTAACGCACTTTTTGACGCAAGAAAACAGATTGTTCTCCCATCGGACCGTCCTCCTAAGGAAATCAAAAATCTTTAGGATCGTTTTCGTTCAAGATTTTAGCAGGATCTTTTTTCAGAAATCCAGCCTCCGGATCTTTAAAAAAGAATTGCCATTATAAAAAGAAAGGCAGAGCTTGACGG
>OJJP01001006.1_pt1 | contig 8737 bp, 9 predicted proteins | sample 1596261 | NCBI WGS metagenome assembly OJJP01 (sample SAMEA4350154, study PRJEB24818) | metagenome | biome: human; feature: gut; material: faeces | place: Denmark | collected 2013-09
GGGGCGGATTTACGTTTACGGGGTTTAGCTGAACGGGCCATATAACCATCTGAAAGACAATGACATTGCCTGTTTTTATAACGGTAATTGCAGACCATGACAAGCCGCAGCCGTCAGGTTGCCTACTGGGATGATAGGGTTTAAATACCCAAACATTAAAAAACACTAAAAATCCATGTTATTATTAAGAGTTAGTCTGCTGGCTATATTAAAGGTACAAAAATTCACTAGCATCTTCCCCGCTATTGCCCCAGATGACATTGAACTTTTTCCGTAACATAAGCAGGGCCGCAGGTTCTGCCAGAGCTTTATCTTTACACTGAAGCTCTTTCTCAAGTTCTCGCAACTTATTTTTTGCGTCACGCAATACCCTATCTGCTCGGATATTTTCCGTCAGTTCTTTTTCATCTACCTGAATTGAGATAGCCCGCCATTCTTTAACCTGTTTAACAAGCAATCCCATGCTTCGGCAATAATCGGTAAGCTCCTCTTCTGACCGCGTAGCCGTCTCAAGAACAGCAGAAGATCGACGCTTTGGTATCCAGTCTTTAACGTCAACGGAGGTAATCTTTTCCCCTTCTGGTAAAAGTCCTTGCTCCACTTATGCACATCTCCATTTTGATACAACTAAGGAACAGATCTTCAGCTTACTGGCTATCTGACAATGTGACTAGCAGTGTGGCGATAAAAACCACACCAGTCCTATCGTAATCAGTTTTTGTTGCTCTCGCCCCCCCAATGAGGAGCAGATACAGGAGCAGAATTACAAGCTTGACTATTTAATGATGCCTATAAATCACAAACATAAAGATAGCAACGTAGCCTTTATTTCGAAGGCTACGTCTATTATATAATTATTTAATTGTCGAAGTAATTGTTATATTTGCACGGTAATTACCTGAAACTAAATGTTCGTTACCTTCAGTGGTAATAAACTTAAGTGGTAAATTAGTTGGCAACTGACTCCCATTTGTAGTTTTAACAATCGTATTTCCAGCATTTTTATCCAACGTAATGTTGGCATTATCTGTTGAAATGGTGGTGGCAAAGCTAGCAGAGTTATTTGTCTCATGTGCAAAAGTTACTGTACCATTCTTAGATGTATCAGAAACATTTGTACTCGCAATGCTAACTGTATCAATACTGGTATTTGAAAGAGTCAAAACACCCACCAAAGTATTAGAAACGCCAGTATTGGATAATGTTAAATTATCCTGAGGAGCCCAAGTTGCATCCAGAGCTGCAGGAGAAAGCACATTTAATGCCAGTTCTTTGGTTAGAGTGGGCCCCGCTGCAGCTAGTGAGTATGAACTCATAGCTGACAGTGAAAGACCTATTAATAAGTATTTTATTTTTAACATCGAATCCCTCATACATTCACTTTAAATAACATTACTGGTTACGTTAAGACCAACAGTATACGTACCTGGAACTGTACTGCTACTCCTGTGTGCATGTAGCTTAAGAGTGAATTTTTTAGGCAAAGTTTTCTCTCCACTAACAGGAGTAATTTTAGCTCCTTGAGTAATTTCTTGAATGTTTACATCATTCGATGATCCCAGTTTTGTACTAATTTTGTAAGTGGCTGATGAGTCCATGAAGGTAAAAAAACCAGTCTGGCGACCATCAACAACGCTGCGAGATGACATCAATGTAATATCTGTTAAATCATTTGTTGTGAAAACAAGGGTTCCAATATCTTTACCATAATTGGCACCTACATAAATATTTTCAATAGGCGTAAAATCAATAGCTAATGTAGGCTCTGAAGTTAAATTTGCACCTAAACTCATATCTTTCGTTGGGCCCACTGCGGCAAACGCACCTCCCCACACCGACATCAAAGTCAATGCTAAAATCATTTTTTTCACTGTGTGTTCTCCATTCGTTATTGGATTGCAGAGTTGTCAGAAACGCTTTAACAACACCTATAACCTACCAAACAGAAGCGGATAAAAAAGATATTTTTTTGCCATAAAGGAGCATTGAGCTAAATACATGTTCCGGCACTGCCTATATAAATACCCGCTATATTTTTATTGTCACCTACTATGTAGTCAACAACACATTTTTTATCTTCGCCATTTCCCCATATAACTTTTAGCCTTCCTGTATCCATTGAGGAACCTAAATACAATTGCCCATTATCGCCCACAATGCTTGTATTTTGATCGCCATCCATAACTGTCACAATTGCTCCAAATGGAACTGCATCACCATTTGACTTTTTTAAAGTAAGCATTACTTTTTTTCCTTTTTTAACATTATATGTCGTTTTAACAATTGCACCAGTTGTTGGAATAACCGAATTTGTTGTGATATCTAAAGAGGAGTCTAATGGTAATGATGATGGGTCAAGGGATATATCATTATTTTGGTAAGGTGAAAGATAACCAATAAAAGCCCTCCCCCTCCAATCAGTTTCAATCGATCCCCATCCTCTAATCTTTGTATTTTCCGCACCTGGAGCTTCAATAATTGACATTGTATCACCAAGATTGCGACCTAAAATAATTCCACCGTCATATACCAGAATTCCTCCCTCTATACCTCCATAAGCATGATTGTATCTCTCAGAAACTGAGTATCCGGCATTAACCTGAGCATACTTAGCTTTATAATAACCATACATAGAGGTATTACTGTAATTATCTGAGTAACCCTGATTTACATGCCAGTACAATTTATTGTCAAATTCAGAACCACTTATCCCTAACTGATGAGTACTCCTCCCCCCTTTCACTGAACTGGTGTTATAACTTACAGATTGAATGCCACGAGAAAGGCCAAAGGGAATATTAACACCGATATTTAAAATAGTATCACTTATCTTATTATTAAAATTCATAAGTTCACTTCTAATCAAACTTCCTGACAAGTAGGCCTTTCCATTAAAGATTTGTGTAGAATATGATAAATTGTAAGATCTGGTTTGGTTCTTATTCTCCCAGTAGTTTCGCCATGTTCCACTAAAGTTTAAACTACCAAGCTCTCCTAATGAGTGGTTTATTGAGGCTGTATAGGAGTTTTTTGAGTTAAAAGTATATTCTCCGATCTCATAGTCCAAAGCATCCCTGAGTGAAGAATACCCCCCTCTAGTTTGGCTAACAGCAGAAAAACTCAAATATGTATTTAGGTCCGGAATATTTTTATTATATCTGATATCCCATTTTTTATTTTTACTATTATCACTTTTACTAAAGTTTGACTGTCCATAGATTAACGATAATGCGCCCAAATTCCCAAGCATTTTCCCTAACCCAATTTCAAGAGATCTGTAGAAGCCAGAATATTCTAAAGATGTAAGTACGGTAAAGTCATATGGAAGCCCACGAGTAAATGATAACTGTGTAAAATAATCATTCGACTGCTGAGTCTCTCCCATAGCGATTTCATAATAGGTAAATCCTTCCCGGACCGCAACTGCAGGATAGGTAAATGGAACGATAAATTCCTGAATTGAGCCATTTTCCTCTATAACTTTGACATAAAGATCACTATTTGAGCCTGATAAAATATAATCTGAGATAGAAAAATCCCCTGGAGGGACGATTGAGCTATAAATTTTTACACCATCCTGAAAAAATTCAACTTTTGCTTGAGTTTTTGCCGAGCCTTTAACTATTGGTGAATAAGTTTTTTCTGAATAGGGATACATATTCTCATCAGTTTTTAGCACCCCTCCTTTAAATTTGAACGAATTAAAGTTTTTTAATGGAAAATATCCATCCCCAATGTATAGTCTACTCTTTATATTTCCTAAGCCTCTTTCGGCATACAGGTAATTATTACTCCACTCCCCTTTTGTGTTATTATTTTTATTCCATATGGCTTGAGTTCTTATTCTCCATGGTCCTATATTTAAGCGTGGTTGAATGTTAGCGTATTGTGAATAACTATCTCTTGCGTCACCTTTAAAATGGTAATAATCCTCACTAAAGTTGTAACTTGTGAATAGCGCATTTTCACCCTCATCCCAAAGTTTAATTGGCGCAAGACCGTTTTTTTTTCGTGGAACAAACTTTGGTGATACAAAAATATCCATTCTTTTCGAGTAAAAATCAAACCTGGTTCTTAAGTTTAATTCATCATCAAGATTTGCACATTCATCCTGATTCCCACTCACAGTTACACCTATATCCTGTAGTACAGAGTACTGAATACAAAAATCCTCACTTTCTCCAGCGTCAAAGTACATATATTCTTTTGTAATGTATTCCCCATTCAAATACAAACTAACATAATAACGACCAGAGGGGTAGGCACTTGACTCCAATAATGTTAAATCAATTTTTTCAGAATCAGCAAGGAAATCTCGCTCAAATATATATTTTTCTGCATTAACAGAATCACATAAAAATAATAGTACGAATAGTTTAGCTCGACAGTTTTTAGTACATTTTAATTGTTCAAATATTGAATTTCTTTGTTTCACTGCTCTCACCTAGATCACCAATAATTTCCCACTTTACCAGTCCAGATACAGAAATTTTACTAGGTAGCGTGTAAAGTTTTTGCTCATACGGCCCTAGCGTCCCCGGTGTTTTGAGTGCCTTTCCATTAAACGATGCATTTACTATAGTAAAATAGTAAGGTGTTTTATTCTTTGCTACTAAATTACCATCCCTTATCCCCCATTCTATCTGCCCTTCGGAATTAATATCAAGTTTAGGAAGATTATGTGGTCTTAATATTAATTTAATACATGTGTTAATTGAAACGTTAAGTTTCATTCCAACAAATTCTTTTTCATTGTTAGCCCATAAATCTCCTTGTTTTGGTGGAATTCCTCGCACACAGAGGGTCTTTAGAGATTCCCTGTCTTTTGGGTATAAGCCATTCACCATAACTATACGAATGTCAGTTTCTCTTTTTGCATCTAGTCTAAAAAGAGGGGGGGTAACAATAAAATCCGCATTATCTTTACTACCCTCGTCCATTACTTTAGATTGAATTAGAATTGGATAATCCTGCGGATTTTTAACTCTTAGACTTTCACCATTACCATCTAGGTGGTAAATTACTCTTGTTGCACCCAATATAGCTTCGAATTTCTGAGTGGTTATATTGTTTGCATAAATGTTACTGCATGGAAATAAAGACAGAGCTGCAAAAATTAGCTTAATAGGTGTCATTCTTTCTCCTAGCATAAGCGTCAATAACTTATTGTTATAATACTCCATAAACAAATATAATTTTGATAAAAAAACACAACATTCCATCTATATCACTTCTCGCGTGCGTATTTTCATGGGAGGAGATCACCCAATAATTCTTATTCAGATTGGGTAATTACCTCCTGTGTCAGCATAGCTGTCACCTCAATGTTTTAAAGAGATAACAATGCCGAGTAGACAGCCTGACGGCTGTGGCTTGTCATGGTCTGCAATTACCGTTATAAAAACAGGAAATGTCATTGTCTTTCAGGTGGTTATATGGCCCGTTCAGCTAAACCCCGTAAACGTAAACCCGCCTCTCAAAGAAGCAAACCTCCCCGCTATGTCGTGAAGCTTCACGAAGATGATTTTTTTGATGCGTATTACCGTGAAGGAGATCGGTGAGTAACATCGATGGAGATCGGTTTGATCCTACCCTCATAATATGGACACTGCTCTAAGCGAGGTTCTGGTTTTCAAATTGTTCCGGACTGAGACCGCCACACCAACTGTGCCGTCGCCAGCGATTGTAATCATTTTCGATATAATTAAACACCGTTGCCCGCATTATTTCCCGGCTGATAAAGTGTTCTCCAGAGATATTCCACTTTCAGTGAATGAAAGAAGCTTTCCACACAGGCATTATCGTAGCAGCAACCCTTTACGCTCATACTGCCACGCAGATTATGCCGCTTCAGCAGCGCCTGATAAGTAAGCGTCAACGGAAGGCCGTATTGACGCTTATTTATCGGTGAGAATTACGTTCTATGGCAGCAGTGTCAACGCCACGATTTTTAACCGTTATTTGCCATTTTCATGCCCGCTAAATACTTTCGTTACTGATGCTGTCCGCTTTTCACCATTTCATCATCACTGATTGGCGTTGTGTTTTTGGCCAGCACTCCAGCTTTACGTTTCTCTTTTAACCGGTAACTCTCTCCTTTGATATTCAGCGTGGTTGAGTGATGTAGCAGCCGATTCAGTATCGCTGTTGCCAGCACGTGATCTCCGAACATTTCTCCCCAGTCTGCGAACCCTTTGTTTGACGTCAGTATGATGCTCGCTTTTTCATATCGACGGTTCAGTAGCCGGAAAAACAGGCTGGCTTCCTCTCTGTTCATCGGCAGATAGCCTATTTCATCCAGGATCAACACCCGGGCATAACTCAGTTGCTGTAGCTGACGCTCCAGCCGGTTTTCCTGTTTCGCTTTCATCAGTGTCGCGATCAGTCTGTCCAGTGGCATAAACAGTACCCGATGTCCCGCATCCACCGCTTTCACGCCAAGAGCTATGGCCAGATGCGTTTTTCCTACACCCGGAGGTCCCAGCAGGATCACGTTTTCGCTGCGCTCCACGAACGCCAGACCTGCCAGTTCCCGGACGACCTTACGATCGATGCCCGGCTGGAAGGTAAAGTCGAACTGCTCCAGCGTTTTGACCCACGGCAGACGAGCCTGCTTCAGCCGGGACTCCATACCGCGCTGATGCCTGCCGTTCCATTCCTGCTGTAGCGCCATGCACAGGAACTCCCGGTAGTTCAGCTCTTTTTTAGCTGCCTGTTCCAGCAGGCTTTCAACGTGATAACTCAGATGCTCCATTTTCAGGCGATTCAGCAGGACTTCCAGCTCATGCATCACAACAGCTCCTCATAGGCACTCAGTGGTCGATGTTCCACCTGACTGACCTGCTGCCAGAGCGGGGCGTGATGCTCCGGCACTGTCTGCCAGCCAGACGATGCCGAACAGAGGCGATGTGAGGCCACCAGTTTCTCATTACTGTAGATCCGCAACTCGTCATCCAGCGATATTCGTATCGATACCGGCTGACCACACAGCGCTTCGGGAACGCTGTAACGATTACCGCCAACCTCGATATAACTGTCCCAGGACACATGGCGGATGTCGAAGTAACTGGTATCGAAGTCCGTATCCGGTAACGGCCGCAGATGTTCCTGCTCCAGCGCGAAGCGCTGTTCCGGTGTTTCTTTGAACTGGCGAAGTTCCCGTTTGTCAGCCACATCGGCTATCCATTGCTCCAGTTGTTGATTGACATGAGTGAAGCTGTCGAACCTGCGGTACCGGACGAAGAAGTTCTCCTTGAGGTATTTCATCATCCGCTCAACCTTACCTTTTGTTCTGGCCCTGCGTGGACGGCATGCCCGTGGCAGGAAGTTATAGTGGTCGGCCAGCAACAGGAATCCGGAGTTGAACACGACTTTCCCGTTGTTATTCTTCAGCACCGCAGCCTTCTGGTTATCAACCAGCACCGTTTTCACACAACCACCGAAGTAGCGGAAGGCGCGAACCAGTGATTCATTGGTATGCTCAGCATCCTGTTTTGGTGCGGCAAAAACATGGAAGCGGCGGGAAAACCCCAGCGTATTAACCGCAAAGTTAACTTTGCACCGTTGCCCGGCAACCTCCACCTCAACTTCGCCCCAGTCGTGCTGGAGCTGGTATCCAGGCTGAGTTTCGAAGCGAACTGTTCTTTTTGACGGACGCATTTTACGTTTGGGCTGGATGTAGTAACGCAGCATGGAACGTCCGCCCGTATAGCCCATTGCCTTAATCTCCGCGAAGATAACCTCGCTATTCCAGACATTCTCTGCCAGGCGCATGTCGATGTAATCCATAAACGGTTTCAGCTTAACCATTTTGTGGCGGGTTTTTCTGGCTGGCGGTTCTTGAGGTAACGTCTGACCGTTCGTTCAGAGCAACCAATCTGAGTCGCAATATCGACAATGTACGCGCCCTGCTGGCGCATTTGCTTTATCATGTAAAAGTCCTCTCTGCTCAGCATGTTGATGTCCTTTTTGGTGTGAGAACCTTAAGGAAACAACATGTTGGGTGGAGCGGACAATCCAAATGGTGAATTACCGTCTTATATCACTGGCGCTAACAGCAGTTCGTCAACTCGGTTGGAAGGCCATTCCGGCAGTACGCTCAGGATATGGCGCAGATACGCTTCTGGATCGATACCGTTCAACCGACAGCTCCCGATTAGTCCGTACAGCAGAGCTCCGCGATCGCCTCCATGATCGCTGCCGAAGAACATGTAGATGGTATGACCTTTATATACTCACTATAGCATTGGTGGGATATTCCAGAGGAGGTCATTATGCATTCGGAAAATATTGCAGCTTACATCGGGCTGGATGTACATAAAGAAACGTTGGCGGTTGCTATTGCTGCACCTGAACGGCTTGGCGAAGTTCGTTATTATGGTACGATTAACAACGAAGCCCAGGCTGTACGTCGATTATTTCAGAAATTGCAGGGACTTTACGGAAACATTCTTTCCTGCTATAAGGCTGGCCCCTGTGGTTTTGGGCTATATCATCAACTCACAGCGATGAATATAAAATGCCAGGTTATAGCCCCTTCCCGGATACCAAAATCACCGACAGACAGAATCAAAAATGATCATCGGGACGCAATTTCTCTTGCCAGATTACTGCGGGCTGGTGAACTTACCCCTGTCTGGATCCCTGACCTGACTCATGAAGCTATGCGGGATCTAATCAGAGCCCGTGCAGCAGCTAAACGAGACAGCAGAGTTGCCCGACAGCGAATTCTGAGCAT